>Ga0079306_1000014_pt1 | contig 370322 bp, 334 predicted proteins | sample Methanotroph_Enr_FD_79181 | JGI IMG/M metagenome (GOLD analysis project Ga0079306, IMG submission 79181) | Enriched soil microbial communities from Old Woman Creek wetland in Ohio, USA - Methanotroph_Enrichment_5 | ecosystem: Environmental > Terrestrial > Soil > Wetlands | place: USA: Ohio... | reverse complement strand
CGACAACGGAAGTCGTCAGCAGGTTCATGCGATGCTCCACCCCCGCACCGAACGCGGGCAGCAGGCGTGACGTGTGATCCCGGCTCTGTGCCGGCTCGGTCACCGATGTCGTCCCCTGGGTGCCGAGCCCCGCCAGCAGGACCGCTGTCCCGACCTGTGCGCTCGCCACCGGAGAGTCGTAGTGGATCGCCCGGAGCGGTCCTCCGGTCATCTCGATCGGCAGGCGCCCGTCGGTGGAGACGAACTCAGCCCCCATCCTCGACAGCGGGTCGATGACGCGGTTCATCGGACGGCGGCGAAGCGAGGGATCGCCGTCGAGTCGCACGTTGATCGACCACGGCGCGATAACCCCCATGATGAGCCGGCACGTGGTCCCGCTGTTGCCGCAGTCGATCGTCGTGGCAGGCGTCATGGGTCCTTGATCGCCCCAGCCCGTCACCAGGAGATCGAGGCCCTCGGGGCCTTCGCCGACGATCTCCACGGTCGCGCCCAGAGCGCGGACTGCGCCGATGGTCGAGCGCACGTCCTCCGAATCCAGAACGGCCTCGAGGCGGCTCGAGCCCTCACTCATCGCGGCGAAGATCACGGCACGGTGCGAGATCGACTTGTCACCGGGGACGCGGACACCCCCGCGAAGCGGACCGGATGCCGGAAGCGCCACGTAGTTCACGCGCCGCCCCCTTCCGCCAGCAGCGGCGCGAGCGAGACCTCGAAGCCGTCGGCGATCAGATCGTCGACGAGCGCTTCGGCATCGCCCTCGTCGGTGAGCAACAGGTGCAGGACGGCGGTGTCCTCGGTGAGGTGGTCGATGCCGATGTCCTCGATGTTGCAGCCGGCGCGTGCGGCCGCCTGCGTGATGGCGCTGACCGCGCCCGGGCGGTCCGTCATCGACACGGTGAGCTCGCGCAGTCGCTCGGACGCCGGCACCCAGCGCGCCGGCAGCGCGCGGCGTACGTCGGACGCGCGTGCGAGCCAGTCGCGCACGCCGTCGCGGTCCTCCGCAGCTACGCGGCGCGCGAACTCCTCGAGCTGCGCACCGAGTTCGGTCAGTCCCCTCACGACGGCGTCGCGGTTGTCGAGGCAGATGCCCGTCCACAGGTCGGGAGAGCCGGCCGCGATCCGCGTCATGTCCTTGAAGCCGCCGGCGGCCAGGCGAAGCACGTCGGCGCCGTCCTGCGCGCGATCCGACGCGAGGTTCGCCAATGCCGAAGCCGCGACGTGCGGCACGTGGCTGATGGCGGCGACCGCCTCGTCGTGAGCGTCCGGATCGAGCGCGATCACGCGCGCCCCCACGGACGTCACAAGCTGGTGAAGCCGGCGATAGGCGTCGGCATCGGTGTCGTCGGAAGGGGTGAGGACGTAGTGGGCGCCGCGGAAGAGTTCGCCGTCCGCGGCACCGACCCCGCTGCGCTCGCTGCCTGCCATGGGGTGGCCGCCGATGAAGCACGTGCCGGGCGCCAGCAGCTCCCGCGCGGCGCGCACGATCGCGGACTTCGTGGAGGCCACGTCGGTGACGATCCCCGCGTACTGAATCGCCCCGAGACGGCTCAGCCAGCCCTCCGCAGCCGGCACCGGTGTCGCGATCACGACGAGATCGGCCGACAGCAGCAGTTCGTCCACGCCGTCGGCGTCCCCCGCTTCGACACCCTCGTCGATGACCGCCTCCTCGAGCGCGTCCTCGATCGTTTCCTCATCCGCGTCGATCCCGAGCACCTCGGGTGCGTCAGACAGCGCACGCAGCGCGACACCGAGCGAGCCGCCGATCAGGCCCACGCCGATGATGCAGACGCGTTCGAACGGACGGGTCACAGGTGCTTTCCCTCCAGCAGGAGTAGCGGGTCGATGGCGGCTGCGACGGCACCGAAGCCGCCGAGGTCGAGCGACTGCGGACCGTCGCACTTCGCGTGCTCGGGATCGGGGTGGACTTCGACGATGAGACCGTCAGCTCCCGCAGACACGGCCGCCTTGCACATCGGAGCGATGAGGTCGCGCCGGCCGGTCGCGTGCGACGGGTCGACGATGACCGGCAGGTGCGTGAGTGACTTGAATGCGGCCACGGCCGCGAGGTCGAGCGTGTTGCGCGTGTAGGTCTCGAACGTGCGGATGCCGCGCTCGCAGATGATGACGTCGCGGTTCCCGCCTTTCAGCACGTACTCGGCACTCGACAGGACCTCTTCGATCGTCGCGGACAGCCCGCGCTTGAGCAGCACCGGCTTCCGCATCTTGCCGAGCTCCTCGAGCATCATGAAGTTCTGCATGTTGCGCGCACCGACCTGGAGCACGTCGGCCCACTCCGCCACGGTTTCGGCGTCGCGGACGTCGAGGACCTCGGTGACCACCGGAAGGCCCGCCGCGTCGCCTGCCTCACGCAGGAGCTTCAGGCCCTCGAGCCCCATGCCCTGGAATGCGTACGGGCTCGTGCGCGGCTTGTACGCGCCGCCACGGAGCATGTTCGCGCCGACCGCCTTCACGCCGCGGGCGACCTCGAGCATCTGTGCTTCGGACTCCACGGAGCACGGACCGGCGATGAGCCCGAAGGCTCCCCCGCCGATCTGGAAGTTCCCTATTCGTATGACCGTGTCTTCCGCCTGGAAGTCACGGCCGACGAGCTTGTACGGCTTGAGCACCCGGATGACTTCCGAGACACCCGGGAAGCCCTCCATGTCGAGCGTGTAGATGATCTCGCGCTCGCCGATGACGCCGATGACCGTCTTGACCTCGCCCTTGGACAGGTGGGTCTCGGCTCCGGCGCCGTGAACGTGGTCGACAACGTGCTGGATCTGCTGTGCGGACGCGTGGTCCTTCATCACGATGAGCATCGGTCCAGTCTCACATCCTTCTTCGTCTTTCACGAGGCGGTGTCCCCGTGCGGCTTGTCGTCATGCCGCGGATCGCACCACCCGTTCCCGAGTCGTCAGATGGAGCCGAGTCGCTCCTTGACCGCCTCGAAGGCCGTGATGGTGCTGCGCGTGTCCTCCGGCGTTCCAACACCGAGCCGCAGCGCCGGTACGTTTCCGAACCCGCGGGCGATGACGCCCTCGCGCAGCAACTCCTCGAAGACTTCGACCGGCCTCTCCGTCATGAACCACACGAAGTTGGTCTGGGAAGGCACGTAGGCGATCCCGAGCCGGTCGAAGCACGAATACAGGTAGGTCTTCTGCTCGCGGTTCTCGTGCTTGCGCCGCTGGACTTCCGGCTGGTCGTCGAGCGAGTAGCAGGCGCCGATCTGCGCGACGGTGTTCACGTTGAACGGCTCGCGCGCGGCGTCGACGGCCTGCTTGAGCGGGCCGGGCAGGAACCCGTAGCCCACGCGCGCGCCCGCAAGCGAGTAGATCTTCGAGAACGTGCGCGCAAGCACGATCGGACGCTCACCGTCGAAGTAGTCCAGACCGTCCGGGTAGTCCGCGTCGTCGTCGACGAACTCGAAGTACGCCTCGTCGAGCACCACGAGCACGTGCGGCGGAACCTTCGCGATGAAGTCGTCGAACTCGGCCTTCGTGTAGATCGAGCCCGTCGGGTTGTTCGGGTTGCAGAGGAACACGATGCGCGTGCGGTCGGTGATCGCCGCGCGCATCGCCGGAAGGTCGTGGCGGGCGTCAGGAGTGAGCGGGACCGCGACGGCCGTCGCCCCGAACATCTGCGTGACGAGCGAGTAGACGACGAAGCTGGGCCGAGCGTAGACGACCTCGTCGCCCGGGCGCAGCACGACCTGCGCGATCAGGCGCAGCAGCTCGTTGCTGCCGTTGCTCACGGTGATGTGGCGCCCGTCGACGCCCCAGTGTCGAGCGAGGCGTGCCGTGAGCGCGCGGGAGCCACCGTCGGGGTAGCGGTTCAGCTGCGGGAGGACGGCCGCCATCGCTTCAAGAGCGCGCGGGAACGGGCCATAGGGCGACTCGTTGGAGGAGAGCTTGAGCACGTGGTCGCGACCGCTGCGTTCGCGGACCTCGCTCGCGCGCAGACCCGGCGCGTACGGCTGCATGCCGTCGAGCTCAGGTCGTATGAGCGCGTTCCAGTCCACGGTGGGCCTCCGCCTCGCATCTGTCCGCCGTGCGTGTACGTGCGATTGTGGCTGCTAGCAGGGGCAATGGCAAGGTCGGGCGCATAACGGGGATGGTTCGATGCGGACCGCAGTATGCGTGCCGGCATCCGAGCGGGAATCCCGCCGTTCCCTACTCCCCGCCGCCGGACCCGTCGATCTCGGTGAGCTTCGGCAGGCGAAGCGGACGGAGATGCACGTCGGCAGCCGGCCCGTACGGGCGGCCCTCCGCCTTCAGACGCTGACGCGCGAGCGCGAATCCGATCAGGGCGCCGACGGGCACCCAGATGTCGGGCAGCCCCAGCGCGAGTGGCGTGAGCTTGTCGATCTGTACGAGCCCGAAGGTGAGCGGCCCGAGCAGCGACACCAGCAGGGTCCCGGCCGCATACGGAGCGCGGATCAGGTTCGTGACCGCGAGAGCGCCGACCCCTGCGAGCTGCAGCAGGTAGAGCGTCAGCATCGTCGTCGGGAACCGGCGCCACGGATCGCCCGTCACGAGCCGGTACGTGGCGACCGCGAAGATGGCCGCGCTCGCGATCCCGGGCGCGACGACCGCATACGTGGGATCCATCTGCACGCCCTGGCGGGTGATGATCAGCCACAGGATGAGGATGGGATAGATGGCGAAGATGGACGCCAGATACGAGACGGCGAACCAGAACGCCGCGCTCCAGTCGTATCGGAAGTCCTTCAGGCGACTACGGGTCACTGCGGCTGCTTGCTCCCCTGTGCTATCCGCTTCTCACGCGCGAGCAGGCGATCCCACACAAGCCCGTGATGGCGCGGGGTCGGATCGCCCGACTGTGTCGCGCCCGGCTCGATGCCCAACGAGCGCAGCGTGCCCGTACCGTCCCAGAGCGTGATGATGCCGACAGACGCGTTCGGGACTGCGAAGTGCCATGCGGCAGACTCCGGAAGGTCGAGCCAGTGCGTGAGCAGCGCGCGGAAGACGCCACCGTGCGTGACCACCGCGATGCGCGGGCCACACGTCTTGATGCTGTCGGCTGCGTCGGAGACGCGTGCGACGAAGCTGCGCCAGGTCTCACCATCGTGGAACGGCGCGGACTCCGGCGGACCGCCGAGCAGATCGATCGCTACGCCCGCGGCCGTGGCCTCGTCGTAGGTCATCCCCTCTGCCTTGCCGAAGCTGATCTCGGCGAGACCGTCGTTGACGTGCAGCGGAACGCCAGCGAGATCTGCGGCCATCTCGGCCACCACGGCCGCGCGATGACGCGGGCTCGTGTGGATGGCGCACGGACCCCAGTCGGCGATGTAGCGAGCCAGCGCGCGACACTGCTGCTCGCCCACCTCGGTGAACGGCGACTCGCCGGTGCCGACGAATCTCCCCTCAACGTTCGCGACGACCTGCGGATGGCGCGCTATGAGAACCTCGACCGGATGGCCGGGAGCGGGTTCTTCGTGAAGACCTATTCCGATCGCGTCAGACACTCACACCACCGCACTCACGAGAAGGACCAAGGTTTCGACCACTAGCACGGTAGCTCCGAACAGGTCGCCCGTCATCCCCCGAACAGGCTGCGCGAGCATGCGCGGGACGAGGACGCCTGCGGCCAGACCGATCAGCACCACTGCGGGGCCGCGCATCGGATCTGCAATGCTGACCGCGCCGATGAGCGCGATCAGGGCCAGCGAAGCGACCGCTACATCGTAGAAGCCGGGCCGCTCCATCGCAGTCAGACCGAGGCCCTCTCGACGAGCCGACGGCATCGTCCACGCGGAGAGCGCGGCTGCGAACCGGCCGAGAACGGGCGCGGCGAGCAGGGCCCACAGGCGGTGATCCGCTAGCAGACCCGTGAGGCACGCGACCTGCACGATCGCGGTCATGAGCATCGCCGCCGCGCCAAAGGAGCCGATCCGGCTGTCGCGCATGATCTCCAGACGCCGTTCGGGCGTGGCGCCACCCCAGAGGCCGTCGAAGGCGTCAGCAAGGCCGTCCCAGTGCAGGAAGCGCGTCATGAACGCCCACAGCGCCATGATCACGGCCGCAACGACGAAGGCGTGGGTGGCGGCGTTGGAACCGGGTGTGGCGAGCAGTCCTGCGGCGTATGCGACACCGAGCGCGAGACCTCCGAGCAGCCACCCCACCCACGGGTACCAGCCCACCGAGCGCGGCGGGCGGTCGTCCGGCCACGCCCTGCCCACGGGCAGCAGGGTCAGGAAGCCGATGGCGGACACAAGGTCCGTCAGCGGGCGCGGCGGTGAGCTGTGGGTCTCGTCCACGTCAGTCCTCTCGATCCGAGACCCCCGCCTCGGCGAACGTTGCCATTCCCGACATCACCGCGCATGCCGCGTCCATGAGTTCCATCGCCAGTGCGCCACCGGTGCCCTCACCAAGGCGCATGTCCAGCTCCAGCACCGGGCGCAGTCCGAGCGCCTCGAGCACGACACGATGCCCGGGTTCTGCACTGCGGTGCGACGCGAAGACCCACGGCCGTGCGGCCGGTGCGATCGACAAGGCAACCAGCGTAGCAGCCCCCGAGATGTATCCGTCGCTCACCACAGGAATTCCACGGGAGGCTGCGCCGATCACCACGCCCGCGAGGCCGGCGATCTCCAGGCCGCCCACCTTGGCGAGCACGTCGAGCCCGTCGGCCGGATCCGGAACGTTGAGCGCGATCGCGCGGCGGACGACCTCGGCCTTGTGGCGCACGCCCGCGTCGTCGAGGCCGGTGCCCGGTCCCACGACGTCGGCGGGATCCACGCCGGCAAGCACGCTCACGAGTGCGGCAGAAGCGGTCGTGTTGCCGATGCCCATGTCGCCCGTGCCCACGAGATCGAGGCCGTCGGCTGCCAGAGAAGCGACCTGATCCATGCCGACCCGGATGGCTGCCAGAGCCTGCTCGCGGCTCATGGCGGGACCGACGCTCATGTCCGCCGTGCCGTCGGCGACCCGCGCCTGGATGACGCCTTCAGTGACGGTCAACGCGTTCGCGACGCCGACGTCGACCACGACCACGCGTGCGCCCGCGTGACGTGCGAGCTGGTTGATCGCGGCGCCGCCGGTGGCGAAGTTCGCGACCATCTGGGCGGTCACCTCGCTCGGATACGGCGAGATGCCCTGTGCCGTCACGCCGTGGTCGCCCGCCATGAGCACGATCGCCTTGTTCGGAAGCGACGGGCGCTCGGTGCGCTGCAGCACAGCGACGCGCTGCGCGATCTCTTCGAGCAGACCGAGCGATCGGGGTGGCTTGGTGAGCGAATCGAGACGCGCCCAGGCGCGCTCCTCCCATGCGGCGTCAGGTACGGGAATGGCGGCGATGGCCGCTGACAGGAATTCCACGTCGTTCAAAGCGCTTCCTTTCACTCGGCCGGCCAGTGCGGCCAGCCCGGCAGATTCGTCAGATCGACACAGCGGCCGTCGACGACCAGATACGCGGCGTCGGCGGCGTCCACGAGCGTGCGGTTCGCCCGCCCAAGTTCATCGCGGAACACCCGCGCACTCGGCCAAGCGGGAACCACGCCCCAGCCCGTCTCGTTGGTGACGACGAGCGTGTCCCCATGTCGGGCGAGCAATGCGGCGACGAGCGCTCCCACAGCACTCGACACGAGCTCCTCCGCCGCCGCGGGCGCGAACTCCGCGTCACCCACGGCGTCGAAACAGGCGTGCGAAACAAGAGTGCCAAGGCAGTCGAGCACGAGGACCGCGTCGTCGGGCACGGCCGCGACCCAACCGGGATCGACGGTGGCCTCCACGGTCGTCCATTCATCGGGGCGCACGGCTCGATGCGACTGGATGCGGCGAAGCATCTCCTCGTCGCCGTCCCAACCTGAGACCGCGACGACGACATGACCTCCGCGCTCGGCGGCGAGCGCCTCGGCAAGACCGGACTTGCCACTGCGTACGGGGCCGGTGAGCACCACCAGGCTCATCGGGACACCTCCTTGTGAATTGCACGCATGACGCCCGAGACAGCGATCGTCCCGGTCACGGGGTCCGTCCCGACGACGCCGGTGACGCCATAGACGTCACGCAGGAGTGCCGGCGTGAGCACATCCCTCGGCGTGCCGACGCAGCGCAGCCGCCCGCCGGCGACCACCGCGAGGCGGTCGGAATAGCGCGCCGCCATGTCGAGGTCGTGGAAGACTGCGAGCACCGACAGTCCTTCATCGGAGAGCATGCGCACGACGTCGAGCACCTGCAGCCTGTGGTTGAGGTCGAGGTGGCTCGTGGGCTCGTCGAGCAGCAGCACCCGCGGCTCCTGCGCGAGTGCCTGCGCGAGCGTCAGCCGCTGGAGGTCGCCACCGGAGAGCTCTTCCACGCTCTTGCCAGAGAACGACCCGGTATCGGTGAGATCGAGCGCGCGATCCACGGCGTCGCGGTCGGCGCTCGTGAGGTCGCCGAAGCGCGAGACGTGCGCGTGGCGGCCCATCTCAACGAACTGGCGGGCGGTGAACGCGAACGTCGTCGGCGGAACCTGCGGGAGCACCGCGACCTCGCGGGCGAGCTCCGCGCGCGGATAGCCCGCGACATCGCGCTCGGCCACCATCACGCGACCGGAGAAGAGGCGCGCGCCTCCGGTCACAGCGCGGATGAGCGTCGTCTTCCCCGCCCCGTTCGGGCCGATGAGGCCGACGACCTCGCCGGCGGCGACGTCGAGCGTCACGCCGTCGACCACGGGCACCTCATAGCCGATCGAGGCCACGTCGTAGCGCAGACGCACCGTCACAGTGCCACCCCCCTACGGGAGCGCAGGAGCAGCCACACGAACACAGGACCGCCTGCAAGGGCCGTCACGATGCCTACGGGCAACTCCACAGGCGCGATGACCACGCGAGCGAGCAGGTCGGCCAGTACCATCGCGATCGCGCCCGAGAGTACGGACGCGGGGATCAGCAGCCGGTGGTCGGGTCCGAGCACAAGGCGCGCGGCGTGCGGCGTCATCAGACCGATGAAGCCGATGAGGCCGCTGACGGATACGGCGGCGCTCACCACCAGCGAGGCCGCCGCCAGGATGATCCGCTTCACGCGCTCGACGTCCACGCCGAGTTCCCCGGCGCGCTCGTCACCGAGCAGCATGATGTTGAGCTCACGCGAGAACACGAACGCGACTGCCAGCCCGAGGAGGAGCATGACGCCCACGATCCCGACCTGCTCCCAACTCGCACCCTGCAGGCCGCCCATCATCCAGAAGACGATGCGCGACATCTGCTCGTGGCGAACCACGAGCACGAACGACGTGAGTGCGGCGAGCGTGTAGGACACGGCCACGCCCGCGAGCAGTAGCGAGAGGGACTGCATGACTCCGCGGCGCGTCGCCAGGGACGCAACGAGCAGGATCGTAAGGGTCGCGCCGATGAACGCGGCCACCGGCGGAGCCCAGATCACGGCCGCACCAGCGCCGGCGACCGCAAAGGCGATCGCAGCTCCGAGGCCGGCGCCCGAGGAGACCCCGAGCACGTACGGATCGGCGAGCGCGTTGCGGAAAAGCGCCTGGTAGAGCACGCCCGCGGCGGCCAAGCACGCACCCACGAGAGCCGCGAGCGCCACTCGCGGCAACCGAAGGTCGATGACGAGCGCCTGATCGGGTGTAAGGGGGGCGCCGCGCAGCACGGCGCCCACCGAACCCACGACGTCCGAGACCGGGACGGGCACGGCGCCGAACGCAGCGCCCGCGACGCAGGCGACCACGAGCACCGCAAAGAGCGCGAGCAGCACTGCTGCTGCGCGCCTGGCCCCTATCCGTCCCATTCCCGGTCTCCCCCGACTAGTTGAAGAGGCTGGGGTGCAGGGAGGCCGCGATGAGCCGCACTCCCTCGATCACCCGCGGACCAGGCCGGGAGACCAGGTTGTCGTCGAGTCCGTAGACGCGCCCGTTCTTCACGGCAGTGAGCGCCGAGTAGCCCGGTCGCTTCGCCAGCGACTCGGCGTTGCCGATCGAGCTCAGCGTGCCGAGGTAGACCTCAGGCTGGTCCTTCACGAGCTGCTCCACGGAGTAGCCGACGTAGCCCTTCTCGGAGACAACGTTCGCGCCGCCGGCGGCGGACAGCAACTCATCCAGCAGCGTGCCGGGGCCTGCGGTGAAGAGCGGGTTCCAGCCGATCTCGATAAACGCCTTCACGGGCTCCGCGCCCGCGAGCTTCGACTTGATGTCGGCCAGGTCTGACTTCATCTTGCCGATCACCTCCATGCCCTTGTCGGGCACGCCGCAGATCTCGGAGACGTTGGCGATGGCCGTGTACACACCCTCGAGGTTCTGCGGGTCGATGACGACGACCGGGACGCCGAGCTCCTCGAGCTTCCCGAGCGTCTCGGCCTGCACGCCGCCCGTGACGAGCACCACGTCGGGCTTCGCTGCGGCGATCGCCTCGAGGTTCGGCGTCATGAAGTCGCCGACCTTGGCGACGTCTTTGACCTGCGCCGGGTAGTCGTCGTAGGTGGTGACACCCACGAGCCGGTCGAAGACGCCGAGAGCGTAGAGGATCTCGGTGTTGGCCGGGGCGAGCGAGACGATGCGCGCGGGCGCCGACTCGATGGTGACAGTACGGCTGGCGTCATCGGTGATGGTCAGCGGGAACGTGCCGACCGCCTTGCCGGCCCCGGTTGTGCCGGTCGAGGTCGCCGCCTTGCTCGTGGTACCCGAGCACCCGCCGACCAGACCCGCTGAGACAACGAGCGCCGCCACGAGCGCGACGACCGCCGCGGCCGTGCCGCGACGCTTCAGAAGACTCCGTGCGTTTGCCATCTCTTGGTCCGTTCCTTCCGTTGTTCCGGGCTGTCCTCGGCCCACAGGTCCGCGCCCCACGAGGTTCGGGACGAGGCGGCAACGTGCACGGGAACGCGAACGGCCCCAGCTCGTCGAGAGCAAGGGGCCGATTCGGAGAAGGATCCGTGTGGTCCGGCGGGGTGCGGGTCGCTCGCTGCGAGAGGTCCCTGTTCCCGGCCGGGCGACGCGTGCCTCGTGTCCTCGAAGGCCTCATCGTGCGGTCGCTCCCGATCGGGCAGGTCTCCTGGCTTAGAGCCCAGACTCGGCCCATCACAGTTGCGGGACAGCGCCGGATTCTCACCGGCTTCCCTATTCTCCCGTTCGCTCGCGCGTTCGTGTATGCGAGCGTCCGGGCACCCGTCGGGGGTGCGCTGTGCGGTTGTGAACGGGAGGAGTGTAGCAGACGGCCGCGGCCTCCGCGGAGGCATGCACGCTCGGCATTGTTGAGTCTCGATTGCGTCCCGGGCATTCCGATAGAGAACCTTGCCGGGTCGGAAAGAACCCTAGTGCGAGCGAGGGGTGGTCGCCGCCGGTTGTCGTGCGTCTTGCGCGACGCACCGGCAGACGGCGAATGGTCCTCTCGCCGTTCGGATGCGCTCGGGGGAGGTGATAGGCAAAGCGTCCGTGAGGCCGTGCACGTTGACGACCAACGGCGGTGTGGCTGCGATCCGGCGCACGTTATCGGTCACCCTCTGACGCCGGGGAGCCAATGGTGAGACCGACCCGCCTAGAAGCGTGTGCAGAAGAGTCGCAGGCCTGTGCATCACGCAGACAGGAGTGGTCACATGAGACCCTATCTTTGGCGTCCGTTGGTCCTGGCCGCAGTAGCGGCAGCGCTCGTGATCGGCTTTGCCACCCCGGCATTCGCCGACTCGGGAGCCATCTGGACCACCGACGCGAGTGGCAATCCGGTCAACGCCAACTTCTATGACTACAAGACCGACGTCTACCTCAACGGAGGACCGAAGAGTTCCAGTTCACCTGGACTCCCCGCTGGTGACTACTACATCCAGATGACCGCGCCGGACGGCACGCTGCTCGGCCGGAGCTGGAACGATGATTCGAGCGTCGTACACACGATCACCGTCGGATCCGACGGCAAGTTCGCTGCCGTCCACGTGTGGGACGAACTGTTCCGTGCTTCCGCGGGGTTCACGACGGTCGGATACGACGACACCACCAACCCGGGTGGTGAATACAAGGTCTGGATCAGCCAGGACATCGGCTTCACCGGCGGAACGGTGAAGACCGACAACTTCAAGGTCGGGAATCCGGACATCTGGAAGACGTGGCAGGTTCGCGTGCCAGACGCGCTCGACAATGATGCTGGCCTGGCAGTTCGAGCGTGGTATTCCGTCGAGCCTCCGGGCACGCCGCTGCGTGACTGGGACTGGGTGGATCTGATCCCGGATCCGACTCGCCTCAACTACTACATCGCGGTGACCCCGTTCTCGCAGCCGTCGAACGTCTGGTGGTACTTCAACATCGACGTGACGAGCGGCCCGCACGCAGGGCTGAGCCTCGCGACGGCCGAGCAGGGCCCTGAGGCCATCGACTATCCGGGTCCGTACCTCAACAACCTCGACCTCTCGCTCAAACACTGGGCGTTCACACCACCGACCGATCTGATCGCCGATGGCATCACCTCCATCAAGGCGCAGTACCGGGTTCACGGTGAGACGTCATGGACGGACGTCGCGCTCGTGTCCAACGGAAGCGGTGCCTACATTGCCGACACGCTGTTCGTGTCCGACACGCACATCGACTTCCGTTTCGACATCGTGACGACGCACTTCGCGTTCACTTCGGACGTGGTGAGTGACGAGGAGATCTCCGGTGCAGCGACCGTGGCGAACACGTTCGCGGTCGCCCTCAAGACGTGGACCATCCAGCCGCCTGCGGTGCTCCTGACGCTTCCGGGCGTCACGTACAGCGCGTACTACACGACAGACGATCCTGACGGTGGCGGCACGGTGACATGGGTGGAGGTGCCACTCTCGCTTGACGGCAGCCTCTACACGGCCGCGACGATCTTCCCCGACCCGACGACCATCTGGTACAAGTTCCAGGTGATCGGCGAGACGGGCGGAGTGGAGTACTACCACTTCACGTCGGACGTTGGCGGGCCTGAGGTCATCACCGGCATCGACACGATCGACAACTCGGTCGTGCTGCCCCAAGGCACCAAGACCTGGCGGCTCATCGACCTTCGCGGTGTGGTGGGCGCGACGTTCTTCGGCGCGTGGAGCATCGACGGGACGACCTGGAACGAGGTCGCTCTGACCGAGGACCCGGCGCACGTCTGGACCGGCGCGAACGAGCTGCCGGACGGCGTGTCCTTCTATGCCAAGTTCATCGGTAAGCAGGGTTCGACGGTGTTCTGGGAGTCGGGTGTGACGGGACCTGAGACGATGACGTCCGCAGGCCTCACGAACGAGCACACCTTCTTCTACGGAATGCCACGCACCATCGGCTACTGGATGAACTGGAAGAACCACTTCAGCGTGGGTCAGATCGCTGACATCGTGGCCGCGGTCAACTCCGACGGCGGCGGCTTCAGCGAGCACGTCTTCACGGCCAACCCGAGCACCGACGCCGATATGTGGACGTTGAGCGCCGGCGCGACTGGCAAGAAGGGTGCGACTCCGACCGACGTGGCGTACTACCTCGGTACGGCTCAGAACGCGAGCTCCATGTACCAGATGCTGCGCGCTCAGCTGCTCGGTGTCGAACTCAACACCGCATGCGGCGAACTGCACGTCGTGCCGCGCAACAACGAGGTCGTCGGCCTGCTTGCCGCGACCCCCGTGTATCTGACGAAGCTCCCGGGCTACACGACCGATGCTGCGGTCAACCCGTGGGGCAGCTCCTCAACGGTGACCGTGCTCGACGTCATCCAGACGATCGAGAACGCGGTCGGGACCGATCCTGCGAATCCGTGGGGAACCTGGTCACCTGAGAAGCAGGAGTTCGCCAAGAACGTGTGTGACGCCATCAACAACGCCGAGAACGGCACCGGGATCCTGACTCCCTAGCGAGAGGATGGGACCGGAGCGCCGATCGAGGCGCTGATGAGCGGTAGTACGAATGAAGGGGAGGCCAATAGGCCTCCCCTTCCGATTCCCCGCGGTGTTCGGGGGCGAGCGCTACTTCTTCTTCGACGTGTTCGAGACCGTGACGGTCACTTGCGCCGAGGAGGTGTTCCCTGCAGCGTCGTAGGCCTTCGCAGTCACCGTGTGGGTCCCGCTCGCGTAACTCCTCGTGTTCCATGTGGCCGAGTACGGTGTGGCCGTCTTGGTCGCGAAGATCGCGCCATCGATGTAGAACTCGACGCGCGTCACGCCAGTATTGTCGGACGCGGACGCGGAAAGCGACACGGAGCCGGAGACGGTCGCTCCCGCCTTGGGCGAAGTGATCGAGACAGCCGGCGCGGTGGTATCGGCGACTGGGACCGGAGTCGGCGTGGGGGTCGGCGTCGGCGTTGGAGCCGGGATCGGCGTCGGCGTCGGAGTGGGCTCAGGAGTGGGAGCCGGCGTGGTCCCGGCGAGGCCCTTCAGCGCCATCAGCAGGTCGATGCGACCCCAGCCGTAGTACTGGTCCCACCCCGCAGTGCCGAGGTCAGTGGCTGAGGAGGTGATCGCCTCAGTCGCCTTCGCAGCACTGAGCGACGGATCGACGGCGAACTCGAGAGCCGCGAGACCGGCGACGAAAGGCGTTGACGCACTCGTCCCGGAGAAGTACGCGTAGGTTCCGCCGCGCGCGGTCGTGTAGACGGCAACACCCGGCGCCACGACGTCCAGCTGTGGACCGTAGTTCGAGAAGGTGGCGAGCGTGTCGCCCTGGAGCGCACCGACAGCGATGACGCCAGGATACGCGGCCGGGTAGCTCACACCGAGCAGGCCGTCGTTGCCCGAAGCCGCCACGAGAACGCAGTCCTTGCCGACCGCGTACTGGACGGCCGCGGCCAGCGTGGAGTTCGCCGGGCCGCCGAGGGACATGCTGAGCACGCGGCAGCCCTTGTCGGCGGCCCACGTGATGCCCTTTGCCACGGTGCTGGTAAGACCGCTGCCGTTGGATCCCAGCACCTTCACCGGGACGATGGTGGCCTTCCAGTTCACGCCTGCGATGCCCTTGGAGTTGTTGCCGGTCGCGGCCGCAACGCCCGCGGCAAGCGTGCCGTGCCCGTGGTCGTCGGTCGGGTCGGCGTCGCTGTTCACGAAGTCGTACCCGGCGCCGATGCGACCAGAGAAGTCGGGATGCGTCGCGTCGATCCCGGTGTCTATGACCGCGATGCTCACCGAACTCGACCCGGTGCTCACATCCCACGCACTCGGCGCGGAGATCTTGCCGAACATGGTCGAGTCGTAGGAGTAGTAGGTATCGTTCGGGGTCATGGAGGCCGAGACCACATAGTCAGGCTCGGCGAACGACACGTTGGGGTTGCGCTTGTAGACGGCGATCATGTCCTGGACCGTCTTGCCCGGCGGCACGGTCAACAGCCGAACGCGCAGTTGGGCGACCGTGGAGATCTCTTCCGTCTTGTTCGCGGCGTTGATGGACCGCATCTGCGTCCCGGTCGTGCCCGGCCTGAACTGCACGAGGAAGTGGTCGTGCGCCTGCTCTGCCGCGGGCGGCGTGTAGGGCATGATCACCGGCGGCACCAACTGCTGGTAGACGAGGATCGCGATCCACGTGTAGAGCGCGAGCAGCGCGATCCCCATGAGATAGCGCGCGGCGCGGGGAAGCCCCAAGAAGTAGTCGGCGGCCCTCATGGCACACCTCCTTCGAAGCACAGCCGATAGTCATCGGCAGTTGTTCATACCCGCGAGACGGGCACGCGGCGGACACGAGTCCAGAATGCGTCGGACGCGCGGCGCACCCGGTTCAGGCTTCGGCAGCCACAGGCCTTCCCTGAACGGGCTCGCGCCGAGCGGGCCGATGGCTCGACGCATGGCGGCTGTGGACGACCGGCGGTCGCTGTGGAAACCGGCAGGCCAGCGATCGCGCCCGTGGTACGGTTCCGGGTGTCGGGGATCGACCACGGGGGGTGCGATGGACCAGCATGACGGGAGATTCGTCACCCTGCCGGCAGGGCACCGCATCTGGGTGCGGCGCGGCGGACCCACGCCGCCTGTGGAAGGCATCACCGACGTCTTCCTGCACGGGCTCGGCGGCAGCAGTCTCCCCTTCCGCGCCTGCACGGAGGTGGTCGAAGCCATCGGCGCGTCCACCCTCCTGATCGACCTCCGCGGGCACGGCCTGTCCGAGGTCCCTGAGGGCGGCGGGCTCTCGATCGACGACATGACCGACGACGTGCTTCGCGTGCTCGAAGCCGAGGATGTAGCGCATGCGAACCTCATCGGGCACTGCCTCGGCGGCATCATCGCGATGCGTGCGGCGCAGCTGCGGCCCGAACTCGCGGCGTCGGTGGTGCTCGTGGCCTCCTCGCACCGCTTCGGACGCGGATGGCGCGGAATGCAGCGCCGTCTGGTCGCCCGCTCCTTCGATCGCTCGCTCAAGACGTTCGCGCCTCGATACCGGCTCGCGCGTCGGGTCGCGCAGTTCGACTCCACGGTCTTCGAGAACGACGCTGACTGGTACTGGCCGCGCCTGCGGCAGGACTGGGCGCACACCTCGCCCCGCACCGTGAGCAAGACGATCCGTGCGATGTGCGACGCGGACATGTCAGACGCCGCCGAGGGACTGACCGCGCGGGTCTGCGTGGTCCACGGTCGCCGCGACGCCTTCATACCGGCGATCGAAGCCTGGGAGCTCGCGCGCGCCACGCGCGCTGAGCGGTTCGAACTGCTGCTCAACGAAGGGCATGCGAGCCTGCTGCTGCGCGAGGGCAGCCCGCTGCCGGGGATCGTACGGGAGTTCGTGCACGGGTAGCGGCGTGGCTTGAATGTACAACGCCTTCGACATCACACAAGGAGAGGAGCCCGCAAGGGGCTCCTCTCCTCAGTCGATGCGGACGCCTGCTCTACTCGCCAAACGAGATGAAGGGCTCCGTGCTCTCGTCGTCCTCGTTCTCGGTCTCGTCGTCTGAGCCGATGTAGAACGCGGTCGCCTGCTCGGGAGTGGCGCCCCGCACGGCGGTCGTGATCGTCCCCTGCGGCTCCGGGTCGACGGCGACGTAGAAGTCGAGGAAGCCGGCCTCCGGCATGTCGCGGATCTCCGTGCAGGAATCGAGGAAGATGTCGAGCGTGTCCTCGAAGAGGTCCTCTGTCTCCTTCAGCTTCTCGATCAGGTCCGCGAACTTGTCCAGTGCCGCGTCCGCGGTCTCAGCCTCTGCGACACACGAGAAGAACCCGCTCGCGGCGCCCTCAATGTCGGGGTCTCCAAAGAAGCTGAAATGTCCGAGGTACATCATCCAAGCCGTCCTTTCGGATCGGAAGTCTCGTCTTTGCCGGCCCATCATAGCCTGAGATTCCCGCCACCCCGCTCCCCGCTTCCCCGTCGCGCTCTCGTTCACAGGATGCGCACAACTTCGGGCCGTCCGTGGCATGCACGGTGCTCCTTACGGGGCGTCACAAACGTGACGAAGAACCGACCACCCTCGCCCGATGAGGCGAAGAAGTAGGAGTACCAGTCATGAACCTCAAGACGAAGATCGCTGCCGGCACCATCGCCGGACTGCTCGCGGGAGCTACGCTCGTCGGCGCCGCATTTGCGGCGCCACGCTCGGCAACGGCACCGGTCACCCGTGGCTACGGGATGATGCGCGCGCTCGGCACTGCTGAGACGACCGTCGTGGCCGACATGAACGCGTTCATGAACCGCTTCCGCGCTTCGAACGGCACCATCGACTTCAACCGCATGCACTCTGCCGTCGTGAATGGAACGGTGACCATGCCGCGTGTCGGCACGGCCGGTCGCGGCGCGAACATGATGAGTGGCTACCGCACAGGCACCACGATGATGGGTTCCACCTACTAGACACCTGGGCGCGGGGCGGTCCGTCAACCGGGCTGCCCCGCCTCATCCCTCCGACCACCCGACTACCTAGGGAGTGAGCCGTGATGATGTTCCTTTGGATTCCGTTCCTGCTGATCCCGCTCGCGTTCTTCTGGATGCGCCCCGGTATGGGAATGTGGGGTTGTGCCATGGATCACGCCGGTCACAGCCACGCGCCTGCTGCAAGCGCTCCGGACGCCATCGAGATCGCTCGTCAGCGGCTGGCGCGGGGCGAGGTCAACGTCGCCGAGTTCGACGTGATCAAGCGAGTGCTCGGCTAGTCCCGGCGCGGCGTCTACGCTGTTCTCGATGCCGCCGTCTTGGGCATTCTGCTATGTTGGGGCGGCGGGCGCCGCACCGTTCCGCGGCTGTGCTCAGACGGATACACGGGAAGTGATCGTGTGGACGAACTCGTCGTCGCGCTCGATGTCGGAGGCACCAACACCCGGGCGCGGATCGCGACCTTGGCTGCCGACGGTGAGCCGCGCCCCGCAACCCCCGACGTCACCCGCTGCGTGGCTTCGGCTCACGAGCTGCGGGACTTCGTCTCCGAGGTCGCTCAGACGGCAGCGCGCCTCGGTACGGTCACCGGCTCGGTGATCGCGGTCGCGGGGCCGGTCGTCGGCGACCGCATCCGCATCACGAATTGGCCGTCCGATCCCGTCGTGGACATCTCCGACTTGGAAGATGCGGGCCTTCCCCGCAGCCGCACGAGATTCGTCAACGATGCGGTAGCCGGCGCGTGGGGCGCGCTCTCGCGACTCGACCCCGCCACCCCGGTCGCGCACACCGAGCCTCTCGGTGTGAACCGCCCCGGCGGAAGCGGGCTTGAAGACGGCAACCTCGTGTACGTGGCGCCGGGCACCGGCCTGGGTGAGGCCGTGGTGGTTCGCTACGGGCTCGAATCCCGCCAGGTGACGGTCGTGGCCGGTGAGTACCAGCACACGCAGATGCCGCGCTTCTCAGGCGATATCGCGCGCGTCGTCCATGCCATCGGTGATGCCTTGGGACGCGCGCCCGACTGGGAAGACCTCGTCTCCGGACGGGGATTGGTCCGCACCTACGACGCGCTGCGCGCCATCGCGGCCCACGCCCCGCTGACGATCTCGGATGATGACGCGCATCGGGCAGGGGCCGTCGGCGAGGCGGCGCGGCTCGGAAGCGACCCGCAGGCTCTGGCCGCCGCATTCCTCTTCTACCAGGTCCTCGCTCACTTCGCCCAGATGCTCGCGATCACGTTCCTCCCGTGCGGCGCCGTCGTCTTCGGCGGCGTCTCTTCTGAGCGCAACGTGGAGCTGATGCGCCGCAGCGGGATGGCGGGGACGTTCGCCGAGCACCATCGCTTCGCAGGGCTTCTCGCTGCGGTCCCGCTCCACGTGGTGGGCGGCGAAGTGAACCTCGAAGGCGCCCTCAGATTGGCCGCTCAGGCCCGGTAGTCCGGCGCGGCAGCGGCGGCGGCTGGCTCCCCGCCCACCTCGAGCACGCCGCTACGTCACCGGCGCGCCACGCCGGCGCATCCGCGTCACCGACTCGATCGTGACCGCGATGAGCAGAACGACGCCGGTCACGATGAACTTCACCGATGAGGCGAGGGCCAGCAGGTTCATGCCGTTGGCGATCGACCCGATCACGAGCGCGCCCAGAAGTGCGGACCAGACCGAGCCGCGGCCTCCGAAAAGGCTCGTGCCCGCCACGACCGGACCCGCTATGGCCATCAGCACCAGGTCGCTGGCGCCCGAGGACTGGTTCACGGCCAGAAGGCGCGATGCGGCGAGCACGCCGCCGGCGGCGGCGAGCGTCGAGCACATCACGAATGCGATGACCCGGACGTGTTCGATCTTGATGCCCGCGCGCCGTGCCGCCTCGGCGTTGCCACCAACCGCGAAGAGGTGGCGACCGAACCGCGTGCGTTGGGTGAGGTAGGTGAACCCGAGCGCCAAGGCGAAGACGATGACCACGACCAGCGGCAGTCCCCGGTCCTGGTTGACGACCGCGACCATGACGATGAAAGCCACTGCGATCGCTGCGACCCGGAACAGGAGGCCCTGTATCGAGCCGACCGGCAGCCCCGAGCGCCGCCGGTGCGACCGTCCCGTGATCCCGAACGCGATCGCGAGCACGACTGCGAGGGCAGCGAAGGACCAACCGACCACCGGTGGGAAGAACGTGCTGGTCAGACGCGTGATGAAGCTGTCGCCGAGGTTGATCGTCCCCGTCTCGCCGAGCACGGCGAGCTGCAGACCGACCAAGGTGAGCGAGCCGGCCAGCGTGACGATGAACGCCGGGATCCGGAAACGTGTGCTCACCATCCCGTTGAACAGCCCGATGAGGGCCCCGAGGACGAGCGCGATGAGGACCGCGAGGGCCGGATCGATGTGCTGGTTCACTACCAGCACCGCCATCACCGAAGCGCAGAAGCCGCTCACCGCTCCGACCGAGAGGTCGATCCACCCGAGCAGGAGAACGAGGACCACGCCGATAGAGATGGTAGCGACAGCCGCCTGCTGCAGCACCAGGTTCGTGAGGTTGCCGGGGCTCAGGAAGCGCTCGTTCTGGAATTGGAAGAAGGTCCAGATCACCGCGAGCATCAGGATCACGAGGAGAGGCCCTGCCTCTCCCTGAGCCAGCTTGCGGCCGACTTCCTTGAGAAACGCCATCGGGCCGCGCGGCGAAAGCGGTGCTTCTTGCTCCGCGCTCATGCGTCCTCCCTCTTCAGACTGGCTCCGATGCCGAATTCAGCGCCGGTGATGGCGGACACGACGTCCTTGCGGGTGACGCCGCGGACGTCGAAGGTCGCGCAACGGCGACCGAGCCGCAGGACGATGATCCGATCGGCGACGGCGAAGACGTTCTCCAGGTTGTGGCTGATCACCACGACCGCAAGCCCGCGCTGGCGCAGCTTGTGGATCAAGGCGAGCACCTGCTCCGTTTGAGAGACACCGAGTGCCGCCGTGGGCTCGTCGAGCAGCACCACGCTCGGGTCGCCGAGCAGCGAGCGGGCGATGGCCACGGCCTGCCGCTGGCCGCCCGAGAGCGACCCGACATTCTCGCGAACGTCCCTGATCGTCGTGACAGCCAAGGAATCGAGCAGCTTGAGGGCACTCTGCTCCATGGTCTGCTCGTCGATGAGGTAGGCGGCTCTGGTGATGCCTTTGGCGAAGACCTCGCGACCGAGATAGAGGTTCGCGACCACATCGAGGTTGTCGCACAGCGCGAGGTCCTGGTAGACGGTCGCGATCCCCAGCGACGTCGCGTCCTGGGGGCTGTTGATCCTCACCTGCTGGCCGCGGAAGTAGATCGTGCCTTCATCGCAGAGCTGGACGCCGGCGATCGCCTTGATCAGCGTCGTCTTGCCGGCGCCGTTGTCGCCGACGAGCGCGACGACCTCACCAGCGTCGACTTCGAAGTCGACGCTGGTGAGGGCCTGGTTAGCGCCGAACGCCTTGCTCACGCCTTTCAGCGCGAGAAGAGGCGACGCTGCGCTCGTCGCGTGCATCGTCTGAGGTGCGTCGGAGGTCACTGGAGTCCGACAGTAGCACCCGCGGCCTTCAGTTCAGGTGTGTTCAGTATCTGGGTCGTCGTCCAGAAGCCGTCCGCGACGACCGTGGACTTGATGGTGTCCTTGGTGACCGGGACCGGCTTGAGCAGGACCGACGGCACGTCCATGGTGTTGTTGTTGACCTTGCTGAGCGTCAGGCTTGACGGGGCCGGCTTGCCCTGCGCGAGGGCGACTGCGAGTTCGGCCGTCGCTTCAGCCTCGAGCTTGATCGCCTTGTAGATGGTCATGTACTGATCGCCCAGCAGGATGCGCTGGATGCCGGCGAGCTCGGCGTCCTGGCCGGTGGTCGGCCGCTTCTTGGGGTCGATACCGGCGCCCTTCATGGCGGCGATGGCGCCACCGCAGGTGCCGTCATTGGCGCAGTAGACAGCGACGAACCCGTTCTTCCCGAGCTTCGTGATAGCCTGCTCCATCTCGGCCTGGGCCTGGTCCGGGCTCCAGTCGGGCGTGTCGTACTCGGCGCCGATCTTGACCTTGCCGTCGAGGACGCTGTGCGCGCCCGCCTTGAACAGCTTCGCGTTGTTGTCGGTCGGCGAGCCGTTGATCATGACGATCGTCTTGCCGGCATTGCCGTCGGCCGTGATCTTGTCGAGCAGCGCCTGGCCCTGAAGCTTGCCGACCTGCTCGTTGTCGAACGAGACGTAGTAGTCGACCTTGGCATCCAGGATCAGACGGTCGTAGCTGATGACCGGGACGCCCTTGGCGTTCGCCTTCGCGACGATCGACGCGGCGGACTTCGAGTCGACCGGGTCGAGGACGAGAACGGTCGCGCCGTTGGTCAGCGCTGCGTCAGCCTGCGACTGCTGTGCAGCCGCGTCCTGGTTCGCGTTGCTGTACAGGATCTCGATCGTCGGATCGAGCGCCTTGACCTTTGCCTCGAACAGCGGGCGGTCCTGCGTCTCGTAGCGGGCCGTCTTGGTTTCCGGCAACAGCAGTGCGATCTTCACTTTCGTCGCGGTCGGGGTCGTGGTGGTGCCACCCGTTCCCCCGGTGGTCCCACCGCAGCCTGTCAGTGATGCAGCGACGCTCACCGCAAGGGCTGCCACAACGCATAGTACGAGTACCTTCTTCACACGCATGTCTGCCTCCCCCATCTTAAATGGTGCCCCGCGAGCCCGATAAAACCCTCGCGATTCTGAATCTACCCAACCGCGGCCGCTCGCATTCCGGACACCCCGATCACCGGGTGTCACCGCGACGAGGCCCTCCGCCCGCTCACCCCTGTGCGGACAGAAGGACGCCATGCGTGAACCGCTCAGAGACGACAACCGCCTTCACGGCTCCGGCACTTCCTTCGCGACCGCGAATGCCGAGGTATGGGCGCCAGCCCAGTCGGCAAGCGCTCCGACGGCTCTCTTGAGAGGGTTGAGGCGCGTCGGATAGTAGTAGTCCGACTCGAACCACCCTTTGTCGCGGTAGTACCCCCAGTCGCGCTTGTCCTGCGGAGCGTTGAGCCTGATACCCGTCCGACTCATCCGGAACATCATGAGCGCGAAGAGAGACGGCGCCGGATAGGCTGGCCGCAGCAGTTGATCGTGGAAGCGTCGACTCTGCTCGGCGAGTGCGTCATCCATCTGCCGCACGGCCTTGTCGGTCATCGGCTCGAGCGTCTTGACGACGCTGCCCTTCACGACCTTGAAGCCAAGACCACCTTCGACGAACTCCAGGTACTTCCGGATCCTGCCGCCGAGCATGATCCCTTGCACGACGATCGAGGTGGCGCTCTTGCCATGGAAGCGCGGTCGATGGAACGCGAACCCGAGACGATCGAGGAACACCTTCATGAGCCCCGAGACCTGCCACGAGTAGTTCGGGGATGCGAAGACGACCGCGTCGGCGTCGTCCATCTTCTGGATCAACACGTCCCGGTCGTCCCTGAGGGGGCAGCGTTCCTCACCGCGGTCGAAGCACGCCTTGCACCCCCTGCAGGTGCGAAGATCGTAGTCGCTCAGCACGGCGATCTCGCCTCGGACGTCGCCGAACGACTCGAGATTGTCGAGGAACTTGGCTGCCGCCGTGAACGTGGCGCCTCCCCTATGCCCGCTCCCGACAAGAGCGAGTACCTTCTTCGGTTCGCCTTCAGCTCGAACTGTTGTTGCGTCCATCTCTCTTCCTCTTCAATCGGCCCGATGCGTGCGGCGGTCGGTGGTCCGTCCGGAAGGGTGCGCGTTCCCAGAGCATCGTCCTGCGAACTCCTAGAGCCAGGGCAACATGACCTTCGCCGCATACGCGTCCCACTGTGGCCCGAACTCCTCGGCGAGCTTCCGCTCCTCCGCGGGCGCGTAGAGACGGCTCCCGACGTAGATCACGATCCCGAGCACGGCCCCGAGCCACGTGTTCAGCAGGAACCCGGCGAACGGCAGGACCAGCAGGCTCACGCCGGTGTACAGCGGGTGCTTCACGAATGCGAATGGACCGCCGGTGATGAGCTCACCGCGGGGCACACGGGTGAGTATCAGCACGACCGACCACAGCCAGATCACCACGCCCGGCACGAGCGCCACCATCGAAACCACACGCAACCACGCCGGAGACCCTGCCACGGCGAAGACGGCCGGTCGCCAGACGTTCAGCGCGATACCCACCACCAGGAACGGCGCGACCAGCAGACCGATGCGGTCGCCGCTCCCCACGAGTCCGCGGATGTCCAAACCCTTCGCGCGCGCCCCCCGGCTCCCGGTCATCGGCGCCATCGTTCGACTCATCGTTCTTCCTCCTCAACTACACGGGCGCGGCACTCAGCTCGCGAACCCGAAACCGAACGGGAATCCCCCGAACCGTCCCCAAAGCCCGAACAGAACGAACCCTATCCCAGCGAGGGCCAGCACCGCCGCGATGATTCCCAGAATCCAACCCGCCCAGCCGCCCCAGCGGATCGCGAAGATGGCACCCACGAGAGCCAGCAGACCCACCACGCCGAACCCACCGAGCATGCAATTCGGCACGGCCATGAGGCCCATCGGGACCTGCTGCACGCTTCCGGAGACGGCACGCGCCTCCAGGTGCAGGTCGTTTCAATAGAAGATTGGCTTGGTGACGTCCACCACAACGCGCGCCTCCAAGCCGTTCCCAGTCTGGTGCGTGTCGAGGATCCGCACCCGCACGCCGTCGGGGAGCGTGCCTGGGATCGCGATCTCGCTCGCCCCGTCGGCCTTCACTGTGTACTCCAGCGTCTGGCCTTCCCACCCGAAGTGCGATGCCGGCATCGTCGTCGTACTCATCGCTGATCTCCTCCAAGTGCTTCTCGCGCGAGTCCGCAGGTTCCCGTGGGCTCGTGTCCTTGATCTAGATGGCCGTAGTGGCCGCGTTGAGCTTGCGGGCGACACCGGTCGCCCAGTCTTGAATCGCGTTCCAGTCACGGAAGTCGCCCTCTGGTGCCTTCGCCATCTTCATGATCCGGCGCTCGATGCCGGAGAAGCGCTGCGGCTCGTACCAGCCGCCGAAGACGCCGAGGTCGACCGGGTCGAGACCCGTCTTGGCCAGCAGCTTGTCGGTATAGCCGAGCATCTCGTCGCGCTTCTCGGGACCGTGCGCCAGCGCGATGCCGACCGTGAAGAGCGCCAGCGGCCTGCCCTTGAGCGCGTCCGCGTTGCGGGCCGCCCACTTCTTGGCGGCCGGGTGCCAGGCGCCGGCGCGCACGCCGCTGCCCGCGACGACGGCGTCGTAGGCAGCGACGTTCGGCTTCGACGTCACCGGCGCGATGTCGACGTCCGCGCCGACGCGCTCGAGCGTCTCGGCGATCTTCTCGGCGACGCCTTTTGTGCATCCCGTGCCCGACATGTAGCAGACCAGGACCTTGCTCGCGTGCCCGTCCATCTCGCATCTCCCTCTGAATCGCCGGGGGTCTTGTCCGCGACCTTCGTACGGCGTATAGTTACGGCGTATCCTTACGCCGTATCCTTACGCCGTAAAACGTACGCCGATTTCCGGCGATGTCAACCCCCATTTCGAAGAGAGGTTGAAGAAGATGGCGACGCGCAGAAGCAAGAAGGACCGCGTGCAACTCACGCCCGAGAAGATCATCGGGAAGGCGATCGACGTGCTCGACGCGGACGGCATCGAGGGCCTCAGCATGCGGCGGCTCGGCGAGGCGCTGGGCGTCGAGGCGATGGCCGTCTACCACTACTTCCCGAACAAAGACGCGCTGCTCGACGCGGTGCTCGCGCAGATCATCGCGGAGACCGGTCCGGCCGAGATCGTGCCCGGCGCCGACTGGAAGGAGACGATGCTGAGCGGTCCCGCGGCAGCGGGACGCGCGCTGGCGTCACATCCGAAGGCGGGGTGGCTGTTCTTGGGCAGGCAGTACAACACGGTGAGCTCGCTCCAGATGCTTGAGGTGCCGCTCCAGATCCTGCACGGCGCCGGCTTCCGCGGCCAAGCGCTGGTGGATGCGGCCCACGCGATCTTCGCCTACGCCGCCGGCTGGTACGTGCTCACGTCGGGACAGGGCGGCAGCTGGAGTGGCCCGGCACAGGAGGCGCTCGATGCCTCGGGCGACGTCACTCCCCTTGCAGCCTCACTCGCCCCCGAGCTGCGCGACTGGAGCCGCGGGTTCGAGGCCGGCATGATGGCGCTGCTTGAGGGGCTGGAGGCGCAGCTCGGGACGTAGTCTCGGGCCGTGGTCGGGCCGTCGCGGCTATAGTGAGCGGGGCTCTGAGGCGGGGGGATACCGTGACACTCGAACGCATCAACACGATACGCAGCATGGATGATGACGCCGTCAGTCGCGCCTACGGGCGGCAGATGGCACGGTTCCAGTCCGGATACGACACCTCGGCACGTCGCGCGCACGCCGCGGCGCCGTCGGCGACGAGAGTGCTCGACGCGGCAACCGGTCCCGCGCTCCTGCTCCCCGCACTGGCGTCGCTCTACCCTGAGGCGACGCTCACCGCGCTCGACATCTCCCCACACATGATCGAACGGGCGAGAGAGACGCTCTGCGCCGCGGGCGTCGAGGGGCGGGTGCAACTGGTGCACGGGTCGGTCTACGAGTTGCCGTTCGAGCACGGGCAATTCGACCTCGTCATCGCATCACAGCTGATCCATATGCTCGACGATCTTCCCGGCTTCCTGCGCGAGGCGCGCCGTGTGCTCGCGCCTGGTGGCACGCTCATGCTGTTCGACTTCCGTCGCGATGTCCCAGCCTGGTATCGGCTGGTCGCGAATGCGAGCACCTCAGTGCTCCACGCGCTCCGCGTGCCCATGGACGGCATGGGGCCGGTGATCCGCGCTGCCTACACGCCGGCAGAGCTCGAGTCTGCGCTGCGAGGGTGCGGTTTCGAGGACATCACCATCGAGTCGGGCATCGCCGCGCTGACGGTGGAGGCGCGATAACGCGACGACGGGTAGCGGCGATGCAGAATGCTGGTCGTGACCAGACCAGCAATGCTGACCGCCAGTCTTCCTCGGAACGAAGGCTCGCGTCAGACCGCCGTGGACCTTCGGGGTGGGCACCCGACGGACGTGACTCAAGCGAGCCTAGGAATCCGGCGCCGCTCCCTAGTCACTCGCGGTCATGCCCCCTATGCTGCCGTCAGCGCGCAGCGTCAGGGCGAACTTCTTCACGACCGCTGACCGCGGCGTGGGCTGACTCACGTACTCCCATGTGAAAGTGGCCGTACCGTCAAGCCCATCCACAACTGACGGCGCATCGAGGTGCGCGGCGTGCTCGTAGACATCCGGCGCAACGGTCCGCAGCACCGACTTCGCCTGCTCGAGCGTCGGCTTCGCCGGCTGGATCGGCTGCTGCGGTTGCGCACCAGTCCCAGAGCCCGACTGCGCGCCAAGATCGCGGCCCATCCCCGTGATGACGTTCTTCATTGCGGTCGGGACGATGCAGATGAGCAACAGTGCGATGAGCACCATCGCGGCGATGACGGCCGCCTGAACCCCAGCGTACGAAGCTCGCGTCTTCGCCTGCACATGATACGAATACGAGCTGCGAGCCGGCGCGTAGCCGCTCGGCTGACGCCGCACTGGAGGCGGTGCTGCGGCCTGCCGCGCATGAACCGGTGGCGCCTTCCGCTCGCCTCTCAATCCTTGGCGATAGGCTGCGTGGCGCGCCTGCACCTCAGGGTCACGCGATCGGTTCAGGCCCAGCAACTTCTCGTGGACCGCCGTGATCATGCCCACATCGCCGAACATCACGGGTGCGCAGGCTTGACGCTCCGCCAAGTATCCAGGCAAACCCTCGATTGTGGTCACCCGTCGGCGGCTCTCTGAATCGAGCTCCAAGCCAGATGTATCGGTACCGACGAAGACAATGACGCTCTGGAGCGCATCCGGATGTATCGCGCACCCGGCATCCCGAAGGGCCTTGGTGAGCGCATTTCGCTGCGAAGAGAGTTGCTTGAGGGGATTCTGAATCCGGTGGCGTGACTTGCCGTACCCGACCGTCCATTTGGACTCGTCCGCGGTACCGCGGATCCACGCATCGTTCCAGGTCTTCACCTCGAGTATCAGGACGCCTCGCCGGTCGATCAGAAGGTGGTCGAGCTGAGCGGTCATCGAGCCGACACTCAACAGCACGTCAGAGTGGTGGCTCATCCAGCCTACCGTCTTGCGGTAGTGCTCCAGCACCTCACCGACGCGGCGCTCTCCCACGTCTCCAAGCGCCTTCGATTGGCTGTAGTCCACTGGATTCCCCCTCCCCGGCGACCGCCCAAGTCATCGTAGCCGCTCAAACGCCGTGCCGCTCGCGGCCGGCGCGCGGACTAACACACCGTTCAGGCCCGCGGCCATCCCCCTCCTGAACCGTCAGCTGCTTCCCTGGCCGTCGTGGTGGTCGCTCAGCGCTTGCCCACACGTGTGGCACACCCCAGTGCCCGCCCGCCGTCTGCGTGCCTCCTCCTCGTAGCCGGCGGCTAGAATGCCTGCGGGCAACGCGAAGAGAGCGATTCCCAGCAGCTGCATGCACCCGCCGAGCAGCTTGCCGAGGGGCGTTACCGGACCGATGTCGCCATACCCGACGGTGGTCAGTGCCGACACCGCCCACCACATCGAGGCAGGGATACTCGAGAAGACCTCAGGCTGCGCAGCGTTCTCGACGTGGTACATGACGCTCGACGCCAGGACCAGCGCGACGAGCACGCCCACGAATGCGACGCCCAAATCGGCCTTCTTCGCGCGAAACACGCTCTTGAGCCGATCGAGCGCGTCCGAATACCGCCCGATCTTCAGAACACGAGCGAACCGCATCAGCCGCAGAATCCGCAAGAACCTCAGATCGAGCAGACCCAACGGGAGGAGCAGCGTGGCGTAGAACGGTAGTACGGCAAGCGCGTCGACAGTCCCGTAGAAGCTGAGGACGTACCGGATACGACCGCTGACCGGATGCGAGTACCGCGGGTCGATTGTGCAGGCCCAGATCCGGACGACGTACTCGACCGTGAAGACGCCGACAGTGAAGATGTCGAATCCTACGAAGAAGGAGGCATAGGCCCTCTGCAAGGGCTCGACCGTCTCCAAGATCACCACGAGGACGCTCGCGAGAATCAGCAGCAACAGGCAGATGTCCACCCAGTCCCACTTGGTGGCGCCGCTCTCAGGATCCTCGGTAACCTCGAGCAGGTCCCAGACTCGGACTCGCAACTCCTCGCGTCCCGGCACTTTCCGCCTCCTCTTCTGATAGACCCCCACTTAGTTGGGCGGATCGCACCGGCTACACGGCGTGCAGCCGGAAGCCTTGGCATCCTTGAGCGAGATGGCGATCTTGCTCTTGGACAAGTAGCCGCAGCCCGACACATGGTACTTCGAGCCAGTCTTCGTGACATAGACCGTCGTCGACTTGCTCGACGGTTTGGCGGGCGCAGGCGCAGGCTCGGCCGCAGCCTCAGGCTCTGGTTCCGGCTCTGGTTGCGGCGCCCAGAGACCTGCCTCCGCGGTGCGAGCCTCGTTCTGGATGATGGTGTACGTCTCAACATACTTGACGTTCGGCGGGATGGTCATGAGCTGCGCATATCCTGCATCGAGCAGGTTCGCGTTGAAGAGGTGCTGACGGATCTCTAGCGGGGTTGGTGTCTCTGATGGGGCTGTCAGCCAGAGGTAGGCCAGTAGCCTCCCATACCTGTCGCGCGTCTCAACGTCGGTCTCGAGGTAGACCGTCTTGCCTGTTGGCAGCGAGTTCCTCGTGTAGTTGGAGGCTTCTGCGCCGTATTCCTCGACCTTGGTAGTCGATTCTGGACAGTCCACTCCAATGAGGCGGACCTTCTCGGTCCTTCCGTCCGGAAAGGCCACCACGATCGTGTCGCCATCGACAACGCGCGACACCGACACGACTGCCACATCCATGACCGCGGCCCGCGGAGGTTCGAACTCAGCAGCTGCCGGTGCCGTAGCGGGCGTCGAAGTGGTAGCGGGCGCGCTGACAGAACCTGCGACGCTCGCCATCGGAGCAGCCGAATCAGGCTGTGGCGTGAACGCGACTCCCAGCATCCCGAGAAACATGCACGCGGACACAGCTGTAAGGACGACACGTCCGTTCACGCTGAACATCTTGCGTTGCCACATCATCCAGACTAGGTAGAGCAGTGTGAACGGGAGGAATACGAGCCCGACCAGCACCTGCCACCAGCGGAGTCCTGATGCAGCTCGCATGGCGGGTTCGCCTCCTGGCTCAGGCGGCATGCGCTGAGACCTGGCCCAGTCCCGCAACTGGCTAGACGCCCAAGAGATCTGCCCGGCCTGGTCGTATTCCAGAACCTGGGCGAAGCTGACACCCGTCCCGCCGACCGCGTACTCGAGCGTCGACTCGTCGTACGTCAGAGCACGACCATCCGCATACATCCCGATGTCCCGCACTTGTCCCCCCTGGTATCGAGAGCCAGGATCTCCGCGGTGGGCCGCTTCATTTCCCGGCAACTCAAGTCCTGCTCGATGTGCGGGAAGCGCTTCTCGGTCCTGCTCGATGTGCGGGAAGCGCTTCGCGGCACCCGCCCGGACCCCCATGCGCCGTAGATTGCCCCGCTGGAACGTCGACATGCCACCTCACCAGGCTGGGCAACCCCCTGGCGGCATTTGCATCGGCAGTCGCGGCGAGCCCTCCACCTAGAGCAGGGCCTCCGCAATCAACTTGTCCAGACGGCGAATGTCCAGACCCTTGTTGAGGTTGACCTTGATATGGCCGGCCTTCGTCCAGAGCTCGATCTCAGAGTTGAAATTGAGCATTCCGTGTCCGTTCTCGGACGACCACATGACAATCGACGAGTACGGCAACGAGTAGACCTCAACCTTCTTGCCGCTGATACCTTGGGCATCGCGAACGATCAGGCGCTTGGTTGTGAAGATCGCGGTGTCGCGGAACGTCTTGTAGGCCGCGACTGCCGTCTCCCCCTGCACGAGCAGTTCGTTGACGTCGCCCGGAATCGGGCACTCCGAAACCAGCGTCCAAGCCAGGATTCCGTTCGTTTCCGCCACAGCAACTCCCCCTCGGTTCGAATCGAGTCCCCCCCCGCACACGCATGTGGCCCCTTGCAGAACGAGAGAGGGCAATCGACTACTTCTTGTTGCCAAGCCAGACTAGGCCGATGACTCCCCCGACTATCCACAGCGGCCAGCATGACCCACTCGAAGAAGTTGAAGCGTAGCTGGCTCCGCTGCTGTAGCCGCCCCCGCCCGAGCCCCCGCTGACAGAACCGCCGTTGTGATAGTGGTAGCCGCCATGGATGTAGTCGTTGTGGCCGCCATTGGCGTCGGTTCTGCCGCTGTGCGCGATTGCGGCAATCGGTAGCGCGATCACAATCAGTGCGACAACTGCCGCGAGGACGAACGCCCGCCACCCAAGGGCGCGGAGCGCCACTTGGCGTGGCTCCAATGCACTCCCCCACTTCTCTCGAACGTTTGGCGCTTCAGCGGCGGACCGCAGGGCCTCCTTGAACGCTCATACCTCACGCCGTCCGCTGGGAAGCGCTTGCCAGACAGGGACTAGTAGCCACGCTTGGCGATTGTGTCCTCAATCTGTGCAAGCGCCTCCAGATACTCCGGCATGTTGCCGCCAAATACCAAATCAACACCGCCCATTGATACGAACTCGCCGGCAACGCCCTCGATGCCGACCATGTCGTTCTCGTAGCGCCACATCAATCTTGCCGGCGGCAGCCACCGATACCGCTTGTCGGCCTCGGCTGTCAGGTGGCTGATCAGCAGTAGGAACTCGAACACGTCGAAGACACGAGCGTACTCGCCCTCGTCAACGAAGTACTCCATTACGGCGTCCTGAATCGCGATGTACAAGTTCTCGCTGAGCGGGATTCGGTGGTTGTTGCCCGGCTCGCTCTTCACAAACTGGCCGACCTTGTCCCAACGAATCCACGTGACCAGTGGACTGCGCTCGCGCGAGCCAAAGACCTCGGCACGAATGCCAACTAGAAGGCGTCGAGCTAGGTCGAGACGACCTCGCTGCATAGCGGAGACCCCCACCGCATACAGCAGATAGGCGCAAGGATACTGCCACACGCCCTCCGTCAAACGCTTGCCTTCATGACCGCCGGGCTCGCGCGCGATGATTGTGAGCGCACGCTCCCAAGAACCATGATGGTCCGGGTGGCCCAAGTTCGCGCCGAGTGCGCAGAGCCTGGCAAGACCGAAAGACGCCTTGCGATAGTCGCCCAGAACCTGTGGCACTTCTAGCGAATCCGCGCGCTCCAAGTTCGCCGAGTACTGTTCCTCTAACGCGCCGAACGACTCCCGGGCGATTGCGTCAGTGAGATCGTTGACCGCCACAACCTGAGTCGGATCCGAGATCAGCTTCTTGGCGGTCCCAATCAGCTTCAGGCTTGTCTCCTCACGCCGCGCGGTCAACAGCACTTGGCTGGGCGCACCATTCCGTACGACTCGCTCCAGCGAATCGGCGACTGCCTCAACACCTTCATCGGAACGAGCGGCGACAAGATCGGCCAGCGGATACGAGTAACTCTCGACTTCCTGTCTGCCGATGCCATGCCACACCGGGAGTACGACCTTCCGTCCTTCGCCCATTGCCTTGGCCACGAGCCCGTTGAGCTCGCGAGTTGGCCACTGCTTCGCGAAGAAGGCGTGACTAAGAACCACCACGCCGAACGTGGATGACGACAAGCCCTTGTCGATACTCTCCCGCAGGCTGTCGCCGACTTCGAGAGTGAGCGCGTCGTACCAGACGCCTAGACCTCGAGCGCGCAAAGCCTCGACGAGAGGTCCTACGAAGGACTCCTTGTCCTCCCATGCGTGCGAGATGAACACGTCGTATTCGTCCACAGAGCCCCCGCTCCTCAGTCCCCTGTCCAACGTTGGGCGCTTCACCTGCGCGCCGATTCCCCAGCATTGTGGACCAACCAAGACGCGTCAGGTGGAAGCGCTTGTTGGACAGCTCGCCTCAGCTAGCCGGGCTCGTCCGGATCCAGCTGCTCAAGATCAAGTACGAACTCGTCCCAAAGGTCCATACATGCCTCAGCCAGTTCGAGTGCGTCGATCGTCTGGCCGTCAGCAAAGATGTTGAAACGCATGGTGGTGACCATCTCGCCATCGCTGGCTGGCTGAGTCGTACGCCTGATCGACAATATGCGCGGCCGATGTTGCGTGCGCAGGTTGGTGACATTGCAGTGCTTCGCACCGGTGCAGAGGTCTGCGCAGATCCGAAGCTCCGGATTGGCGTTCACGTACGTCTGCAGGTCCGCGCGGCTCACGCCGACGGTATTGAGCCACTCCGCCCAGTCGAGAATGTGATGGCAGTGGATGAAGTAGCTCTCGACGTCATCCCCGTAGTAGAGGCGAGCATCGTCACGGTCGGGAACGCCGGCGTAGATCTGCCGAACTCGCTCCAGGTATCGGCGCGTACGCTCGATCTGTTCCACCGAACGCCTTCCATTCGGTCTGTCCAACAAGCGAATACGCGGTCCGCGTATCCCCCTACGCACCCGCCCCCCGCAGCGCTTCCACTTCATCATTCGTCAGCGGTCTGACATCCCCTACCTTCAGGTCCCCCAGCACGATCGGCCCGAAGGAGACCCGCTGCAGTCGCGTCACCGGGTGCCCCACCGCGGACAGCATCCGCTTCACCTGGCGCTTCCTGCCCTCGCGGATCCGCAGCTCCACCACGGCGCGGCCGCCTTCGCGGCTCGCCTCCCCCGTGCTCTTCACGAGCGCGGCGCCCGCGGGTGCGGTCATACCGTCGTCGAGCTCGACGCCCGTGCGCAGGTGCTTGAGCGTCGCCGGCGACGGCACGCCCTGCACGGTCGCCAGGTACACCTTCACCACGTGATGCTTCGGGTGCAGCAGCGTGTGCGCGAGGTCGCCGTCGGTGGTGAGCAGTAGCAGACCCTCGGTGTCGAAGTCGAGCCTGCCTACGGGGAAGAGCCCCGCCGGCGCGTCCTTCGGAAACAAGTCGACCACGGTCGGGCGCCCCTCGGGGTCGCTCATCGTGGTCATGTAGCCGGTCGGCTTGTTGAGCGCGTAGTACGCGGGCTGGTCGGACAGGTGCAGCGGCTTGCCGTCGACCTCCACCACGTCCACCAGCGGGTCCACCTTGAACCCGAGCTCGGTGATCACCTGCCCGTTCACCGTCACGCGCCCGGCCGTCATGAGGTCCTCGCTGCCGCGGCGCGAGGCTGCGCCCGCGCGTGCGAGGAACTTCTGGAGCCGCATCGGGACGATGCGCTCCTCGCCTTCTGCCGGGATGTTCGCTTCGTCAGTCAACGGTTGCGATGCTCTCGTCGTCTTCGTCGGTATCGTCGTGCGCGTCCGGGCCCTCGATCGCGTTCAGACGCTCGCGGATCGCGGTCTCGGTGGCCGCGTCGGGAGCGAACTCCTCGAGCGGCGGCAGCTCGCTGATGTCCTTGAGGCCGAACTTCTCGAGGAACGTGCGCGTGGTGCCGTAGATGACGGCATTGCCCTGCGCGCGGTCCTTGCCGACCTCGCGCACGAGCCCCTTCTCCACGAGCGAGCTGATGACGGCCTCGCTGTTCACGCCGCGCACGGCGTTCACGCCCTGGCGCGACACGGGCTGGTGGTACGCGATGACGGCGAGGGCCTCGAGTGCTGCCTGCGAAAGCCGCCGCGTGTCCCACGACAGCACCATGCGCTCGACCACGTGGTGGAACGCAGGGTGCGTGTAAAGGCGCCAGCCGCCAGCGACCTCGCGCAGCTGGAACCCGCGCTCGTCGCTCGCGTACTCGCGCGCGAGCTCGTCGAGCGCGGCCACGACCTCGGCCTCGTCGAGTTCGAGCAGACGCGCGACACGTCCGGCCGGAAGCGGCTCGTCGGTGACGAACAGCAGGGCCTCGAGCGTCCCGCGAAGGACCTTGTCACTCATCTTCAGCGCCTTCCATCGCGCACACTTCGATATCTCCGAACAGGCTGGCCTGCGTCACGTCCACCACACCACGCTTGTAGAGCTCCAGTATCGCCAGGAACGTCACGACGACGACCTCCGCCGGCGCGCCGGCGTCCACGAGCTCGCTGAAGCGGACGCGGCCCTGCGTGTGCACACTTCTGCGCACAGACTCCATGTGCAGGTCGAGCGAGAGCGGCATGGACGCCACGTGCTCCGCCTGCAGCAGGAAGATCTCGCGCTTGGTCTCCAGGTCCGCGCAGAGCACCGCCAGCCCGCGCAGCGTGATGCCTTCGAGGTAGTCCGGCATGAGCTTCAGGAACGGCTCTTCGAGGCCCGCAGCGCGCGAGTGCATGCGGCCCTCGGCCTCCATGCGGTTGGACAGCTCGCCCGCGACGTTCTTGAACTGCTTGTAGGTGAGCAGGCGCTCCACCAGCAGCGCCCGCGCCTCTTCCGGCGAGAGGTCCTCGAACTCCTCGAAGTCCGTCTCCTCCACACCCGGCAGGAGCGCCGCGGCCTTGATCTCGAGCAGCGTGGCCGCCACGAGCAGGAAGTCGCTCGCGATCTCGAGGTCGAGGTCCTTCATCGCCTCGATGTGCGCGATGAACTCGTCGGCGATCTCGGCAATGGGGATGTCGCGGACGTCGAGCTTCTGCCGGCCCACGAGGTGCAGCAGCAAGTCGAACGGGCCCTCGAAGACGTCGGTCTTGACCTTGTAGGCGGACATGGGTGGCTTGCTCGCTCCCCTGCCTGCGTTACTCGCGGTCGATGTGCGTGAGGCGACGCACCGTGGCAACGACATCGTCGGTCACGGGCCGCACCCTCGCGGCGCCGGCCTCGAGCACTTCCCAGGCATAGCCCGGCTTCGCCGCGAGCGCTTCGCGGCGCTCCCGGAATGGTGCGAGGTAGGCGACGAGGTCGTCGATCAGCTTCTTCTTGTGCGCGACGCAGCCGCACTCGGCGCTGCGGCAGCAGGCGTCCCAGTTCGCGATCTCATCCTCGGCGGCGGCCGGGCCGGCGGCGCCGTCGGCGGCCCCCGCCTGCAGGATGAGCTTGTGGATCTGGTGCAGCGGGCAAATGTTCGGGTCGCCCGGGTCGGTCTTCAGCTTCCGTGCCGGGTCGGTGATCATGCTCATCACCTTCGTGCGGATCTCCTCCGGCGAATCACTGATGAAGATGGCGTTGCCGTAGGACTTGCTCATCTTGCGGCCGTCGAGGCCAGGTACCCGCGCGCCCATCTTCGGGATGAGCGCCGCCGGCTCCTTGATGAAGCCCGTCCCGTCGGCGCCGCCGCCGTAGACGTTGTTGAACCGGCGCACGATCTCGCGTGTGAGCTCGAGATGCGGCAGCTGGTCTTCGCCCACCGGCACGAGGTCGGCGTTCACGATCGTGATGTCGGCCGCCTGCAGCAGCGGGTAGAGGAAGAACCCGATGTTGCCGAGGTCCTTGTCCGTGATCTGGTCGCGCTGCTCCTTGTACGAGGGCACGCGTTCGAGCCAGCTCATGGGCGTGACCATCGTGTAGTAGAGCGTCAGCTCTGCCACTTCCGGGACGTCCGACTGGCGGTAGATCGTGCAGCGCTCGGGGTCGAGCCCGGCAGCCAGCCAGTCGAGCACCATTTCTTCAGTGAAGCGGCGGATCTCGTGCGTGTCGGCCCACATCGTGGTCTGCGCGTGCCAGTCCGCGACGAAGTAGTACGCGTCGTAGTCGTCCTGCAGCGTGAGCATGTTCTGCAGGTTGCCGAACCAGTGCCCCAGGTGGAGCTTGCCGGTCGGACGGTAGCCGGTCAGGACGCGCTTGCGGGGCTCGGACATGGGACGCATCTCGCCTTTCGGGGGTGCAGCTGTTGGTCGGCGTCGATTCTACCGTAGCGGGAGCGCGGGTGGATGCGCGGGTGCGAGGGAGCGCGGGCGGGCGGCCGAGCGGGTGCGCGGGAGCGCGGGTGGGCGGGTGCGCGGGAGCGCGGGTGGGCGGTGCGGATACGCCCCGCACGGGTCCGGGAATGCTTAGCGATGAGAGGCACGTATATACATTGGCTACACATCACAATTCGGAGGCGCACACCATGGATGCCATCGATCGCGACATCATCCTTCGGCTCGCCGACCGCACCGACTGGCCCTCGGTCTCGCTCTACCTGCCCGCCGACCACCTCGGCATCCACACCGACGCCGATCGCATCCGACTCCGCAACCTGCTCAAGGTCGCGCACGACCGGCTCGTCGCCGACGGGCTTCGCGACCCCTCAGCGACCCAGCTGCTCTCAAAGGCTTCCGCACTCTCCGAGAACGACGCGGCGTGGGCGGGCGGCCCGAGCGGCCTCGCGATCTTCGCCACGCCGGACTCCACCGAGGTGCACTGGACGTCCGAGCCGGTTCCGGAGCTGGCCATCGTCGGCGACCGCTTCTATCTGCGGCCACTCTTCGCGACGCGCCTCGAGGGCACGCACGCGTGGGCGCTCGCCATCGACTCGAACAAGACGCGGCTGTTCCATGTGAGCCGCGACGGCGTGGAGGAGGTCGCGCTGCCCACAGGCACGCCCACCTCGCTTGCCGAGATCACCAAGTACGAGGTCCGCGAGGAGTCGCTGCAGTACCACACGATGCCCGAAGCGGGCGGACCCGGACGGTCGCAGGCGATGTTCCACGGACACGGCAGCGAGCACGACTTCGACAAGATCGCGCGCGTCCAGTTCATGCGCCAGCTCAGTCATGGTGTGGTGGAGCGCATCGGCAACGAGAGCTCCGAGCCGCTGGTGCTCCTGGGCGTCGACTACATGATCGAGGAGTTCCGCGGCATCTCCGACTACGCCCACCTGGCGGCGGAGCACGTCGAGGGCGCCACCGACTACCTGTCCCCCGCGGACGTGCAGAAGCGCACGCTCGCGGTGCTCGCCCCGCGTGCCGCAGCCGCCACAGCGGCCGACATCGCCGAGTTCGCCGCTCTCTCGGGCACCGGGCGCTCAGCCACGGATCCCTCTCAGATTGTGTCGGCGGCCGCCCAGGGGCGCGTGAAGATGCTGCTGATGGACGACTCAGCGGGCCCCTACGGCTACCTCGACCGCGCGACGTACGAAGTCGCGCGGCTGTGCCCGGTGACGCCGCGCCTCCTGCGCGACTCGGCCGACACGCCGCCTGACGTCGACATCTTCGAGTGCGGCTGGGACCTCGTCGATCTTGCCGCGATCGAGACACTGCGACACGGCGGCTCGGTCCGCGCCTTCCGCGGAGAGGACTCACCTGTCACCGGAGCGGCGGCGATCCTGCGCTACTAGACGCACGGCACTCTCGGGCGCGGCGGTCACCTCCTCCGAGGCCGCCGCGCCCGTTGCATGTCTCGGGGCCGCCGAAACACGGACACCGCGTCGCCTCTGTGCGGCGTCCGCATGCGCCCGACTGGCGGAGGTGCGATAATGGGAACATCCCGACACACAGCGCCGTCCGTCCCGTGCTCCCGAGCCCGCTCCGCCCGCTCGACGACGCAGATCGTCAGCCCGGGGTCTCGCACCCGGGCAGGAAGAAGTCCGTTGATGAGCAAGTCGACGAAACTCGATGAGCCAACGCCCACGGCCCCGGAGTCCGAGTCCGTCCCCGATCTGGCATCAGCTCCGCCGCTGCCCATCGCGACCGTCTGGGGCAGGCTGCTCGAGGCCGCCAAGAAGCGCTTCCCGGATCCGGAGTTCGAGGTCACGTGCGACGACCGTCACACGATCTGGGTCAAGCGCACGGACGGCACGCGTTCCGTCGGCATCAGCCAGTGGCTCCTGCGCAGGTTCACCCTCGAGGAGATACTGTCGCGCACCGAGGCACGACTCGCGGGCAAAGTCCCCCGCTAGGTCCCCGCGCACGAGACCGGAACCGCGCCCCGAAAGGCGCCGTTTCTGCGTCTAGAGCATGAAGTTGAAGACCGCCGGCAGCAGGTGCGGCCCGCCCAGCAACTCGGACAGCGGGAACGCCGTGAAGCTCAGGTATCCATAGAAGAGGTTCGGCGCCAGGATGAGGATCCCCAGCACGATGATGAAGCCGTAGCGCTCGAGCTGGTGGTAGAGCTGCCAGGCACCCTGCGGCAGGAAGCGCTGCAGCACGCGGCTGCCGTCGAGCGGCGGGATCGGGATCAGGTTGAAGAACGCGAGCATCAGGTTGGCGAACGTGAAGAAGCCGAGCATGTAGAGCACGACGGCCGGCGCACTGAGAACATCGGCCACGCGGAACGCCACTCCCGCGACGATAGCGAGGCAGACGTTCATGAGCGGTCCCGCGATGCCGGTGAGAAGCATGCCGTTCTTGTAGGTCACGCGATGCATCAGACGCGGGTTGATCGGCACCGGCTTGGCGTAGCCGAGCGCGAACTGCCCGCCGGAGACGACGAGCATGAGCATCGGCAGCAGGATGGTGCCCCACAGATCGATATGCGCGATCGGGTTCAGAGTCAGTCTGCCCGAGTACTTCGCCGTCGGGTCGCCGAGCAGGTAGGCGACGTACCCGTGCGAGACCTCGTGCAGGATGATCGCCGGGATGAACATCGCAAGGTTCAGCACCCGGACCAGCAATTGCGCCGTGGACATTCGCGTGTCTTCCTTCGTCAGCTGCGCTGGATGATGCCCGCACGGAGTGCGAGGCGCCGGAGCTCAGCGAGCTCCTCTTCGCGCCCTGCGACCGCACCGTCGAGGCGGCGCGCGCGGACACGGGTCAGTATATCGGAGAACACCGCGGAGGGCTCAGCGCCAGCCGCCAGGAGGTCGTCGCCGCTGACCTCCAGCCGGATATGGCTGAGCTCGCCGGCGAAGCGGTCGACGCGCTCGCGCGCGCGCCCGTTCCCGAGCGCGCGGACGTAGGCGAGCGTCTCCGGGGCCAGCCCCGAAAGCAGCGCGTAGAGGCGCGAGTCGCGCAGGACACCCGCGCGCTCGAGCGCGCGCACGACGGGCGCGGCCTTCGCCGCCGCCTCGCGCACGATCGCCGCGGACTCGCGACCGATGCGCAGCCGGTCCGCCCAGCGCTCCACCGCCGCGCCGGTACCCCGGGCGCTGAGCGCGACGAGCAGCGCGGTCACGCGGCGAGGCGGACGTCCGTCCCGCCGCGGCATCTCGGCGATCGCGGCGAGCAAGGGCTCGAGGTCGCCGAGCACGGCATCGGCGGGCGTGGCAGCGGGCAGCAGCCCGCGCAGTGCGTCGAGCTCGTGCAGGCGGCGCAGCGGCGCGACCGGGTCGTCCTCGTCCAGTATCGCAAGCAGCTCCTCGCGGATGCGGGCTCCCGAGATCTCCTGGAGCAGGCCCATCGCAACCGCGCGCAGCGCCAGCGCCTCCGTGGTCTCGTCCATCGCGAAGCCGAAACGCTGCTCGAACCGGGCGGCGCGCAGCACGCGCGTCGGGTCCTCGACGAACGAGAGCGGGTGCAGCACGCGCACGACGCCCGCGGAGAGGTCCGCGAGCCCGCCGAACGGGTCGGCGATCGCTCCGAACTCGGCCGGATCGATCTCAGCAGCCATCGCGTTGATCGAGAAGTCGCGGCGCAGCAGGTCCTGGCGCATGCTGCTGCGCTCCACCGTGGGAAGCGCTCCGGGTCTCGTGTAGTACTCGGTGCGCGCCGTGGTCACGTCGATGTGCAGGCCGCGGTCGAGCACGACAACCGCCGTCCCGAAACGCGCGTGCGCCCGCACGTGCCCCTCCAGCGCACCCGCGACCGCGTGGGCGAACGCTATGCCGTCGCCTTCCACCACCACGTCGATGTCGAGGTTGCGGCGCCTCAGCAGCATGTCGCGCACGAACCCGCCGACGACGAAGGCGCGCACGCCCTCGTCCTGGGCCAACCCGCCGATGCGACGCACGGTGTCGCGCACCTCCGGCGGCACGAGAGAGTCGAACGAGGTCCGGAACCGCTTCGTCGCCTCGGCGCGCACGGGAACCGCCCCCGTGGCGAGATACGACTCGCCATGCTGCGCGCGCAGCAGGTCCGCGTGGGTGACGATGCCGGTGAGTGTCCCGTGGTCCACGACGAGCACTGCCGGCACCTCGCCGGTGGTCATGAGGCGCTCCACCGTATCCAGACCGGTATCGGAGGTAACCTTCGCCACCCTGCGCGTCATGAAGCCGGTGACGGGCGCGTGGCCGAGGCCGTGGCGCACCGCCTTGTCGACGTCCTTGCGCGTGACGAGGCCGGTGACCTTCGCACCCTCGGCGACGGGCAGGGCGCCGTGGCCCCAGCGGTTCATGACCCGCGACGCGACGTCCATCGTGTCGTCGGGCCCGATGGAGCGCACCGGGCTCGAGGCGATCCCGCCGGCTGTGAGCGCGTGCGGGACCTCCTCCTCGAGCGCTTCGCGCAGCTGCGCGAGAACGTCGTGCAGCGTGACGTTGCGCAGCGCCGCCGAGGCGGCCTGCGGGTGTCCCCCACCGCCCACGTGGCCGAGCACCGCGGAGATGTCGATGTCGCGCAGGCGGCTTCTGCCCACGACCTGCACGCGTTCGGGCATGGAGACCACCGCGATGGCGACGCGGTGTCCGAGGTCCTCGACGAGGTAGTGGGTCACGAGCCCGGCACTGTCGACGTATCCGGGCGCGTCGGCTGTGGCGATGGCCACGTCGCGGCCGTTGACGGTCCAGACCTCGAGCGAATCCTGGAGCGCTCCGAGCAGTGCCTCCTGATCGGGCGCCAGCGCGCGGGACAGGAACTGCTCGACGACCTCCATGTCCGCACCCTGCGCCATGAGGAACGCCACCGCGTCGGCGTCGTAGGCGGTCGAGCCCGGATACGTGAGCGATCCGGTGTCCTCGTGGATGCCGAGCAGCATCGCCGACGCCTCTAGCGCCGTCAGCGCGATCTCGCGCTCGCGGATCTCGTGCACCAGTATCGAGGTGGTCGCGCCGACCTCGCGGCTGCGGTCCTCGCCGCGCGTCACGTCGAGTTCCGTGCACGGGTGATGGTCGTAGACCACAAGGTCCACCTTCGGGTCCTCCGCGACCGGCGTGAGCTCGCCGAGGCGGTCGGCATCGCGGGTGTCGACCATGACGAGCCGGCTCACCGGCGCGCGATCGAAGCCCTTGAGATCGGTGAACGCGAGGAACTCGCCGTGCAGCGCGTGGAACTCGCGGACGTTGCCGTTCTGCGTGCCCGCCCAGATCGCGCGAGAGCCCGGGAACAGCTTCGTGGCGGCGACCATCGCGCCGTAGGCGTCGAAGTCCGGGTTCACGTGCCCCGCGACTATGGTGAGCCCGTCATGGGAAGCGGAGGCGCTCCCCCGCTTCCTGTTGCCGGACAGCCGCTCTCGCGCTCCCGCCACGGCTCCTCCGCCCCTACTGCTCGACCACCAGGTCGCGCGCGTCCACGCGCGTCTCGCTCAGCCGGACCGCTTCCACGAAGCGGGCCTCGCCCGCGTCCAGCAGCTCCTCGCTCGCGGCATGCAGCGTGGCCAGCACGGCACCGGCCTCCACGCGGTCGCCGACCTTCGCCGCCAGCACCAGTCCGGCCGCCGGGTCGATCACGTCGTCCATGGTCGCGCGGCCCGCACCCATCGCCATCGCCGCGCGGCCCACTCCGGCAGCGTCGAAGTGCGCGACCCAGCCCGCGGTCGCGGCGCGCACGACGCGCGTGCACGGCGCCTGCGGAAGCAGCGTGACGTCGTCGACCACGCGGGCGTCGCCGCCCTGCGCAGCGATCCACTCGCGCGCCTTGGCGGCGGCCGCGCCGCACTCGACGGCGGTGACCAGCCTCGCGCGCCCGTCATCGAGGTCGTGCGCCACGCCCGCGAGCAGCAGCATGCGGCTCCCGAGCGCGAGGCACTCCTGGAAGAGGTCCTCCGGGCCGTCGTCGTGCAGGATGGAGAGCGCCTCGGCGACCTCGAGGGCGTTGCCGACCGCGCAGCCGAGCGGCTGGTCCATGTCCGTGAGCAGCGTCTCGACCCGCTTGCCGAGCGCGGCGCCCGTGCGCGCGAGCGCGCGCGCGAGCTCGCGGGCCTCGGGAAGCGTCTTCATGAACGCACCGCTTCCCACCTTCACATCGAGCACGATGGCGTCGGCTCCGCCCGCGATCTTCTTCGAGATGATCGATCCGACGATCAGCGGGACCGAGGGCACGGTACCCGTGACGTCCCGCAGCGCGTACATCTTCTTGTCGGCCGGGTCGATGTCGGGAGACTGCCCGACCACCGCCACGCCGATATCGCGCACCTGGCGCAGGAAGTCCTCGGGCTCGAGCGAGGTGTGGAACCCCGGGATCGATTCCAGCTTGTCGAGCGTCCCCCCGGTGTGGCCGAGCCCGCGGCCCGACATCTTGGCCACCGGCGCCCCGCACGCGGCCACCATCGGCGCGAGCGCGAGCGTCGTCTTGTCGCCGACGCCGCCGGTGGAGTGCTTGTCGACCTTCAGCCCCGGAATGCTGGAGAGGTCCACGATGCGGCCCGACTTCGCCATGGCGTCGGTGAGCCACACCGTCTCCTCGTCGTCGAGCCCGCGGAACACGACAGCCATGAGCCACGCCGACATCTGGTAGTCGGGGATCACGCCGTCGACATAGCCCGTCACGAGGTGCGCGATCTCATCGGGCGTGTGCTTCCCGCCGTCGCGCTTGAGCTCGATCAGCTCTTCGATGCTGCGATCAGGCATTCCTGACCTCTTTCAGGAACGAGGTTCCGCGGCCGCAGGAGCCTGCCAGCCCGTAGAAGTCGAGCACCGTCTCGCCGATGTCGGCGAACGTGGTGCGCGTCCCGAGGTCGATACCCCGATCGACGCCCTTCACCTTGGCGATGAGCGGCACGTACTCGCGGCTGTGGTCGGTCGACGGCGTCGTCGGGTCGCAACCGTGGTCGGCCGTGACGATGAGCAGGTCGCCGTCCTTCATCGCAGCGAGCAGCTCCGGCATGCGGGCGTCGACGTCCTCGAGCCCGCGCGCGTAGGCGGCGTAGTCGTTGCGGTGCCCCCAGAGCATGTCGAAGTCCACGAGGTTCGCGAAGACGAATGTGCGCTCGCCATCGTTCACGCGCTCGACGAGGTGCGTGAAGCCGTCCATGTTGTCCACCGAGTGCGGCGACTCGCAGATGCCCCGCCACGCGAAGATGTCGCCGATCTTGCCGACGCCGTAGGTGGGAACGCCGGCGTCCTGCAGGAGGTCGAGCGTGGTGGGTTCGGACGGAGCGAGCGCGAAGTCGCGCCTGCGGTGCGTGCGCACGTACGTGCCGGTCTCGTCGGGACCGATGAAGGGGCGCGCGATGATTCGTCCGACCGCGTTCTCTCCGACGCACACCCGCGTGCGGGCGATCTCGCAGAGGCGGTAGAGCTCCTCTATGGGAATGACGTCCTCGTGCGCGGCGATCTGGAAGACCGAGTCCGCGCTCGTATAGATGATGGGATTGCCGGTCGCGACGTGCTCGTCCCCGAGGTCCTGGATGATCACGGTGCCCGACGCCGGGTAGTTGCCGAGCCATCCCAGACCCGTCTCGCGCGTCCACGCGTCCATGACTTCGGGCGGGAAGCCGTTCGGGTACGTCGGGAACGGGCAGTCGAGCTGCATGCCGACCATCTCCCAGTGCCCGGTGGTGGTGTCCTTGCCGGCGGAGAGTTCCGCGCAGCGGCCGAAAGACGCGGTCGCATTCGACACAGGCGCCACGCCAGCGACGTCCGTGATGTTGCCGAGGCCCATGGCGCCGAGGTTCGGCATCGTCAGGCCGCCGACGGCGCGCGAGGTGTTGCCGAGGGTGTTACTGCCCACGTCGCCGTACGCGGCCGCGTCCGGCAGCTCCCCGACGCCGACGGAATCGAGTACGAGCACGATGGCTCGCGGGCCTGAGGCCATGGTGGTGAACCGTCCCTTCGTCGCACGAACGGTCCCGGAGAGGCACGCCAGCCGCAGCTGCGGCGGCAGGAGGCGCTCACTCGGGGTCGTACCCACATGGTAGCGCGGCGAGTGGAGACGCGTGATGAACGGGAGCGACCCGCCGGGAGCGAGCGACCCTGCGAGCAGTCCCCGGAAACGGAGTGCGACCCGGCTCCGGGAACCTCCCGTGGCCGGGCCGCACCTACCGAGCGGGTCTGCGAGCGCCCTTTTGCAAGCTCAGTTCGTGTGTGTGATCGGCATGCGCCGACCGGCTACGATGCGAGCGATGATTGCGTCTGCGATCTCACGTGACGTGGGGCGCGTTTGAAGACCCGATTCTGTCGGCTGGCCCCCGTTGCGAGGCTCCGCCTCGCTGGAGATGGCGGCACTAACGCGCATTGCTTCGCTCCGTCCGCTCGGTATTTCGAAGTTCGATTCCATGCCTGATGTATCGGCTGGAAGGGGCTTCGACTTGAATCCGAGTCACAGGAATTCGGCAGCGAATCCGCCAGGAAAGTTGGCCCAGGAAGACCCTGGGCGCTGCCGCGAGAAGTCCCCGGGAAAAGGTCGAGCCCCAAGGCCGGCACCTTGAGGCTCAGGGGTAAGGGTGTTGCCGAAGCAACGCTCCAAAAAGCATGGTACGACGAGACGTTGCGGCGCGCAAGTGCCTTGTGTGCGTATTCACAAGGCATCGCCGAACGGCCGCACAGCGTCCGGAAGAGGCCGTGCAGTGCTCGCCAGCGCCGCGTCGTCTACGGCAGGAACGCCGCGACCGACGTGGCGTTCACCAGAAACGGCGCGACGCCCACGAGCACGATGACCCCTGCGAAGACGACCGTGGCCACGAGCGAGGATGCCGGCCACTTGATCGGCGCGTTGCGGGCGGCGGACTCATCCGTGTGGGCCTCGCTCTCCCCCTCCGGCGCGGTCACGTCGGGCTCGGCGTCGTCCTCGGCCATGAACGCGGCACGCAAGACGCCCCCGTAGTAGCCGAAGGACACGACCGAAGCCAGCATCGCCAGCGCGACCAGCCACAGCCAACCTTCGGAAGCGGCCGCCGCGAGCACGGCGAACTTGCCCCAGAAGCCTGCCGTCAGAGGGATCCCGGTGAGCGAGAACATCACCACTGCCAGCGAGGCGGCCAGCATCGGATGCGCACGCGAGAGGCCCGCGAGGCCGGAGATCGAGCCGTCCCAGTCGGGCTCCGCTTCCCGCAGGGCCACGATGAACAGGAACGAGGCGGCCGAGGTGATGCCGTAGAGGGCAGCGAACGTGACCACCGTGAGCGCGTTCATGCCCGCCACGAGACCGACGAATGCGTAGCCGACCTGGGCGACGCCCGAGTACGCGAGCATGCGGGCGAGCGACCGCTGCCGCAGGGCGACCAGGTTGCCGAAGACGATCGACGCCACGGCGAGCGTGGCGAGCACCGGGGCGAGGCGGTCCCCGGTGGCGCCGGTGATCGCCACCACCAGGTACGCCGCCGCCGCGAGCGGCGCCACCTTGCCGACCGAGGCGAGCATCGCGATACCGGGAGCGGGGCCGGTCTCGAACGCATCGGGCATCCACGAGTGGAACGGGAACGCGCCCGCCTTGAACGCGAGAGCGCTCAATACGAGCGCGAATCCCACTGCGAGCGCCACCGACGACGTGGGCGCAGAGGCGATCTCCGTGAGCTTCGCGTACGAGAGCGACCCGCCGGTCTGCGCTGCGAGCACGCCCAGCCCCACGATGAAGATCGTCGTGGCCACCGATCCCTGGACGAACCACTTCATAGCCGACTCGCGGGACCGGTCGGTGTTGGCCAGCGCGACGATGCCGTAACCGCAGAGCGCCAGCGTCTCAACGGCGATGAAGAGCAGCAGCAGGTCGGTCGTGGCCGCCATGAACGCCGCCGCGGCGGCGCCGAGCGCCACGAGCGCAGCGATACGCGGACCAGGGCCGTTCGCCGACAGCGCGTAGAGCGACGAGCCGAGGACCGCGGCGCCGAGCGCGAGACAGACCGCGACCGGCAACGAGTGCAGTTCTCCCGCGCCGACGGGTCCGCCGCCTTCCACGAGCGTCTGAGCCTGAACGCCGGCGATCGCGGCACCGATGACGAGGCCGTACACCGACGCCATCACAGACGACTTTGCGAGGCGCCAGCCCGAGAGCACAAGCGACGCGGCGGCGCCGATCACCGCGGCCAGCATCGGAGCGTAGGGCGACGTGATGAGCACCGTCACATCACCCCCATGAGCTTCGCGATCGCTTTGGCGACGGGGTCGACCGCACCGCTCACGAGCGCCGGCCAGATGCCCAGCGCGAGGATCCCGAGCGCAAGCGGTGCGACGGCCGCGGCCTCGCTCACCGTGAGGTCCTCGACGTCCTCCCACTCGGCCGGGAGCGGACCCTGCGCCACGGCGCGCACCGCACGGAGCGTGTAGGCGCCCGCGAGGAGCACGCCGACGGCGACCGCGACGACCGACCAGCCGATCGCGCGGTACGCCTCGAGGAACGTGACGAGCTCGCCCGGGAAGCCCGCCAGCCCCGGAAGGCCGAGGCTCGCAAGCGAAGCGAAGACGAAGACGGTGCCCCACACGGGCAGCGGCCGGAGCAGGCCGCCCAGTCGCGCGAGAGTGCGGGTGTGCGTGCGTTCGTAGAGCTGCCCCACGAGCAGGAACAGCAGCGAGGCGGTGAGGCCGTGCGCCACCATGACGAGCATCGCACCGGAGAGCGCGAGCGGCGTCCCGATGGCGATGGCGAGCACGACGAAGCCCATGTGCGCCACCGACGAATAGGCCACCAGCCGCTTCAGATCCGTCTGCGCGAGCGCGACGATGGCGCCGTAGACGATGCCGATGACGCCGAGCGCGGCGAGCACGGGCGCCGCCGCGCGAGCGGCTTCAGGAGCCGCAGGCAGGGCGACGCGCATGAGGCCGTAGCCGCCCATCTTCAGCAGCACGCCCGCCAGCATGATCGAGCCGGCGGTCGGCGCCTCGACGTGCGCGTCGGGCAGCCACGTGTGCAGCGGGAAGATCGGCACCTTCACCGCAAAGCCAGCGAGCAGCAGCCAGAACACGAGGGTCCCGGCGCTGGGTGCGAGCTGTGCGCTGGCCAGCGCCGCCATCGAGCCGGCGTTGGCGAACAGCAGGAGGAGCAGGCCGACGAGCATGAGCGCGCTGCCGGCGAACGTGTAGATGAAGAACTTCATCGCAGCGTGCTTGCGGTCCTCGTGTCCCCATCCGCCGATCAGGAAGAACATCGGGATGAGCACGGCCTCCCATGCGGCGTAGAAGAGCAGCAGGTGGTCGGCGAGGAAGACCAGAGAAACGGCGGCCTGCAGAGCGAGCAGGAGCGCGTGGTGCGCGCCGGGGCGCTCCTCGACGTTCCAGGACGCGAGGACCGCGACGACGCCGAGGACCACCGTGAGCGCAACGAGCGGCGTCGACAGACCGTCGAGCACGAGTGCGGTCAGGCCGCTGCCCTCGGTCACGCCGCCGCCGAAGACCGCCGGAAGCGCCACGGCGGCGGTGACGAGCGTGGTGCCGAGCGCTACCGAGCGCGCCATCTGCGGCCGCGACCAGCCGACCAGCAGCGCCGCGACGGCGCCGACCAGCGGGATCCAGACGATGGGTGCGAGCATCAGCGCATCACCTCGCTACCCAGACAACAGCCGCGAGCAGGACGACGACGCCGGCAGCGATGAGGGCCGCGTACCACTGGCCGTCTCCGTTCTGGATGTCGGACAGTGCCGAACCGAGCTTGCGCGCGACCGCGCCGACGCCCTCGGCGACGCCGTCGACGCCCGCGCGGTCGGCCATCGCGTCGGTGACGCGGGCGAGCAGGGCCATCGGGCGCACCACAGCGCGGCCGATGAGGTCGTCGTAGCCGTAGCCGGTGCGCGCCGCGTTCCAGACGGACGCCGAAGCGCCCTTCAGGCCGGCCTCGCGCTGGCCGCCGTCTTCCGCGAACAGCCAGCCCGCCACGCCGCCGACGACCGCGATACCCACCGCGAGGGCCGCGAGCGGGATCTGCAGCGGCTCTGCCTCGGCACCGAGCACTCCGGCCACTCCGGCGCCGGCGAACCCGAGCGTGAGCGCCAAAGCGGCGAGCACGACGAGCGGAACGGTCATCGTCCACGGCGACTCGTGCCCGTGTTTGCCGGCACGGGCCTGTCCGAAGAACGCCAGGCGCGTCGCCCGGGCCATGTAGGCCGCCGTGAGCAGGCTCGCCAGCATGAGGGCGACACCCGCCCAGGGAGCCGCGTGCAGCACCTGCGCGACGACTTCGTCCTTGGAGAAGAAACCGGCGGTCGGCGGGATTCCTGCGAGCGCGAGGCCGCCGACGATCCAGGTGACCGCAGTGATCGGCATCCTGGCGCGCAGCCCGCCCATCTCGCGCAGGTCCTGCGTGCCGGAACCATGGATCACGGAGCCGGATGCGAGGAACAGCAGCGCCTTGAAGGCGGCGTGCGTGACCAGGTGGAACAGCGCGACGCTCCACGCGCCGACGCCGAGCGCGGCGAACATGAAGCCGAGCTGGCTGATCGTGGAGTACGCGAGCACCTTCTTGATGTCGGTCTGGGGCAGCGCGATCGTGGCGGCCCCGAGCGCGGTGATGGTGCCGAGCGCCAGCGCGATCGTGCGCGCTTCCGGAGCCGCCTCGAAGATCGGCCACGTGCGCGCCACGAGGAACACGCCGGCCGCGACCATGGTCGCCGCGTGGATGAGCGCCGAGACCGGCGTCGGGCCTTCCATGGCGTCCGGCAGCCAGATGTGGAGCGGGAACTGGGCGGACTTCCCCACCGCCCCGGCGAGCAGGCAGATGGCGACGCCCGCCACGACCGCGTGCGGCAGGCCCGCGGCGGCGGGCAGGATCTTGCTCAGCTCGAGCGTGCCGGTCGAGCTCCATAGCAGCGCCATGCCCACGAGCATCGCCGAGTCGCCGACTCTGGTGACCATGAACGCCTTGCGAGCCGCCTCTGCCGCCGAGGGCTTCTCGTACCAGAACCCGATGAGCAGGAACGAGCAGGCGCCCACGAGCTCCCACCCCAAGAAGAGGCCGACGAGGTCGGATGCGATGACGAGAAGCGCCATCGCCGCGGTGAAGAGCGAAAGGATCGCGAAGTAGCGGACGTAGCCGCGCTCGCCATGCATGTAGCCGATCGAGAAGAGCATCACGCACGCGGCCACCACGCCCACGACGAGGAGCATGACCGCAGCCAAACCGTCGGCGTTCCAGCCAAGGCGGATGACGCTCGCGCCGGCGCTGATCCACTCGAAGGCGCCATGCCCGCCGCCTTGCAGCGACGCGGCGCCGACACCCACGAGCGTGAGCGGCCCGATCAGGGCCACCGGGGCGGCCGCGCGGCCCCAGAAGCGCACGCCCGCGGCGATGACGGCGGCCAGCACCAGCGGAACGAGTACGGCGACCCACGGCGCGCCGGCGAGCAGGCCCATCTTCCACTCGACGAGTCCGCTCATCCGCGCACCTCCTCGATGTCCTCGGTGCGACGGCGGCCGCGACGCACGAGCACGACCACGAGCGCGAGCCCGATGGCTGCCTCACTGGCGCCGACCGCAAGGACCACCAGGTTCACGCCCTGGGCGATCGAGGGCGCGGCCGTGACAGCGGCATACGCGGCGAGCAGGAGCTGGGCGCCGCCGAGCATGACCTCGATGGAAGCGAGCACGGCGATGAGATCGCGACGTGTGAGCGCGCCGTAGAGGCCGAGGCCGATGAGCGCGGATGCGAGCAGCAGCGACTGCATCTACTCCTCGCCTCCCCCGACGATGGCGAGCGCGGCGACGAGCGCGACGAGCAGGAGCACGCCCACTGCCTCGAAGTGCGGCAGCAGCGGGCCCAGGAGCGCGTCGGCGGTCTTCTCGACGGTGACGCCGGTTGCGGCAGTCGTCGCGGGAAGCACCACGCGCATCGCCAGCGCGAGCGCGGCCGCAAGCCCCGCGCTGACCGCGGCGGCGCCGAGGTCGAGCCTGCGCTCGATCGAGCGGCCCGACGAATCGCGCCCGAGGGCGGTGATCGCGAAGAGGAAGAGCACGAGCACGCCGCCGACGTAGACGAAGACCTCGGCCACGGCGAGCAACTCGAACCCGTAGTACGCGTAGAGTCCCGCGACTCCGAGCAGGAACGCGCCGAGAGCGAGCAGCAGCCGCGTCATCTCCCGCGAGAGCAGCACGGAGACGGCGCCGGTGAGCGTGAGAGCGGCGAGCGCCCACCACAGCAGCGTCACGCTCATGCGCCCTCACCACCCTTCGCGACCTTCGTCGGCGTTCCGGGGACGATCGGGCACGGCGGCGGCGCGATGCCGTCGCGGCCGGTGGCGCGCGTTGTGTTCGGGTCGCGGAGCATCTCGCCCTTGTCGAAGACACCGAGCTCACGGTGGTAGAAGGAGAGCTCGTACTGGCCGGTGTGCGTCAGCGCGTTCGTCGGGCACTGCTCGGCGCAGAGCCCGCAGAAGCAGCACTTCGTGATGTCGTAGTCGTAGCGCGTCACGCAGCGCGCACCCGGCGTGTCGACGCGCTCCACGGTGATGCAGGCGTCCGGGCACGTGCGGGCGCAGAACGTGCAGCCCACGCACACCTCGCTGGCGCAGCGGAGGCATCGCGACGACTCGTGGTGCGATTCGGCGTCGGTGAGCCCGAGCTCGACGGTGCGGAAGTCCTTCACGCGCTCGGCGGGGTCCGCCATCGGCATCGGGGCGCGACGGCGCTCCTCTTCCACGGCGTCGAGCTTCGCGGGCGGGCGCTTCTCGAAGACCGGCACCGGACGTGCCACGCGGCCTTCCGCGAGATCCACGCCGCGCAGGAAGCGGTCGATGGAAGCAGCGGCTTCGTGGCCGGTGGCGATCGATCCGATGCAGCTGCCCGGACCGGTCACGACCTCACCGCAGGCGAACACGTTCGCGGCGGTGGTCGTGAACAGCGATCCGTCCACGAGCAGGTTGCCGCGCTCGTTCAGCTTCACTTCAGTGCCCGCGACCATGTACTCGAGCACGCTCGCCTGGCCGATCGAGAAGACGATGACGTCGCAGTCGATCACGTGTGTGTTCTCGCCCATCTGCGGAGAGAACCGGCCCGTCTCGTCGAAGACCGAGAGGCACTCGCGGACCTTGAGCCCCACGACGTGCCCGTCCTCGACCATGACCTCTTCCGGGCCCACGGAGCAGGTCGCGATGACGCCCTCGTCGAGCGCCTCCTCGATCTCCCACGGGTGCGCGGGCATCTCATCGGACGCCTCGAGCGAGGTCATGCGCACGTGTGACGCGCCGGTGCGCAGCGCGCAGCGGGCGACGTCGACGGCGACGTTGCCGCCGCCGATGACGAGCACGCTCTTGCCGCGCACGCCGGCCTCGCCGGTGAAGTTGGCCGCACGCAGGAACTCGAGCGCGCCGCGGATGCCCTCGGCGTCCGAGCCCGGGATCGGCAGGATGCGGCTCGTCTGCAAGCCGGCGGCGATGAGCACCGCCTCGAAGTCCTGCTGCAGCTGCGCCAGCGTCACGTCGCGGCCCACGTCCACACCGCACCTGAGCTCCATGCCCATGCGCACCAGGTCGTCGATCTCCCCGTGGAGCACCTCGCGCGGCAGGCGGTACGCCGGCACACCCGAGTACAGTGCGCCGCCGGGCCTGTCGTCCTTCTCGAAGACCGTGACCGCGTAGCCGAGGCGCATGAGGTCGAGCGCGGCCGAAAGCCCCGACGGTCCCGACCCGATGATCGCCACCTGGCGGCCCGTGTGCTTCTCGAGCGGCTTCACGCGCTCGCCACGGACGGCCTGGTACTGCTCGTAGGTGAAGCGGTGCAGCGGGCGGATGGCGATCGGCTCGTCGTAGGTCGCCCGGGTGCACGCGCCCTCGCACGGGTGGTGGCAGATGCGCCCGAGCACGCCGGGCATGATGTTGCGCTCGCGCACGAGCTCGTAGGCCTCGGCGAACTTGCCGTCGGCGACGAGGTAGTTCTGGCCGCGCGCGTCGACGTTGGCCGGGCAGGTGCCCACACACGGCGGGAGCCGGTCCGCGTCGTAGAGTCTCTGGATCCTGCCGTTGTGCTCGGGCGGCGCCTCGGAAAGAACCGCGACATCGTCGAGACCGAGCACGCCGCGCAGTCTCAGCGCACCGCGCCAGCGCGGCGACATCGTGAGCTTCTCGAACGGGTACCGGACCGTGCCTGGCTTCTCGCCCGAGTGTCCGGCCGTGATCCTCATGCCGGTGAGCATCGACTTCCACGCCGCGCCGAACGCCGCAACGCCGGTCAGCGGGGTCTCTGTGACGGAGTAGCGCTCGTCGCCCATGTCCTTCGGCGTCAGAGCCATATCGCCACCACCCCCGCCAGCAGCAGTTGCAGCAGCGCGAGCGGTGTGAGCACCTTCCACGCGAATCCCATGAGCTGGTCGGCGCGGAATCTCGGGAAGGTCCATTTGATCCAGATGACGACCGTCGTCAGGACGATCGCTTTCGCGAGCAGAAGGAGCACGCCCAGCGCGCCCGGCAGCCCGTTCGTCCCGCCCAGGAACACAGCCGAGGCGAAGAGCGTCGTGGCGAGCACGGCGCCGTATTCGACCATCATGAAGACCGCCCAGCGGATGCCGGTGTAGTCGGCGAAGTAGCCCGCGACCAGCTCGGATTCCGCCTCGGGCAAATCGAACGGCCCCCGGTTCATCTCGGCGATCGAGCTGATGAAGAAGACGACGAAGCCGATGGCGAACAAAGGAAGCCACCACCACTGCCACGCCGCCATGACGGCCGTGGGGCGCATCGAGCCGGCCACGATGATGAGCGACAGCACCGACAGCGAGCGCGGCACCTCGTAGCTCACCATCTGAGCCGCTCCACGCAGGCCGCCGATGGTCGCGTACGTGTTCGACGACGACCAGCCGCCCAGCAGCACGCCGAGCACGGAAACGGACGGCACCGCGAGGAACAGCAGCATCCCCACGCCCGAGTCGAGCGGCGCGAAGTCCTTGGCGATCGGGATCACGATGAGGGCGAGCGCAGCAGGCACGAAGACCAGCAGCGGCGCGAGGCGGAACATGCGCGCGTCGGCGGCCCGCGGCGTCACATCCTCCTTGATGACGAGCTTCACGGTGTCGGCGAGCGTCTGTAGCAGGCCCGCCGGGCCGGCCTGTTGCGGCCCGAAGCGCAGCTGGATGCGCGCCGCGACCTTGCGCTCCCACCACACCCCGAAGAGCGCGGCGATGGCGATCGCGAGGCCACCGCCCAGCCCGGCGACCAAGCCCCACAGCAGACTCGTCACCGGTCCACCTCCCCGAAGACGGGGTCGAGGGAGCCGAGGATGACGACGAGGTCGCTCATCGTGTGACCGACTGCGAGGTTGCCCAGAAGCTGCAGGTTGCAGAAGGCTGGCGAGCGGACCTTCATGCGCCACGGCCGCGGGCTTCCGTCGGAGACCAGGTAGACGCCGAGGCTTCCGCGCGCCGACTCGATGTGGTCGTAGGCGTCGCCCGGGCGCGGGCGGATGAGACGCGGGACGTACGGCGCCATGACGGGGCCGTCCTCGAGCTGGTCGAGGGCCTGGTCGACGATCCCGCACGACTCGATGGACTCCATGAGCTTCACACGCGCACGGTCCAACGAGTCGCCGTTCTCGCCCACCGGAACCTTGAAGTCGAGACGCGGATAGACCGAGTACGGGTCGTTCTTGCGGATGTCGAACGTGATGCCCGACGCACGCGCCACAGGTCCGGTCGCGCCCCAGGCGATCGCGTCTTCGGGAGTCAGGATGCCGATGCCGCGCATGCGGCCCTGGGCGATCCAGTTGCCGAAGAAGAGGTCGTCGAGCTCGCGCAGGCGGTCGGGCAACGTGCGCACGACGTGGCGGCACTTCTCGATCCAGCCATCCGGCAGGTCGAAAGCGACGCCTCCGGGGCGCACGTAGTTGTAGGTGAGTCGCGCGCCGCAGAGGTCCTCGAAGAGCTCGACGATGCGCTCGCGGATGTCCACGGCATACACGAACGCCGTGAACGCGCCCGTGTCCGCGCCGGACGCTCCCACGCCCATCATGTGGCTGCAGATGCGCTGCAGCTCGCACACGATCACGCGGATGTACTCGGCGCGCTCCGGGACGCGGATCCCGGCGAGGCGCTCGACGGCGCGGCAATACGCCCAGTTCGCGTACATCGAGCCGACGTAGTCGAGGCGGTCCGTGAGCGGCACGACCTGCAGGTAGGTACGGTTCTCGGCCATCTTCTCGATGCCGCGGTGCAGATAGCCGATGACCGGCTCCGCCTTCACGACGACTTCGCCCTCGAGGTGCGCGATGACGCGGCACACACCGTGCGTGGAGGGGTGCGACGGCCCGACGTTCACCACCAGACGGTCGAGCAGACGCCCGTCGTCGGTCCTGACGCGCTGCCTGCTCTCGATCTGAGTTGCCATCTTCTGCACCCCCTTTCGCTGAGGTCGTCGTGTCGTGCGTGCGCGGCTAGATGTAGTCCGGCCGCGGGATGATGTGGTCGTCTTTGTAGTCCTTGCGGAGCGGGTAGCCCGCCCAGTCGTCGGCCAGAAGGATGCGGCGAAGGTCCGGATGTCCGCGGAACTCGATGCCGAACATGTCGTAGACCTCGCGCTCCTGCCAGTTGGCACCCGGCCACAGGTCGGTGATCGACTCGATCACGGCCTCGTCACGCGGCACTTCCGTCTTGAGGAACATGCCGACGCCGAACCTGCTCGACTGCAGCCGGTAGACGAGCTCGAAGTCATCACCGAAGTCGACGGCCGTGATCATGCCGAACCGCTCGAACCCGAGGGCCTTCAGGTTCTCAGCAGCGAAATGGAGCCGGGCGCGCGGCACCATGAGCAATCCATCGGCGAACTCGATGGAGAACAGCGGGCACAGGTCCGGGTATGTGGCACACAGCGTCTCGCGCAGCGCCTCAAGGCTCGTGATGGGCTGACCGGGATCGGCGACGGGGGCGTTGAGGTTGCTCACCTATTCCACGCCCTCCTCGGTGTATCGCAGCAACGCACCGCGCGCGGGATCGGTCGTCTCGGCGCGGGGCGACTCGAGGTCCGGCAGCTCGAGCGTGCGCTCGTAGGTGCGCCCCTCCTTGATGGAGCGGGTGTGCACGAGCTTGCGCAGCTGCAGGACGCCGTCCTGCAGCGCCTCGGGGCGCGGTGGGCATCCGGCGATGTAGACGTCCACGGGCAGGAACTCGTCCGCGCCACGGACCACGGAGTAGCTGTCGTGATAGAAGATGCCGCCCGTGACGGTGCAGTTGCCCATGGCCACGACGTACTTCGGATCCGGCATCTGCTCGTAGAGGCGCTTGACGGCCGGCTGCATCTTCCTCGTGATGGTCCCCGCGAGGATCATCACGTCGGTGTGCCGCGGATCGGGGCGCGGGAACGTGCCGAGGCGATCGAAGTCGAACTTCGAGAATGAGCAGACGATGAGTTCCATGGCGCAGCAGGCGGTCCCCATCGGCATCGCCCAGAGCGACTGGCCGCGCGCCCAGTCGGCGAGCGCGTCGACGCTCGTGAGGATGACGCTGCCGCCGGGGATGCGCTCGAGCGCGTCCGCCAGGTTGTCTACCAGCGCCATTTCAGCGCCCCCGTCTTCCACGCGTAGAGCAGCCCGAGCCCGAGGAAGGCGGCGAATGCGAGCACGGAGGCGGCGCCGATGAGGCTGCCGTGGATGCGCGTCGCGACAGCGAAGAGCAGCACCGACTCGGCGTCGAAGATGACGAAGAGGACAGCGATGGCCGCGTAGCGCAGCGGAACGTTGACGTGGGGATCGCCCTGAGGCTCCATGCCGCACTCGTACGGCTCGAGCTTCTCGGCGGTGGGCTTGCGCGGGGACAGCAGCGCGTTCGCGCCGAATACGAGGCCCACGAACGCCAGCGCCGCGATAGCGGCGCCAATGACGAAAAGCACCCCCTGCGCAGAAACCGCAGCCATCCGTGCCCCGTCCTGCCGGCAGTGTCGCGCTCCCCGACCCGAGGTGCGCACGGCCGGTACGGAACACCCCCTCGGCCGTTGTGGGGATTCTATGGTACCCCCGAAAACTTTGCAACGATTGTTACAAGCCGACAGTGAGGGCGCGGTTGCTAGGCCTCGTGACGGCGGCGCGGAGTCTTCGCCGGGGCGGCCTCGACGCCCTCGGCCTCGATCTCCTCGATGGTTTCGGTGAGCGCGAACCACTCCTTCTCGAGCGCGGAGAGCCGGGCCTTCACGGTCCCGTACTCCCCCATCGCCGCGTCGAAGGCGACCTTGTCCGCGTAGATCTCCTGCTTGGCGAGCATCTCGAGCAGCTCGTCGTGACGTGCTTGGACGCCCTCCATCTCCGCCTCGATCCCGGAGAGTTGACCGCGTTCCGACTTGCCGGAGCGGTACGCCTGGTTGCGCGCCTCGGCCTCGGCGCGCTTCTGCTCCTTCGTCTTCGGAGCACTTCCCTTCGGTGCGGTGACCGAAGCCTTCGCCACGCCCGCTGCCGCTTCCGGCTGGGCGTTCGACAGGGCGGCACCGGTCTTGGGGGCAGAGGCGCCGGCACCTCCCGACATCTGGTCGCGCTTCCACAGGAAGTAGTCGTAGTCGCCGTCATAGACGGTCGCGCGGCCGTCCTCGACGTGGATGATCTTGTTGGCGACGGCGCGGATGAGGTGCCGGTCGTGCGTGATGAGCGCCATCGTGCCGTGGTAGCTGACGAGCGCCTGCTCGAGGATGTCGCGTGCGCGGATGTCGAGGTGGTTCGTCGGCTCGTCGAGGCACAGGAACGGTGCCGGCGTGACGAGCATCTTGGCGAGCGCCAGACGCGCGCGCTCGCCGCCCGAGAGCACCGAGACCTTCTTGTCGACGTCGTCGCCCTCGAAGAGGAACGCCCCGAGCAGACTGCGCACCTGGGACTGCGTCCAAGCGGGCGCGACCCTGTCGAGCTCCTTGTAGACGGTGTTGCGCGGCTGGAGGGCCTCCAGCTGGTGCTGTGCGAAATAGGCGGTCGTCACGTGCAGGCCGAGGGTACGGGTCCCGGCGTCGGGCTCGAGCACGCCGGCGAGCATCTTCAGCAGCGTCGACTTCCCGGCGCCGTTCGGCCCCACGAGCGCGACCTTGTCCCCGCGATACAACGACAGATCGAGCCCGTCGTAGACGGTGATCGGGCCGTAGGCCTTCTTCACGCCGTCGAGGGAGATGACGGTCTCCCCGGTGCGCGGCGGCTGCGGGAACCTGAAGTGCACCGCCTTGCGCTCCGGCGGGACTTCGATGCGCTCGACCTTCTCGAGGGCTTTGACGCGGCTCTGGACCGCCTTGGCCTTGGTGCTCTTGTAGCGGAATCGCTCGATGAACTTCTCCTGCGCGGCGATCTGGCGGTCCTGGTTCGCCTTCGCTGCGAGCAGGCGCTCGAGCCCTTCCGCCTTCTGCTCCACGTAGGATGCGTAGCTGCCGTGGTAGACCGTCAGCTTGCGCAGGTCGATCTCGGCGATGCGATCGACGAGTCCGTCCATGAACGCGCGGTCGTGGCTGACGAGCAGGATGGCGCCGTCGTAGCCGCGGAGGAAGCCTTCGAGCCACGTCACGGACTCGAGGTCGAGGTGGTTGGTAGGCTCGTCGAGCAGCAGGATGTCGGGTGACTGCAGCAGGATCTTGGCGAGCGCGATGCGCATGAGCCAGCCGCCCGAGAACTCATCGGTCTGCCGCTGCATGTCGCTCTCGCGGAAGCCCAGGCCGGAGAGCACCGCGCGGGCCTGCGACTCGATCGTGTAGCCACCAAGGTTCTCGAAGCGCTCCCGGATGCGAGAGTACTCGGCGAGCAGGCGGTCGCGCTCCTCCTCGTCGGTCTCCTCGGCGATGTCGGCCTCGAGCACGCCGATTCGGTGCTCGAGCGAGGTCACCTCGGACGCAACGGTCAGCACCTCCTGGAGCGCGGTGCAGCCGTGCATCTCGATGGCTTCCTGCTTCAGGTAGCCGACGACCTCGCCCTTGCCGGTGGTGACGGTGCCGCCGTCGGGGTCCTGCTCCCCCGCGATGATCTCGAGCAGCGTCGTCTTGCCCGCGCCGTTGGGGCCCACAAGCGCGATGCGCGCGTGACCCGCGACATGGAGGGACACGTCCGCGAACAGGACGCGTTCGCCGAAGGACTTGGTGACGTTGTTGAGGGTGAGCGACATAGGAGTGAGTCTATCAGGAGCGTCCTCGAGCGGGCGGAGCCGGGATCGTGGACGGGAGACGGGAGGCGCGACGGGGAGGCGGGAGGCGCGACGGGGAGGCGGGAAGCAGATTCGCGCCGGGCAATGTATAGCCAATGTATACACGCGCCGACGGGAGACTCGAAGCGCGGGACGCGCCGCGCGACGACCGAGGTCAAGCGATTGGTGGGGCGAGACTACGGGCTCACCCCGCCAATCGCGTCGAGGGAGTGCGCGGCGCGTCCCGCGCCCGCTCCCGGACACGTGAGAGGGGCGGCCCGTCTTCGGACCGCCCCTCGCAAGCTCTATAGCGTTCGCGCTCGGCAATTACGCCTTGCGGACGTTGCTCGCCTGCTTCTTGCCGTTCTGGCCCTCGGTGATGTCGAAGACGACGGCCATGCCCTCTTCGAGGGTCTTGAAGCCGTCCATCTGGATCTCAGAGAAGTGGACGAAAACGTCGTCGCCACCCTCGTGAGAGATGAAGCCGTAGCCCTTGTCCGGATTGAACCACTTAACGGTACCCTCAGCCATGCCAAACCTACCTTCCGCCCCTCCCGGGGCAAAACAAAGCGACCTGACTCGCTTCCGCTTCCGATCGCGGACAGTCAGGCCGCAAACGTCCGGACCGGATCGGTCCGTAAGCCGGATACTACAACATTGTCCGCAAGTTGTCTGCACCCCTTGACCTGCGGACTTGTCGTGAACGGAGGCCTCTTCCGGGGTCATGAAAGGGCACGTGACGGCTCGTGGACCGTCGTGCGATCAGGCCTTCGCGAAGTCGTGCACGAGATCGAAACCTGCGGATGCTAGGGCGAACGCCGCCAACGCTCCCGGCGCTCGATCATCAGGCAGTCGAAGGAGTAGACGGCCGCGCTGATCGCCCAGACCGGGACAAGAAGCGTAGCCCCCAGGAACAAGATCCGCTCATCGACGCGGAACAGCGCATCAACGGCGAGGTGGCCGGAGATGAGGACCGCCCAGGTCGCCGCCATGACCAGCGCCTTGCGCCACGTGAGTCGAAGGGTCTTCTCGATCACCCTCATTCACCCCCGTCGAGCCTACTCCCCACGTGGCGCCGGGGTACACAAGGCGCACCGATTCTTGATGCGCTCTTCACGGTGGCGTTTGGACTCTTAACGCCGCGTTCACAGCCCCCGGACAAACGGTCGCCAGGCGTCAGAAGGCCCGGCTCTGGAGGAGCCAAAGCCTCCATCATGCGCTGGGGGCCATCCTGGACGAACTTGAAACCGTGTGGCGCTTCCGCGGCGACCACAGCGCCTCGTTGGGCGAGCCCAGCGCTGTCCCGCTCGAAGCGCTCGACGACCCAAGTCACACAGGTCCCACGGGAGAGCGCCACGACCAGCTATCGCATCAGCAACGGGAAGACCACGAAGGCAAGGAGGTCGTTCAGCCCGTGGAGGACGATGCACGGCCAGAGGCTTCGCTCCTTCAAGTACAGGATCACCAGAGCTGCCGAGAAAATGCTCACGTCGATGGTTGGTCCCATGCCGAAGAACCTCAGATGCACCAGGGTGAATGCCAACCACGACACCAAGCCCGCGAGCCACACTCGCCCCGTCAACAGGGCCACCCTCTCGATCAGGAATCCCCGATAGACGATCTCCTCGAGAATGGTCCCGGTCACGAACAGACCCACAAGCACCGGCCAGCCAAGGACGACGAGCTTGGGTTGAAGCGATCGTATCGGCTCGAGGCCGACAGCGGGAAGGATGAACCCGCTGACCATCATGGCGCCTGTGACCAGCAGATACGCGAGTAGACCCAGCCATAGGTGGCGCCACTTGGGCTTCGTCCAGCCGATGCCTACCCGCGGAAGCCCTTCGGCTCGACTGATCCAGAGAGCGAGCAGCACGATCAGAACCATCCACTCGGCGACGAGGACGGCCCCGATCTGAAGAGCGCTCGCGTTCGGGGGGAGAAGAATGTCACGAAGCACGAACTCGCTCGCAAGAACGGCGAACACCCCGAGAGTGTATCGGCCCGCTTTGGGTGGCTTCCCGATCCGCTCGGCTTCGCGCCGACTCGCTCTAGCCATTGAGAACGCCTCCCGGCTGCACCTGAGCCATTCTGGGGCACCGGCTCTTGTATACCCTCGCCGTAGAGATGGCAGAAGGCCCCGGCTCTACTGAGCCGGGGCCTCCGTGATGTGCTGGTGGGCGATGTAGGATTTGAACCTACGACTTCTTCCGTGTGAAGGAAGCGCTCTCCCCCTGAGCTAATCGCCCGCTTCAGTCGCGCCGCCTCGGGGGTCCGAAGCGCAAGGGGTATTGTAACCACAACCCCGCCGTGGCAGAAGCCCCGACTTCCTCGCGCTTCGCGCTCCTACCGCTTCTCGAGGTACGCGATGACGCCCGCGGCGATCCCGGACGCGACCTTCGACTGATACGCGGACTGCCCGAGCTTCGTGTCTTCCGCCCCGTTCGACATGAATCCGCAGAGCACCATGACCGCCGGGCGCTGCGAGTAGTTGAATCCCGACATGTCGGCACGGCCGTACGTGCCGAGCGAGTACGCGCCCGTCGCCTTGGCAAGCGCGGCCTGGATGGCCTGGGCCGCGCTCATGCTCGGCTTCTCGATCTTGGTCACCCACGAGTTGCCCGATGGATAGAGCGTCGCAACGCCGTTCTTGGCAGTATCCGTGGAATTGTCGCAATGCACGCGGATCACGAGGTCAGCCTTGGCGTCGTTGCCGAGCTTCGCGCGCTCCGAGTTCGGGATGTCGACATCGTTGGTCGTTCGGACCATGACGACTTTGACACCCTTGGCCTCCAGCGCCCCCTTGAGCTTGATCGCGATCTCGAGGGTGCGCCGGTACTCGGGCGCCTGCGTCGCCACACCAGTCGCGCCCCCTGCCACCTTCGGCTTCGTGGTCTTGGAACCGGGACCGATCGGCTCCAGCTCCAGGTCCGCCGTCTGCTGATGGCCGGCGTCGATCACCACGACGGGCGCGCCGGATGCGGCAATGGACCCGGTGCGGGGCTGGTACGTGATCACCACAGGACTGCCGGGCTGGACGAGCGCGCCTGCAGCCGGCCACTGCTCGATGACGGTGTCGGGCGTGACGCCGGACACCGGGGGATCGGCCACACGCGTCTGCGCGGCGAATCCCGCGCCGGACAGCACGGCCTCGGCGATCTTCACGGACTTGCCGACCACCTTCGGAACCTCGATGTCGACACCCGATGTCGCAGTGGTGGAGGAGGTCGCGGACGCGGTAGCGGAACCGTCCGCGGAGTCGAGCGACGACGACGGCAACACGTGCGCTTCGGCGCTGAGGGGCTTCGACAGGGTTCCCGGCGCCACCGCAGTGGACGCGAGGACCGCATAGCCGCCGACCAGCCCGAAACAGACCACGGCAACGGCGATCACGATCATCACCGTGCGACGCCGCACGCGCATCTGACGCAAGCGTCGCACCCGGGATCGGGCGCCGCTCAACGCCTCACGCGCACTTCTGCGACTCATACCGCTCGTGTTCACCACTCCGGGAGTCTGGGTTGGTGGGCCCGGTAGGATTCGAACCTACAACCAAGGGATTATGAGTCCCCTGCTCCACCAGTGAGCTACGGGCCAGGATGGCCGACCGCGTCTCGCGCTTTCGGCCTATGGAGTACACCACAGTCGCGTCAGGATGTGAACCTCGCCACCCGACATCCGGCGTGCGAGAGGCTTGGTGCAACGGCCGGTGCCGCGCGACCACGCGTCGCTGCGGGATTCGCGGAGCCTCGTGCGGGCGGCGTGTTGCGCCGCTCTGCCGGTCTGCCTATAATCGCAATCCGTGCGCTCGTGACGAAGCGGGCGACAGTATTCCTCGGTAGCTCAATGGTAGAGCGTTCGGCTGTTAACCGAAATGTTGTAGGTTCGAGTCCTACCCGAGGAGCCAGCAACGTGAACGAAGGGCCCCGCAGCGATGCGGGGCCCTTCTGCGTCTCGCGTATGGTCCTCTGCAGGGACTACTCGGCGTAGTCCCGCAGACGGCTGGCGCGGCTCGGATGGCGCAGCTTCTCGAGCGTCTTGCTCTCGATCTGACGGATCCGCTCGCGCGTGACGCCGAACTCGCGCCCGACCTCCTCGAGCGTACGGGCGCGTCCGTCGACGAGCCCGTACCGCAGCTCGATCACGGAACGCTCGCGCTCGGGCAGCGACAGGAGGACGGCCCGAAGCTGCTCCTGCATCTCGTTGGCGTGCGCGGCATCAGGCGGCGCGATCGCGTCACGGTCCTCGAGGAGGTCTCCGAAGCGGGTCTCACCGTCTTCGCCGATCGGACTGTCGAGGCTCGCAGGCGTCTGCGCCATCTTCATGATCTCGGCGACGCGCTCGACCGACATCTCCGCGCTCTCGGCGATCTCCTCGTCGGTCGGCTCGCGTCCAAGATCTTGAACGAGCGAGCGCTGGATGCGCGTCACACGGTTGATGGTCTCGACCATGTGAACGGGGATCCGGATCGTGCGGGCGTGATCCGCGATGGCGCGTGTCAGGGCCTGCCGGATCCACCACGTCGCATACGTGGAGAACTTGAAGCCCTTGGTGTAGTCGAACTTCTCGACTGCACGGATGAGACCGAGGCTGCCTTCCTGGACGAGGTCGAGCAGCGACAGCCCGCGGTTCTGATGCTTGCGGGCGATGGAGACGACGAGGCGAAGGTTCGCGGCGACCATGTGCTTGCTCGCGGCTGTCCCCGCCGCCTCGAGGCGCTGCAGGCGCCGCATCTCAGCGGGCGCCAGCGTGCAGCCATCGGCCTCCGCCTGCGCCAGAGCGGCGGACGCAGCCACGCCGGCCTCGATCTTCTTGGCGAGCTCGACCTCCTGCTCGGCCTTGAGAAGCGGGATTCGGCCGATCTCCTTGAGGTACTGGCGCATCGGGTCTGCCGCGAGAGGAGCGGCGTTCACAGCAGCGTCGGCGCGGGTGGATCTGTGCTTTCTGGTCTTCACTTCGGGCACGCGGTGCCTCCATCTACTAGTCTTCGGAATGCTCGCCGCTCGTCTTCCCCATCCGGGGGGAACGAGGCGACGACAAGACCCCCGCGCGTGCGAGGGTCTGTCTGAGCGGCAGGAACGGTGGTGCTCGGTGCCTGCCTACTCCAGGTAGTCCTTCAGGCGGCTGCTGCGACTCGGGTGGCGCAGCTTGCACAGCGTCTTGCTCTCGATCTGGCGGATGCGCTCGCGCGTGACGCCGAACTCGCGCCCGACCTCCTCGAGGGTGCGCGGGTGACCGTCGGCGAGACCGAACCGGAGCTCGATGACCTTGCGCTCGCGCTCCGAGAGCGAATCGAGCACGCGGCGGAGGTGCTCAGCGAGCATGGTCTCGTTCGCGGCATCCGGCGGCGCGACGGCCTCGGAGTCCTCGATGAAGTCGCCGAGCTGGCTATCCTCTTCCTCACCGATCGGCGTCTCCAGAGACACCGGCTCTTGCGAGATCTTGAGGATCTCGCGGACACGCTCGGCCGTCATCTCCATCTGCTCGCCGATCTCCTCCGGGCTGGGCTCGCGGCCGAGCTCCTGGAGCAGGTTGCGCTGCACGCGGATGAGCTTGTTGATCGTCTCCACCATGTGCACGGGAATGCGGATCGTGCGGGCCTGGTCCGCGATGGCGCGGGTGATGGCCTGGCGGATCCACCACGTGGCGTAGGTGGAGAACTTGAAGCCCTTGCTGTAGTCGAACTTCTCCACGGCACGGATGAGGCCGAGGTTGCCCTCCTGGATGAGGTCGAGGAAGAGCATGCCGCGACCGACGTAGCGCTTGGCGATCGAGACGACGAGGCGCAGGTTGGCCTCGACGAGCGAGCGCTTCGCGTTGAGGCCGTCGGCCTCGGTGCGCTGGAACTGGCGCATCTTCGCGCGATCGAGCTTGATGCCCTTCTGCTCCGCCTCGTCGAGCTCGTCGGCGGCCAGGAGGCCTGCCTCGATGCGCTTCGCAAGCGTGACTTCCTGTGCGGCGGTCAGCAGCGGGACCTTGCCGATCTCCTTCAGGTACATGCGTACCGGGTCCGACGTCAGCGGAGCGAGCGACGCATGCTCGGCGCGACGGCGCGGCTTCTTCTTCGCGCGCCCGCTCTTGGGAGCCGGCGCCGCCAGGACCTCGGCCACTTCCGCCGGGATCTCGCTCTGCACGTCGCCCGTGAGCGAGGCGGACACCTCGTCGCCCTCGATGATCATGTCGGCGTCGTCGGGGCTCACGTCGACCGCCACGTCGGCGATGTCGATGCCGCTCTTCACGAAGTGGGCGTAGACGTTCTCCACCTGCTCCTCGGAGAGGTCCATGTCGCCGATGGCGCCGTCGATCTCGTCCTGGGTGAGGCGACCCTTGGCCTTGCCCATCTTGACGAGCGTGACCACCTCGGGCAGGGCGAGTTCGGGGCCGCCGCCAGCCTCAGCCTTCGCGGCGGACGCCTTCGTCGCCTTCTTCGGCTTTGCTGCCGGGGCGTCAGACGCCGCTTCCACGGCCGTGGCGGCCTTGGACGACCGCTTGGGCTTCGGGGCGGATTCGACGGCCTCGACAACGGTCTCAGCGGCCTTGGCAGCCCTCTTGGGCTTCGTGGCCGGAGCGTCCGCCTCGACGGCGGGGGTTTCCTTCTTGGGCTTGCTGGTGCTCAAAATCTCTCCCTTGCGTTGTGTACCGCCGTCAGGTCGCGTCGTGGCGCTGAGCCCGCACGCTGGCGAGTTGCCTCTGCGTTTCGGCGACCTTCAGGAATAGTTCGTCGTAGCGGTCTGTTTCCCTCGAACTCTCTGCAGATCTCATGTCCGCCTGCAGGCGGACGATCTCGCGCCTGAGCGCGAACTCCGTGAGCCGGGCGAGCGTCTCTTCGAAACGCTCGGCAGCCGCGGCCGGTTCGAGCCCGTCCACGAGATACCCCGAAAGCGCCTCAGCGGCCTCCCGGTCCTGCCGTGCCACCGCTTCATAGAGCGCGCGGCCTGTTGCAGTTCCGGCTTCCACGATGCAGCGGATGACATTCCCCGTGTCGGGGTCCGCAAAGGCGCCTTGGATGTCAAGCAAATCGCGTACCCGTTCGCGCAATGAAGGCTCGACTGCCACCTGGCGGGCAAGTTCCATCTCCGTGCGCTCCTGTGCGCCGGTCGGCTTCGCGGCCGCCCTTGGGAGCGGAGCGCCCTCGTCAGCGGCCTTCGCCGCGTGCCCGTCAAAGGCCGGGCGCGCACCCTTCGCCGCCGCGAACACCGTCGCGTAGTCGGTGCGAAGCCGGTCGGCCACGTACCCGGCGTAGTCCTGCGCGAGCAACGAGCCACGCACGCTCGCGAGAACCGTGGCAGCGTCATCGAGGGCCCGCGAACGGCCCTCGGGCGTCGTGAGATCGTGCGCCTCGAGCCTGCGGTCGATCACGAACCGGAGAAGCGGCTGCGCGCCGTCGATCACCGCACGCATCGCCTCGGAGCCCTTCGCCGCAACGTAGTCCGCAGGGTCCTTCCCTTCCGGGATGACGGCCACCAGCAGGTCGAGCCGGGCGCTGCCCGCCTCCGGCGTCGAGGTGAAGTCGAGGAACTCCGCCGCGCGGTCAGCGGCGCGCATCCCGGCTTCGTCGCCGTCGAAGAGGTAGACGATCCGCTTCGCGAATCTCCCGAGCAGCTTCACGTGGCGGGCCGTGAGCGCAGTGCCTAGCGTCGCCACGGCGTTCGTGATGCCTGCCTCATGCAGCGCGATCACGTCGGTGTAGCCCTCGACGACGACCGCAGTGCCCGTCGACACGATAGCGGACTTCGCCCGGTCGATCGCGTACATGTTCGCGGACTTGTGGAAGATCGGCGTGTCGGAGCTGTTCAGGTACTTGGGCTGCCCCTCTCCGATGACCCGGCCGCCGAACGCGATGACGCGCCCTTGCAGGTCCGAGATGGGGAACATCAGCCGGTTGAAGAAGCGGTCCTTGATCTCCCCGCTGTCGCCAGCGAGTGCGAGGTTGGCCTCGATGGCTTCGTCGCGCGCGAAGCCCTGCGTGGCGAGGTGTGCAGCGAGCGCACCGCGCTTCCCGGGTGCGTACCCGAGCCGCCACCGCTTCGCGACCTCGGAGCCGAAGCCTCGTCCCGCAAGGTATCGGCGCGCAGTCTCGGCACCGGGGTCTTTGCCGGTCGTGAGGGTGCGGCCGAAGAAGTCGGCTGCCTCCTCGCTCGCCGCGACGAGACGCTCCTTGCGGCTCATGGGCGTACCGGCGCCGCCTTCCTCGACGATCTCGATCCGCGCGCGCTCGGCGAGCAGACGCACCGCGTCGGGGAAGTCCATGTTCTGGGTCTTCATCACGAAGCCGAAGGCGTCTCCGCCCAGGCCGCAGCCGAAGCAGTGCCACAGCTGCGTGCCGGGGTCGACTTTGAAGGACGCCGTCTTCTCACCATGGAACGGGCAGAGGCCCCAGAAGAGGCGGCCCTTCTGCCTCAGCGGCGTCGTCTCCCCCACGAGAGCGACGATGTCGGTGGCATCGCGTACGCGTTGAACATCCTCGTCAGAGATGCGGCCCACCGGACACCTCCCCTCTCGTGTCAATGCGGCGACGCTCCCGGGGGAGTTACCGCCCCCGGGAGCGTGCGCATGTTCGTTACATTCCTGCCCGCGCGTGAGCGCGGAATACGCATCTTACATGCGGGTGAACAATGGAGCGAACACCACCGCGATCACAGACATGACCTTGATGAGGATGTTCATCGAAGGGCCGGCAGTGTCCTTGAACGGATCGCCGACGGTGTCGCCGACAACGGCAGCCTTGTGAGCATCGGAGCCCTTGCCGCCGAACTCGCCACCTTCGATGTGCTTCTTCGCGTTGTCCCACGCGCCACCCGCATTCGCCATGAAGATGGCGAGCAGGAAGCCGACGACGAGCGAACCGGCCAGGAAGCCACCCAGTGCGGTCTTGCTCCACAGGCCGATGACGATCGGGAACGCGACCGTCAGGGTAGCCGGGAGGACCATCTCCTTCAGTGCAGCGCCCGTGGCGATGTCGACGCACTTGCCGTACTCGCCCTCGACGCCCTCGACGCCCTCGCGCAGACCGACGATCTCGCGGAACTGGCGGCGGACCTCCTCGATCATGGCCTGAGCGGCGCGACCGACGGCATTGATCGCCATCGACGAGAACAGGAACGGGAACATCCCGCCGATGAACAGCCCGATGATGACCTGGTTGTTCAGGATGTCGATGCTGGTGAGGCCGACCTTGCTGGCGTAGAGCTGGAAGTACGCCAGCGCGGTGACCGCAGCCGAGGCGATCGCGAAGCCCTTCGCAATTGCGGCGGTGGTGTTGCCGACCGAGTCGAGCGAGTCCGTGATAGCGCGGACCTCGGGACCCTGGTGGCTCATCTCGGAGATGCCGCCCGCGTTGTCGGCGATCGGGCCGTAGGCGTCCACGGCCACGACGATGCCCGTGGTGGCGAGCATGCCGATGGCAGAGAGGCCGACGGCGAAGATGCCGCCGCCGTCAGGCATGGCCCAGTTGCCCGCGAAGAAGCTGACGCCCATGGCCACCACGAGGAAGATGATCGAGGCGGCGGTGGACTGCATGCCGGTCGCGAGACCCGACAGGATGACGGTCGCAGGACCGGTCTTGCCGGCCTCGGCGATCTTCCTGACGGCCTTGTAAGCATCCGACGTGTAGACCTCGGAGGCTTGGCCGATGGCCATGCCCGCGGCGAGGCCGACGAAAATGGCGATGAAGAAGCCGAGCGGGTTCGCCACGACATGCTCGACGGCGGCACCGGCGACGGTGCTCGAGAACGCCGTGCCGGCGGGTACGAGCCACATCACCAGGAAGTAGCACGCGATGAGCGTCAGGATGGCTGCCGCGTACGTGCCGGTGGACAGCGCACGACCGGGGTGGCCGTTCTCCCTGCCGCGAACGAACAGGGTCGCGATCGCGGAGCACACCATGCCGACGGCGGCGATCAGAAGCGGCAGCAGTGCACCACGGAAGCCTAGGTAGAGCGCGCCGAGCGCCAGCGGCGCGACGATCGCACCCACATAGCTCTCGTAGAGGTCGGCGCCCATGCCCGCGACGTCGCCGACGTTGTCGCCGACGTTGTCGGCGATGACGGCCGGGTTGCGGGGGTCGTCCTCGGGAATGCCGGCCTCGACCTTGCCAACGAGGTCAGCACCCACATCGGCGGCCTTCGTATAGATGCCGCCACCGACACGCGCGAACAGAGCGATCGTGCTGGCACCAAGGCCGAAACCCGGGATGACGTCGGAGAAGATGGTCGACGCCGGAAGCGAGAGACCGAAGATGGTCCAACTCGCGCCTTCGACGATCGCAAGGTCCTTCACGAGCCCGGTGGCGAACAGCAGGATCAGGAAGCACAGCGACACACCGAGGAGCCCGAGGCCGGCGACCGTGAGACCCATGACCGCGCCGCCGCGGAACGCCACTTCGAGCGCCTTGGGCATGCTCTTCGTGGCCGCCTGCGTCGTGCGGGAGTTCGCGCGCGTCGCGATCGTCAGACCGATGAAGCCGGCCGATCCCGAGAAGACCGCGCCGACCAGGTACGCGATGGCCATGATCCAGCCGCCGCTCGCCGAAAGGAACAGACCCATTGCCAGGGCCACTGCGACGAGCACCATCGCGATAACGCGGTACTCACGCTTGAGGAACGCGAGCGCGCCCTCCTGGATGTGCCCCGAGATCTTCTTCATGAGAGGGGATCCTGCGTCCTGCTTGAGAACCCACAGCGCGTAGTACACCGCCGTTCCCAAGCCGACGAACGAGCATAGGACCGCGATCAACACATACGTCATTGGCCCACTCCCTTGTTCTGCGTCCGCACCCCGTGCAGCACGTCCCCCGTGAGCGTACGAGCCCCACTCCGCGGTATCCCGCGGTATTCGACAGGGTATCCGAACATCCTGCACCCTGCCATGTCCCAGTCGCGTCACGCGACTCGCGGTGCCGGGCCCCGACAAGCCCGAAAGCCTTCGCCTACATCCTCCAGGAGACCGGAACGAACAACTCCTCGTAGCGGGTGATCGCGAAGCGGTCCGTCATCCCCGCGATGTAGTCGGTCACGTGTGCCACGAGATCGGCATTCCCGACCGGTCTGAACTCATCGGGCATGGCCTCCGGGCGCTCCAGATAGTGCATGAAGAGCGCCTTCACGACGCCGAACGCCTTCGGCTCTTCTTCCTTGGCGCGGGGCGAGAGATACACGTTCTCGAAGAGGAACGAACGCAGGCCCATCATGGCGTCCCACACCTCGGAGCTCATACGGATCTCGCCCGCGGCATCCGAGGCCACGATCGTGTCCTGGACCATCGTGCGGATGCGCGCGCCATGGGTCGAGCCGAGCATCGCGATCGGGCCTTCGGGAAGCTCCGCGTCGGTGAGCACGCCGCCGCGCACCGCGTCGTCGATGTCGTGATTGACGTACGCGATCCGGTCCGACAGCGCGACGATGGCGCCCTCGAGCGTGGCGGGCGCGATGCTGCCGGTGTGGTGCGCGACACCGTCGCGCACTTCCCACGTGAGGTTCAATCCCTTGCCGTCGTACTCGAGCACCTCGATCACGCGCACGGACTGCTCGTTGTGGTGGAACCGGTCCGGCACGTTGGGAAGCCGGTGCCGGATCTCGTCGTAGCACGCCGTCACGGCGTCTTCCCCGACGTGGCCGAAGGGCGTGTGGCCGAGGTCGTGGCCGAGCGCGATCGCCTCGGTGAGGTCCTCGTTGAGCCGCAGGGCCCGGGCGACGCTGCGGGCGATCTGCGCGACCTCCAGCGTGTGGGTGAGACGCGTGCGGTAGTGATCTCCCTCGGGCGCGAGGAATACCTGCGTCTTGTGCATGAGGCGCCGAAACGCCTTCGAGTGGATGATCCGGTCGCGATCGCGCTGGAATTCGGTGCGATACGGATCCGCCGGCAGAGGCGTCACCCGCCCGCGGGATGAATCGGCGAACGATGCGAGCGGCGAGAGCGCAGCGCGCTCCTGCGCCTCGATGTCCGCTCGAGTCAGTGCCGCCACTTCGCCCCCTCCCCCGTGCCGGACTACCTGAGGTACAGGAAGTACACCGCTACTGCCGCGATGATCACGAGCGCCGCGACGATCCAGGGCCACATCCGGCGCCGCCGCGCCCTTGAGAACCCCTGTATCAGGGGCGACCCCGTGCGTTGGTAGAGCCGCGTGCGACCAACCATCGCGAACACCCCCACTCGAAGCGGGAATCACACCCCGGCGCCGGTTCGAGCCGGCGCCGGGGTGTGTTGGATCACCTGTTGTCGGAACCCGTGGTCTTCTCGGCGAGCGCAGCCTGAGCGGCCGCGAGACGCGCGAGCGGAACGCGGTACGGCGAGCACGACACGTAGGTGAGCCCGATACCGTGGAAGATCTTCACGCTGTCGGGATCGCCGCCGTGCTCACCACACACACCGAGCTTGATCTTCGGGTTCGTGACCCGACCCAGATCGCATCCCATCTTGACGAGCGTGGCCACGCCGGAGTCCACCGTCTCGAACGGGTTGCGAGCCAGGATCTTGCGCTCGAGATAGCGCGGCAGGAACTTCGACTCGATGTCGTCACGCGAGAAGCCGAAGGTCGTCTGCGTCAGGTCGTTCGTGCCGAAGCTGAAGAAGTCGGCAACGGTCGCGATCTCATCGGCGGTCACCGCAGCGCGCGGCAGCTCGATCATGGTCCCGATCGGGATGTTGAACACGCAGCCGAGCTCGGCCTGCACGTCGGCCACGATCGCCTCGGACTCGGCGCGCAGCGTCTCGAGTTCCGCGACCACCGACACGAGCGGGATCATGATCTCGGGCCGTGGATCGAGGCCCTGCTTCTTGAGCTGGCAGGCGGCCATGGCGATGGCGCGGACCTGCATGCCGTAGATCTCCGGGAACATGATGCCGAGGCGGCAGCCACGCAGGCCGAGCATCGGGTTCATCTCGGACATCGAGTCCACGAGCGCGAGCAGCTTCTTCTTCGCGGCGATCTCGTCGGGGCTGGCGCCCTGGCACTCCATGCGGGCGACTTCCACGGCCAGTTCGCGCGGCGAGTCGAGGAACTCGTGCAGCGGCGGGTCGAGCAGGCGCACCGTGACGGGCAGGCCGTCCATGGCTGTGAAGATGCCGAGGTAGTCCTCGACCTGCACTTCGAGGAGCTGCTTCAGCGGGGCGATGCGGCCCGCTTCGTCCTCGGAGATGATCATGTCCTGAACGATCTGCTTCCGGTCGCCGAGGAACATGTGCTCCGTACGGCAGAGGCCGATGCCCTCAGCACCGAACTTGCGACCGAGGACCGCGTCGTCGGGCGTGTCGGCGTTCGCGCGCACGCCCATGGTGCGGAAGTCGTCTGCCCATCCGAGCATCGTGTCGAAGTCCCCGGTGACCTCCGGCTGCACGAGATCGACGGCGCCCAGGACCACGATGCCGTTGGTGCCGTTGATGGACACCATGTCGCCTTCGTGCAGGACGATGTCGGTACCGCTGACCTTGGCGGTCTTGGCTGCGGCGTCGATCTTGAGCTTCTCGGCACCGCACACGCAGGGCTTGCCCATGCCGCGGGCGACGACGGCCGCGTGGCTCGTCTTGCCGCCGTGGCTCGTGAGGATGCCCTGGGCGGCGACCATGCCGCGCAGGTCGTCGGGTGTGGTCTCCCAGCGGACCAGGATGACCTTGCGGCCGGCAGCAGCGGCCTCGACCGCGTCCGCGGACGTGAAGACGACCTCGCCGACCGCCGCGCCCGGGCTCGCGTTCAGGCCCTTGGCGAGCACGTCGTAGTCGGCGTTGGCGTCGAACTGCGGGTGGAGGAGCTGGTCGAGCTGCGCCGGGTCGATGCGCAGCACGGCTTCCTCGCGAGTGATGAGGCCCTCCTCGACCATGTCGATGGCCACCTTGAGCGCGGCGCGCGCGGTGCGCTTGCCGACTCGGGTCTGCAGCATCCAGAGCTTGCCCTGCTCGATCGTGAACTCGATATCGCACATGTCGCGATAGTGCGATTCGAGGATCTCGAACACCTTCCACAGCTCTGCGCCGGCCTCGGGAAGTACGTCCGGCAGCTCATGGAGCGGGCTCGTGTTGCGGATGCCCGCGACGACGTCCTCGCCCTGTGCGTTCGTCAAGAAGTCGCCGTAGTACTCGTTCGTGCCGTCGGCCGGGTTGCGCGTGAACGCGACACCGGTCGCGGACGTCTCGCCCTTGTTGCCGAACACCATGGACTGCACGTTGACCGCGGTACCGAGGTCGTCGGAGATGCGCTCCATCTTGCGGTACGCGATCGCGCGGTCGTTCATCCAGCTCTTGAAGACCGCCTGAATGGCGAGGTCGAGCTGGACGGGAACGTCCTGGGGGAAGGCGACGCGCCCGTCCGGACCCACGAGCTCGGGGAACTCGCCGGCAGACACGTGGTCCGCGACGATCTTCTTGAACTCGCCGACGAGGGCACGCATGTCATCCGCATCGAGATCGGTGTCGACTTTGACGCCCTTGTCGAGCTTCATCTTGTTGATGGCGTTCTCGAAGAGATCGCCCTTCACGTCGAGCACGACCTTGGAGAACATCTGGATGAAGCGTCGATAGCTGTCCCAAGCGAAGCGCTCGTTGCCGGTCTGGGCGATGACGCCCTTGACGGACTCGTCGTTCAGACCGAGGTTGAGGATCGTGTCCATCATGCCCGGCATCGAGAACGGCGAGCCGCTTCGGACGGACACGAGCAGCGGGTCGTTCACGTCGCCGAGTTTCTTGTTCATCTTGCGCTCGAGCTCGTCCACGTAGACCGCGATCTCGTCCCGCAACTCGACGGAGAGCGCTGGAGGCGTGGTGTCGTAGAACTCCATGCAGGCCTGGCAGCTGATCGTGAAGCCCGGCGGGACCGGAAGTCCCATGTTCGCCATCTCGGCGAGGTTCGCACCCTTGCCACCCAGGATCATCTTCATGTCCCGGTTACCTTCGGTGCGGTTGACGCCATTCACGTCCTTACCGAAGGCGTAGACACGCTTTACGCTCGACAAGTCTCTCTTCTCCCTTGGCTCATCGGGTCCCGGTGGGGTGCATGATACCGCACGCATCAGCATGCGTAGCGGCCTTCTTTATGCGCTCTCAGTCGGCGGTGACCGGGCCGCTTTCGAGGTAGCGGAGGATCTCCTGGGCCGACTCTTCGACGGCCCGATTGTCGGTGCGGATGACGATGCAGCCGAGCCTGCGCATGAGCGCGCGCGCCTCTTCGAGTTCGCGCTCGACCGCCTCCCGCTCCGCGTACTTCGGCACGAACGCACCGAGCTCGCGCATGCGCTCCTGGCGGATGTTGATGAGCACCCTCGAGTCGGTGACGAGCCCGAAGATCTTGCGCGGGTCGACCTCGAATATCTGCTTCGGCGGCTCGAGCCCCGGTGCGAGCGGGATGTTCGCCACGCGATACCCTTTGAATGCCAGGTACATCGCGAGCGGCGTCTTGCTCGTGCGTGAGACGCCGAGGAGGACCACATCGGCGTCGGTGAGCCCCTGCGGGTTGCGGCCGTCGTCGTGCATGACCGCGAACTCGGTCGCCTCGATACGCTCGAAGTACTCCTTGTCGGTGCGATGCACCGCTCCGGCGGTGCCGGTCGGACGACGCCCGGTCGCCTCAGCGAGCAGCGCGACGGAGGGACCGAGGATGTCCGCGCCGTGGACGCCCTCCGCGACCAGCGACTCCATCTCCGCACGGAGTTCGGGGTCCACGAGCGTATAGAGGAAGAGGCACGCCTCGCCGCAGTGGCTGCGGACGGTGTCCCGCAGGTCCTGCGCTGAGGTCACCTTCGGCAGGCGCTCGATGTTGAAATCGCCGATCCCGAACTGCGCAACGACGGCGCGCGCGACCATCTCCCCCGTCTCGCCCAGCGAGTCGGAGAGCACGTGGACCGAGATCGGCCCCTCGGCCATCATCACTCCTCAGCCCTGCAAGCGGGAGAAGTCGGCGACACCGCTGAAGAGCTCGGTGAAGCGGTTCAGCAGGCGAAGCCGGTTGTCGCGCAGCGAGGCGTCCTCGTCCATGACGAGCACGTCCGTGAAGAACGCGTCGATGGGACCGCGGAGATCCGCGAGCAGCGCGAGCGCACCCTCGTAGTCGCGGTTGGCTGCGTCAGCGCGCACCTTCGGCTCGGCGATCTCGATCGCGTCGGCGAGGGCCACCTCGGCCACGCCCATGATGGCGCGGTCGTAGGCGATGCCGAGCTCCGCCTGGCCGAGGTTGCGGGCGCGGGCGTAGGCGATGGCGACATCGGCCATCGCCTCGGTCGCGCGGGCCGCGGTGAGCGCCGTGCAGCGGTGCAGGGCGTCCGCCGGATCGTCGTCGCTCGCGGCGAGCACCGCGTCGACGGTGTCGAAGGCGTTGCCGCGGTCGCGCAGCATCGTCTCGAGGCGCCCGACGAAGAACGCCTTCACGGCGTGGCCCGTCGCCTCGAGATCGAAGTCGACGACGTCGCGGTAGCCCGCGAGTGCCGCCGCGATCGCCTCGTCGAGCGTGACGCGCAGCCCGCCGTCGAGGACCATGGCGAGCACGCCGATGGCGCTGCGGCGCAGCGCATACGGATCGGCTGACCCGGTCGGACCCTGACCGAGCGCGAAGATGCCGCAGATCGTGTCGAGCTTGTCGGCGGCCGAGACCAGCAGGCCCGGCTCGCTGGCGGGCAGCGCGTCGCCCGCGAAACGCGGACGGTAGTGCTCCACGATCGCGTCCGCGACGGCGGCGTCCTCCCCGGCGGCCAGCGCGTAGTAGCGTCCCATGACGCCCTGCAGCGTCGGGAATTCGACGACCGCGTGGCTCACGAGGTCGGCCTTGCACAGATGTGCCGCGCGCGTCGCCTGGGCGGCGACGTCGGCGTCTGCGCCGTGCAGAGCCGCGAGCGCGCCCGCCAGCGACTCGATACGTGCGACCTTGGCGGCCACCGTTCCGAGCTTCTCCTGGAACACGGCAGACGCCAGCCGCTCGACCCACGGCTCCATCCCGACCTTCAGGTCCTCGTCGTAGAAGAAGGCCGCGTCCGAGAGACGGGCGCGCAGCACGCGTTCGTGGCCGCGAACGATGGGCTCACTGCGGCCGGGATCGCCGTTGTGGACGACGATGAACTTGCTCGTCAGCTCCCCGGACTCTGTCTCGAGCGGGAAGTAGCGCTGGTGGGATTCCATGGCCGTCTCGAGGACCTCGCGCGGCACGCGGAGGAACGCCTCGTCGAACGTGCCCACAGCCACGGTCGGATACTCGACGAGGTTCACGACCTCGGCGAAGACCTTCTCAGGGACGACCGCGATCGCGCCGTTCCTCGCTGCCACCGCGTCGATGCCCTCGCGGATCGACTGCGCCCGCGTCTCCGCGTCGACCACGACGTGCCCGCGGTCCAGCGCCTCGAAGTACTCGGCGACGGAAGGGACCTCAATGGCGCCTTCGGAGATGAAGCGGTGGCCATAGGTGACGCGCCCGGCCGTCAGCCCCGCGAACTCCACGGGCACGACAACGCCGCCGTGAAGCGCGAGCAGCCAGCGGACCGGGCGGATGAACCGCGCGGTCCCGCTCCCCCAACGCTGCGCCTTCGGCCACTCGATCGCGCCGACGACCCGCGCGAGGATCTCGGGCAGCACGTCGATGGCCGGCAGCCCGGCGCTCTGGAGCACCGCATACACGTACTCCCCGCCGGCCTCCTCGCCGCGAACGAGAGCGGCAACGTCGACGCCCTTGCCGCGCGCGAAACCGAGCGCGGCCGGCGTCGGATTCCCGTCCGCATCGTATGCGGCGCGTACGGCCGGGCCCTTGGCGCGGGCGTCAAGGTCCTCCTGGCGATCCGCCAGCTCATCGACGACGAGCACCAGGCGGCGCGGCGCGCCGAAGACGCGGATGTCGCCGTACTCGAGCCGGGCCTGCTTGAGCGCATCGGCCGCAAGGGTCTTCAGCTGCGTGACAGCCGCGTACAGCGGCGCCGACGGGATCTCTTCGACGCCGATCTCGAACACGAGGTCGCGGTAGACGCTCATCGCTGGGCGCCCCCTTCAGCCGACGAAGCCGTGTGCACGGCGCCGCCCTTCGCGCCACCGGTCGCCGCCCATGCCTCGGCCGCGGCCTTTGCGAGCGTGCGGATCCGAAGGATGAAGTTCATGCGCTCGGTGACGGCGATCGCGCCGCGCGCGTCGAGCAGGTTGAAGATGTGGCTGCACTTGAGCGCCTGCTCGTATGCGGGCAGGACGGCGCCCGCTTCCAGCGTCCGGCGCGATTCCGCTTCATGCTCGTCGAAGAGCCGACGCAGGCGCGCGGTGTCGGCGATCTCGAAGTTGTACGCGGACTGCTCGCGTTCGTTGCGCAGGAAGACGTCACCGTAGCTTGCGCGCGTGCCGTCGGGCGACTCTACCCACGTGATGTCGTACACGGAGTCGACGCCCTGGATGTACATCGCGAGGCGCTCGAGACCGTACGTGATCTCCGCGGGGACCGGATCGCACTCGATACCGCCGACCTGCTGGAAGTAGGTGAACTGGGTGCACTCCATCCCGTTCAGCCACACCTCCCAGCCAAGGCCCCAGGCGCCCACGGTGGGGTTCTCCCAGTCGTCCTCGACGAGACGGACGTCGTGCTCGGCGGGATCGATCCCGATCGCGCGGAGCGAGCCGAAGTAGAGGTCGAGCACGTCGTCCGGGCTCGGCTTCAGAAGTACTTGGAACTGGTAGTAGTGCTGCAGCCGGTTCGGATTCTCACCGTAGCGGCCGTCGGCCGGACGGCGCGACGGCTGCACGTAGGCGCAACGCCACACGTCGGGGCCGAGCGCACGCAGCAGCGTTGCCGGATGAGACGTACCCGCGCCAACCTCGTTGTCGAGCGGCTGCAGGATGACGCAGCCCTGGTCGGCCCAATACCGGGAGAGTGCCAGGATCATGTCCTGGAACGAGAGGGGCTTGCTCACGGTCGCTTCAAGTCCTTCGTCTGTGACGTGTCGGGTCGCGCGAGCGGGCTCGCGTGTTCGGACATTCTAGCAGCAGCGCGGGCCCCTCCAGACCCGTGCGACGCTATCGATGCTTCGGCCCCAGATGCGACGTCAGCAGTTCCTCGAACGCCACCCGGCGCTCGTCCCCCACGTCGCGAGCGGGCACAAGGAGGTAGTGGGTACGGGTCGTATGGAGGACGTAGCAGCCACCAGCAAAGCGCCAAGAGCGGAACTCCTCCCACTCGGCCCGCGCGGAGCGGCCCGGGTGGCGTATCTCGATCGACTCGTCAGCGAACGTCCACTCGACCGGCTCGTAGAGCTCGCTCGTGCCGGGGCGATACGCGGACAGGGAGCCCACGAGGAACGCAAGGCCCGGGACAGCCACGAGAAGCGGCATCAGCGACAACCCGAGTCGCGTGACCTGCTCCGAGCTGCCGGCGAGGCCGACGAGCCAGAAGACGGGACCCACAGCCATCGCCAGGATGCTGATGTTGTGGCGCAGCAGCAGCCGGGTCGAGACGCGCATCACGTCGCGCGCGGCCAGACGGCTGGTGAAGGAGACCGGTTCCACGACCTCACACCCCCGCGAGATACGCGTCGAGCGCCCTGAAGCGCGCAGCGATGTGGAAGGCGAGATACGCCCGCGCGGTCCTAAGGGCGTCTTGGCGCACGTCTTCGGGCACCTCGATACCCGGCACCTCGCTCATCCGGGCGCGCATGAGCGCTCGCATGTAGAGGCGCGTGTCGTCCGGCACGCGGATGCTCGCAGGACCGCCGCAGCCGTCGCAGACGAACCCACCGGCCTCGACCGAGAAACGAGGCGAGTCGCCGAGAGCGCCTCCGCATGAAGCGCAGGCGTCGAAGGCCGGCCGGTAGCCCTGCATCGCAAGCGCCTTGAGCAGGAAGGCGAGCACGAGGGCCGGAAGCGCATCGTGCGGCGCCTCCTCCATCACGTCGAGGCTGACGAGCGCCATCTCGAAGAGCTGCGGCTCCGTCTGGCCCTCAACGGCCACCTTGTCGAGCACATCCGCCACCACCGCGGCCGCCGTGGCGCGGTCATAGTCGGAGCGCAGGCCGTCGTGACTCGCCACGGTCTCTGCCTCCGCGATGATCTCGAGGTTGCGCCCGCTGTGCAGGAGCAGGTCCACGACCGTGAAGGGTTCGCTGCGCGCCCCCAGACGGCCCTTCGGCTTGCGGGCTCCTTTGGCGACCGCGCGGACCTGCCGCCCGTCGGAGGCGAGCAGGGTCAGGATGAGGTCGGTCTCGCCGAGCTTGGTCTTGCGGAGCACGAGCGCCCGCAGCGGGTAGGCGGGCATGCCTAGCCTGCGGCGCCTGCCGGCGCCTCCCCTGCCGCGGCGGCGACGATGTCGAGCCCGGCGGACGTGCCGATGCGCGTCGCGCCGGCGGCCAGCATCTCGCGAGCGGCTTCCAGGGTGCGGATGCCGCCCGCGGCTTTCACGCCGATGTCCGGACCGACCGCGGCGCGCATGATGCGCACGTCCTCAGCGCTGGCGCCACGAGGCCCGAAGCCGGTGGATGTCTTCACGAACTCCGCGCCTGCGCGCACGCACGCCAGACTGGCCGCCGAGATCTGCTCGGGCGTGAGATACCCGGTCTCGAGGATGACCTTCGTGAGCGCGCCGGCAACGCCGCTGCCGGACACGACCTCCACCACGGCGCGCGCATCGCGCTCGACCGCGAGCACATCGCCTTCCACGGCTGCGCCGATGTTGACCACCATGTCGATCTCGGACGCGCCCGCATCGAGCAAGCGGCGCGCCTCATCGGCCTTCGAGACCGTGAGCGCGTATCCGAGCGGGAAGGCCACGACGGTGCAGACCTTCGTCGCTGTTCCGGCCAGCAGCTCGGCCGCCCAGGGCACCATCGCCGGCGCGACGCACAGCGACGCGAAGCCCGCATCGCGCTGCGCGGCGATCCATTCGCGCGCCGCGAGCTCGCCGACGTTGGGCTTGAGCAGTGTCTGGTCGATCGCAGCAGCGAGTTCGCGCGCGTTCATGGCTGTCACAGCCCTTCTCCGTATCCGAACCGGCGGATCATCGCGCCATCGCTGCGCCAGTCCTTGCGCACCCTGACCGCGAGCTCGAGGAAGACCTTCGTCCCGAGCATGGTCTCGAGATCCTTTCGCGCCTCCGTGCCGATGAGTTTGATCATCGACCCGCCCGTGCCCACGATGATGCCCTGCTGGCTCTCGCGCTCCACGTAGACCGTCGCGTGGATGACGGTGGTGTCCTTCGTCTCTTCGTAGCGCAGGTCGTCGATGGCGACGCCGACGGAGTGCGGGACCTCGTCGCGCGTGTGCCAGAGCACCTTCTCGCGCACGAGTTCGGCGATCACAACCTCCTGCGGCTGGTCGGACGTCATCTCCCGCGGGAAGAAGCGCGGACCCATCGGAAGCAGCGCCGAGACCGCGGCCACGAAGCCTTCCAAGTTGAAGCCCTCCTTCGCGGAGAGCACCACCACGTCGTCGAAGTCGGCGAGCGCGGAGGCTTCGGCCATGCGCACCTCGATGGGACGCTTCGCGGGCAGATCGGCCTTGGTGAGCACGAGCACCTTCTTGGCGCCCGCCGCGGCGACGTGCTGGGCGACCCAGCGGTCGCCCCCGCCCACGTCAGCGGACAGGTCGACGATCATGCACACCACATCGACGTCGCGCAGGGACATGAGCGCGCTGCGGTTGAGTTCCTCGCCGAGCGCGTCGTGCGGCTTGTGCAGCCCAGGTGTATCGACGAGCACGATCTGAGCGTCGTCGGTGTCGAGGATCGCGCGAAGCCGATGCCGCGTCGTCTGCGGCTTGTCCGAGACGATGGCGACCTTTGAGCCGACGAGCGCATTCACGAGCGTCGACTTGCCGGCGTTCGGCCGCCCGACGAGGGCGACGAATCCGCTGCGAACCTCTTCGTATTCGGGGATCAGAGTCACTTGGACGGCGCGCTCTGGTCGAGGTAGGCCTGCACGAACGCCTCCGGGAGCAACTCGTCGAGCGTGAAGACGCGGACGAGGTCGGAGCGGCCGCCGATGATGACGCGCATCTCCGGATTGAACTCGGCGAGGAACTGGCGGCACGCGCCGCACGGAACCGTCGGGTCCTCCGAGTCGCCGACGACGGCGATCGAGCCGAAGAACGTGTTGCCCGCCAGCACCGCGGCCATGGCGGCGCCGCGCTCGGCGCACACCGACGAGCCGTATGCGGCGTTCTCGACGTTGCAGCCCTGGTAGATCTCGCCGCCGGCGAATACCGCCGCACCGACCCGGAAGCCCGAGTACGGAGCGTACGCCTTCTCCTGCGCCTCGCGGGCGAACGCCAGCAGCGCCAGATCGGCCTTCGTGAGCTCGGTCATTCCTGGTCTCCTTCTTCGTGTGCGGGCGGCACGGACTGAACGATGAGCTTCCGGACCCGGTTGCCTTCCATCGCTTCTACGGTCAGGCGCAGGCCCTGGACCTCGACCGACTCCCCCACCTGCGGGATGTGTCCCGCCAGTTCCGTGAACAGTCCCGCGGCGGTATCCGCCTCCACGTCCAGGGCGGTGCCGAAGCGCTCGTCCAGATCGCCCACGGCGAGCCGGGCGTCGATGCGGATGCGGCCGTCCGGAAGCGCAGTCACCATCGCCACCTGCGGGTCGTACTCGTCGAAGATCTCCCCGACGATCTCCTCCAGCAGGTCCTCGATCGTCACGAGTCCCGCAGTCCCGCCATATTCGTCGGCAACGATCGCGATGTGCGTGCGGCGGCGCATCTCGCGCAGAAGCTCTTCGATCGGCTTCGTCTCCGGCACGAACAGCGCCGGCCGCGCAAGCTCGATGGGCCGGGCGGTGTTGCCTGGGTCGGCGAGCGCCGGCAACAGGTCCTTCGCGTAGAGGATGCCACGGATGTCATCGAGCGTGTCGTGGTACACCGGCACGCGGGAGACACCGGCCGCAACGATGGCCTCGAGCGCCTCTGTGATGGACGCGGTGTCCTCTATCGCCACCATGTCGGTGCGCGGCACCATGACCTCGCGCACGACCTTCTGCTCGAGCCCTGTGACGCCCTCCATGAGGTCCGCGGCCGCTTCCCCGCCGGTGCCCTCCTCCTCGGCGAACACCGTGCGGTGCTCCTCGGCCTCGTCCGACCAGGGGACGTCGGGCGAGCGTTCGCCGCTGATGAGGCGGGTGGCGCCGGTCCACGGCATGGAGAGCAGTCGTGCCGGGCCGTAGAAGACGACGGCGAGCGCCCGGGCAGTCCCCGCGACAGCGAGCCCCATGCCCTCGGGATTGGCCGCGACGAGCGCACGCGGCAACGCCTCTCCGAGTGCGAAGACCAGAGCGCCGGCGATCACGACCGCAGCCACGCCGTCGAGCCACGCCGGGATACCCGCCCACAGCTTCTCGAGCAGCCACAGCCACACGGTCGCGGTCACGGCGAAGGACAGCCCCCCGACCAGGGCATGCACGGCGCTCACGTGGCTCGGGCGCTCCGCCAGAACGTCGAGCGCACGAGCGCCCGGCGTGCTCGCTTCCTTGAGGCGGCGGGCGCGGGTGAGCGGGATGGCGCGGACGGCGGCCTCAGCCGCACTCGCGACGAACGCCGCCGCCATGCTCGACACGGTGACGGCGACGGCGATGATGGTCATAGCGGCGGACATATCGCTCCCAGGTCGCCTGCGGTCCGCTCACGTGCGCGAAGCAGATCTCGCGCGGTCGGACCCTATCTCCAGAATAGTTGAAAAACCGCGGTGGCGAGCAGGAACCCGAGAACGGCCCCTGCGATGATCTGCGGGATCGTGTGAGCCCCGGTCTCAGCCCGGCTCTGCCCCACCAGAGCCGCAATGAAGAGTGCGAGCACCATCGCCTTCGCGGACTGCAGCGAGTAGCCGATGGCCGAAGCGAGTGCGAACGCGACGGCCGTATGCCCGCTCGGCCATCCGCCCCGCATGAAGGTCGTTCCCTTCTCGTGGCTGACCGCCTTGACGGCGATGACCGCGAGCCCTGTGAGCGCGAGGGCGATGAGCGTGACCGTCGATGAGGACGAGTGCAGCCCCGTGAGCACGGTCTGCGCGAGGGTGGTCGCCCGTGCGAAGAACACGACGTAGGCGACCGCCACAGCCGTGACCGCCGAGATCAGCACGGCGCCAGCAGCGACATCCTTCGCGATGGCGGCCAACGGGTCGAACCCGTCGGTGGCGAGATCGACCGCCGCTTCGACCGCCGTATTGATGAGCTCGGCCACGATGACGAGCCCGACGGCGAACAGCAGAGCGATCAGCTCGAGCCCGTGCACGCCGAACCACAGCGCGCCGACGAGCACGACGAAGGCCGCGAGCAGGTGCAGGCGCATGTTGCGCTGCGTGCGGACCGCGTAGACGATCCCGCGGATCGCGTATTCGAAGGACCAGACGAGCGAGCGGCTTCGCATCGCTTTCCGCCGCCCTCTCAGACCTAGCGCGCGGCGTCGGCCCAGGCGGTGAGCAGCGCGCGCTCACGCTCCTGCATGACGGCCGCGTCGTCGTCGCTGATGTGGTCGTAGCCGAGCAGGTGGAGCACGCCGTGGACGAGCAGGAGGTCGAGCTCGGCCTCGACGGTGGTGCCGAGGTCGGCCGCCTGGCGCTCGGCAACCTCGGGTGCGATCACGACGTCGCCGATGGCGATCGGCTCATCGGAGTCAGCGGGGCACGGCTCGTCGCACTCGAACGACAGCACGTCGGTCGGCCCTTCGATCCCGCGATAGGACTCGTTGAGGCTCGCGATCTCATCGACATCGACGAGCGCGATGGAAAGCTCGACAGCGTCGGGAGCCTCCTCCATGCGGAGCACGAAGGTGGCAAGACGCTCGAAGGCATCGAACGCGAGCGGCTCCGGATCGCGGTGCGACGTGACTCTCACGAGCATCCCTCTCACGCCCTTCCTGCAACCTCGGGGTATTCGACCCGACCGTGACGCTGGCTCGACAGCATCCTAGCGTAGACAGCCACGGTCTTCTCGATGTCATCCTCGCTCATGCCCGATTCGGCAAGCTGACCGTCCGAGCGCTTCGACTGGACGACGCGTCGCACGGCGGTCTCGATCTGCGCGGGACCGGCCTCGGGAAGCGCCCGTGCCGCGGCTTCCGAGCCGTCCGCGATCATCACCAGCGCGGCTTCGCGCGTCTTCGGCACGATGCCTTCGTAGCGGTAGGGCGCCTCGTCGACCGACTGGCCGCCCGAGACCGCCTTGCCGTAGAAGCACGCCACCAGCGAGGTGCCGTGACTCTGCGCGATGATGTCGATCACCGGGAGAGGGAGCCGCGCCTTCTGAGCCATCTCGACGCCCTCGCGCACGTGAGCGGTGATGATGAACGCGCTCTGCGCCGGCTGCGCCGCGTCGTGCGGGTTGCGAATGCCGAGCTGGTTCTCCGTGAAGAACTGCGGCCGCAGAACCTTCCCGACGTCGTGGTAGTACGCCCCGGTGCGGGCGAGCAACGCGTCCGCTCCGATCTCGTGCGCGGCGGCCTCCACCATCGAACCCACGATGATGGAGTGGTGGTAGGTGCCCGGCGCCTGCTCGAGCAGCGCCCTCAGCAACGGCGCACCCGGGTCGCACAGCTCAAGGAGGCGGACCTCGTCACCGAAGCGCGCGAGGCGCCCGATGCCGGGCAGGAGCAGGAACGCCGCGGTCATCACTGCGAGCCCCCCGAGCATCCCCTCGAGCAGATGCCGCTGCTGGTCGCCTGCGATGAGTCCGAGCGCGCCGGCCGCGATCATGATGGCGGTGAACGCGAGGGCGGATACGAGGAAGCACGCGGCGGTCAGCCAGAGAACGCTCAGGACCACACGGCGACCCGCCTCTGTCGCCATGATGCCGCGACGGGGCCATATGGGCGTGCGCTCACGAGGCGTGTCACTCATCGGCTGACGGCGCTGGCGCCTTGGAGCGCGCGGCGGCCTGACGGGCCTCCTCGAAGCGGCTGTATGCGGTCACGATGTGCTGGACGAGCTTGTGGCGCACGACGTCGCGGCTCTCCAGCTCCACGAACGTGAGGTCCTGGACGCCTTCGAGTATGTCGCGCACCTGGCGCAGACCCGACTGCCCCACCGGCAGGTCGATCTGGGTCACATCGCCGGTGATGACCACCTTGCTGCCGAAGCCGAGGCGTGTCAGGAACATCTTCATCTGCTCGGGGCTCGTGTTCTGGGCCTCATCGAGGATGACGAAAGAATCGTTGAGCGTGCGTCCTCGCATGAACGCGAGCGGCGCGACCTCGATGACCCCGCGTTCGGTCAGCGCCGTGGACTTCTCGATATCCATCATGTCGAAGAGCGCGTCGTAGAGCGGGCGCAGGTACGGATCGACCTTCTCGTAGAGGTTGCCGGGGAGGAATCCGAGCTTCTCCCCCGCTTCCACGGCCGGACGGGTGAGGATGATGCGGCCGACCTCCTTGCGCTTCAGCGCGTCGACAGCCATCGCCATCGCGAGATAGGTCTTGCCGGTGCCCGCGGGACCGATGCCGAACGTGATGGTGTTCTTGCGGATCGCGTCGACGTAGCGCTTCTGGCCCGCGGTCTTCGGACGGATCGTCTTGCCGCGGTGCGTGAGGATGACATCGGAGAAGACCTTCACCGGGCTGAAGTCGCCGCGCTTGAGCATGTCGATGCTGCGGTCGATCGCCTCGGGTGTCAGCGGCTGTCCGCCTTCGACCAGTTGGAGCATCTCCGTGAAGAGCGCCGAGACTGCCTGGGCTTCCTGAGGGTCTCCGTCGATCGTGATCTCGTTGCCGCGAACGCAGATCTCCGCCTCGAACTGGTCTTCGATGAGCTTGAGGAGGTGGTCTCCCTGCCCCAGCAGGTCGACCATGTCACGACCGGGCGGTACGACGAGACGGATCTGGGCTTCGGCCAATTTCGGGCGCTCCTTACCAACGAGCGGTGCGTACATCTACATACTACCCGCGCGGCTTGCCGGAATCAGACCTCAGGGCCGGACGGGCGTGGTCCGCCGATCTCCCGACAGCGTGCCGTCCGACCGCAAGCGCAACGTGACCTCGATGATCTGGCCCGGCCGCGCACCTCCCTGCGCCAGGCGAACCCGCAGGCCGTCCTCGCTGGTGCCGACCGCGCCGCCACCCGTGGCGCGCTCGACGAGCACCGACGCCGGCTGCCCGTCGCGAGCCTCCAGATGCCGCCGGACGAGGCGATCGGAGAGAGAGCGCATGGCTTCCGCGCGCGCCGCCTTCACCGGAGGCGCGATCTGATCGGTGCGGGCCGCGGCGGGCGTTCCCGCGCGCTCGGAGTAGCGAAAGACGTGCAGCCGGGCGAACCCGCATGCCCCGACGAACGCAAGAGAGCTCGCGAAGTCGTCGTCGGTCTCCCCCGGGAATCCGACGATCACGTCGGTGGTGACGGCGAGTCCCGGCATCGCCGCCCGCATCCGCTCCAGCGCGTCCGTGAATGTCGCCGTGTCGTATCCGCGTCCCATCTCCGCGAGCGTGCGGTCGCACCCCGACTGCAGCGGCACGTGCAGGTGCGGGGCCACGCGCGCGCCCGCGCGCGCGAAGGAGGCTGCGAGGCGATCGTTCAGATCGAGCGGCTCCACCGAGGAGACCCGCACGCGGGTCATGCCCGTCTGTGCGAGAGAGTCGACGAGATCCGCGAGGTCGTGCACGCCCGCGTCCGGATCGGAGTACCGCCCGATGTTGATGCCGGTGAGCACGGCCTCCGGCGTCCCCATCCCGGCGAGTGCGCGCACGCGCGCGATCACATCGGCCGCAGGGACACTGCGCGGAACGCCTCGTGCATCCGGGACGATGCAGTACGAGCACCGGCGGTCGCAGCCGTCCTGGACCTTCACCATGACCCGCGTCCGGAAGGCACCGCCTGCCTGCGCGGCCCTTCGCTGGGCAAGGCGGGCCCGACCCGGCGCCGAAGCGCTGCGTCCAAGGATCGCAGCGACGTGCGACGCGAGCGCGGCTCGATCGGATTCGACCACCACGCGCGGGTCGAGAGCTCGCAGGCCGTCCGGGTCGAGAGCCGCCAGGCAGCCCGCGACGACGACGGGACCGGGGCAGGCAGCGAGCGCGCGACGGACTTCCTTGCGCGCCTTCGCATCCGCTTCGCCCGTCACGGTGCACGTGTTGACGACCACCATGTCGGCGCCGTCGGCCTCATCGACGACCACAGCGTCGGAACCGAGCAACGCCTCCGCCAGCGCCTCGCTCTCGGTGCGGTTGACCTTGCACCCCAGGGTGCGGATCGCGATGCGCGTGCGACTACCGGGCACGGCCGCCGAGCGCTCCAAGTTCGTAGAGAACGAGCGCAGTTGCGACGATGGCCGCCGTCTCGGTGCGCAGGATGGTGTCACCCAAGGTGACGACCACGCCGCCCGCCGCTTCCAGTGCGGCAGTCTCCCCCTCTTCGAGGCCACCCTCCGGACCGATCACGAGCAGCACGCTCGTGTCGGGAGTCGCGCCGGCCATGTCGAGGGCCGCGCCGATACCGAGGCCGCCGGAAGACTGCTCCTCCCAGGGCACGAGAACGATGCCGAAGGCGCCCGTCTCGGCGGCAAGCTCGGAGATGCCGATGGGCTCGCGAACGATGGGCACCATCTCGCGCTGGGACTGCTTTGCGGCCTCCTCAGCGATGCGACGCCAGCGATCGGCGCGGCGGCCTGCGCGCTCGTCGTCGAGCTTCACGACGCAGCGCGCGGTGAGAAGCGGCCAGATCTCGCTCACGCCGAGTTCGGTCGCCTTCTGGACCGTGAGCTCCATGCGCTCACGCCGCGACACCGCCGGGGCGAGTACGACGCGGGGCCTCCGCGGCCGCTCGATGAGATCGTCGATGTCCGCGACGACCCGCTCAGGTCCCACGTCGACCAGCGTGGCCGTCGCCTCGCGACCTTCCCCGTCCGTGACGATGACGCGGTCGCCCGGCACGAGCCGCAGGACCCGGCTCATGTGGTGACAGTCCGCCTCGCTCAGGAGCAGCTCGACACCCGCCGTGGGCGCCTGAGCCAGCGGTCCTTCGAGGAAGAAGCGATGCAGCGTCATGGAACCTACATCCCCAACCAGTCGCGGACGCGCTCGAGCTTGGTGTGCGTGCGCTTCTCGCCGAACGACTCGGAGAGCTCCTCGAGCAACCTGCGCTGCTCCTTGCTGAGCTTCTTCGGGACCACGACATTGACGTGGACGACGAAGTCGCCGCTGCCTCCGCGCGTGCGAGGCATGCCCGCACCGCGCACGGTGACCATGTCGCCCGTCTGCGAGCCGGCGGGCACCTTGACCGTGACCGGACCGGTGAGCCCCGGGACCTCGATCTCGCCGCCGAGTGCGGCGATCGTCATGTGCACTTCCGCGCGCGCGTGCAGGTCGTCGCCGTTGCGGTGCAGGAACTCGTGCTGGCGGATCCGCACCGTGACGATGAGGTCGCCCGACGTGGCGCCTCTCAGACCCGCCTCTCCCTTGTCGCGAACACTGACGGTCTGGCCGTCAGCCACGCCCGCGGGGATGTCTATCGTGACCGACTCGCGCCCCTGGAGGCGTCCCTCACCGCCGCACGACTGACACGGCGGCTCGACAACGGTCCCCGTGGCCCCGCACCGATCGCAGGGGGCCACCGACTGGAACGTGCCGAGGAAGGTGCGCCGGGAGGTCGTGACCTGGCCGCTCCCATGACAGTCCGGACACACCCGGGCGGTCCCGCCTTCGGCGGCGCCGGAGCCCGAGCAGACCTCACACGGCATGACCCGCGTGTAGGTCACCTGCTTCGAGGTCCCGGAAGCCGCCTCCTCGAGTGTGATGACGACCTGCGCGGACATGTCGCGCCCCTCGGGACGCGGCTGGCGCATCCCGCCGCCCATGACGCCGTCGAAGAAGACGGAGAAGAGGTCGCCGACACCCACCCCGCCGCCGAACGGGTCGCCGTAGCTGTAGCCGCCGGGGAAGCCGTTGCCGGGCGTCGCGGTGCCGAACTGGTCGTAGTTGCGGCGCTTCTCGGGATCCGACAGGACCTCGTAGGCCTCGTTCAGCTCCTTGAAGAGCTCCTCCGCGTCCTCGTGCTCGCTGGTGTCCGGATGGACCTCGCGTGCACGGCTGCGGAACGCCTTCTTGATCTCATCGGCCGAGGCGTCGCGTGATACGCCGAGGACCTCGTAGTAGTCGCGTGTTGCGGGCAATCTCTTCTCCTGCGTGAGTGGTGTTCAAAGACGTGCTTCAGGCCGCTGGCGCGACCCCGCGGATCCGGCGGGCTAGCCGAGTGCGTCACTCAGCCCGTCGGCGACGGTGCGAACCGCCGCAACCGCACGCGGATAGTTCATCCGGGTGGGGCCGATGACTCCGACCACGCCCTCGTTGCCTCCCGCCTCGTACGACGCGGTCACGACCGAGAAGCGGTCGAGGCCGGAAGGGTTCTCCGAGCCGATACGCACGAGGACGTCGCCCGGCGCCATGACGCCCGTCAGCATCTGCAGGGTGGCGAGCCCGTCCTCGAGCAGCTGCAGCAGGCCTCCCACGAGGCGCGGATCGGCGAACTCGGGCTGCGCGAGCAGCCCGGAGACGCCACCGGACACGACGCGGTCGGCGTCCACGGCCTCGACGCACGCGAGCACCTCGTCGATGAGCGCGGCCGCCACGCGGGCGGGCACCTGCGACGCGGCCTCGAGAACGCCGCGGGAGGCGCGGACCTCGTCGCCGGCGTGACCTTCCAGCCACGAGTTCAGCAAACGCTCGACCGCCAGGAGTTGTTCGGGCGCGACGGCCTCGGGCAGGTCCGTGACGCGGTCAGAGACGCGACCGGCGTCTGTGACGACGACAACCACGACACGCGCCTCACCGATCCACACGAGGTTCACGCGACGCACGCGCGCTGCGCGCTGGGCGGGTGCGATCGCCACCGCGACGTAGCTCGTGAGGCGCGAGAGCAGCGCCGAGGTCTCCCGCATCGCTTCCGCAGCCTCATGCTCGAGCGCCTCGTAGCGGACGCGGACGTCGGCGACCTCCTGGGGGGTGAGAGCGCCCGAAGATCCGGACTGGAGCATGGCGTCGACGAAGGCGCGGTAGCCGGAATCGGTCGGGACGCGCCCGGCCGAGACGTGCGGCTGGTAGACGAGACCGCTGTCCTCGAGAACCGCCAGCTCGTTGCGAACGGTGGCGGGGCTCACGCGCAGGTCGTACTGGTCGACCAGCTGTCGCGAGGCGACGGGCTGCGCGCTGCGCACGTACTCCTGTACGAGCGCGGCAAGAACCCTTCTTCTGCGATCCGAGAGCATGAAGCGTCCGACCATCCTTCACGGCGCGTGCGCGAACACAGGTCGCGCATCGAGTCAGGCGGCAAGCGGTCCGGCATGCGACCGGCTGCCTTGGCAGTCGAGTATAGCGAGTGCCAAGCGTGACGGTGAAGTGAGCGGCCCGTGGATGCGTCGCGCAAAGGATCGGGCGCGCAGCGGCGGGACTACTCCCCCGCCCAGATCGAGCCGAAGACCTCGTTGCCGAGCAGCCATCCCTGCTGCGTGACAGCCCATCGCGCCACGCCGTCGGCATCGCGTTCGCGCCGGACGAGCCCCGTGTCCGCGAGACGCTCCATCACCGCGGTGAGCCGAGCGGCCTCCACGTAGCGGACCGCGACACCCTCGCGCAGCCGCATCCCGAGCATGACGTTCTCGCGCTCCGTCTCCTCGCTCGACAGGACCTCGAACGGCACCGGCGCGGCGAGCGGCCGCCGAATGTAGGCGTCGAGTGACACCTCCCGGGTGAACCGGACCCGGGTCGGGTCGCTGGACGTATCGGGCAGGGTCCATCCCTCGCCGTCGGCGACGCGCCTCATGAGCGGATACGGCAGCATCGAGGCCGCGTGCGGGCCGACGCCCAGGTAGGCGCCGCCGGTCCAGTACACGCTGTTGTGCCGGGACTCATGCCCCGGCTGCGCGTAGTTGGCGACCTCGTAGCGAAGCAGTCCCTCAGCGGCGAGCGCCACCTCGGCAGCGAGCATCATCTCCGCCGCAACGTCGGGATCGGGAGCAGGCACGAGACCCAGGGCGATCGCCTTCTCCAGCGGGGTGCCCGCCTCGATGGTGAGCGGGTAGACGGAGATGTGGCGCGCGCCGGTCGCCACCGCGCGCTCCAGGGTGACATCCCACGACTCGAACGACTGTCCGGGCACGCCACACATGAGATCGAGCGAGAAGGCGCATCCGCTGGAGGCGAGCAGCTCAGCCGCAGCGACGGCCCGCGAGGAGTCGTGGCAGCGTCCCAGCGCGCGCAGGACCTCATCGTCGAAGCTCTGCACGCCGAGCGAGAACCGGTTCACACCCGCGGCGACCAGCGCGCCGACGATCCCGGGCTCTGTGACCTCAGGGTTCGTCTCGACCGTGATCTCAGCGTCGGGACGAACGCGCGCCGTCTCAAGGATCCCGCCGACGAGCCGCACGAGTTCGCCGCCGAGCGCAGTAGGAGTCCCACCGCCGAAGTAGAGCGTCGGAACGTCGTCGAGCAGGTCGTAGTGCGACCAATGCCCGGCCTCGAAGAGCGCGGCGTCGACGAAGGCGGCGTAGCGCTCCGCATGCCCCGGGAGCGAATAGAAGTCGCAGTAGGCGCATTTCGAGACGCAGAACGGCACGTGAACGTAGAGCGAGACCGGGAGCGGTGGGGCGAGAGCCGTACCGGCGTCAGCGGCGAGCGAAGCGAGTCCGCTGGACGCCGGTGGATCCATGGGGCCAAAGGTCCCCATGGATCAGTCATCGACCTTGAGGATCGCCATGAAGGCCTCCTGCGGCACCTCGACGGTCCCGAGGTTCTTCATCCGCTTCTTGCCAGCCTTCTGCTTCTCGAGGAGCTTGCGCTTGCGGCTGATGTCGCCGCCGTAGCACTTCGCGATGACGTCCTTGCGCATGGCGCGCACGGTCTCGCGGGCGATGATGCGCCCTCCGATCGCGGCTTGGATCGGCACCTCGAACATCTGACGAGGGATGATCTCGCGCAGCTTCTCTGCGAGCACCTTGCCGCGCGCGTACGCCTTGTCCTTGTGCACGATGAAGCTGAGCGCGTCCACAGCCTTGCCGGCGAGCAGCACATCGAGCTTCACAAGCTCGCTGACGCGATAGCCGATGAGCTCGTAGTCGAGCGAGGCGTAGCCCTTGGTGCGGCTCTTGAGCTGGTCGAAGAAGTCCATGATCAGCTCGGACAGCGGCATCTCGTAGTGCATCTCCACCGTGGTGGCGGAGAGGTACTGCATGTTCACGAACGTCGCGCGGTGCAGGTCCGTGAGCTCCATGATCGCGCCGACGAAGTCGGGCGGCACGAGAACGGTGACCTTGAGGTACGGCTCCTCGATGTGCTCGATGGCGCCCGCTTCGGGCATGTCCTGGGGCGAATGGACGAGCAGCACTTCCCCGTTCGTCCTCGTGACCCGGTACTCCACCGACGGCGCGGTGGCGAGCAGGTCGAGGTCGAACTCGCGCTCGAGGCGCTCTTTGACGATCTCCATGTGCAGCAGACCGAGGAAACCGCAGCGGAACCCGAAGCCGAGCGCGTGGCTGCTCTCGGGCTCGTAGATGATCGCCGGATCGTTGAGGCGCAGCTTGTCGAGCGCATCGCGCAGCTCAGGGTACTGGTCTCCGTCGATCGGGAACAGGCCCGTGTACACCATCGGCTTGACGTCGCGGTACCCCGGCAGCGGTTCGTGTGCGCCATGCTTGGCGAGCGTGACCGTGTCGCCGACCTTCACGAGAGCCGGGTCCTTGAGGCCGGTCACCAGGTAGCCGACCTCGCCCACGCCGAGCTCGTCGACCGGCACGTGGACCGGCCGGCGGACGCCGACCTCCTCCACGTCGGTGATGGTCTGCGCGGCCATGAGCTTGACCTTCATGCCCTTGGCGATGCGCCCATCGACCACACGGATGAGGGCGACGACGCCGCGGTACGCGTCGAAGAACGAGTCGAAGATGAGCGCCTTCAGCGGCGCGTCCGGGTCGCCGACGGGCGCGGGCACGTGGCGGATCACGGACTCGAGCGCGTCGCGAACGCCGACGCCGGTCTTGCCGGAGGCGAGCACGGCTTCGTCGGCCGGGATGGCGAGTGCCTCTTCGATCTCATGGCGCACGCGGTCCGGGTCCGCCGAGGGGAGGTCGATCTTGTTGATGAGCGGGATGATCTCGAGGTGCGCGTTCATCGCCATGAGCGCGTTGGCGACGGTCTGCGCCTCGACACCCTGGGTCGCATCCACGACCAGGATCGCGCCTTCGCACGCCTGCAGCGAACGGGAGACCTCGTAGGTGAAGTCCACGTGGCCCGGCGTGTCGATGAGGTTGAGCGTGTACGTGACACCGTCGTCCGCGGTGTAGAGAACCCGGACGGCCTGCGCCTTGATGGTGATCCCGCGCTCGCGCTCGATGTCCATCGAATCCAGGACCTGTTCGACCATGTCGCGGTCTTCGATGGTATGCGTGAGCTGCAGCACACGATCGGCAAGCGTGGACTTGCCGTGATCGATGTGCGCGATGATCGAGAAGTTTCGGATGAGCTTCGGGTCAGTCATGGCTGCGTATGATAGCAGCCGCCGCGGACGGGTGCCGCACGGGACTGTGGCGGCAGTGCGCGACACGCCCGGGCGCGTGGGTTGAAGCACCCTCCCCCTCGTGCTAACATCTCGGGGTTCGTCCGCCACCCCACTGCGCGAACGGGCACCACCTACATCTTGGAAGGATCGGCCTAAGTTGGCGAACATCAAGAGCCAGAAGAAGCGCATTCTCACCAACGCGAAGGCGGCGGCGAAGAACAAGTCCGTGCGCTCGAGCATCAAGACCGCGATCAAGAAGGTCAATGAGGCCGTTGCCAGCGGCGACAAGGCCGCCGCGACCGCTGCGATGCAGGCCGCGAGCCGCGAGCTCGATCGCGCCGCGAGCAAGGGCGTCATCCACAAGAACCAGGCCGCGAACCGCAAGAGCGGCATCGCGAGCGCCGTCGACAAGCTCGAGGGCTAGTCGCTCGACCGCACGACCGCGTCCGACCTGCCGTGCAGGATGGACGAGATGATCCATCGCTCCAGGACGAGCCCGGCATCTGTCGGGCTCGTCTTCATTTCCTCTTCGGCCGCCGCGAGGCCCCGCAGGGCAGCCGCCAGCTCGGCGGGCTGCCACCGGACCGCCTGACGCACCGCGTTCTTCGCCTGCCACGGGGCCATCCCCAAGTCCGGGGCCATCGCCTCGGGGTTCACGCCCCGCTCAGCCAGCGCGCGCGCGCCGATGAGCGCGCGCACGTGACGCGTGAGCATCGCGACGAGGCCAAGCGCGGTCTCACCCGAGCCGAGGAGGCTGTTCGCAATGCGCAGCGCGCGGGCGGTGTCGCGCTCCCCCACGGCGTCGGTCAGCTCGAAGATCGACGCCGTGGCACTCTCCGAAGCCACCGCAGCTACGTCCTGGGCGGTGATCTCGCTTACCTCGCCGACGTAGGCGATGAGCTTCTCCGCCTCCGCGTCCAGGCGTCGCAGGTCGCGCCCGACGGCGTCGACCAGACGCTGGGCGACGGGCAGGGCGATACGCTTGCCGCGGTCGCGGAACAGCTTCACGACTTCGCCGGCGTATTCGTTGCGCTTCGGCGCCGCGTACTCGAACACGACCCCCGTGGATGCGACCGCCTTGTAGAGCCTCGAGTTCTTCGCGACCTTCTCAGCGACGAGCACGAGGCACGTATACGGCGCCGGATCCTTCGCATACCCCGCGAGGGTCTCGAGCGAGGCACTGTCCATCCGGTCGACCTCGTGCACGACAACCAGCCGGCGGTCGCTCATGAACGGCAGAGTGTTGGCGGCGTTGACGATGTCTCCCGCGGCGGCGGAATCCCCGTCGAAGGTCTCCATGTTGAAGTCGAGATCGGCGACGGCCGCAAGGCGGTCGCGCAGCCTCCGCTCGGCGCGCTCGAGCAGCAGCTCCTCAGAGCCGTAGATGAGGTAGACGGGCTTGAGATCGCTGAGATCGGCAGAGGCCATGGGGGTGTGTTCTCTTCGTCGGAGGTGGGCCAGACCTGAGTCGGACCCGCATGCCGATTGTCGCACAGGAGTGCGCCCGTTGAGGGCGCTGCTCGACCCGCGAGCGCGCCCCTCGAGGGCGCTGCCCGACCCGCGAGCGCGCCCGCGCCCGGCGCCGGGGCTGCGCTCGCGGGGGGCCACGCGTAGGCCAGATCTCCCTCGAGGTCGGTCCGGTGCACGCGCGCTCCGACCCCGACGAGGGTGTCGAGCGCGACTCGCGAGGGATGACCGAAACGGTTCCCCGTTCCGACGCTGATCAAGGCGACCGTGGGCTGCCAGACCGACAGCGCTTCGGGCACGTTGCCGTTCGGACTCCCATGGTGGGCGACCTTCACCAGGTCCACTCGTGTCGCCCATGCGTCGAGCGCGCCGAGCTGCGCGCGGTCCTCGCCGTCGCCGAGGAGCAGCGCACGGCGCCCGCCCCGTTCCGCGAGCAGGATCACGCTCGTGTCGTTGGCGGGAAGCATCCGCTCGCCTCCGCGTGGCCACAGCACTCGCACGTTCGTGCCCCCGACGCGGAAGGTCATGTCGCGTTTCAGACGCACGACCGTGTCGCTCCGCGTGGCACACCGGGCGGCCAGAGCGTCCACGGCGTCGTCTTCGACATCCGGCACCGCTATCCACCCCGGGTGGGTCACGCCCGCGAGCCCGTCGAGCCCGCCGACGTGGTCGTCGTGGGCGTGTGTCAGCACGACACCGTCGAGGGAGCGGATCCCCGCACGGGCGAGCGCTCGGCGCAGCACCACCGGGTCGGGGCCCGTGTCGACGAGCACAGCATGGCCCGCGTCACGTATGAGGATCGCGTCCCCCTGGCCGACGTCGAGGACGACGATCCCTGTCGTCACCGTGCCCCGAAGCGCGCTCGCGACGACGAGAAGCGCAACCAGAAGCGCTGCCGCACCTCTCACGCGCGCGGCGCGGGGCGGCAGCGGCCACCTGACCCACAGCGCGGCAGCAGCGCCCGCCCAGAGCAGACCGATCCACCCGGGGATCTCGGAGGACGCGGTGAAAGCGCCCGGGAGCCTGGCCGCGAACGACCAGATGCCCGCCGCCGCTGCGGCGATCTGCGAGGCCACCGCGAGCCACCATGCCGCCACACCCGGAAGGACCGGCAGAAGCGCGGCTCCCGCGAAGCCGATCATGACCGCGGCCTCGACGAATGGTGCGCTCACCAGCAGCACAAGGGGTCCGAGCAGGGCCACTCCTCCGAACAGCGCGGCGCTGAGTGGAGCGACCGCGACCTGCGCCGCTGCCGAGGCGCCGAGCAGACGGCTGGCGGTCCGGCCCACCAGCGGACGGAACCACTCGCGTGCCAGACCCCCGAAGACGCCGATCGCGGTCACCGCGGTCGCACCGAGCAACAGCCCTACGTCGTAGGCGGCCCCCGGATCCAGCACAACGACCGCCAGCAGGACCGCTCCGAGCGCTGCGGTCCCGTCGCGGCGTCGCCCGGCCGCTCGCGCGAGCACGCCTGCCGCAGCGGCAAAGGCCGCGCGCACGAGCGAGAGCTTGAGCCCGCATGCCAGCGCGACGAGCACAGTCGTGCCGATCGCCATCACCGCGCGCCCGCGTCTTGTGAGCCCGAGGAATGCCGCGCAACGGTCCGAGAGCAGGACGAGCGCAGCCAGGTGGAGCCCCGACGCCGCGATCGCCCACGCGACGCCGGCCGTCCGCGCGTCTTCGAGCGCTTGGACGCCCGCCCCCGTGGGTTCGGCGTCGAACAGCATCGAGGCGAGCGACGCAGCGCCGACAGACCCGTCCGCCCGCAGGGAGTCCAGGACGTCGGCCCGCCACTCCGCGACCCGACCGAGCGGTCCGGCTGCCCACCCCGTCTGCCGCAGCCGCCAGGGCCTTGCGCGAAGCAGCGTCCCGCGCCGGAAGGCGTCGGCCGAGTTCGGCGCGCCGCGCAGCGCGACCTTGACGCGCGAAGACAGCACCAGGCGACGCCCGTACGCCGGAGGCGACTCCCCCTTCGGGACGTTCACGAGTGCCACGAGCGACCGCGCTGCGTCGAGACGCACACGGACGCTGGTGCCGTACGGCCCCTCCTGCGGGTCGGCCACCACCGTTGCGGTCCACTCGCGCGGCCCCGACGCCTCGATCCGGTCCGCAACCGCCGGCAGCCACCACCCTCGCGCCAGGGCGACGGCCATGGCGAGTGCCCCGACCACGCAGGCAGTGCGTGCGCCCCCCGGCCCTCGCAGCCTTGTGCCGAGAAACAGCAGCAACCCGAGGGCGCCGAGTCCGGCCAGCAGCAGAGACAACGACGCCTCACGCCACGCGAGCAGGGCGACCTCGGTTCCTGCGAACGCTCCGGCCCACGCGGCGAGCGCGGCCCACAGCAGCGGAGACAGCGAGGGTCGCGCGAGTCCTCCCTGCGACGCGGCAGACGCTCCTGCGCCGGGGGCGCGAGAGACGGTGCGATCCCGCGGGCTCACCCCGCCGTCACGAGGTCCTTCAGCGCCTCAAGCTTCGCCGGACCGATGCCCGGCACGCGCATGAGATCGTCCACCGTCCGGAACGGCCCGTTCGCAGTGCGATCGGCGACGATCTTCGCCGCAGTCGACGGACCGACGCCCGGCAGGGTGTCGAGCTGCTCCGCGGACGCCGTGTTCAGGTCGATCTTCCCGCCCGCGGCCGCAGACCCGCCCGCGCCTGTCGTCCCGGACGCCGCACCGGCCACGACATCGCCCTGTCGCGGGACGGCGATCTGCTCGCCATCCGCGATCGGTCGGGCGAGGTTGACGGCTGCCTGCTCGGCATCCCCGAGAAGTCCGCCGGCCGCCTCGACGGCATCGATGGCGCGGGCGCCCGACGGCAGCGCGTAGACGCCGGGGTGCCTGACCTCGCCGACCACGTGAACGGTGATCGTCGCCGGCTCCGTCGGGATCGAGGCGGGGTCAGCGCTCGCGGTCGCCGCTGACGAGGGCGCCTCGTCCTGTCGCGGCAGCTGCACCGTCGAGCCGCGAGTGTTCAGCGCCAGATAGCCGACCGCCAATGCCGCGACGATCGCCGCCGCGACGGCGAGACCCCGCCCACCGCCGGGCAGCCCGTCAAACCCAGCCCTGCAGGCGAGCTCCTCGACCCAGTCGCGCACTTCGCGCCACACGAAACGACGCCCCCTCCGCTATCGAGCGACTGAGGGGGCGTCTCTGCATGTGTGGGGCTGCCAGGTGGCGGGAGATGCAGCACAGGCAACGATGCTCCAGCTCCCCAACCCGGCCCGAACCGGGCTCGTACCGGCAAGACCTCGGCGTCTACCCGACGACCACGCTCACGAGCTTGCCGGGCACGACGACCACCTTGCGAACGGTCTTGCCCTCGGTGTGAGCGACCACGTTCGGCAACTCGAGCGCGCGGGCGATGATCTCGTCCTCCGAGGCGTCGGCGGCTACCGTCACGCGGTCGCGCACCTTGCCGTTGACCTGAACGGGAAGCTCGATCTCGTCGGCGACGAGCGCGGATGCGTCGAAGGTGGGCCACGACTGCGTGTGCACCGAGCCCTCGCGACCGAGCACGACGCGCCAGAGATCCTCGGCCATGTGCGGCGCGAACGGAGCGACCAGCAGCGTGAGATCGCGCGCAACGTCGCGAAGCAACGTCGCGTCGCGTGAACCGGCTGCGACATCACGACGGTAGTCGTACGCGGCGTTGACGAACTCCATCATCGCCGAGATCGCAGTGTTGAACTGGAAGCGGCCGATGTCCTCGCCGCACTTCGCGACGCTGGCGGCTGCGGCGCGCCGCAGCTCCTTCTCGGCGCGCCCGTCCGCGCTGCCGCTGCCCGAAGCGCCGGCAGCGGTCTCCTCGGAGATCTCATCGACGAGACGCCAGACACGGTTCAGGAACCGCCACATTCCCTCCAGGCCCTCATAGCTCCAGTCGAGGTCCTTGTCGGGCGGTGCCATGAACAGGATGTAGGCGCGCAGCGCATCCGCTCCGTACTTCGCGATCATCGCCTCGGGGGCGACCACGTTGCCGCGCGACTTGCTCATCGTGGCGCCGTCGAGCTTCACCATGCCCTGCGTGAGCAGGTTGGTGAACGGCTCGTCGAAATCGCACATCCCGAGGTCGCGCAGCACCTTGGTGAAGAAGCGCGAGTAGAGCAGGTGCAGGATGGCGTGCTCGATGCCGCCGATGTACTGGTCCACCGGCATCCAGTAGCCGACCTTGTCCGGGCCGAAGGCCGCGGAGTCGTTGCGCGCATCGCAGTAGCGCAGGTAGTACCACGAGGAGCACGTGAACGTGTCCATCGTGTCGGTCTCGCGACGGGCCTTCCCGCCGCATCTGGGACATGTGGTCTCATAGAAGTCGGGATGGTCCGCGAGCGTCTCGCCCTTGGTGATGTCCACGTTCATCGGCAGCACCACGGGAAGCTGGTCCTCCGGAACCGGCACCAGGCCGCACTCCGGGCAGTGCACGGCCGGGATCGGATTGCCCCAGTACCGCTGGCGTGAGATGAGCCAGTCGCGCAGACGGAAGTTCACGGTCTCCCGGCCGCGGCCCCGCTCTGCAAGCCACGCGGTGACGGCGTGCATCGCCTCGGACTTCTTGCCGCCACGCAAGCCGGTGAACTCGCCCGACTGCACGAGCACGCCTTCACCGTCGAACGCGACCTCCCACGGCACGTCCGCGCGCACGTGCTCGCGCACGCCCCCGAGTTCGGTGAGCAGCGGGTCGTCCTCAGCCACGACCACGGGCGGGATGGGCAGGCCGTAGTGGCGGGCGAAGTCGAAGTCGCGCTGGTCACCCGACGGCACGGCCATGACCGCACCGGTCCCGTACTCCATGAGCACGTAGTCGGCGACCCAGATCGGCACCTTCTCGCCGTTCACCGGGTTCTCGACGTAGCGCCCGGTGAACGCGCCGCGCTTGACGCGGTCGCTGCCGGCGCGCTCGACCGAAGTCTCCTTGGAAGCCAAGTCCACGATCTCCCGGACCGGTCCTTCGTGCTCGGTTCCGGCGACGAGCTCGTCGATCAGCGGGTGCTCGGGGGCGAGCAGGAAGAACGAGCACCCGAACAGCGTGTCGGGCCTCGTGGTGAATACGGTGATCCGGCGGTCCGTGGGCTCCCCCGCCTCGTCACACAGCGTGAAGGAGACCTCGGCGCCCTCGCTGCGTCCGATCCAGTTCGCCTGCATGGCCTTCACGCGCTCGGGCCAGCCCGTGAGCTGGTCGAGATCGTCCAGGAGCTCCTGCGCGTAGTCGGTGATCTTGAGGAACCACTGCTCGAGCTCGCGCTTCTCGACGACCGACTTGCATCTCCAGCACACGCCGTCGCCGATGACCTGCTCGTTGGCGAGCACGGTCTTGCAGCTGGGGCACCAGTTCACGGGCGAGGACTTGCGCTCGACGAGCCCGCGCTCCCACATCTTGAGGAAGATCCACTGGCCCCAGCGGTAGTACCCGGCGTCGCACGTGCGGACGGTGCGGTTCCAGTCGTAGGAGAAGCCCATGCGGCGGAACGACGCCGCCTGAGTCTCGATGTTGGCGTAGGTCCAAGTCGCTGGATGGCTCTGCGACTTGATCGCGGCGTTCTCGGCCGGAAGCCCGAACGCGTCCCACCCGATCGGATGGAGCACGTTGAAGCCGTTCATCGTCGCGTGGCGCGCCACGACGTCGCCGATGGTGTAGTTGCGGACGTGCCCCATGTGGATGTCGCCCGAGGGGTACGGGAACATCTCCAGGACGTACTTCTTGGGGCGCGACGGGTCCTCGGCGACGTGGTTGAGACCGTCGGTCTCCCACGACTCCTGCCACTTCGGCTCGATCGAGTGCGGATCGTACTTGGTCACCTGAGCCGTCCTTTGCGCGTCTTCGCTCCAAGCGTCCTTCCATGCCGGGACATGATAGCGAATGAGCACGCCCGAGCGACGGAGGCGGTGCGACGGATGACTCGATGGTGGGCCCGCAGGCGAGAGGCCGCACGCGGCCTAGAACTCGATGAGGCCCCGGTCGTAGAGGCTGCGGCACGCGGCGACGACTTCGGGGTCGTACGCGCCCGTGTGCTCCGCGATCTCCGCCATGGCCTCGTGCAGGCCGATGGCAGGACGGTACGGGCGATGGCTCGCCATCGCCTCGACGACGTCGGCCACCGCCAGTATCCGGGCCGACATGCTGATCTCGTCACCTTTGAGGCCGGACGGGTACCCGCTGCCGTCGAGCCGCTCGTGGTGCTGCAGGACGATGTCCGCGATCGGCCACGGGAACGCGATGCCCTTCAGGATCTCGTACCCCCGGTACGAGTGGTCCTTGATGAGGGCGAACTCCGAGGTGGAGAGCGTGCCGGGCTTCGTGAGGATCTCGGAAGGCACTCCGAGCTTGCCGATGTCGTGGAGCAAGGACGCCATCTCGACAGCTGCGACCTCGTCTTCCGGCAAGCCCATCTGTATCGCGATGGCCTTGGACAGGCTCGCGACCCGCGTCTCGTGACCCTGCGTGTACGGATCGCGTGCCTCTACAACGCGCCCCATCGACACCGCAACATCCCACGTCATCGCCTCGAGGCGCGCGTAGCTCTGGCGAAGCTCCTCCTCCGCGGCGGCCTGCTTGGCACGCATCTGGAGGCTCTCGAGCCCGAAGGCCAGGTCCATCGAGAGTTCCTGGAGCAGCGCGATCTCACGATCGTCGAAGGCGTCGGGTTCTCCGGCGTAGAGAGCGAGAGCGCCGAAGACGACCCCGTCACGGTCGATGAGAGGCAGACCGACCACGGAGCCGTAGCCCTCCGCCATGCAGGTCTCCCGCCACGGGCCGAAGCACGGGTCGCTGGCGATGTCCCCGACATGCACCGGCCTCTGCTCGCGAACGCAGCACCCCACAGCACCCTGACCCTCCGGCCCCTCGCCCCAGCTCACAGAGATGCGGTCGAAGAAGGAGGCGTCGACGCCGGACCACGCGACCGGTCTGATGGTCTTCGCATCATCGTGCTCGACGAAGCCAACCCAGGCCATGCGGTACCCGCCGATCTCGCGTGCGGTATCGCAGACATCCTGCAGCAGGCGCGGCGAGTCGATCGCGCGCACGAGCGTCTGGTTGCTCCACGAGAGGGTCAGCAGCGCGCGCTCGGTGCGCTTCAGGCGATCGTTCATCGACGTGAGGGCGGCGGTGCGCTCGGTCACGCGCGCTTCGAGCTCGTCGCGCGTCCGGCGCAGCTCCTCCTCGGCGCGCACCCGGTCGGTGATGTCGGTACCGAATCCCACCACATACGGAGCGCCGGCGATTTCCACGCGCCGCCCGCTCATGAGGTACTGCCTCATCTCGCCCCGGATCGGGATGGTCACTTGGACCTCGCCGCTGCCGACGGCGAAGATCCGGTCGAGGGAAGCCTTCGTCCGCCGCCGGTCCTCTTCGCCGACGAAGTCGAAGGGGCTGAGGCCGAGACCGGTCTCGGGAGTGACGTGGAGGGCATCGGCCAGAGCGCGGTTCAGCCTGACGAGCCGACCGTCGCGGTCCATCGTGTAGAAGAGGCCCGGAGCCGCTTCGAGGACCGCGTCGTTGAATGCCTTCTCCGCCGCAAGGCTGTCGGCGGCACGGTCCGCCGCGGATACCGACGGCGCGTGCGTGTCGAGCAGGGTCGCAAGGAGGGCATTGGGAGCGTCGGCGGGAACGGAGGTGAACGCCAGCGACGCCGTGTCCACGGTGTCGGAGCACACTTCATCATCGCGTGTCATATCGCGGCCCATACCCCAGCGATCGCTTCGCGCTCCAGGACCCCCCGGGCGCGCACGGGAAGAGCGTGACCCCGGACCCTAGGGGACACACTGAGTCTATCGGCACGCGGTGCAGCGCGCCAAAGAACTTTCTTCCAGCGGTGCTCGGAGTCCGCAGGATCGAGCAGCGGGGCCCTACAGCCCTTCGCCCCACGTCGGACCGCCACTCGGACCCAGGCCGGGTATGACGATGTAGCCGTGGCGGTGGGCCCACGTTTCGGCGGCGGACTCGAGTTTGTTGTTGCCGCAGTTGAGGTAGTCGAGCGCCATGGACTTCGTGCCGTACTTCAGGAGCGCGGTCCGGAGGACCGACTCGGTCCCCGACTGCCCCAGCTTGATGTAGAACAGGTAGTACTTCGCGACGTCCTTGTAGTCCTTGTCCTCGATCGAGGCCATGAGGCGATCGACCGTGCCCGGAGTCCCGCGCTCGATGGAGACGAGCGTCTCGGCCGCGAACTCCCGTATTGCGTACTTCTTGCTCCGCAGCATCGAGACCAGCTTGTCGACGGCCGGCTCGCCGATCTCGATGAGCATCGCCTGAGCTGCGGCCTGGTGCTCGGTGCCGACCTCGGCAGCGAGCGGTTCGACCCAGCCCTCCCCCACGAAACGCGCGACCGCGGCGATGCGAGCGGTCTCGGACGCGTCGTACGTCGCCTCGTACGCCGCGAACACGCGGTCCAGCACATCCGGCACTCGGGCGATCATCGCCGCCTTCGAGTCGGCGACCGCGTCGTCGGTCTCGGCACCGAGCGAGCCGATGAGGGCGTCGAGCGCCTCCTCGGAGCCGTCAGCCGCGAGCGCCTGCGCCGCGGCGAGCCGAACGTCGGCGTCCGAGTCGTCGCTCGCCGTCCAACCGAGCTGCTCGACGGCCTCGGCACCGCCAAGAGCACCGATGCACTGGAGGGCCGCGACGCGCCGCTCGGTGTCACTACCCTCGTTCAGCGTGTCCAGCAGATCGGAGCGCATCATGTCGACGTAGGTGATCAACGTCGCGTCCCCGGCGGCCGCGGCAGCCACGTCCGCGCATGCAGAAGCGTTCAGCGAGGCTGCGACGCGCTCTGCGGCGCTCTCCTTCTCGCTGACACTCCCGGGCGACAGCAGCGTCTGGACCGCTTGCCCGAGACTCAGGGCCGAGGCACATCCCGCCATCGTCGAGGCGAGCAAGGCCGCGAGCGCGACCACCGCGATCCGCCGTACCAACAGGCCACGTGCGAACACCTGACCCACCTCCCCCACTGGAGGGTGTCGGGAGCGAATCGCTCCTCCCCGGTAGTGTTCCCTGAACGGCGCGCTTTCTGCCCGCCACAGGGCAGCGGAGCACTCAGCCGACGGGGTTGCCGAAGTAGCGCCAGAAGATGCGCCAGAACAGCACGTTGCCGTGCAGATGAGGCGTGTAGCGATACAGGGAGTGGGTCGCGGAGTTGCTCGGGTAGACGGCCTGCCCGTCGATACTGAGCGAGATGCCACGCCGCCAGTACGAGCGATTCCGGGCGAGCGCCCTCGCGCCGCCCCAGATCTGGTTCCCGAAGCCCTGGTACCGGGACAACGTCGACCCGTCCATCTTGCCGCACCCCATCGCCCAATCCAGCGCGCGCTGCGTGGGCGTTGCGTCGCTGATGAGCGACTGCTCCTTCTGAAGCGTGGCGATGATGACCCGCGGGTTCACGCCCCACGCTGCGGCGGCGTCCGCGATCATCTGCGCCGCCGTGCGCACGACCCCGTTGTGGTCGCGAGTGGCGTACGACTTGAGAACTCCGGACTGAGAACCGAGGAACGCCTGGATGTCGGCCGCGGACATCGCGCCCGAGTCGCTGTACACGTCGTCGGAGATGAGCGTGTTCGGATCGAAGCCGACCGGAGGATCCGCCGTGCCGTCATAGCCGGACGCGGCGGCAGCCTCGGCTGCGCGCGCCGTCGCTTCTTCCTTGGCCAGCCGCTTGATGTCGCCGCTCACCGACGCGAGCAACGACTCCTGGCGGTTGATGAGCGCCTCGACCGCGGCCTTGCGCGCGTCGGCCTCCTGTCGCAGCGCGATGAGTTCCGTCTCACGCTGTTGCTGCTGGCCCTGCAGGAACGACACCTGGTTGCGTGAGGTCGCGAGCTGCCTGAGCAGCTCGTCGTCGCTGGTCTGGATGTAGGACAGCATGTCGATGCGGGTGAGCAGGTCATCGAGCGTGCGGACCGAGAGCAGCGCCTCGATCACATCGAATCCCCCCGACTTGTACAGCGACACAGCGCGATCGTTCAGAGCCAGTTCGGAGGCGGAGATCTCGACGTTGAGCGTCGACATGTTGGCCTCCGAATCCTGCATCTGCGACCGGAGGTCCTGCAGCTGCGCGTCCACCTCGTCGACGTCGGCCAGCGCGGTCATCAGATCGGGACGCGTCGCCTCAAGCTGCTTCTCGAGCTGAGCCGCCTTCGCCTTCTTCGCGCGGACCGACGCAGCGATCGAGGCGGCTGACGCGCTCGCGACGGCAGGCGTGCATGCGAGCAGCAGCGTCGCGCACAGCGCGCACGCCACGAACCGCTCCCCTGTGCTCCGAGGTCCCACGACAGCCCTTCTTGGTCCGCTCGAGGCGCGCGAAACGGGCGCGCTGCGCGCACCCGCCGATCGCCCTCGCCACGCGGACACGATACACCGACCACGCGGAGGCTTGCTCGTCGTTGCCCGCGTCTCCCGGCAGGCGGTCCCAGAACCGACTCCATCGGGGGGTCCACGCAGGCAAAGCAACGGACCGGCTGCGCGATCGCAGCCGGTCCGTATTCGCTTGCGATGTGGTGGAGCCAAGGGGGCTCGAACCCCTGACCTTCTGGCTGCCAGCCAGACGCTCTCCCAACTGAGCTATGGCCCCACATTCGTCGCGCCCGGCTTCGGGCGCGAGGGACAGTATATAAACGGCGTCGGGCACGGTCAACCGCGCGCGACCACCTTGCTCGACGGCATGCGCCACGCAGCGACGCCTGCGGCGTTGGCGACACTACTCCCCGCCGTCTCCCTCGATCAGGTGCGCGGGAGGCCCTTCGAGCGACGGCTCGAGCACGACGCGTTCGTCCCTGGCCGCGACCACGGACGTGAGCACCTCGCTCGCCGCCATCCCCGAGACGATGAGGGCCGCACCGGCGACTCCCATCGGCCCGAGGCTCTCGCCGGCGAGCACCCAGGCGAACAGGCCGCCGAACGCGGGCTCACAGATGAGGATGAGCGCCGTGCGGGTCGGCGACAGGTGCTTCTGGGCGTAGGTCTGCACCGCGAATGCCGCTGCCGATGCCAACACGCCCGTTACCAGCAATGCGAGCCACAGCCGGCCTCCGGTCGGCGCCGACGGGTGCTCCACTGCCACTCCCACGGCGCCGCAAACCACCGCGACCGTCGCAAGCTGCACGAGGGTGAGCGGCCCGGTCGCTCGATCCCTGCCGATGGAGCCGAGCACGATCATGTGCGCCGAGTACGCGACCGCACAGAGCAGCACAACGGTGTCGCCGAGGTTCCACCCTCCACCCGCGCCGCCGCCCGACAGGAGCCACGAGCCGGCCACCGCCGCGCCGACACCCACCCATGCGGTCCAACGGGGCATACGGCGCAGCACGAGGGCCTGCATGAGGGGCGTGATCACGACGAACATCCCGGTGATGAACGCTGCTCGCCCCGGGGTCGTCATCCCGGGCGCGATCCCGAGAGTCTGAAGCACATAGCCGGCGCACAGGAAGACACCGGCCACCAGTCCCGCGCGCACGGTCGCGCCGTCGAGCTGCCGCACCGACGACGGGAAGATGGCGACGAACGCGACCGTCGCCACGGCGAAGCGGAGCCCGAGGAACGAGAAGACGGGGTAGCCGGCGACGGCGTCGCGCACCATGACGAACGTGGCGCCCCACACAGCCGCCACCGCCACGAGCGCGATGGTGATGAGCGTGCGCCGCGTGCGATCGGTCACGAGACGGGCGCTTCTTCGCCCGCCGCGGCCGAGGCGTTCACGACCTCCGCGGGGAGGCTCAGACGCGGGGCGTCGCTCCACAGCTTCTCGAGGCGGTAGAAGTCACGCTCGGCCGCCTGGAACACGTGCACGACGAAATCGCCGTAGTCCAGAAGGACCCACTTGAGTTCGCGCTCGCCCTCGCGGCCGATCGGCTTCACGCCGGCTTCGCGCAGAGCGTCCTCGATCGCGTCGGTGATCGCGTGGACCTGGCGATCGTTCGAGCCGGTGGCGATCAGGAAGTAGTCGGTCACGACGAGCGTCTCGGCCACATAGAGGGCCGTGACGTCCGTCGCCTTCTTCTCCGCGGCGGCTGCCGCCGCGGTGCGGACGAGGGCCTCTATGTCACTACGGGTCAGAACGGTCACTGGACTCCTTCAGTCGGTACTGTCGAACCGTCGTCGACCGGTGGCCTGTAGTCGGCTCCGATGATGACGATCATGTCGGTGAGTTCCTGCGGCGCGGACTGGACCGTGATCCGGCCCACGCCGAGCGCGTCGCGCACGGCCTCCGCATCCGCCTGCGTGCCGTGATACAGATAGATGAGCGTCTGAGGATAGTCGAAGTTCGCGGCGTTGCCGCTATTGACGATGCGGAAGCCGGTCCTGATGAGCTGCTGTGCGGCTTGCCCGGCGAGCCCGGGAGTCCCGACGCCGTTGTAGACGATCACGCGCGGAGTGGACTTCTGCTCCGAGGCCTTCACGCCCCACCACTGCAGCAGCAGGTCGGCGACCTGATCCCGCTGCGGCTCGTAGTACTGCTGGTCGCCAACCGCAACGGGCTTCACCGGTAGCGGGACGATCCACACGTTCTTGGGATCGACCGAGCCGAGGTAGGTCGAAAACGAATCGCGCTCGTCCTGCGACAGGTCCGTCGCTTGCACCTTGCTCATCAGCGCGGCGACATCCTGGCTCGCGAGCAAGGCCTGATACGTGTCCCCGTCGACCACGATGTAGCGCGGGAACGAAACGCCCAGGTAGTTGGATACGGTGTCCTCGCTCACACCGGCGCCCGAGACGAACGAGGCGCCGATGCGCTCAAAACCCTGGCCCGGGACCTCGACGAACGCACCGTCGGGGATCGCGATGCCGAGCACCCTGCCGCTCTTGCGCTCGGTCTTGAGCGCCGTGAACCCCGTCGCGACGCCCTCGTCGACGCCGATGACCAGCAGGTTGTTCTCGGCGGCGCTGGTCGGGACAGCCGCGCCACCCGCGAGGCGCAACGCATTCCACCGCGCGAAGGCGTTCACGCCAAGAACGATACCGGCGAGAGCGGCAACCACGAGAGCGACAACCACGATCGTGGCCACGGCCGGCTTCGCGACCCGCGCCGCGATCGACGCGGGCCGTCCGTGGGAGCGGCCGTGCGCCACGCCCATCGCGGGCTCGGCCGCGTCCGCGACCTCCTCGTCCGTCGCAGGCACGCCGTGCCTCCGGTGCGCGCGGCCCGCGCGACGCCGGCGCACCCTCCGCACGCGCCGATCGAGGTCATCCTCTGCGATGTCCGGCTCGCCATCGTGCTCGAGTTCCTCGGCACCTTCTGCCTCGTCCGACGGGTCGGGGGCGTTGTCGCTCGCCGCTGCGGTCCCGGCCGGTGCGCGCAGGGGATCGATCGTGTCGAACAGGGGCCTGCCCGTCTCCGCCTCGATGGCGGCGCTCACCGCGGCTGAGATCGGATGCGCGGCCTTCCCCTTCTCGATCACGTAGGTGACCGACCGCCCATAGCCGAGCCGGAAGCACTCAGCGAGAGGCTCGGTCTTGCAGGCCTGACGCAGCGCGTCGACCCCCGGGAAGCGACGCGCCGGCTCGATCATGTCGGCCAGATAGACGACCTTGTCGAGGTCCGACATGGGAACGCCGCCGACGGTGTGCACGGACACCGCGGACAACACAGCCTCGCCGATGCCCGGAAGATCCCGCCGTGCCATGGCAGCGCCCACCCGAGCGTGCACGAGGTACGGGTGCTCGACCTCGAACTGCGTCACCGGCACCGAGAGTTCCTCGGCCATGGACAGCAGGTCCCCGTCGGGGACGTCGCGCGCATAGTCGTGCAGCAGCCCGGCGAGCTCGGCATCGTACCTGTCCACGCCGAAACGTCGAGCAAGAACGACAGATTCCGCAGCGACGCGACGGCAGTGCTCGAAGGACTCCTCGGAGAGGCGCTGCGCGAGAAGCTTGCGCGCAGGACCGATGAGCTTAGACGACCGGCTCACGATAGAGCCCGTTCTTGGTGATGTAGGCGGCGACCGCCTCGGGAAGCAGGTAGCGGACGGGGCGGCGCGACGCCACCCTGGTTCGAATGTCACTCGAAGATATGGCGAGTGCGGGCACTTCCATGAACTCCACCTTCGGTGCGCCGGCTCCCGCCGCGCTCAGTTCCCGGGCCTGCAACGTGGTATCGAATCCCGGTCGCGTCGCCGCGATGAACGTGCAGAGCTCTGCGAAGCGCCCTGCGTCCTTCCACGTGAGTATCTCGCGGACGGCGTCGGCGCCGGTGATGAAGAACAGCTCTGCGCGCGGTCCGTAGACGGCCCGCAACTCGCGCATCGTGTCGACCGTGTAGGTGTCGCCCGGACGGTCGATCTCCATGCGGGAGACCTCAAAGTCCGGGTTCGGCGCCGTGGCGATCACGGTCATGAGGTAGCGGTCCTCGGAGGACGAGACGTGCCGGTGCGTCTTGCGCACGGGACGCCCGGTCGGCATGAAGACGACCCTGTCGAGATTGAACTGGACGAGCGCCTCTTCGGCCGTGACGAGATGGCCGAAGTGGATCGGGTCGAACGTGCCGCCCATGACGCCGAGCCGCAGGGTCTTCCTCACGGCCGGACCTGCCCGTCGCCCATCGCGATGAACTTGGTCGACGTGAGGGCCGTGAGGCCCATGGGCCCGCGCGCGTGCAGCTTCTGCGTGGAGATGCCGATCTCGGCGCCCAGGCCGAACTCAGCGCCGTCGGTGAAGCGCGTCGACGCGTTCACGTAGACGGCAGCCGCATCGATCTCGTCCAGGAAGCGCTTTGCAGCGGCATAGTCGCCCGTGACGATCGCCTCTGAATGCTGCGTCCCGTAGGTGTTGATGTGCGTGATGGCCTCGTCGAGCCCCGAGACGACCTTCGCCGACATCTTCATGGCGAGATACTCGGTGCCCCAGTCCTCGTCCGTGGCAGGCGTCACGAGACTGCCGGCCAACGCGCAGGTCCTCTCGTCGCCGACCACCTCCACGCCGGCCTCGACAAGCGCCTCGATGATGGTCGGCAGCATGTCGTCTGCGACAGCATCGTCGATCAGCAGCGACTCTGCCGCATTGCACACGCCCGGGCGCTGGCACTTGGCGTTGATGATGATGGGCAGCGCCATCTCCAGGTCCGCCGCCTCGTGGACGTAGATATGGCAGTTGCCGACGCCCGTCTCGATGACCGGCACCTTCGCATTCTCGACGACGGAGCGGATGAGCCCTGCGCCGCCACGAGGGATGAGCACATCGATCATGCCGTGCAGGCGCATGAGCTCGTCAGTCGCCGCACGATCGGTGGAAGCGAGGTAGAGCACGGAGTCGCGCGGCAGCCCGACGGAAGCGACGGCGTCGGCCAGGACTTCGGTGATGACCATGCAGCTGTGCAGCGCGATCGAACCACCGCGCAGGATGACGGCATTGCCCGTCTTGACGCACAGGGCTGCGGCGTCGGCGGTCACGTTCGGCCGGGCCTCGTAGATCATCGCAACGACACCGAGCGGCACGCGCACCTGCTCGAGCCATATCCCGTTGCCCAAGCGGCGACCGCTCAGCACCTCGCCGATGGGGTCGGCTTCGCGCGCGAGCTGCAACACGGCCGAGGAGATGGCAGCGATCCGCGATGTGTCGAGCATGAGGCGATCGAGGAGCGGCGCGGGGATGTCCGCCTGCCGCGCTGCATCCATATCGAGCGCGTTCGCGTCGAGGATGGCGTCGGCGCGCTCTATGAGAGCGGCCGCCATTGCGCACAGCGCCGCATCGCGCACCTGAGAGGATGCGTGCGCGAGTTCACGTGACGCCTCACGCGCCCGTCTCGCAAGCTCCATGGCCTCGGACATACGCTTCATCTCCGTCCCGAAGGGAGTGGTCGTGCGCTGGCGCGCTACAGGATCACCAGGCGATCGCGGTGGACGACTTCGCGTCCGGCGAGATCCGGCGCGATGCGCGCGATCTCGGCGGAGTTGTGCCCCTTCAAACGCTCGAGGTCGTCGGAAGAGACATCGGAAAGCCCGCGGGCGATGGGTGCGCCGTTCGTATCCACGATGGCCACCGCGTCTCCGGCCGCGAACCGGCCCTTCGTGCCGACGACTCCCGCAGGCAGGAGGCTCGTGCCGCGCAAGCATAGCGCGTCACGCGCGCCAGCGTCCACGACGATGGTGCCCTTCGGATGGCGCGCGAACGCGATCCAGAGCTTGCGCGCCTCGACCTCGCCCTGGCCTCCCGCGAAGTACGTCCCGACAGGCTCACCCGCGAACGCGTCGAGCAGCACGTCGGGCCGGCGTCCGTCGCAGACCACCATCGGGATGCCAGCCTTCATGAGTATCCGGGCCGCCTCGAGCTTGGTGGCCATGCCGCCGGTGCCGTGCTCGCTCCCCGACCCGCCGGCGGCGGCCATGACCTCGTCCGTGAGCTCCTCGATGTGCTCGAGCAGCACAGCGTCGTCCACCGACTGGGGGTCGTGGTCGTAGAGGCCCTCGATGTCGGTCAGGAGCACGACGAGATCGGCGTTGACCATAACGCCGACCAGCGCGGCGAGCGTGTCGTTGTCGCCGAACCGGATCTCCTCGACCGCGGTCGTGTCGTTCTCGTTGATGACGGGCAGCACGCCCATCTCCAGAAGGCGATCGAGAGTGCGGCAGGCGAAGACGTACGCCTGCCGGTGACCGGTGTCGTGTCGCGTGATGAGAACCTGCGCGATCGGGATATCGCGCTCGCGCATGATCTCGGCGTAGGTACCGATGAGGCGGACCTGACCGACGGCCGCTGCGGCCTGCAGCCCCGTCAGCTCCGTCGGCCGCGATGGGAGTCCGAGTGACTCGACCCCGGCGGCGATGGCGCCCGACGTCACGACGATGACCTCCGCGCCGCGCTCACGCAGGCCCGATGCCTGGCGCGCGAGGTCGGCGAGCCACTCACGGTCGACGCGGCCGTCGGCGCCCGTGAGGGTCGACGTGCCCACTTTGACGACGATCCGCTTGCCGCGCGCCATCTCGCTCCTCATACGCTCGCCGGCGTTCGCCCGCATCAATGGTACCGAAAGCGTCGCGGAGACCGACTCCGCTACTCCTCGCCTGCACTCTCCGACTCGAAACCGAACGAAACGGGGCCGATGGTGATCGTGTCGCCATCGACGGCGCCCGCACGCTCCAGTGCCGTTTCCACGCCCGCACGGCGCAAGCGCTTCTGCAGGTGGGCGACGGCCTCATCGTTGCCGATCTCGGTCATGATGACCATGCGCTCGATGTGCTTCCCATGGACCGTGAACTCACCCGGCGCCGTGCGCTCGACCGTGAGGTCCTCGTCTTCAGGCGGGTTGTACACGTACACGGCCTCGTAGGGCGCCTCTTCTCCGCGCGCCGAGAGGCGCTGCTCGCGCACGATCTCGCCGACGGCCTGCATCATCGCGTCCATGCCCTCGCCCGTGACAGCGGACACCGCGAAATAGGGCACCTCGCGCTCAGCCGCCAGCGCTTCCACCGCCGCAGAGGCCTGCCTCGCACCGTCGACGTCGATCTTGTTGCCGATCAGGACGACGGGACGTGCGGCGAGCTCGGCCGCGTGCGCCGCCAACTCGGCCTCGATCGCGGCGATCGACTCGACCGGATCGCGCTGGTCATAGCCGCCGGTCAGGTCGACGACATGCAGGATGAGCGCCGTGCGCTCGATGTGGCGCAGGAAGGCGTGGCCGAGGCCTGCACCCTCGCTCGCGCCCTCGATGAGCCCCGGGACGTCGGCCACGACGTAGCTGTACTCGCCCGCCTTCACCACGCCCAGGTTCGGCACGAGCGTCGTGAACGGGTAGTCCGCGATCTTCGGCCTCGCAGCGGACATGTGCGCGATCAGGGACGACTTACCGACGCTCGGGAAGCCGACGAGAGCGGCGTCCGCGAGCAGCTTGAGCTCGAGCGCCACCCAGCGCTCCTCGCCCGGCTCGCCGAGTTCCGCGAAGGCGGGCGCGCGGCGCGTCGGCGACACGAAGTGCGTGTTGCCCCGGCCGCCGTGGCCGCCCTTCGCGATGACCGCCTTCTGTCCGGCGTGCGTGAGGTCGGCGATGATACGGCCCGACTCGTCGTCGCGGATGACGGTGCCGAGCGGCACGGGGAGCAGCAGGTCGTCACCGACCGCACCGTCCATCCGGCTGCCCTTGCCGTGCGTGCCGCGCGTCGCCTTGAAGTGCCGCTTGAACTGGTAGTCGATCAGGGTGGAGGCCTGCGGGTCCGCCACGAGCACGACAGCGCCGCCTCGGCCGCCATCGCCACCGTCCGGTCCGCCCTTCGGCACGTGCTTCTCCCGACGGAACGACTTGCAGCCTGCGCCGCCGTCGCCCGCTTTCACATGTATGCGTGCCTCATCGACGAACATAGAGCCGATTCACGGCCTTCCATTGCTTTCGACGGACCGGCCACGCGTCCGCATCGCTATCTGTATACACGAAGCCCCCCACCGGCTGTGCTCCGCGGCGGGGGGCTCGTTGTGGAGTTCGTTGAGAGCTGGGTCGCCCCGGCGCCTACTCGGCGATCCGGATGTGCACCTTGCGCTTCAGGCCGTGCGTGAACTCGACGACGCCCGGCTTCATGGCGAAGAGCGTGTCGTCGCCGCCGCGGCCGACATTCTCGCCCGGGTGGATCGCGGTGCCGCGCTGGCGCACGAGGATCGTGCCGCTACCGACAACCTGGCCGGAGAACCGCTTCACGCCGAGGCGCTTCGCCTTCGAGTCACGACCGTTGCGGGTCGAGCCGAGACCTTTCTTGTGGGCCATTTCGCTACACCTACCCTTTGGGCTACTCGGCCGACTCGGCCGGCTTGGTGGTCTTCTTCGCCGCCGGCTTCTTGGCAGCCGGCTTCTCGGCAGCGTCAGCCTTCGGCGCCGCCTTCTTCACAGCAGGCTTCGCGGCCGTATCGGCCTTCTTCGCTGCGGGCTTCTTGGCAGCCGGCTTCTCAGCCGTCTCCTCGACCTCGACCTTGGCAGCCTTCGCGGCCTTGGCGGGCTTCGCGGGCTTGGCGCCCTCGAGGGCGATGTCAGTGACCTTGACGAGCGTCAGAGGCTGACGGTGGCCACGCATCTTCTTTGAGCCCTTACGCTTCCGGAACGAGAAGATGACGACCTTGTCGGCCTTGCCGTGGCCCAGGACCTCTGCCGTGACGGTCGCCTTGGCGGCGTCGTCGCCGGTGAGGAGCTTCTCACCATCGTTAACCAGGAGCGCGGGCAGCGTGACGACGGCGCCCGGGTCGGCCGGAAGCAGCTCCACGGAGACCGTTTCGCCGACCGCGACCTTGAGCTGCTTGCCGCCGGTCTTCACAACTGCATACATATCGGATTCGCCTTACTGCTCGGTTGATTGCGCGAGGAGGTATGTTAGCACACGCCCGCACGTGCGCAAACCCCGCGTAACGGTGCCGGGTGTAGCCACGTCACGCTGCGGGCGTCGAGTGCCGTATTCTAGCGCAACGCGCGCTCGATCGATCCGGCCTTGCCCTCGATCAGCACCCGGACCTCGGCTGGGCCGCAGTCGGGATCCGCCACCATCGCGACCTGCTTGCGGGTCTCCGCGCGCAGCGCCGCAAGGACGTTGCGCCCGGGCTGGTTCACTATCGCGTACGTCTCGGGCGCAAGACCGAAGAGGTAGGCCGCCGCCTTGCCGCTGAGCAGGATCTCCCGCATGCGGCGTTCGACCATGATCCGCCTCGTCGCTTCCGAGAGCACCCTCCCCTGCCCGTGGCACGTCGGGCACGGGTCGGTGAGCACGTTGTAGAGGCCGTCGGTGACGTTCTTGCGTGTCATCTCGACCAGACCGAGTCGCGAGATCTCGCTCGCCCGCGTCTTCGTGCGGTCACGCTCGAGCGCGGAAGCGAGACGCTGCTGCAGTTCCACGCGATGCGCGTTGTTCTCCATGTCGATGAAGTCGATGACGATGATGCCGCCTATGTCGCGGAGCCGCAGCTGCCGGACGACCTCGTCGGCCGCCTCGAGGTTCGTGCGCAGGATCGTCTCATCGAGGCTGCGACGCCCCGTGAAGCTGCCCGTGTTCACGTCGATCGCGGTCAGCGCTTCGGTCTGGTCGATGGCGATGTATCCACCCGAGGGAAGCCGCACGGTACGTTCGAGCACGGCATCGATCTGGATGTCGACCCCGAACGTGTCGAACATCGGCGCCTTCTCGCGGTAGAGTCCCACGCGCTTCACCAGATGCGGCGAGGTCTTCTTCAGGAACGAGACGACCTTCTCGTAGGTCGCGCGATCGTCGATGAGCAGTCGCTTGAAGTCGTCGCCGAAGACGTCGCGAACGAATCTGAGGGCAAGGTCCATCTCCGTGTAGATGACCTCCGGCGCAAGCGCCTCGGAAGCCTGGTGCTGGACGCGCTTCCACAGACGCTGCAGGAACTCGAGGTCCGAAAGAAGGTCCTTGTCGGACGCGCCCGCAGCTGCCGTGCGCACGATGAGCCCGAGGCCCGAAGGCGCCGCTTGGGTGATGAGGTCATGCAGGCGCTCGCGTTCGGCGTCCGGAAGCTTGCGCGAGATACCCACGAACTCGGAGAACGGCATGAGGACCAGGAAGCGACCTGGGAGGGTCACATCGGTCGTGACGCGCGCCCCCTTCGTCCCCATGGGGTCCTTGAGGACCTGGACGACCACCTGCTGCCCCGACGAGAGCAGCTGGGAGATCTCGCGACGCGGGACGTCCACGCTGCCGTCACCGGCGACGACCTCGTCGACATACAGGAACGCGTTCTTCTCGAGCCCGATGTCGACGAAGGCGGCCTGCATGCCCGGCAGCACGTCACGGACCCGCGCCAAGTAGACGTTTCCGACGACCGACCGCTTCGCGCGTTCGAGATAGAACTCAACGAGGTCGCCGTCCTCCAGCACCGCGACTCGCGTCTCGGAGCTGTCGTGGGAGATCAGCATCTCCCGCACGATATCGGCCATGGCCGCCACCCTCACTGAGGCGCACTCATCCCCTGGTTGTGCACGCCTCTTCCGGGCGAAGGTTCGTGCGCGTCACCGCCACGGGTGCATCAGGCGCACCCGCGCGTCGCAGCGCCTCGCGGAGCAGGGCCTCCGGACGGAGCGATCCCCATGCGCCCATGCGCACCGTGAGGGAAACCACGCTCCCGCCGGTCTCCTCGCGCACCCGCGCTCCTTCAGGAAGGCAGGTGGCGAGGTCGTAAGCTTTGATCGCGCCCTTGTGCTCCAACTCGAGGCTCCCTGACGCTATGACGTCGCCGAGCGCCTCCGCCAAACTCCCCGGACCCATGTCCGGGACTTCCACCGAGACTTCGTAGTCCGCCAGCGTCATGATCGCCGCCAGCGAACCCTCCCTCTCGCCCACATATCGCGCTTCCGCCGGCGCGAGACCTTCAGGGGTGGCGTTCCGCAGGGTCTTCAGCGCGTCGTCCGGTGCGACGAATCTCGTGAGCCATACGTCGTATGCTTCGGCATTCCCCGCCGTGCCAACCGGTAGGGCCGGACCGAACGCGATCTTCATCCGCGGATTGAACCCCTGGGTGACAGCATACTCCAGGCCGGCGCGGCGGACAGCCCGCTCGCAGGCGTGCACGACCTCGAGGTGGCTCAAGTAGCGCAGGCGGCCCGTCTTGGCGTAGGTGACCCTCAGGCGGTATGTCGCGTCAGCCACGATGATCACCCGCCAGCACCACGTCGACGCCCAGCGACGAGCAGACTCCGCATGCCGTGCACTCCTCGAAGCTGCAGTCCGGCGTGACGACGCCCTCGAGCGCGCGAGCGCGCTCCTTGGCCAGGTACGCGCGGGCGACCCCCGAGTCGATGTGGTCCCACGGCAGCGGCGCATCGAGCTCCCGCGACCGGCTGGCGAGGGAGACCGGATCGATGCCCTCAGCGGCGAACGCGTCGAGCCAGCGCCGCAAGACGAAGTGCTCGGTCCAGGCGTCGAAGCCGCCGCCCGATCGCCATGCCCGCTCGATCACCCGCGCCAGATCGCGCCCGCCGCGGGCGAGCGCCCCTTCGAGGAACGAGACCTCGGCATCGTGCCAATGGAGTTCCACGCCCTTGCGGGGCATCGACTCGCGAAGGATGCGTTGACGCTCCCTGACCTGCTCGAGCGTGAGTTGTCCCTCCCACTGGAACGGCGTGTGCGCCTTCGGGACGAACGTCGAGACTGAGACGGCGATCCGCATGCCGCCACGCTGCGCCGGCGGAGTCGCCTCGCGCGCCACCGCCAGCACCTTGTTCACGAGGGAGCCGATACCGCGGATGTCGTCGTCCGTCTCGGTCGGCAGCCCGAGCATGAAGTAGAGCTTCAGGCGGCGCCATCCACCCTCGAAAGCGGTGCGAACCGTGGCGAGGAGGTCCTCTTCGGTGACGTTCTTGTTGATCACGTCGCGAAGACGCTGGGTCCCGGCCTCAGGAGCGAAGGTGAGACCGCCACGAGCGCCCTCGCCGACGAGCCGCGCCATCGCGACGCCGAAGGAATCGACGCGCAAACTGGGCAGGCCGATCGAGACCGCGCGGCCGCGCAGCGCGTGCGACAGGCGGCGCAAGACCTCCTCGATCTGGCTGTGGTCCGTGGTGGAGAGCGAGGTCAGAGAAAGCTCCTCCTGCCCGGTGCACTTCAGTTGCGCGAGCGCGTCGCGCACGATCGCATCGGCGCTGCGCTCCCGGACCGGGCGGTAGATCATGCCCGCCTGGCAGAAGCGACAGCCGCGGGTGCAACCGCGCAGCACCTCGATGTTCGCGCGGTCGTGCACCACGTCCATGAACGGCACGATCGGGCAGGTGGGCGATCGATACGCTCCGAGGTCGGCCACCACGCGCTTCGTGACCTTTGCGGGCGCACCCTCGCGCGGATGCGCGGGGGCGCCTTCGGACGCGGGCGCGTACAGCGAGGGCACGTACACGCCCGGCACCTGAGCGAGCCGGCGGAGCGTCTCCGCACGGGTGCAACCGTCGGCCAAAGCCGCGCGATGCGCAGCGACGATCTCAGCGACGGCCGCCTCCCCTTCGCCCACCAGCACGGCATCGAAGAAGTCGGCAACGGGCTCGGGGTTGAAGGCGCAGGGCCCACCACCGATGACGAGCGTGTCAGAACCGCCACGTTCGGACGCGTAGAGCGGGATCCCGGCCATGTCGAGCGCCTCGAGGATGTTCGTGCACGTCAGCTCGTACGGCAGCGTGATGCCGAGAAGATCGCAGTCGCGCACCGCGCGTACGGTCTCCAGCGTGAAGAGCGGCACGTCCGCCGCGCGCATCGCGGCCGCCATGTCCTTGGCAGGCAGGAACGCGCGTTCTGCGGCGACGTCGTCGATGCCGTTCAGGATGTCGTAGAGGATGGCGAGCGCCTGGTTCGCCATGCCGAGTTCGTAGGTGTCCGGGTACAGCAGCGCAGCCCGATACGAAGCATCGGGACGTCGGCGGACACCGAACTCCGAATCGATGTAGCGTGTCGGCCGCTCCACGTGCGCGAGGAGCGGCTCGACGCGAGACCAGAGCTCTGTCACAGGCCGACTTCCCCGCTCTCAACTGCAGGATCGGCGGCGGGCGGCGCGAGTGTCGGCTCGACGACCGGGACCTCGAGCAGCGTGGGCTGCACCGGTCCCGCGTCCTCTCCCATGGCGTCGGATGCGCTCACGGTCGCCGGGACGTAGTCGAGAACGTGGTCGATCGACTGGCCGCGCGAACGCACGCGCCCGGCCACATGGGCCGCCGCCTCGCCCGCCCGGTCCGTCAGCGCCTTCACGACGCCCTTGAGGTCGGCTCCCTCCTCGAAGTACTTGATGGCGGCTGCACCCATGGCGATGGTGCCGCTGTAGGCGACGCCACCCTTCACCGCCCAGCCGAACCCCGGGATCAGGCCGACGAGCTCGCGCGCGAACGTGCGGAAGAGGAAGCCGCCGGCGACGACCGCGCCGAGTTCCTTGATGCGCTCGGTGTCGAGCGGCTGCCCGTAGGCGGCCGCGATCTGGAGCAGCATCTTGCCCTGATTGAGCGTCATGATCGGCATGTCGGCGCCCGGGATGAACAGCAGAGCGCCCACCGCGGCGTTCTGCCAGGCCGTCTTCTGGATGGCCTCCTTGGCCACGGCGCGCCGCACGAACTCGAAGTTGTGTCCGAGAGCCGTGCGGAGCTTCTCGAGGCGCCGCATCGACCAGTCTGCCAAGGGCCCCGAGATGAGCTCGGTCGCGTCGGGTCCGGCGAACGTGTCGTTCTCGGGGTGCCCGATCAGGCGGGCAAGACCGGCTCCGTCCTCACGGATCGCGAGCACGGCCGTCGGGATGGCGCGCGAACGCAGGTCCGCGAGCGTCGGCTCGACGTGCGTGCCACTGCCGATGAGGACCACGGCGGCGTCGGCGCGCGAATCGACCTTCAGCAGCGTGCCGGGTTCGACCACGGAGACGTCGACGATGCCGTTCGCGCTCTTCGGCGCGAACGCATCCCGGGCCGCCTCGACGAGCTCGTCGGGGGCATCGATCTCGACCAGCACGGCGATGCGGACCGGACGATCCCGGTCCTCGGTGAGTCGCTTGCCTGCGTCATAGAGCGCGCGGACGTCGACCGGCAGCTTGACCGGCATGCGCGAGCGCCCCCTTCCGTGTTTGAGTTATCGCCCGGTCCCGTAGCGCCGGGACCAGATCGACAACAGGATACCGACACCCGCGAGGTTGGTGACCATGAACGAGGAACCGTAGCTCATGAATGGCAATGGAATACCCGTGATGGGCATGGCGCCGATCGTCATGCCGACGTTCTCGAGGATCTGGAAGAGCCACATCGACAGCACGCCTGTTGCGATGAGGGCGCCGAAGAGGTCCCGGCTCGAAGCCGAGATCGACAGCGCCGCCGCAAGCAGCGCCAAGTAGAGCCCCAGCAGGAGCAGCGCACCGAGGAACCCGAACTGCTCTCCGAGAACGGAGAAGATGAAGTCGGTGTGGCGCTCGGGGATGAAGTTCAGGCGGCTTTGCGTGCCCGCCGCCAAGCCGGCGCCCGTGAGCCCTCCCGATCCGATGGCGATCTTGGACTGCTGCAGGTTGTAGCCCGCACCGCGCGGGTCGAGCTTCGGGTTGACGAACACGCCGAGCCGGTTCAGCTGATAGCGCTTGATCAGCACGCTCGTGTCGTTGACGGCCTGCACGGAGTCCGCCGAGGTGTCGCCGCCGGCTGCCGCGACGGCGGCAAGGTAGACCGGGTCGTACGGCCCGCGGTGCAACGCGCGGTTGAGCGCCTCGTTCGCTCCGTACACCCCGCCGACCGCGAGCACACCCGCGAGAGCGATCACCGCGAACCAGCGACCCTTGAGACCGCCGACCAACAGCATGCCCATGGAGATCATCAGAAAGACGAGACCGGTACCGAGGTCAGGCTGCAGCATGATCAGCACGAACGGGACCGCGACGTAGCCGGCGACCCTGAGCACGTCGCGTGGCGCCTCGATCTTGCCCGCGTACTCCGCGATCACCGCCGCGAGCACGACGATGAACAGCAGTTTCGCCGGCTCCGATGGCTGGAACAGGCGGAATCCCGCGACCTCCAGCCACGCGGTCGCGCCCTTCGCCTCTCCGCCCAAGCCCGGGATGCGGGGCGAGATGATCAGCAGAGAGAGCGCGATCATCAAGGGACCGGTCCAGGACTTCAGGATCTGGTAGTCGAAGACCCAGAGAAACGCGAGCGGCAGCAGTCCGATCGCGATACCCAGCATCTGGCGCTGGACGAGCGCCGTGTGCGCGGTCATGGTCGCGGTCGCCGACCAGACCATGATGCTCCCGAGGGCGAGCAGCGCGAACACCGCCGCCACGAGGCCGACGTGCATCCGATCTTTGAAGAAGTTGTTGAGGGGGGTTCGCACAGGTTCTACCTCGACTGGTCGGTCGCGTGGACCGTCGTGTACTTCACGTGGAAGAGCTCACTCAGGATCTGGCGCGCGGCAGGCTCCGCGATCGACCCGCCGTGACCGCCCTGCTCGATCATGACCACGACGGCGTACTTCGGCTTGTCGGACGGGGCGAAGCATCCGAACCAGGCGTAGTCGTCCTTGCCCGTCATCTGCGCGGTGCCGGTCTTGCCCGCGACCGATATCGGGAAGCCGCGCATCGCATCGGCGCCGGTTCCGACAGTGGTCACGCCCACCAGGCCGCGCCGAATGGTCGCCAGGTTCGCCGAGGTCAAACCCGGCGTGTCGACGACGGTCGGCGTCACCTCCATCGCCGGCGTCCCGTCGGAGCCGAGTACTGCCTTCAGCACGTGTGGCTTCATGATCTTGCCGCCGTTGCCGAGCGTGGCGTAGTAGTTGGCGAGCTGCAGCGGCGTGACGAGCAGGTCGCCCTGCCCGATCGCCATGTTCACCGTGTCGCCCGGGAGCCATTGCTGGTATTCGGGGTAGTTCTTGTTGAACTCCTTCTTCCACGCGGCGTCGGGCACGCGGCCCTTCACTTCGCCCGGAAGGTCGACGCCGGTATCTCCCCCGAATCCCACCGAGCGAGCGAATGCCTGGAGCTTCTCGCCCGGCTTCTGGTAGAAGCGCTTGCCGACCTCATAGAAGTAGCTGTCGCACGACTGCGCGATCGCGCCGAACAGGCTCTCGTTGCCGTGTCCCGCGTGGTTCCAGCACCACTTGGCCCACTGCGACCCGAGCCCCTCCCACCGCCCCGGACAGTAGAAGACCGTGCCCGGCGTCACGATACGGTCCTGCAGCGCGGCCATCGCGACGACCGCCTTGAAGGTCGATCCGGACGGGTACGCGGACATGATGGCGCGGTTGGTGAGCGGGTACTCGGAGCCCTTCGCGTTCAGGCTCTTCCACTCCTCGTCGGAGATGCCGCCAAGGAACGCCGACGGATCGTAGGTCGGAGCGCTCGCCATCGCGACGATCGCTCCTGTCTTGACGTCGAGGACGACGGCGGCGCCTGCCTTGGCCTTCGTGTAGCCCCGCCGATGCGCTTCGCGAATGGCGTCCGTGATCGCCTTCTCGGCGACGGCTTGGACGTTCTTGTCGATGGTGAGCTGGATGTCCTTGCCCGGCAGCGGATCGCCCTGGGCGAGCACGCTGCGGACCCTGCCCTGGTTGTCGACCTCGAAGCGGCGGAAGCCTTTCTCCCCCTGTAGCACTGCGTCGTAGAAGGACTCGACGCCGGTCTTGCCCACGATGTCACCAAGCTGCGCGTCGGGCAGCGACTGCGAAGCAAGCTGCTTCTCGGAGATCTCGCCCGTGTAGCCGAGCACATGAGCGGCAAGGGAGCCGAACGGGTACTCGCGAACGGCGGACTCCTCCACTGCCACGTTCGGGAAGTCCGAGGCGTGCTCGGCCAGATAGGACGCGATATCCATGGGGACGTCGACACGCAGGACGTGCGGCGCGAGCCGCTCCTGCTTGTAGGACGAGAGCTTCTTCTGGATGGTGGCGACTGGCACGTCGATGACCGAGGAGAGGCGCGCGACCAGCGTCGTGTCCTGCGAGATCGCGGACGATGCCGTCACGACGACCACCGAGCGGTTCGTGACGAGCGCCCGACCCTTGGCGTCGAGGATCCGGCCACGCGGCGCCGGCAGCGAGACTTCGCGTACGCGGTTCTCCTCGGCAGCTGTCGCGTAGTCCTGGCCGTGGATGACCTGCATGTTCCACAACTGGGCGGCGAGCACGCCGAGAACGCCGAGCACGATGATGCCCAGCGTGGCGTAGCGGCCCCTGAGTTGTTCGCGGAACGTGGTCATCGCGCGGTCCTTGTCGGGGCGGCGCCGGAACGACGCGTCACCGCTAGTACGCATCGAGCACCCGCGTGACGCGCGGGCGCCTCCCGTCACGCCAGACGGCGGAAGGACTTGATCTGCCGCTCAGGCCGCAAGACCCGCGCCAACCACGGATACGCGAGCACGACGAGAACGGTGTGGTAGAGCGCGGACGGGAGCATGAGGGTGAAGAGGCTCGACCAGAACGAGGTCGCTACCCCGAGAACGGCGAGGACGATCGCGTAGGTGATCTCCGTGATCAGGCTCGCGATCGCGACGACCGTCACCGGCAGGAGCCAGCCTTCGGCGAACATGCTCGCGGAGAGCATGCCCGCGACGTAGCCGACGAGTGTGAGGACGAGCGCGTACGGCCCGACGACCGACGTCCCGAGCAAGTCGAAGAGCAGCCCGCCCACGAAGCCGCAGACGCCTCCCGCAACGGGACCCTCCACGAGCGCGAGTGTCACCACGACGAGGAAGATGAAGTTCGGCACGACGCCGAACACGGCGATCTGGGGCGCGAGTGCCACCTGGAGCACGACTGCGGCCAGAAGCGCACCAGCCGGAGGCAGGATCTTGTTCACTCGCCACCTCCCGGGAGCGCGGCCGCGGTCGTCTCGGCCTGCAGGACCAGCACTTCCTCGATGCGCGCGATGTCGACGCGGGAGGCGATCGACACCACCGGATACAGGTCAGAGGACAGGGAGGCGACGGCGGTGACCTCGCCGATCACGATGCCCTTCGGGTAGACACCGCCGAGTCCGGAGGTGAGCACCACGTCTCCGACGACAGGAGGCGTCTTCTTGTCGACGAAGTCGAGTTCGAGCCCCCCGGAGAGGTCGCCCTTCACGATCCCGTTCGCGCGCGTCCGCTGCACCAGGGCCGCGACGCCGCTCTCGGGGTCGGTGATGAGCCGCACACGCGCGTTCCACGGTGTCACCTCCACGACCTGGCCGACGAGACCGCCGGCGGCGACCACCGCGTCCCCCACCTTCAGTCCGCTGTTGGTGCCCCGGTCGATGAGGATGGAGAGCTGACGCGAATCCGTCGGGCGCCCGATGATGTGCGCTCCGATGGTTGGCAAGTCCTGCGCCTCGGCGAAGTCGACGAGCTGCCGGATGCGCTCGTTCTCGAGCTTGGCCTCCTCGAGATCGGCGAGACGCTGCTTGAGGTCCAGGTTCTGCGCCTTGAGCGCGCGGTAGTCGCTTTGGTCCACGCTCACGCCGGACAGCCAGTTGCCCACGCCGCGGAAGGGCGTTGCCAGCCAGGTGCCCGCGACCGCGAACGGCTGGCTGGCGGCCGTGAGACCCGTGCGCAGCGTATGCAGCGGCCCTCCGGTGCCCTCGCGGTACCAGACGGTCGTGATGATGAGCGACGCGACGAGGAGGCCGGCGAGCACGAGCGGCCGGCCGGCACCGCGACGGGTGTCGATCTCGAGACGTTTCACGAGACTACCTGCACTTCCTCCACCGTCGCGACGCTAGCGCGATACGGTGAGGACCTTCTTGAGGACGTCGATCTCCTCGAGGGCCATGGCGGAACCGAGAACGACGTTGAGCAACGCGTTCTCCGAGACGTGCACGGGAATGCCCGTTTCCGCCTTGAGACGTTCGTCGAGGCCCTTGAGGAGCGCGCCACCGCCGGTAAGGACGATGCCGAATTCCATGATGTCGCCGGCAAGCTCGGGCGGAGTCTCCTCGAGAGTCGCCTTGACCGCCTGGACGATCGCGTTCGTGGGTTCTTCGACAGCTGCGCGGATCTCCTCGCTGGAGATGGTGAGGGTACGCGGCAGACCGTTCTGCAGATCGCGGCCGCGGATCTCGACGTCGAGTTCCTCGGGCAGCGGATACGCACTACCGATCTCGAACTTGATCTCCTCGGCCGTGCGCTCGCCGATGAGCACGTTGTATTCGCGCTTCACGTGGGCAACGATCGCCTCGTCGAACTCGTCACCACCGATGCGGATCGAACCTGATACGACGATCCCGCCCAGCGAGATGACTGCGACCTCGCTGGTGCCACCGCCGATGTCGACGACCATGTTGCCGGTCGGCTCCTGGATCGGCAGCCCCGCGCCGATCGCGGCGGCCATCGGCTCCTCGATGAGGAAGGCCTGGCGGGCGCCCGCCTGCATGGTCGCCTCGAACACAGCGCGCTTCTCGACTTCGGTGACACCAGAAGGAACGCAGACGACCACGCGCGGCTTCGGCTGCCAGGGGAAGCGCTTCGCGCGCGTCTTGTTGATGAAATAGCGGAGCATCGCCTCGGTGACCTCGAAGTCGGCGATGACACCGTCCTTCAGCGGGCGGATGGCAACGATGGAACCCGGGGTGCGGCCCAGCATGCGCTTGGCCTCGATGCCCACCGCGAGGACACGCTTGGAGTCCTTCTCCACTGCGACGACGGACGGCTCGATGAGCACGATGCCGCGGCCGCGTACCGAAACGAGCGTATTTGCGGTTCCGAGGTCGACTGCCATGTCGGAGCCCCAAGAATTGAAGAACATGTCGATGAGCGACACGGCTGGTCCTTTCACGGGCCGGCACTCGTGAATGAGCGAAGGTTCGACGGAAGAGAGCGTTCACACGGGCATGCTCACGCACCCGCGCAGGCGGGTACCGCGCTGCTGAGTCTAGCACAGCTGGCGCGAATTCCCTGCTCGGGACCGCGCCGTCGCCGTACTGTCACCGGACCCACGCGACTGCGCCCTCGTCTCGCCGCGACCGCCTCGCCTAGAGGACACCCATCTGCCGCATCGAGGCGTGGGCCCCGCCGTCGCCGATCACCACGTGGTCGAGAAGTTCGATACCGAGCACCTCCCCCGCTTTGGCGAGGCGCCGCGTCAGCTGTAGGTCGGCTGCCGAAGGTGTCGGATCGCCGCTCGGATGGTTGTGGACGACCACGATCGAGGCCGCCGATGCGCGCACCGCCTCCTTGAAGAGTTCGCGCGGGTGCACGATGGATGTGTTGAGCGAGCCGACCGAGACCTCGACCATCCGCAGCAGCCGGTTCTTCGTGGACAGCACGAGAGCCCAGAAGTGCTCGCGATCGAGCCCCCGCAGCTGCGTGGCACAGAGACCCACCACGTCCTCGGGCGTCGAGACGACGGGGCGTTCGGCAGCGGGCCACGCGCTCGCGCGGCGCGCGAGTTCGAGCGATGCGAGCAGGCGCGCCGCACCCGCGGGACCCACGCCGCGGATCCGCACGAGGTCCTCGGCGCAGGCGCGCCACAGCCCGTCGGGGCGCGCGTGCGCCAGCAGTACGGCATCCCCAACAGAAGCCGAGCCTTCACAAACGATGAGCGAGACGAGCGAAGCGTCCGACAGCGTGTCGGCGCGACCTGCCAAGACAGCCTCCCGGGTGGACGTGCCCGGTCGGCACATGAGGCGCGGAGCCATGTGAGCTCCTCACCGTCCTTCCGATTCCTCTAGACGCGTGCGGCAGCCTGCGCGAGGGGAAGGCGGGAGAGCAGGAGACGGGCGGAGTACCCGATGGCGAGCCCGCATGGCAGCGCGAGCCCGAGGGAGAGAGGCGCGAGCAGGAGAGGCGATGGGCTCGCCGCGAGAAGCGCCGCGATGAGAAGCTGCGCCGCCACGTGCGCGGCGGCGCCTGCGACCGACCGTCCGATCGCGGAGACGGAGGGCACCCGATCCAGCAACGCCATGACGGCCCATGCAGTCACCGCGCCGCCGAGGGCGAGTGCGAATGCGGGGCCGCCGAGCATCCCGGTGGCGAGTCCCACGACGAGCACGCGCATCACCGCGACCCTCAGTCCGGCCGCCCTGCCGTACAAGGCCATGGCGAGGACGACCGCGATGTTCGCGAGCCCGAGACGCACCCCCGGTACCGGCAGCGGCGGCAGCATCGCGCTCTCAACGAGGCCGAGCACGGCACCGACCGCCACGAGCAGGGCCGTGCCGGTGAGCGCCCGCGGATCAGCGGACCTGGGCGTCGAGCGCATCGGGTCCACCCCCGATCCGGACCGTGACACCGTTGGGAACGCACACGATCGCGCCGGATCCCACGCGGCCCTGTCGAACGCAGATGTGGTCGGGACACGCGGCCTCGGTGACCGCGACCTCTCCGCCGTCGACGACCACGGTCACGGTACCTTCCAAGCCATGGACGTCGATCGTGCGTTCTGCGGAGAGCGGGACGGCGTACGAGTGTCCCGGCGCCGTGACGGTCACGACCTTCTGCACCGCGAAGCCGCCGGTAGCGAGCACGCTCGCGGGCCACTCCAGCAGTGCCAGCGCAACCACGATCGCAACGACGATGCGGTCGCCCGAGGTCACGACACGTCGCCTCCCGCGGGCGAAACCGCCGCGACGGACGCCCGCGCGGACTCCACGGCCGCGTCATCGACGGCAAAGCCCTCGAAGCCGTCCGCCGCGCCGTCCGTCAGCGAGGGCGCGGCGACCACCCTGGCGCGCAGCACATCGATGCAGTCCTGCGGGCAGACCGCGACGCACGTGTAGCACGCGATGCACGTGGCCGGGTCGAGAACCGCCAACCCGTCGACGACCACGATGGCGCCGGTGGGGCACTCCTTCTCGCACTTCTTGCAGGCGATGCAGCACTTCGAGCACGCGGCGCGGCGATCCTTCACCGGCTCGCGCGAGGCGCAGCGAACGACGACCGGAGAGGCGTCCGGCACGAGTTGCAGCAGCGCGCTGGAGCCGCGCGGACACTCACGCACGCAGATCCCGCAGCCGGTGCACTTCACCGGGTCGATGACGGGCAATCCGCGCTCATCCATGCGGATCGCGTCGAAGGGGCACGCTGCCGCACAGTCCCCGAACCCGAAGCAGCCGAAGGTGCACGCGATCGTGCCTCCGGCGAGCTTCGCCACCGACGCGCAGCTGCGGAGCCCCGCGTACTCGTACGCGCGACGAGCGTTCGAGCCTCCGCCACAGTGGCGCACGCTGAGGACCGCGCTGAAAGTCGCCTCCTGCCCGAGGATCTCCGCGATCGCCTCGGCCGTGCGACTCCCGCCCGCCACGCACGTGTCGACAGGCAACGTGCCGCCCGCGATCGCCTCGGCCGCCGCGAAACACGACGGATTCCCGCACGCGCCGCAGTTGGCGCCCGGCAGAGCGCTCAGGATGCGCTCAACGTTCGGATCGAGTTCGATCTGGAACTTGCGCGCCGCAGTCCCCAGCAGCACGACCGAGATCACACCGATGCCTGCGAGTGCGAGAACCGCCTTTGTGACCAGAGCCCAGTCCACGTCGCTCCCCCCTACAGCCCGAAGAGCGAGCCGAGACCGATATAGCCGAGCGAGAGCAGCCCCGCACATATGAACGCCATCGGCGCGCCCTTGAGGGATCGCGGAACGGGGGCGATGTCGAGCCGTTCCCGGATCGCCGCGAACGAGAGCAGCGCGAAGCCGTACCCGAGCGCAACTCCGAGCGTGTACACGAGGTTCTCACCGAGCGTGAATCCATACGGCATGTTCATCTTGAAGAAGCCGGGCTTCACTGCCTCGGTCGCGGCCGCGAGGACGGCGCAGTTCGTGGTGATGAGCGGGAGGTAGATGCCCATGGCGCGATACAGCGCGGGCGAGTACTTGCGCAGGTACATCTCGACGAACTGGACGAGCGCGGCGATGACCAGGATGAACGCGGGGATATAGAGGAACTCGCCGACGCCGAGCGGTTTGAGCACGCCGTAGTAGAAGATCCACGTCGCGGTCGAGGCGAGCATCATCACGAAGACGACCGCCAGAGACATGCCCACCGACGTCTGCATGTTGTCGCTGATGCCGAAGAAGCTGCAGAGCGCGATGAACCGTGTCAGCAGGATGTTGTTGACGAGCGCGGCCCCCACGAGAAGCAGCGCCAGCTGTGCGAGCGAACTCATGCCGACCCCTCCTTCCGCGCAGCGAGCCTGCGGTTGAGCGCGTGCGAGCCGGCGATGACGAAGCCGAAGAGGATGAACGCACCCGGGAACAGGAGCAGGATGTTCGGGCCGCGATACGCCGCGCCGAAGCTCACCAGCGTCTGGCCGAGGAACATGAGCTTCCCGCTCCCGAAGAGCTCGCGGACCGCGGCAAGGCCCGTGATGATGATCAGGTAGCCGGCACCCATGCCGAGTCCGTCGGCGACCGAAAGCCACACGCCATTGTGGTAGGCGTATGCCTCGGCACGCCCGAGCACGATGCAGTTCACGACGATGAGCGGGATCCACACGCCCAGGAACGAGTAGATGCTCGGGAAGTAGCCCTTCAGGACGAGGTCGACTATGGTCACGAACGCGGCGATGATCACGATGAAGATCGGGATGCGGACCTCATCCGGGGTGAACTTCCGAACGGCTGAGATGAGCACGTTGCTCATCGTGAGCACGAACACGACCGCGATGCCCATGAAGAAGGCGCCTTCCACCTTGGAGGACACCGCCAGAGTGGAGCACAGGCCGATCATCAGTACCGTCAGGGGGTTCTCGAACGAGAGCCCGTTGCGCAGGACTTCGAGCCACTGCTTCACTGCGATCCCCCTCCCCCTGCTCCGATGACCGCGTAGACGGCGAGCGCCGCCTCTACGCCCTTGCGCACGCCGCGGGACGATTTCGTCGCGCCCGTGATGGTGTCCACCTTGTGGGCCGCGTCCGCGGACGCGAGCCCGCCGAATCGGGGCAGGAAGTCCTTGTTGTCCACGACCTTCGAACCCAGACCCGGCGTCTCGTTCATGGATACGATGCTGACACCGGCGACTTTCCCGTTCCCATCCACGCCTACCGCCATCTTTATCGGCCCGCCGTAGCCCCGCGAGGCGACCAGGATGCCCGTGCCGGCCGGATTCCCGTTCGCGTCGAGCGCACGGTAGACGCCTTCGAGCGTGACGTCGCCGGCTGCCTCGCCGGCCGCAGCGAGCGTGGCCGTGTCGGTCACGGCCTCGAAGGACTTCGCTTCCGGCAGAACGACGAGCAGCGACTTCTGCACCGCCTCGGCGTCCTGCGCGGCGATCCGGTCCTTCGTGACGCCGTAGGTGAGCGCGAGGCCCGCGGCCGCGACCACGCACACGACGATCACCGGGAGACCGAGGCGGATGTAGATGTTGTCACGCATGCGCCTTCGCCGCCTTCGCGGGCTTCGTCCAGCCGAACGGCTTCGGCAGGAACATCCGGTCGATGAGCGGTGCGAGGCCGTTCATGAACAGGATGGCAAAGGTCGTGGTCTCGGGCATCGGCCCGTAGAACCGCGTCACAGCGTTGAAGACGCCGCATCCGATGCCGAACACGAGCCGCCCCTTCTTCGTGATCGGCGAGGTCACGTAGTCGGTCGCCATGAAGAAGGCGCCGAGCAGTACGCCACCGGCGAGCACGTTGAAGGTAGGGTCCGAGCCGAAGGCCCACGACAGCGCTGCGACGGATCCGACGTAGCCGAGCGGGATGCGCCAGTCGACGATCCGCATCACGATGAGGAACAGACCACCGGCGATGATCAGGAGCGCGGAAACCTCTCCGACGCAGCCTTGGAGGTTCTGCAGGAGCAGCGGCTTGTACTGTGCCGCGAGGTCGTAGTGATACGCCCCGCCTGCCGCCCGGTCCGCGGCCGCGAGCGCCAGACGGGTGGCGCCGCTGATCGCATCGAGCTTGCCGCTCGCCGGCAGCGAGAGCGCGGACAGCCATCCGCCGGCGTACGGCTTGAGTTCGCCCATGATGCCGAGCCAACTCAGCAGGACCACCGCGCGGCCGACGAGCGCCGGGTTGAACAGGTTGAACCCGAGACCCCCGAACAGCATCTTCGCGAGTCCGATCGCCGCGATCCCGCCGACGGCGCACATCCACCACGGGGTCATGGGCGGCAGCGTCATCGCGAGGAGAAGACCAGTGAGCAGCGACGATCCGTCCCCGATCGTCTGCGGCCGCTTGGCGACGAGGTTCCAGAGGAGCTCGGTCCCGACCGCGCCGGCGATGCAGGAGACGTACACGATCACCGCGGGCAGCCCCATGCTCACGACCGACCAGACCACCGCCGGTGCGAGTGCGGCGACCACGAGCAGCATGATGTGCGACGTCGTCGTTCGAGCGGCGATGTGCGGACCCGCGACGACCTCCCGGCCGTGGGCGAGCGGTTCCATCTGCCCGGGCGGCACCTTCGCCGGGCGAGGCGCGGCCTGCGGTTCGGTATCGCTCATGACCGCGCTCCCCTCGTGATCAGCGCGCCTTTTGCCTTGCGGATGAGCTGGAGCAGCGGCCGCCGCGTCGGGCAGACGTAGCTGCAGCACCCGCACTCGATGCAGTCGGACGCGAAGAAGCGTTCACAGCCGTCCCAGAGACGGCGGTCGGCGTAGTTGGCGATCGCGTACGGATGGAGCATCGCGGGACACGCCTCCACACAGCGTCCGCAGCGGATACACGCCTGGTCTGAGCCCACGATCGGTGCCGCCTCGGCTGCGGTGAGCGCGACGATCCCGGACGTGCCCTTCACCACCGGGACGTCGAGAACGCCGAGCGGCTGTGCCGTCATCGGGCCGCCGGCGATGACACGGGCGGCATCTGCGTTGAGCCCCCCGGCGAACTCGAGAAGTGCCTCAACGGACGTGCCGATAGCCACGCGGTAGTTGCCGGGGCGGCCGACGGCGCCCGATACGGTGACGACACGTTCGATGAGAGGCTTGCGGTCTTCCATCGCGTCAACGAGCGCCACCGCCGTCTGCACGTTGTGCACGAGGCATCCGACGGTCACGGGGAGCCTCCCGGGCTGGATCGCTCGCCCCGTGATCGCGAAGATGAGCTGCTTCTCGGCGCCCTGCGGGTAGCGCGTGCGCACCGCGACGACTTCGACGTCCTGGCCGGCGACAGCGCGGAGCGCCTCGATCGCGTCGGGCTTGTTGTCCTCGACCGCGATCACGCAGCGGGTCGCCGCGACGCAGTCGCGCACGTGACGCGCGCCCGCGACGACCCGCTCGGGCAGTTCGAGCATCACCCGGTGGTCGCAGGTGAGAAACGGCTCGCACTCGCAGCCGTTGATGATGATCGTGTCCACCGCCGTGTGTCCCGGCGGCTGCAGCTTCACCGCCGATGGGAAGGCCGCCCCGCCCATCCCGACGAGACCGGCGGCGCGCGCCATGTCACCGCCGCACGTGAGCGGTCCCTCCGTGGGGCGGAACGCTTCGGGGTCCTGGTCGGGATCGACCGCGATCGTCACGCACGTGGTGCGCACGCCCGCGGGGGTGAGCGCGGCGCCGATGGCGACGACCTCACCCGCTGCCGGCGCGTGGACCAGCGCTGCAACGACCGCCTCGACGTGACCGATCAGCTGGCCGCGCTCAACGTGATCGCCGACCGCGACGATGGGTGTGCATGGTGCGCCCAGATGCTGGCTCATCGGGACGATGAGCCGCTCCGGGAAGGGCATCCGCTCTATCGGACACCCGGAAGTGAGCTCCTTGCTCCCGGGCGGATGGATGCCGCCGTGGAACCCGCCACCTGCCATCGGCGCCCCTCTCTCGACGACCCGCTGTATGCGAAGCGCTCCCCGCCAATGGCGGGGAGCGCTGAATGCCTTCGGATCTTCATGCGCTCCGTCGGACGTCCCCGTGGTGCTCATTACGACACCGGAGACGGGAATCCTGCATGAACGTTGCGGACTGCATCGAGAACCGCGTGTCTGGATACCGCCACCGGGTCACGGCGGGGATCCGGCCGACCCTAGGCGCCGAAGAAGATCGCGATCTCGCGCTCGGCGCTCTCGGGTGAGTCGGAGCCGTGGACGAGGTTCGCGTCCATGATCAGTCCGTAGTCGCCACGGATGGTGCCCGGCGCCGCGTCGCGCGGATTGGTGGCTCCCATGAGCTTGCGGCACACGACCACCGCGTCGGGGCCTGAGAGCACCATCTTCACGACGGGACCGCTCGTGATGTAGCTGATGAGGCCGGCGTAGAAGGGCTTGCCCTCATGCTCGGCGTAGTTGGCGGCCGCCTGCTCAGCGGTGACGACGCCGTATTCCAGGCGCTCGAAGCGCAGACCGGTGTCTTCGAATCGGGCGAGGATCCGCCCGACAAGACCGCGGGCAACCGCGTCCGGCTTGATCATGATGTACGTGCTCTGGTCCACAATCTTCCCTTCGTCTGGCAGCGAAGATCGCGCGCCATCCGGGACGCGCGCGCCACATCGTAACTGTCGTTACAAAGTCGGGCAAGCCGCGTTCCGGCGGCCGCCCGACTCTGCCGTCTCCTATTCGAGCGGTCAGTCCTCGGTGGACTGCCACCTGTTCTTGATGCCGACGACCTTCCAACCGACGCCCTCGCGAGCAAGCTGCACCTCGTAGGAGAGCGTGCTCCCCGACTCGAGCTTGATGGCGACGACCGCCGTGGACCGGGTCGCTGCCCGGTCGACACCGCTGATGGCGTACGAGGAGAACTTGGCGGGCAACGCCCGCATCTCCTCCTTCACGTCCGCGGTCGGCACCGCGACCCAGAACTGCGTGTACGACTCGCCCTGGCGGTACGCGTCGATGAGCCCCGTGACCGTCTGCTCCTGCGTCGGATAGCCGAAGCCGAAGTAGAGCAGGGCGAAGACCCCGCCGGCGATCACGAGCACCGCCGCCACGATCGCGCCCACGCGCAGTGCGACCGACTTCGGCGTGCGCTGCTCGGCGCGCTTCTCCTTGCGGGCTGCACGGTCCACGTCGCGCATCTCATCTTCGGTCATGTTGAAGAACTTGGCCGTCTGCTCGTCGTCGGTGTCGGGCAGGACGGGCGCCTGGCTGGTTGCCGAAGCGCTCGGGAGTATCTCGCCCGTCTCCCATCCCTCGACGATCTCGCTCTCGAAGTCCTCGGCGGGAACCTCGACCTCGCGATCGTCGCCTTCCGCCGCAGCCTCGCGCGCCTCTTCGTACGCGCGCAGCGTGTCGCCGGTGAGCGTGTGACCGTAGGTGTCGCGAGCGCTCTCGAAGCTCAGCACGGCCTCCTCGAAGAATCCCATTGCGGCGTATGCGAGCGCGAGGTTGACCGCGGCCTTCCCCTTCGCGGCATAGCCTTCGATCGACAGCGCGGCCTTGAAGGCCTCGATGGCATCCTGCGGCTTGCCGAGCGCCATGAATGAGAGCCCGAGGTTGTTCAGCGCCTTGCCGGGGTCGGTGTTGCCGTCGGCCCATGCCGCCTGGCGGTATGCCGCAGCGGCCTCGTCGTAGTTGCCGAGCGCGTAGAGCGCGGCCGCGCGGCCCTGCAACGCCTTGTGCGGTGTGGCGTAGGTCTCGTCGTCGAGCGCGGCGTCGTAGGCCTCGATCGCCTCGGCGTTGCGGTTGAGCGCCGACAGGGCCGACCCCAGGTTCACGAGCACCGCGGATCGGCGGTCGTATGCCTCGTCCACGGATGCACGGCGGTAGGCATCGGCCGCCTCCTCGAAGCGCTTCAGCTTCATGAGGGCGTTGCCCGCCAGATGCAGGAGCGCCCCCTTCCCGCCGGCGGCCTCTTCCGCGGCCTCAAGATAGGTCGCGGCAGCGCCCTCGAAGTCGCCCTTGGCGTACGCGGCATCCGCCGCAGCAAGTCTCTTGTCGTCCACCGGTCCCACGCTCCTACTCGCCGACGACCCGGACGGACCGGATCCCGTCTCCCACCGCGAGGCTATCCGCCACGTCCATGCCCGCGATGACCTTGCCGAACACGGCGTATCCGCCGTCCAGATGGTGCGCATCGCCGAGTGTGATGTAGAACTGCGAGCCCGCCGAATCCGGGTCGGTCGAGCGAGCCATGGCGATGACACCGCGGTCGTGCACGAGATCGCTCACCTCGAGCGGGATCGTCCATCCCGGGCCACCCGCTCCGATCGCCGGATCGTCCGCCCGCGGGGCGTTGGCGGCCCGCCGAGCCAGGATCGCCAGCAGCTCCTTCGCGGACAGTCCCTTCGTGAGCGGATCACCCGCTTGGACCACGAAGCCCCGATCGACGCGGTGGACCCGGATGCCGTCGTAGAAGCCGGACTTCGCCAGCGTCACGAAGTTCGCCACCGTTGCCGGCGCCTTGTCCGGATAGAGCTCCAGATCGATGTCGCCCTTGTCCGTGACGATCCGAACGGCCACCGGTGGCGCAGCAGCAGCGGTCGCCTCCGCAGAGGTCTCCGCGCCCAAGGGCGCAGCAGGCACAGGCGCTTGAGTGCGCGCGGGGACACAGCCCGCGAGCAGGCTGACAGCGACGGCGAGCGTCGCAAGCGCGACGATGAGGAGGCGACGGTACATCGTCCGCCATGTTACCAGCCCCGCCCGAGCGGTGGGGCGATCCACGCCCTCTCGCGTGCCCGGTGCGGTACGCGGAAACCGCGACGACCTCCGCCTCCCTCACGCGCGCATGTGGTGCTAGTGTTTGTGGTGGTCCGCGCCGGACGTGGACCTATCGCAGCACTCCCCGCGTCGAGCGGGACCTGAGATGTGCTCTCGCAGGCCCCGGGGGCGTCGGGATGCGGCCCGATGAGACGGAGGCGATGCGTCATGGGTGCACCGAGCACCGACAAGGTCCGGAACGTCGTCCTTGTAGGCCATGGAGGCGCGGGAAAGACGTCGCTCGCCGAGGCGATGCTCTTCATGGCCGGGGAAACGAAGCGCCTCGGCACCGTGGACGACGGACACTCCTCGCTCGACTACGACCCTGAAGAGGTCAAGCGCCAGATGACGGTGGGGCTCTCACTCGCTCCCGTCATGCACAAGGGCGTCAAGATCAACATCATCGACACACCCGGCTTCTCGGATTTCATCGGTGACGCGATCGCCGGCATGGAGGCCGCCGAGATGGCGCTCTTCGTCGTCGACGCCGTCTCCGGCCCGCAGGTCCAAACAGAACGTCTCTGGGAGATCGCCGGCACCATGGGCATCGCCCGCGCGGTGTTCGTCAACCGCATGGACAAGGAACACGCCGACTTCGACGCGGTCATGGCCAAGCTCGACTCGCAATTCGGCCATCGCGTCGGAGCCGTTCAGATACCGATGGGCAGCGAGGCCTCGTTCCACGGGGTCATCGACATCATCCGAATGAAGGCCTATCACCACGAGGCCGACGGCGAGCACATGGATGAGATTCCCGCCGAGTTCATGGGCGCGGTCGAGTCCGCCCGCGAGAAGCTGACCGACCTCGTGGCCGAGGCCGACGAGGCGCTCATGGAGAAGTTCCTCGAGGGCGAGACGCTCTCGCAGGCCGACCTCGAGAAGTTGCTGGGCCTCGCCATCGCCCAGGGCATCTTCATCCCCGTCTTCGTGGGCAGCGCGCTCAAGATGCAGGGCGTCGAGGACTTGATGGACGAGATCGTGTCCTTCTTCCCCGAGCCGACCGCGCACGGGCCCCTCAAGACCGTCGATGGCGCCGAGGTACCGATCGCGGTCAGCGGCTCCCCCGCTGCGTTCGTCTTCAAGACCCTCTCCGACCCGTACCAGGGCCGCCTGAACTTCGTGAAGGTCGTCTCTGGCACGCTCACGCCGAACGTCGAACTCACGAACTCGCGGACCGGCAAGAAGGAGCGCGTCGCCCATCTGCTCAAGATGACCGGCAAGGAGACCAAGGACGTCGATGCTGTCCCCGCCGGCGACATCGCGGTCCTGCCGAAGCTCACCGACACGGCCACCAACGACACGATCTCGGCCAAGGGCGACCTCAAGTTCGCGCCGATGCCGTTCCCCGAGCCGCTCTATGCGGTAGCGATCGTGGCCACGAACAAAGCCGACGAGGACAAGCTCGGCCAGGGTCTCAACCGCATCGTCGAGGAAGAGCCGACGCTCAAGGTCGTGCGCGATCCGGAGACGCACCAGACCGTCATCTACGCGCTGGGTGACACCCAGGTGGATGTCGCCATGGTCCGTCTGAAGACGCGCTTCAACGTCGACACACACCTCGTCGACCTTCGCATCCCCTACCGCGAGACCATCCGCAAGACCGCCTCGGCGCAGGGGCGCCACAAGAAGCAGACCGGCGGTTCCGGCCAGTTCGCCGACACCTGGCTGCGCCTCGAGCCCAATCCCGGCAGGGGCTACGAATTCCTCGACGAGATCGTCGGAGGCAGGATCTCCAAGCCCTTCATCGTCGCTGTCGACAAGGGCATTCAGGACACGATGGCGTCCGGCGCCATCGCCGGGTACCCGGTCGTCGACGTGAAGGCCGCTGTGTATGACGGAAGCATGCATCCCGTCGACAGCAACGAGATGGCGTTCCGCACCGCCGCCCGCATCGGCTTCCGCGCCGCGGCCGAGAAGGCCGACCCGGTCATCCTCGAGCCGATCGCGCACCTGACGATCACGGTCCCGGACCAGTACGCGGGCGACGTCATGGGCGACATGTCCTCACGCCGCGGCCGCGTCAACGGCATGGAGGGCGTCGGAGGCAAGCAAGTCATCCGCGCATCCGTCCCGTACGCGGAAGTCGTGCAGTATGCGCTGCAGCTCCGCTCCCTGACGCACGGCACCGGCTTGTACTCGATGGAGATCGGCGAGTACGCAGAGGTGCCGCGCGACCTCGCCGCAAAGATCATCGAGAAGGCAAAGAAGGAGGCTGAGGAGGCGCACGCCTAGCCCTCGGCGCATCACCTGACAAGCGAAGGCCCGGCGCATGCGCCGGGCCTTCGTCTCTGTGCTGTTGGTGCCCTGTGCAGGACTCGAACCTGCGGCCTTCTGCTCCGGAGGCAGACGCTCTATCCGCTGAGCTAACAGGGCGTGGAACCGAGGGGCTACGGTAGCACAGGCGCCATGATTCCCGCCACCGTCGACGCCGAGCCTCGGGTATGCTTGCGCCGTGTGGAGGCTCCAGATCACAGGAGGTCGACCCAGCGACATGGACCAGGCCCGGCACCTGTTCATCGTGAACCCTCAGGCCAAGCACGGAGAGGGCGAGAAGATCACGCCCGTCGTGGAGCGTCTCCTGGCCCACGTCCCGCACGACATGGTCGAGACCGACAGCCCGGGACATGCGACCGAGTTGGCCGCGGCAGCGGGCGGCTATGACGTCGTGGTCGCGGTCGGCGGGGATGGCACCGTCCACGAAGTCCTGAACGGCCTCATGCGGATCCCTCCCGAGATGCGTCCCGCTCTGGGCGTGGTCCCCACCGGTTCGGGCAACGATACGTGCCGCACCTACGGGATCCCGTTCGACCTCACCGAAGCGATGCTGGTGCTCGCCTCCGGCGAGCGGCGCGCGTACGACGTCGGATCGTGCAACGGGCTCTTCTTCAACAATTCGTTCGCTGCCGGTCTCGACGCGAAGGTCACCGCCAAGGCGGTCGAGTACAAGGTCACGAAGCAGCGGAGCGGGCTTTGGCTCTACCTCACCGCACTGCTCCACGTGTTGTTCAAGGATCTCGGTTCGTTCGAGCTGCGCGTCTCGTTCGACGATGCCGGCCCGGTGGATGTCGACACGCTCATCGTGGCGGTCACGAACGGCGCCACCTATGGCGGCGGCTTTCGGATCACGCCCGATGCGAATCCCGTGGACGGCGTCTTCGACGTCTGCATGATCGACCCGCTGAAGCTGCACGAGGCGCTGTGGCGCCTCCCATTCGTGATCGCGGGAAAGCACACCAAGATGACCGTGGTCCATATGTCGCGGCACACCTCAGTGACCATCGAGAGCGGCGTGCCACTGCCCGCGCAGATCGACGGTGAGGTCCTGCTCGACAAGCGCTACGACGTGCGCATGCTCCCCGGCGCCATCGAGTGCATCGTCCCAAGGAGTGGAGCATGACCTGGATCTGGGCGATCGCGGCTCTCGCGGGCGGGTACCTCGTCGGGTCGATCCCGTTCGCCTACATCATCGTTCGCGGCGTCACCGGCGAGGACATCACAGCGCACGGAACCGGCAACGTCGGCGCGATGAACGTGCGGCGCACCACGGGCTCCTGGGCCTGGTTCGTCGTCGCGATGGTCGCCGACGCGCTCAAGGGGCTTCTCCCCTCCTACGTGGCGAAGCTGGCCATCACCGGCGATCCCCTCGGCGCCTTCCTCACACCCTGGGGCGACACCCTCGCGACCGTGGATTCGGTCTGGTACACGAACCCGGCATGGTGGGTGCCGATGCTCGCGGTAGCAGGCGCCGTGCTCGGCCACAACTACTCGCTCTACCTCGCGATCAAGAACCGCAAGTTCGCGCGCACCGGCAAGGGGCTGGCAACCGGCGGCGGCGCGCTCATCGCCTACGACTGGCGCTACGCCGTCGCGGTCATCGTCATCGGCGTCGCGGTGATCGCGATCACGCGCTACATGATGGCGGGCCAGGTCGCAGCGGCGCTCACTCTGCCGGCCGCATCGCTGGTGCTTCGCTCCCCCGACTGGCCATTCGCACTGGCGATGGGGCTGCTCGTCTACGCGGCGCACCACAAACGCTTCGTCGGCCTGCTACAGGGCAAGGAGCCGCGGCTCTACATCGACGACCGGATGGGCCCGCGCGGGTAGCAGCCGCAGTTGCCGCATGCGAAACGGCCGGTCCCGAGGGGCCGGCCGTTTCCATGTCCGAAGCGCGGGACCGGCTACGCGAGCGTGATGGCCTCGTTCGGGCAGACTTCCTCGCACGTGCCGCACTCGGTGCAGTCATCCGGACGCGCGAGAACGGCGACATCGCCGAGGTCGAGCGCGCTGGACGGGCACTCATCGACACAGATACCGCAGGCGGTGCACAGATTGGGATCGACGACCGGCTTGCCCATCTTCTGTTCGTCCTTTCGCAGAAGAGACGGTGCTTGCGCATACTCCGCTCGCAGTGGCGGGCGTTCGAGGATTCTAGCACCGGCCATGCCGCGCTGCGAGTACCAGCGGCGCGCCGGATCAGCGCACCTTGTCGGCGATCTCACACGGGTCCCAGAGGCAGAACGGATACGTCCGGTCCGTGAAAATCTCGCTGGCGGCGCGCATCTGCTCGAGCTGCTCGAGTTCGACGCGCATCTCGCTCTCGATGGGCGCGAGAAGCTGCGCCAACTCGGCGTTGACCTGGCGGATCTCCAGGCCGATCGACTTCTTGTCGGCGCCGGGTGCCGCGATCGCCGCGACCAGTGCCGCCTTGCGAGCGGCCAGGGCGTTGGCGGCTTCACGCTCCGAGGATGTGTCGAATTCGACCTCGCCGAGCATCTGGTCCGGATTCTGCCGCAGCCGGTTGAGGGCCATGGAGAGGGAGTCGACCTCGTCGTCGCGCACGACATGCGCGCCGAGCGGCAGGTACATCGTCATCGACGCGACCGCGTGGCGCGGCGGCTCGACGCCGAAGTAGCGACGGATCACATCGTCAGTGACCTGGTCGTAGCGCCCTCCGCCGACACCGTGGATGAAGAAGTCGGCGACGAACATCCTCGTGAACAGCGTGAGAGCGAGCGCCTTGGGAGCGAGGCGCAGGCCTGAACGCGTCAGCCGATCGAGCGCGACCGACGGACCGCCCACCAACTCGCAGACGACCTCGCCGTCCACGACCAGTGCCGGCGACTCACCCGTACGAGCCCAGACGGGCGTGCGCCCGGAGTCGCGTATCTCCCAGAGCGGAAGCTCGACGAGCGCGCCATCCACCGCGAGGTCCGGGAACGGCTGCGCGGCGCTGCGCGTCCCGGTACGCTCCCGGTAGTCCGCCAGCGCCGCGTTGTACGCGGCCGAGAACGACAGAGCGTCGAGCGCGATGTGGGCCGCGAACGCGAGGAACGCGCGCGACGCTGCAAGCGAGCTGACCATGAGTTCGAGGTAGTCGGAACCGGCCGCGGCCTCGTAGCGCCGGCGCGCGAACGTCACCAACTCCGCCAGGTTGTCCGCGTCACCGGACGCCGAACGCAACGCCACGCAGAACCGTGCGAAGTGATGCGCGAGCGCGGGCGCGGGCAGCGTGCCCAGATGTTCGGCACCGGCCGCGCAGAAGTCCTCGATGCCTGAGACCGTCGGGACGGAGGCACATCCATAGCAGCCATCGGCCGTGCCGACGGCTAGGTAGGCACGGCACACGTACACGTCGGGCTTCAGGCACGGCGAGTGCAGTTCGAGCACATCGAATCCATCCGTGTCGACCACCAGATCGAGGGCCGCTGCGCCAGTCTCCTCACCGAGCTGCTGCAACAGGAAGACCTTGATCCACACCCCGGGGTGGTAGAGCTCCGGTTGGTGGCCCGCCATGACGAGGAGGTCGGGTACGTCGACTACCTGGGCCACGGGCACTCCAAGACGAGCCGAGAAGGCGCGCGCCCGCTCGATGGCCTCGGAGCGAGCCAGTCTGCGAAGGTCTTGGACGTGGAGCCCTGCCACGGAGAAGTCCCACGCCGCGGACGCCGCCGCGTTGGCACGCGCGAGAGCGGCCCATTGCTGGCGGTCGGGCTCGGTGAGCACCTCGCCGTGGCCGGCGGGTGTCGTGCGTCGCACTCTCGCCATGTCGCCTACACCAGGTCTCGGATGTCGCGGATGCCGATCTCCTCGGAAGCGAAGAAGGGCTCTCCCGCCGCCGACCCGATCAGCCCGCCCCACGTCGCGGCCTGCTCGGAGACCCAATCGAGCACGTGCGTGTTGACCGTGTCCGCGCCGAACTGGGACGTGTAGCACGCCAGCGACTCGGTCTTCGTCTCGAGGTGGCCGGTGACATCCATGATGAAGGAGGGCTTGGCCACTAGGCGAAGATGCACCGCGAAGTAGTGGTAGACGTGCGCCGGGAAGTGGGGCGAGCCCGACATCTCCGTCTTCACGAACTTCGAGTAGAAGCGCGCCGCCTCGACGATCGCCGACGCCGCGATGTGGTCCGGGTGCGCGTCGATGGGGTACGGGGCGAACAGCAGCCGGGGGCGGTGCTCGCGAACGATCTCGGCGAGCATGGTGCGCGCTTCGACCGTGTCCATGAGCTCCCTGTTCACGAGCGGCAGCGTGATGCGCTTCGCCACCCCGAGGGCGGCAGCGGAAGCCTGCGACTCCGCCATCCGGAGTTCGTGAGTCCCGCGCGGAGTTGGCTCGCCGTCCGTGAGGTCGACGAGCACGACCTCGAGACCCTGCGCCACCATCATGGCGACGGTCGCGCCCATGCCGATCTCCACATCGTCGGGATGCGCCCCGACGCAGATGACATCCGCCACGTCACACACCTTCCGTCGTGCCGGTACCCAAATCGGGCTCGCGAAGCGCCCGCTCCCACACCTCGACGTAGTAGCGCACGCGCCGTTCCGGGTCGTCGAGGTCATGCCCGAAGGAACGGTCGTGGTCGCAGTAGATGCGCTCGACGGGCATCTCACAGACGCTGATACCCGATCTCCAGGCACGTGCCCAGAACTCGAGCGGCATCGCGTATCCCGGCTCGTCGACGCGGATGCGCCGGAGCGCGTCCGCGCGGTAGGCTTTGAAGCCGCAGAACGCGTCGGTCAGCCCCCATCCGGTGACCTCGTTGATCATCGCCGTCACGCGTTCGTTGATCGCGCGGCGGCTCGGCGGCGCTTCCCCGGTGGAAGCGCTTCCCGGCAGGTACCGGCTGCCCGACACGACATCGGCACCACACGTCTCGAGCTCCTCGCAGAACTCACCGATGTGCCGCGGCTCGTGCTGTCCGTCGCAGTCCATGGTGATCACGGTGCTCGCGCCGAGTCGCAGAGCGGCTGCAAAGCCACGGGCGAGCGCCGCGCCGTATCCCCGGTTGTCGTCCTGCCGGATGAGCAGCACATCCTCTCTGGCTCCGACGATCTCCGGGGTATGGTCGGTGGAGCCGTCGTCGACGACAACGATCCAGCCGTCGAAGTGCACGCGAACGGCGTCGAGAACGCGCGCCACCGTGGCGGCCTCGTTGTAGACGGGCATCACGACGCAGGTGCGCGCCGAGCAAGGCGACGGCATCAGGCCCGCTCCCCCTCGCTGCGCGCCGGACCGGGAGGAGCGGGCGGGACCACGCGGAAGGTCCATGCGACCTTCACCTGCGGTCCCAGGCAGCCCTTCACGGAGCAGTACTTCGTCTCAGAGAGCTCGATGGCGCGAGCGACCGCTTCGTCCGGGACATCCACGCCTGTGACGATGTACTCGAGGTCGATGGTTTCGTAGTAGTGGGGGTAGTCGTCCTCGCGCTGCGTGCCCGAGGCCACGACCTCCACACCCCGCACGTCGAGACGCTTCTTCTCGAGCACGCTCACCACGTCCATAGCGGTACAGCCGGCGAGCCCGTACAGGAGCAGCTCGACGGGACGGGGGCCGGTCCCCTCCCCTGCGTACCGCGAGCTCGCGTCCATGACGATGCCGTGTCCGCTCGCATCCCATGCCGCGAACTGGCGCTTCTCGACCCAACGGACGTGTACGGTGTCCATTGCTGCCCTTCCTTCTCGAAGCGGCAACGCGGCTGCCGCGCGTGCCGGATGTGTCCGTGATACCCGTGCAGAGCGCCGCGTGCACGATGCCCGCATCCGCATGAGCGCGGCTGCGGGCATCGGAAGCAGGCGCGTGGGCCTATCTTACAGCGGCTTTCCCACCAGTTTGGCGAGCTCACGGGGGTCCTTCGCCTTGCTGATGGCCTCCTCGTAGGTGACGAGGCCGGCCTGCAGGAGGCGCTTGAGGTCCTGATCGAGCGTCTGCATGCCGATCGACTGGGATCCGTAGATGATCGTCGGCATCTGGTGGGTCTTGCCCTCGCGGATCAGGTTGCTGATCGATGGGATGCCCAGCATGATCTCCATCGCCATGACGCGCTTGGTGCCGTCCGCGGTGCGCAGGAGCACCTGCGACAGCACACCCTCGAGCGTCGTCGAGAGTTGCATGCGGATCTGCTGCTGCTGATGCGGCGGGAACACGTCGATGACGCGGTCGATGGTCTCCGGACCACCGGTCGTGTGCAGCGTTCCGAAGACCAGGTGGCCCGTCTCTGCAGCGGTGATGGCGGCGGAGATCGTCTCGAGATCGCGCATCTCTCCGACGAGGATGACGTCCGGGTCCTGCCTCAGAACGCGCTTCAACGCCGACGCGAAGGAACGCGTGTCCGAGCCGATCTCGCGCTGGTTCACGTACGCCTTCTTGTTGCGGTGTATGAACTCGATCGGGTCTTCCATCGTCACGATGTGGACCGGGCGCGTCGCGTTGATGTGATCGATCATCGCCGCAAGCGTCGTGGACTTGCCCGAGCCCGTCGGGCCGGTCACGAGGACGAGTCCTCGAGGCCGTTCCGCGAGGAAGTTGCAGACCTTGGGAAGCCCGAGTTCCTCGATCGTCGGGATGGAGATCGGGATGCGCCGGAAGACCGCGCCCATCGATGAGCGCTGCAGGAACACGTTCGCACGGAAGCGCGAGAGTCCGGGCAGCGAGTAGGCGAAGTCGAGCTCGAGTTCAGCATCGAACTTGCGACGCTGCTCCTCGGAGAGCATCGCAAGGATCATGTCCTGCGTGTCTTTCGGAGTGAGCGGACGCGCGGGAGATATGGGAACGATGTCGCCACGGATGCGCAGACCGGGAGGGCTGCCGACCGTGATATGCAGGTCGGACCCCTCCCTGTCGAGCAGCATGCGGAGCAGCTCGTCGATCCCGAACTCGGGGCCGGCCTGCTTTCCGGGTGCCGTGGACGGCGGGGCCTGGACCGGCGTCGCCTGCCCGCGGAAGTCGAGGCGCCCAGGGGGCGCCGCCACCAGATCACGGACGGTGCGGAGCACCTCGCTCGGGTCCGCCTTCACAGACAGGAGCCCGACCGCGCCGGCATCGCGGGCGCGGGTCTCAGCCACCGCGTCGAGGGTCGACGCGAGCATGACCACGCGCATCTCCGCGAGTCCCTCTTCCTCACGCAGAGCCGCTGCGATGCGATAGCCGTCATCGTCGGGCATGTCGGCATCGATGAGGATCACGTCCGGACGTTGCGAGACCGCGAGCGCGCGACCACGAGCGGCCGATATCGCGCTCAGGACCGTGATCTCCGGCGCCTGGCTCGAGAAGACGCTCTGGAGCCGTTCATACACAGAGAGATCGTCGCCGACGACCAGAACCTTCAGTTGCGCCACGTCTTCAGTCCGCCCTTCGCTGATGTTCCCCCAAGGGAGCATCCGCTCCCCGGACGGTGCGCGCAAGTCGCCGACACGCACCTACCCGAACACTAGTATCGGCACACATCGCCGGTGTGTGAACCAAAGCCCTCGACGAAGGCGCTCCCGGCGCTGCCGTACAATGGCGGGACCGAGCCGCAGGTTCCCTGGAAGGACGCCCGTGCAGGTGCTCGAAGGACTCCACATCGACGGTCTCGCGCATGGCGGGAATGCCGTCGCGCGCGCGGCGGACGGCCGCGTCGTCTTCGTGCGCCAAGGATGCCCGGGCGACGTCGTGGACGTCGAGGTCACCGCCGATCACGGCCGCTACTCCGAGGGAGTCATAGCCCGCATCGTCACGCCGTCCCCCGACCGCCGCTCCGCGCCCTGTCCCTACTTCGGGGTCTGCGGAGGCTGCCAGTGGCAGCACGTCGCCTACGGGGTGCAGGCGGAGGCCAAACGCACGCAGGTCGCAGACTCGCTCGCGCGCATCGGGCGCATCGCTGACGCCGAAGTGGCACCCACGCTCTCGGGTCCCAAGCCCTACGGCTACCGCAACCGCCTCGAGATGCGCGTCGGTACCGACGCGAACAAGCGGCCGGTGCTCGGGCTCACGGCAGCGGGAACCGACGAGATCGTGCCCATCGACGCGTGCCTGCTGCTCCCCGACCGCGCCAAGAAGATGCCGAAGGCGCTCGCAGGGGCGCTCCGCTACCTTTCGGGGCGCGCCGACTTCGAGATCGACCGGGTGGCCCTGCGTGTCGCAACCCATACCCGGGACCTCGAAGTCGACCTCTGGGGGCCTCCGGGGCCGTTCCCCCGACAGGCGGTCGCGCGGACTCTCGCCGATGCGGTCAAGCCGACCTGTGTCACTCGCGTGCTCGTCAGAGACGACCCGAAGCATCGCTCCGATCTCAAGGTCGAGGTTCTCGCAGGTCCGGGACACTGGCGCGAGAAGCTCGGGGGTCACGACTTCCGCGTGTCCGCGCCGTCCTTCTTCCAGGTGAACACGGCGGCCGCGGAGATCCTCGTTGCCACGGTGCTGGAGCGCCTCGAGGCCGACGGGACCGACCGGGTCCTCGACCTGTACGCGGGCGTGGGCACGTTCACGCTGCCGATCGCCGAGACGGCCGGTGAAGTCGTCGCGATCGAGGGCGCCGGCTCGTCGGTCCGCGACCTGAACGCCAACATCGAAGCGGCCAAGGCATGGGCGGATGTGATGCCGGGCGAAGCGGCTCGCGCGCTGAAGGACGCCGGGACGTTCGACCTGGCCGTCGTCGACCCGCCCCGCGCGGGCATGTCCCCGGACGTGCTGCGGGCCCTCGTTCGCACGAAGGCCCGCAAGATCTGCTATGTGTCGTGCGACCCGGCGACGCTCGCCCGGGATGCACGGACTCTGGTCGATGCGGGCTACGCCCTCACGTCGGCGACCCCGATCGACCTGTTCCCGCAGACGTGGCACATCGAGACGGTGGCCACGTTCGAGCTTCCCTCCTCGTCGTAGCCCGCGACGAGGCTAGATCAGCGTCCCGACCTGGGGGAAGTCCGTGATGTGCACGTCGTGGGGCGCATCGTCGTGCTCGGCGGTGAGATCCCGGCCGGCGTTGTGCATGCCCTCGTGGTCGCCGCCCGCCCACATGGGTGACCCGCTCACGTCGTAGACAAGACCTTGGTAGGCGACGTACGCCGGACGACCATTGCGCCCGTCGAACGACGCGAGCTCAGCACCGCTGAATTCCTTCATCCCACACATCCTTCCGTATGACCGACGGAAACATGGCGCCGGGCACGGGCCCGGTCGCTGATACTCTACCCGCTCCCTGCCCGGGACCCGCACCCGGCGACCATTGCACTACCATGGACCCGTGCCCTGCTCACCGCGCGAAAGGCCCGGCCAATCATGCTTCAAGCGGTCTTGTTCGATCTCGACGGCACGCTGCTCGACGTCGACCTTGATGGATTCCTGCGCCGCTACTTCGGAGCCCTGAAGGCGTTCGCCGGCCCCTTCTTCCCCGGTGTCGACATGCTCGAGACCGTCTTGTCGGGCACCCGTGCCATGCAGCAACCGCACGACGGCATCACGAACCTCGAGACGTTCGCCCGGGTGTTCACCGACCGCACGGGCGTCGGGTTCGACGAGGCGTGGCGGCTCGCTTTCGAGGACTTCTACCGCGAGGTCTTTCCCGGACTCGGCGCGGAGTACGGACCGAGCAAAGGCGCGCGTGAGGCGATCGAGGCGGCACGCGCCCGTGGCCTGAAGATCGTCGTGGCGACGCAACCGATCTTCCCGCGTATCGCGGTCGAGCACCGGCTGACGTGGGCAGGGCTCGGCGACGTCGAGTTCGACGCCGTGACCACCTACGAGGTGATGACGGCATGCAAGCCACGGCCCGGGTACTTCCTGCAGACGGCTTCGATGATCGGCTGCGACCCGCGGAAGTGCCTGATGGTCGGCGATGACCGCGACAACGACATGCCGGGGTCGGCGACCGGGATGCTCACCTACTACGTCGGCCCCGACCCCGAGGCGCGAAGCGACTACCGCGGCCCACTGACGGCGCTGCCGGCCCTGCTCGAGCGTCTTGCAGCGGCGGATGTGAGCGGCTGAGCGCTACTCCGGCTTGAGCGTGATGAGCGCGACCCACGCGCCGTCGAGGCGTTGATCGTAGGAGAAGGACACTCTCCCGCGAGTCTCGCGGCGCAGCTCCATCTGGTAGCCAAGGCCCGCCGGCTCGTGGTCACAGATGAGCACCACTGTCTCCGTCGCGCCCGCATTGAGCAGGTGGTCGACCACGGTCATGATCAGCGGACGCCTCAGTGGCGGAGTCAGCGCCCGGATGTCGACAACGAGCCGTGGACCTTGAACCGACACCCGTGACTCCCTCTTTCGCCGGTGCGCCGCGAGCGGGCCGACGCTGCATTCGCTATTCGACGCCGGCCCGGTTTCTCCTGCCCGATGCGGGGTGGTCCGACCGCCGGGCCGAAGCGTCGCAAAACGACCCTGAACAGGCGACAAAGGTATTGTGCGCCGTCGCACTAAGCGTAAGACTGGTACGGGGCGATTGCTACATCGAGCTCTGAGGGGATATGACGACGGCTGCCGGGCACGTCGATGGAGGGGCTGAGCTGAGCCGCGCGTACCAGCGCGCGCTCGATTCTTTGGCGCCCGCCCATCACCACGCTTGAGCGCACTCTCGGGCAGGTCTGCCCGCAGGCTCGTGGCGCTGCCCCGCACCCGATCGTCGCCAGCGTTCCCTTCGCCGCCTTTGCCTCCCCTAGCAGGAGTGCACAAGGCGGCGCCTTCATGTCTCCACACGATGTTCGTTGCCTGGTTTCGAGGAGGAAGAAAGGAGGGGTGGAGTCCCGGGTTGCCGGCCGCGGCCCTGGAAAGGGCTGCGTGACGGGACAAGCACCAAGAAGGCTCTCTTTCAATGCGTTCGCTATGCAAGGAGGTGTATGGGATGGCGCAAAATGCGCGAGGCGAGTTCACCGAACTCCTCGCCGCGCGGGGCGTATCACGTCGTGACTTCCTGAAGTACTGCGGTTCCGTTGCAGCACTTCTCGGAATGTCCGAGATGTACGCTCCGCAAATCGCGTCGGCCATCGAGTCGGGCGCGAAGCTGCAGCCCGCTCTCTGGCTGGCACACGGTCTGTGCACGGGCTGCACCGAGTCCATGGCGCAGGTCGGCACTCCTGACGTTCCGACGATCGTCCTCGACCTGCTCTCCCTGAACTACTGGGAGACGGTCATGGCGGCCGCCGGCACGCAGGCTGAGGAGAACATCAAGGCCACGATCGACGCGGCCGCGACGACCCCGTTCATCACGATCGTTGAGGGCTCCGTCATGGAGGGCTTCAACGGCTACGCGCTCCGCATCGGCAACAAGCCGGGCACCGACGAGCTCAAGGAAGTCTGCGCGAAGTCGGCAGCGGTCATCGCGGTCGGCAGCTGCGCGGTTGACGGTGGCTGGGTTGCCGGCAACCCGAACCCCGCGGGCGCGACGGGTGTCTCCGCGTTCTTGAAGAAGAACAACATCAACGTGCCAGTCATCAACCTGCCGACCTGCCCGGTCAACCCGGAGTGGGTCGTCGCGATCCTCGTCGACGTCCTGCTCGCAGGCGAGCTCAAGAGCGGCAAGATCCTCGAGAAGCTCGATGCGCAGGGTCGTCCGAAGTTCCTCTTCAACTCGACGATCCACGACAACTGCCCGCGTCGGGGCCACTTCGAGAACGGCGAGTTCGTGAAGTTCGGGGCCGCCGACCAGGCTGCGCAGGAAGCTGCCGGCTGGTGCCTCTACGAGATGGGCTGCAAGGGTCCCCAGACCTACACGACGTGCCCGTTGGTCCGCTGGAACAAGGCGATCAGCTGGTGTGTCGAGTCCGGCTCCCCCTGCATCGGCTGCGGCCAGGCCAACTCGCTCACGGGCGGAAGCGGCAACTGGGTCGACGCGAGCACTCCGTTCCTCGATCGCACGAAGAACGTCCGGCTTCCGGGCGTCGGCGGCGTGCAGCCGGCCGTCATCGGTGAGGTCGTCGGCGGCATCGCCGCTGCAGGCCTTGTGGTCCACGGTGTCGCCTCGGCGGCCAAGGGCCGCGTCAAGGGCGTCCCGACCGAGACTGAGAAGGTCTACGACGCAAAGAAGAAGGGGGGCGACAAGTAGTGACACGAGCAGTCATCGACCCCGTTACCCGTATCGAGGGTCACCTGCGCGTCGAAGTCGAAGTTGACGGCGGCGTTGTCAAGGACGCTTGGGTGTCGGGCGGTCTGTACCGCGGCATGGAGACCGTTCTGCTCGATCGTGAGCCTACCGACGCCTTCTACATCTCGCAGCGCATCTGCGGTGTGTGCCCGATCTCTCACGGCCACGCCTCCACGATGGGCTCCGAGGCGGCACTCGGGATCAAGATCCCGAACAATGCCCGCATCATCCGCAACATCATCGAGGGTGCGGAGACGCTGCACAGCCACATCCTGTGGTTCTACACCCTGACGGCTCTCGACTACGTCGACGTCGTCTCGGCGCTGTCGGCCAACATCGCCGACACCTATGCGCTCGCTGAGGCCGCCGGCACGTCGACCGCCGACTTCGGTGCCATCCAGAAGCGCCTCAAGGGCTTCGTCGAGGGTGGACAGCTCTCCATCTTCACCAACGGCTACTGGGGCCACCCCGCGATGAAGCTCCCGCCGGAACTCAACCTCATCGCCGTGGCTCACTACCTGGAGGCTCTCGAGATCCAGGCGGCCGCCGCGCAGATCATCGCGGTCATGGGCGGCAAGTTCCCGCACTTCATGACCTCCCTGCCGGGCGGCACGGTGTGGATCCCCACCGAGGCCAAGCTCGACGAGATCTACTTCCTGTGGAAGACGGTCCGCGACTGGGTCGCCAACACCTTCATCCCGGACACGCTGGCCATCGCGCCGTTCTACCTGGACGCAGCCGGCTACGGCAAGGGTGTCGGCAACTACCTCGCGTGGGGCCAGTTCGACGCTGCGGACTTCGATCCGTACAAGCGGACGCTCCCCCGCGGTCTCCTTGTCGGCGACCTGACGCTGCAGAAGCCGGACGAGGCCAAGATCAAGGAGTACATCGACCACTCGTGGTACGACTCCGCTGACGGGCTGAACCCCGCCGATGGCGCCACCAAGGCCGCCTACTCGGACTACAGCACCGATGGCAAGTACTCGTGGGTCAAGGCTCCGCGTCTCGACGACAAGCCGATGGAGGTCGGCCCGCTGTCCCGCATGCTCGTCGCCTACGTCGGCGGCAACGCGTCGGTCAAGTCGCTCATCGACACCACGCTCGCCGCTCTCTCGAAGGCTGCCGGCGCAACGCTCGGCCCCGCGGCTCTCCAGTCGCTCCTCGGCCGCGTCGCTGCCCGCAACCTCGAGACCATGTACGTTGCCGATGAGATGGGCAAGTGGATCACCGAGCTCATCCAGGCCATCGAGAGTGGCGACAGCACGTACTTCGTCGAGCCTGAGAAGGACACCGGCGCCGGCGCCGGCCTGTGGGAGGCGCCTCGTGGCGCTCTCGGCCACTGGGTGAACGTCAAGGGTGGCAAGATCGCGAACTACCAGGTTGTCACCCCGTCGACGTGGGACATGTCGCCGCGCGACAAGAACGGCATCCGCGGTCCGCTGGAGGAGGCCCTCGTGGGCACTCCCATCGCGGACATCGAGAAGCCGCTCGAGGCGCTGCGCATCGTCCACAGCTTCGATCCTTGACTCGGTTGCGGGGTTCACGTGTCTGAACCCAAGACCGGCAAGAAGTCCTTTGTGATGTCCAAGCCCGCTGGCAGGTGATCGTGATGTCTCATCAGGGACACTACCGTGAAGCGCACCCGCTGATCTTTGTGTGTACACACTGGATCAACTTGGTGTGCATGATCGGTCTTGCCTTCACCGGCTTCTACATCCACTATCCGTTCTTCGCCGGGTTCATGTACGGCGCGCGGATGATCCACTTCACGCTGATGTTCGTGCTCACGATCAACCTCACCTCGCGCATCATCCTGGCCTTCTGGGTCAAGACCGCGAACCAGCTGGGGTCTCGCAAGACTGACATCGACCTGAAGAACTGGCTTCCGCAGGAGGAGAACAAGCACCAGTTCATGGAGACCGTGAAGTACTACACCTTCTTCAGGAACACGCACGTGATCTCGGCCAAGTACGGTGCGCTCCAGAAGATCGCCTATCTGGCCACCATCCCGATCACCTTCTTCATGGCGTACACCGGCTTCGCGATCTACACGCCGGCACACACCTGGGCGATCTGGCCGTTCTTCGCGGCGGGCGTGTCCTTCTTCGGCGGGGACATGGGGATCCGGGTCGCCCACTACTTCGGTATGTGGGTCGTGATCCTGTTCACCATGGTCCACGCGTACCTGGCAGCGATCGACGGCTTCAAGCCGCTGTGGGGCCTCATCTTCCTGTGGCGTGAGACGCCCGGGGACGAGCACTAGGTCTCGCGACCGGACCGCACGTTGCGACTCCGGGAAGCATGAACGGAAGGGCCCGGGAGCGCCAAGCTCCCGGGCCCTTCCCTTTGCCGGCGCCGCGAGCTGAACCGCTCCGTTCGACCGGTGGCCGCTGCACCCACACAGGATTCCGGCGCACGGCATCGAATACAATGGCTGGTGAACACCGGAGCGCGCCGGCACGCGGCCCCACGTGTCCTCGCTCGCCGTGCCAGCGCACCTCACCCGGTGCTCGTCGTTCGTTATGGGGGCCTCATGCTCGCTGAACGCTGCCTGACTGCCGTGATGCGTCCGCTTTCCCGCTTCTACACGGCACACGGACCCGTCGATCAGGCCTCGCTCCCGGCCCCCACTCCCGGGAAGACCTACCTGCTCTACGCGCACGTGCCGTTCTGCGAGCGGCTCTGCACGTACTGCTCGTTCAACCGCTTCTTGTTCAACGAGGACATCGCGGCTCGCTACTTCGCGGACCTGCGCGAGGAGATGCGGATCGCGGCCGGGCTCGGCTACCACTTCGGCTCGCTCTACGTCGGCGGTGGCACCCCCACGATCCTCATCGACGAGCTGTGCGAGACGATCGACCTCGCCCGCGAACTCTTCCACATTCGCGAGGTTTCGGCCGAGACGAGCCCGAACCAGATCGGGCCGGAACTGGCCGGGCGGCTCGAGGGCCGAGTCGATCGCATGTCCGTGGGCGTGCAGAGCTTCGACGACACCCTTCTTCGCCAGATGGACCGCTACGACAAGTACGGTTCCGGCAAGGAACTCTTCGAGATCATTTCCGGCTGCCGCGACCTGTTCCACTCCCTGAACGTCGACATGATGTTCAACTTCCCGTCGCAGACGGAGGCGATGCTCCGGCGCGATGCGCGCCTCCTCAAGGAGACGGGCTGCAACCAGACGACGTTCTATCCGCTCATGGCGTCGCCGGAGCAGGCCCGTGCGCTGTCGACCCAGATCGGCCATGTCGACATGACCCGCGAGAAGGCCTTCTACGACCTCATCGATGACGAGCTGAACGGGCCGTTCGAACCCTCGAGCGCCTGGACGTACTCGAAGGAGAAGGGCGGCATGATCGACGAGTACATCGTCGACTACCCGGAGTACCTCGGTATCGGCTCGGGCGCGCAGTCGTTCCTCGCGGGGCGCCTCTACACGAACACCTTCTCCCTCGCCGACTACGCGCGACGCGTCCGCTCCGGGCAGCTCACCGTCACACAGGTCGGTCGCCAGTACTCGCATCGCGACCAGATGCGCTACCGGTTCGTGACCGATCTATTCGGCCTGAGGCTCGACAAGCGCAGGTTCAAGGCCGACTTCGGGACCTCCGTCGAGCGCGGCCTCTGGGGCGAGATGCAGTTCATGCGCGCTGTCGGCGGCTTCGACCGCGACGACGACGAGTGCCTGACGCTGACCCGCACCGGTCGCTACCTGCTCGTGGTCATGATGCGCGAGATGCTCACGGGCTCGAACCGCCTGCGTGACGAGGCGCGCGCGGCCCTTCCGGCCGAGGAGCGAGCGCTGCTGCTCGACGGACTGCCGCAGCTCGACGCCGAGATCGCTGTCTAGGGCCTCCCGGCACCACGGCAGGCCCGTGGGCGCACCACACGTACGCTAGAATCGACAGGCGCCGCCACCGTGGCGCCTGTCGCGTCGGAGGGACACCCGTGGGATCAGAGCGCATCACCGTCATGGGCATCGGCAACCCCCTCGTCAAGGACGAGGGCGTCGGCGTCCGCGTGATCGAGCTGCTCATGTCCACGCTGGAGTTCCCCGGCAACGTCACCCTCACAGACGCCGGCACGATGGGCATGGGCATTCTCAACCTGTTCAAGGAGTGCGACTACCTGCTCGTGGTCGACGCCATCGACGGCACCGGCGAGCCTGCGGGCACCGTCGTCCGCCTGAGCCCCGAGGACCTCGCACCGAACCAGGTGCTGCACTCGCTGCACGACATGCGCCTCATCGACGTTCTCGAGGCGGCCACCCTGATGGGAACGCGACCGGAAGCCGAGTGCATCGGGATCCAGGTGCTCGACATGAACGGCGTCTCGATCGGCCTCACCGAGCCGGTCGAGGCCGCGCTGCCGGACGCTGTGGCCGCAGTCCTGCAAGTCCTCTCCGAGCGAGGCATCACAGCCACAGCCCGCGAGGGTTCGTCAGTGGATGCGCGCGTGCTCGAGGCCATCCGCACCGGCATCGCAGCACCGGGTCGCGAACAGGACTAGGGCCAGAACCACACCCTAGAGCGCCTGGCGGATCCGTTCAGCGATCCCCGCAACGTCCAGACCTGCGCGCGCGAACAGGTCGCTCGACGCTCCCGAGGACTGGTACGACTCGACCCCAAGCCTCACCAGCGTCACGGTGACGCCGTGCAGGGCGACCCACTCCGCCACCGACGCCGCAAGTCCGCTGCGCACGTTGTGGTCCTCGACCGTGGCGAGCACGCGGGAGTTGCACGCGCGGTACATGACCTCGTCGTCGAGATCGAGCGGGCACGACACCACAGCGGCACCGGCCGAGCGCCCCTCGGCGCGCAGCGCATCCACCGCGTCCACGGCCGCCCCTGCGAGCGTCCCCATGGTGAGGACGGTCACGTCCACCCCCAGCGAGCGGACGACGTCGATCGCCCCATAGCGGAACGTGTAGTCGCCGGCGAAAGCCGGCCGACCCGCCTCATCGAGGATAGGCGGCAGCTTGCTCCTGCCCATTGCGATCGCGACGCAGCCTGGCATGCCCGCCGCGGCGCGCACAGCGCGGTCGGTCTGGTTCGGGTCCGCCGGCACGATGACGCGCCAGCCGAAGAAGCCCCGCAGCGCGCCGACATAGTCGAGACAGTGGTGAGTCCGACCATCTTCACCAACGTCGAGCCCGCAGTGCGTCAGTGCGAGCTTCAGGCCCGCGCCGTTGATGTCGTTCAGGCGCTGCTGGTTGTAGGCCTCGTCGAGCCCGAAGACACCGAAGTCCGACCAGAAGGTGAGCACCCCGTTCACTGACGCCGCACCGGAGGCCGTGGCGGCGTTGTGCTCCCCCACACCGCACTCGATGAACGAGTCCGGACGGGCCTTCGCGAACGCGCCGGTCTTCACCGACGTCATGAGGTCGCAGTCGAACACGGCCATCGGCGACGCCGGGTCGGCGATGGCGATGTCTGCGAGCGCCGTTCCCCAGGCGGAACGGCAGTCCGTCGACGCGTCTCGCGTGTACGTCCGCGGCGATCCCGTCACGCGTGCGACGGCGAGCGGCGCACGCGGCATCGCCGGGGTCGTGAGGGGCTGTGTGCGCCTCTCACGCGCGCGATCGAGCCACGTGCCGTCGAGTCCCAGCTCCGCCATTGCCGTGGTGTATTCGTCGAGCGTGAGCCCCCTGCCGTGGAACTCGGGATCGTCCTCCATGAACGAGACGCCTCGCCCGATGACCGTGTGGGCGAGCACCGCGTACGGGCGCGTCTCATCGCAGCGCGCCTGCGCCACGGCGGCATACAGCGCCGCGGTGTCGTGACCGTCGACCTCGAGAACCGCCCATCCGTCGGCGGCGAAATCGGCCGCGACGTCGACAGGCATGACCTCGGACGTATGGCCGGAGATCTGCACGCGGTTGAGGTCGACCACGACGGTCAGGTCGCAGAGCCCGTACTTGGCCGCCAACCGCCTCGCCTCGCCGACCTGCCCTTTCATCTGCTCGCCGTCGGACATGGCGACGTAGGTATGCCAGCGCCTGCCGGTGATGCGTGCCGCGATCGCGGCGCCCACACCCGCGGACAACCCCTGCCCGAGGTTCCCGCTCGACCACTCGACCCCGGGAACGGCGTGCTCGACGTGTCCCTCGAAGATGGAGTCCGCCTGCCGGAAGTGCGCCACGGCGTCCTCGAGTTCGAAGAAGCCTGCGTCTGCCAGCGCGACGTACACACCCGGGGAGGTGTGCCCGTGACTCACGATGACGCGATCGCGCTCCTCCCAGAGAGGACCGGCCGGATCGAGGCGGGCGTACCCATAGAGAACCTGGTAGATCTCGAGCGATGACATCGATCCGCCAGGGTGTCCTGAAGCGGCCAGCGAGGTCATCGTGAGGATCGCGCCGCGCAGGGTGGTCGCGCGTTCGGCCAGGGTACGGACGTCGTGCTCATCGAGACGTGGAGCGGCGAATCCGCGTGCGGTCACGAGGCTCTCCCCTCCCGGAGGCGGGGCGGCCTGCGAGGCCCCGCGAGCGGGTAGACTTGGCGGTGCGTGTCTCGTACAAGTATGCCCCTACCGGCGTCGACCTGAGGAAGGTGCGACAGGCAAGATGTCCGATCCTGTCAATGTGGCGATGGAAGCGGCGTTGGCCGGCGGCTCGGTGCTCGAGTCCCATGCGGGCACGATCGAGGACGTTCGCACGAAGAGCAGCGCTTCCGATCTCGTCACCGAGGTCGATGTGGCCTCCGGGGTCGCCGTCGTGCAGTCGATCGCTGCCGCGCTTCCGGGCGCCCGCTTCGTCGTCGAGGAGCCCGAGGTGTACGGGCTCACGGGCGTCGAACCCGGCTCTCTTGCCGACCCGGAGGTCTGGGTCATCGACCCGCTCGACGGCACCACCTCGTACGTGCACAGCTACCCGTGCTACTCGGTGTCGGTCGCGCTCCTGCGCGACGGCCTACCCGTCGCGGGCGCCGTGTACGACGCGGCGCGCGGCATCATGCACTCGGCAGGTCGCGGCCAGGGCGCCTACCGCGCCGGGCGGTCCATGGGAGTCACGGACGTGCGCGACATCAGCGCAGCGCTCATGATCACCGGCTTCCCCTACGATCGCGGAGAGCCGCTCGACCGGCAGCTCGCAGTGCTCGGGCACATGCTTCGACGCGTCCAGGGCATGCGCCGTGACGGCTCCGCCGCGATCGACTGCTGCCACATCGCGTCGGGCGCCGCCGACGGCTTCTGGGAGTTCGGTCTCAAGACGTGGGACACCGCGGCGGGCGCGCTCATCGCCTCGGAGGCCGGCGCGCTCGTGACGGACATGAACGGACGTCCCTGGAGCGTCGAGACGTCGGATATCGTCGTCGCGAACCCCGCGCTGCACATCCGGATGCTGGACTCCATCGCTGCGGGACTCGCCGAGGGCGGATTCGCCGCACGCTGAAGCCCGCGCGGCGCGCCGCCTAGAACGTTCGCTTGGCCGGAGCGGTGTCCTCCTCAAGCGGCGGGAAGCCGAGCTCGCCGAGGACCTTCGTCACCGCGCGCTCACCGCTCTCGATGCAGTTCGGGACGCCGACACCGCGGTACGCGCCGCCGGCGAGCGCGAACCCGGGTATCTCTGCCGACCGGCGCTCGATCTCGTCGACACGGTCGAGGTGCCCGAGCGTGTACTGCGGCATGCCGCCGTTCCATCGGTAGACGCTGGCGTAGACCGGCCGCGCGTCGGCCCGCATCCCGAGCAGGTCGACCAGCTGCGTCCGCACGGTCTCGATGAGCTCGTCGTCGCTCGCCTCGAGCAGGTGCTGATTCTGCGGACCGCCGATGAAGCCGCGCAGCAGCACGCGGTCTTCCGGAGAGCGGTCCGGCCACTTCGAGGACGAGAGGGTGACCGCCAGAAGCGGCCGCTTCTCCACCATCGGTGAGAGGATGCCGAACCACTTCAGGTCGAACGGGCAGTCCTCGGCCCGGAATGCCATCGGTACGGTCGCCGACGACGAGTACGGGATCGTGTCGAGCAGGTCGGCGATGTCCGCGTCCACGCCCCGGACGAGCGGCGAGGCGGCCCACCCCTCGGTGGCGATGATCGCAGCGTCACCGTCGAGCTCGCGGCCGTCCGAGAGCGTGACGCGCCAGCCCTCGTCCGTACGCACCAGCGCCGTCGCGGCAACGCCGGTCACGATCCTGTCGCGGCCGACCGCGTCCGCCATCCCGTCCGTGAGGGTCTGCATGCCGCGGCGGAACGTGTTGAAGAACGCCCACGGCTTCGCACCAGGCTTCGGCGGGTACTTCTTGCGCAGCTCCTCGCGCTTCTTGCGCTCGTTCAGGAACCCGCGGATGAGCGAACCGAACTGCTGCTCCATCTCGAGGAAGTTCGGGAAGGTCGCGGCGAGCGACATCTCGCGAGGATCGGAGGCGTGCACTCCACCCACGAGCGGCTCGGCGAGGCGGTCGAGGCACTCGCGCCCCATGCGGCGTACGACGAAGCTCTCGAGCGTCTCGTCGTGGTCCTGAGCGCTCTCCCCCGCCGCCCACTTCACCTTCCGTGGCAGCACGAGGTCGAGCGCCATCCGGAACTTCGCGGGCCACGAGTAGAGCCGGGTGGTCGCGAGCGGCACGAGCTTCGTGGGGGCGAACATCATGATGCCGTCGGGCATCTCGATGAGGCGATGCCCCTTCACGATGAGCGTCTTCTTGTTCTCGTCGCGCGCGGGAACCATCTCGTCCGCGATCCCGAGAAGGCGGGCGATGCGGCCGATCGCGGGCTTGCCGGAGACGAACGCGTCAGAACCGCCGTCGACGACGTACTCCCGGCCTTCGCCGTCACGCACGATGTCGCTGGCGAGCTTGCCGCCGAGCCGGTGCGCCTTCTCGACGAGCACGCAATCGACGTCGAGACCGGTCTCGGCCGCGCGACGCACCTTGTACGCCGCGCCAAGGCCCGCGGACCCGCCACCGATGATGATGACCTTCTTCACGCACGCATCCTTCCGCAACGGTCCTGCACGGGTCTAGCGCACCCGCTTCTCTGCCGACGTGTCCTCGTCGTACGCGATCCCGAGGTCGCCGAGCACCTTCGAGAGCGCCCGTTCGCCGCTTTCGAGAGCGTTCGGGACGCCGACGCCGCGATATGCGTTGCCGGCCAGCGCGAGCCCCGAGACGCCTCGCTCCAGCCGCTCGATCTCGTCGACCCGATCGAGGTGGCCGAGCGTGTACTGCGGCATGCCGCCCTCCCACCGGAAGAGCTTCGCGTAGCATGGCCGGGCGTCGGCGCGGATGCCGAGCAGTTCGACGAGTTGCGTACGCGCGAGTTCGATCAGCTCGTCGTCGTCGCGCTCGAGCACCTCCTGGTCGCGCGGGCCGCCGAGGAAGCCCCTGAGCAGGACCTTGCCCTGCGGCGCGCGATCGGGCCACTTCGAAGACATGAGCGACACGCCCGTGAGCGGGCGATGCTCCACGAGCGGCGAGAGGATGCCGTGCCACGCCTTGTCGAACGGGCAGTCGGCCTCGTCGAAGGCGAGGACAGCCGTCGCGGACGACGAACACGGGATCGATCCGACCAACTCCGAGAGCTGCACGTCAGCCGGGCCGACGAGCTGTGCGGCAGCCCACGCCTCCGTAGCGACGATGACTGCATCGGCTTCGAGCAGCTCGCCGGTCGAGAGAGCGACGCGCCACGCGGCGCCGTCGCGCTCGAGGGAGGAGACTGCCACGCCGGTGCGGATATGCTCGCGCCCCGCTGCGTCGGCCATGCGGTCGGTGACGAACTGCAGACCCTGCAGGAACGACGAGAAGAATGTGCGCGGCTTCGCGCCCGTCTTCGGCGGGTACTTCCTGCGCATCTCCTCGACCTTGCGGCGCTGCGCGAGGAACCCGCGGACGAGCGAGCCGTGCTTCTGCTCCATCTCGAGGAGCATCGGGTACGTCGCGGCGAGCGACATGTTCTTGGGGTCGGAGCCGTTCACGCCGCCCACGAGGGGCTCGGCGAGGCGGTCGAGGCACTCGCGGCCCATGCGGCGGACGACGAAGCTCTCCAGGCTCTCGTCGTGAGCTTGGGCGGTCTCGCCCTCGGCCCACTTCACCTTGCGCGGGATGACCAGGTCGAGCGCCATGCGCAGCTTCGCCGGCCACGAGTAGAGCGACGTGGTCGCCATCGGCACGATCCTGGTGGGTGCGAACATCATGATGCCGTCGGGCATCTCCACAAGGCGACCGTCTTTGACGATGAACGTCTTCTTGTTCTCGTCTCGCGTGCCGGTCTCTTGATCGAAGATGCCGAGGAGGCGCGCCACGCGATGCACCGCGGTCTTGTCGGTGAGAAACGCATCGGAGCCCCCGTCGGCGATGTAGGTGCCGCCGTCGGCATCGTGCCCGATGTCGGTGAAGATCTTGCCGCCGAGCCGGTCGTCCTTCTCGAGGAGCGTGAACGTGAGCTGATGCCCCGCGTCGACCGCGCGGCGCAGCTTGTACGCCGCTCCAAGGCCGGCGATGCCGCCCCCGATGATGACTATGTGTGGCATGGCGCTGCCTTCTGGTCCCCTCGACGGAGATGACGGGCCGTGCAGCCCTCTATGCCGGGAGGGCGTGGAGCGCGCGAGCGCGAGCGCGCTCGCTAGATGACCTTGCGAACCGCCTCGGAAAGCGCGTGGATCAACTCTCGCGAATCGTTCGGGGCGGCCGCGCGCACGAACTCGCGATCGGCCGAGAGCGCACGCTCCGCGCACGCGACGTCGAGGTCGTAGAGCGTCTCCATGTGGTCGACGGCGAATCCGATCGGACTCACCACCACAGCCTCGAAGCCCTGCTCGACAGCAGCGTCGACCACCGCGTCGAGATCCGGCCCGATCCACTCTCCGCCACGGCGTCCCTTGCTCTGGAACGCGAGCAGCCACGGAACGGCGCTGCCGTGACCGCCGAACGCGTCGATGCCGGGAAGCGCCTCGAAGCCGTCCGCCTTGCCGATGCCGACACTGGAGGCGACGGCCTCGGCCGTCTCCTTCAACTGGTCGACGTAGCGGGAGTCCGCCATGACCTCGTCTGCGGGCAGGCTGTGCGCGCTGAACACGACGATGGGACGCAGGTCCTTGGTCTCCTCCGAGAAGAGAACGGCCGCAAGGTTGTCCGTGAGCGACGTGATGAAGTCCCGGGACAGGTGGTAGTTGGCCGCGTCCACGACTCGGACGCCCGCGAGATCCGCCACGGCCTCGCCAACCGCTGCGCGATAGGCCGTGGTCGTCGACGCGGAATCGAACGGCGATAGCGGCAGGACCACGAGCGTGCGCGCCCCGCGCCCGGCGAGCTCACGCACCGCGTCGGCGATGGAAGGCTCCGAGTGCAGGTGACCGACGACGACCGGCATCTTCACGTTCTCGGCGCGCGGCAGCGACTGCGGAACGCCGAGCAGCCCCACGCCCTCGTCGCTGGTCACCTCGGCGAGCGCCACGCCATTCAGCTCGCGCTCGAGCTGGACGGCGATCCGCTCGGCCATGAACGGCAGCGGCGAGAACCCGCCGATCGTGAGATAGCGGCGTCGGGCGTCACCCAGCGCGGTCTCCGTCGGCTCCGTGCGCATGATCGAGTGCAGGAAGGGCGCGACCTCGTCCAGATTGCGCGGTCCGCCATAGGCGGCCAGCAGGATGCCAACGTGAGCCATGCTCACCTCACACTCCCTCTAGACGGATGCGCTGCGAATGCGGCGCGAGTGCTCGTGGACGAACCGGATCATGGCGCGCGCCTTCTCCGGGTCGCTCGTCTTGTGGATGCCGTGCCCGAGGTTGAACACGTGCCCGGGACGCGTGCCGACAGCCTCGAGGATCTCGACGACCATGCGCTCGAGCTCGTCGTCCGGGGCGAACAGCGCGACCGGGTCGATGTTGCCCTGGATGCCGAACTTCGGGTCGATCGCGTCGACCACCTTGGCCATGTCGAGGCGCCAATCGACCCCGATGACGTCGCCGCCGGCCTGCTGCGCGAGATCGAGCATGGATGTCGCGCCGTTCGGGAAGTGGATGATCGGCACGCCACCGGGCACGACCGAGTCGCCGTATGCCTTGACCTCGCCGATCACGCGCTTGGTGTGCGGAAGCACGAACCGCTCGTAGTCACGCGGCGCGACGTAGCCGACCCAGCTGTCGAAGAGTTGGACGACCTGAGCGCCGGCGTCGATCTGCGCACACAGGTACGCGATCGTCGTGTCGGCGAACTTCGACAGCAGCAGGTTCCACGCGTCCGGGTCGCTCCACATGAGCGCCTTGCAGTTCTCGTAGTCGCGCGTCCCGTGGCCCTCGATCGCGTAGCTCGCGAGCGTGAACGGCGCACCCGCGAACCCGATGAGCGGGACCTTGTTCTCGAGCTCGCGGCGCAGCAGCTTGATGGAATCCAGCACGAACGGCGTGGTCTCGAGCGGGTCTGCCACGCGCAACGCGGCGACGTCGGCGGCGGTGCGGATCGGGTTGTGGATGACCGGGCCCTCGCCCTTTGCGAACTCGAGGTCGAGACCCATACCCGGGAACGAGATCAGGATGTCGGAAAACAGGATCGCGGCGTCGACGCCCACGAGGTCCACGGGCTGCATCGTCACTTCGACAACGAGCTCGGGCGTGCGACACATCTCGAGGAAGCCGTGCTTGGCACGGATGTCCCGGTACTCCTGAAGGTAGCGGCCCGCCTGACGCATCATCCAGACCGGCGTGTAGTCCACGGGCTGGCGGCGGCAGGCACGCAGGAACGTATCGTCGTAGGGCATGCGGAAAGCGTCCTTCCGTACGGCGGGTATCTCGAGGTCGAATGCGACCGTGTTCGCGGCTGCCAAGTGTACCAGAGGGTCCGCTCGCGCCTGCGCGCACAAGGAGGCGCCGCGGCCCTGTCTCGGACCACGGCGCCTCCGTCAGGCGTCGAACCTCATCACGGGCAGCCTAGATCTTCGGTGCGCCGTCCAGGATGATCTTCACGATGGAGGGATCGGCGAGCGTCGTGATGTCGCCGAACGCCTCCATGTCCCGGTCGCCCGCGGCGATCTTGCGCAAGATGCGGCGCATGATCTTGCCCGAGCGGGTCTTCGGCAGTTCGGGCACGATCTGGATGTGGTCCGGCTTCGCGATCGGACCGATCTCCTCACGCACGTGCCCGGAGAGGATGCTCTCCACGTTGGCCGGAACCTCCACACCTGCCTTCAGGATGACGTAAGCGTAGATGCCCTCGCCCTTGATCTCGTGCGGGAAGCCGACGACCGCTGCCTCGGCAACGAGCGGCTGGCTCACGAGAGCGGACTCGACCTCGGCGGTACCCATGCGGTGGCCGGAGACGTTGATGACATCGTCGACGCGGCCCATGAGCCAGTAGTAGCCATCCTCGTCCTTGCGGGCGCCGTCACCGGTGAAGTACCTGCCAGGGAAGGTCGTGAAGTAGACCCCCTTCACAAGCGCGTTCTCGGGGTCGCCCCACGTGCCGCGCAGCATGCCCGGCCACGGGAACTCGATGCAGAGGCGGCCGCCCTGGTTCACCGCAGTCTCGGTCTTGTCCTCGTTGAGCACGACGGGGCGGATCCCGAAGAACGGGAATGTCGCGGAGCCGGGCTTCATGGGCGTCCAGCCGGGCTGGTTCGTGATGAGGTGGCCGCCGGTCTCGGTCTGCCAGTAGGTGTCCACGATCGGGATCTTCGCGCCGCCGATGACGTTGTAGTACCACATCCAGGCCTCGGGGTTGATCGGCTCGCCGACCGTGCCGAGGACGCGCAGCGACGAGAGGTCGAACTTCGCCGGCCAGTCGTCGCCGGACTTCATGATCGCGCGGATCGCCGTCGGCGCCGTGTAGAACTGGTTGACGCCGTGCTTCTCGATGACCTCCCAGAACCGGCCCGGATGCGGGTAGTTCGGGACGCCCTCGAACATGAGCGATGTGGCGCCGACGCACAGCGGCCCGTAGACGATGTAGCTGTGCCCGGTTACCCAGCCGATGTCGGCGGTGCACCAGAACAGATCGTCATCGTGGTAGTCGAAGTTGTACTTGAACGTGATCGCAGAGAACAGCAGGTAGCCGGCCGTGGTGTGGAGCACGCCCTTCGGCTTGCCCGTCGACCCGGAGGTATAGAGGATGAACAGCGGGTCCTCGGCGTCCATCCACTCGATGTCGCAGTTCTGCGAGATGTCGGCGGCCCGGACTTCCTCGTGGTACCAGAAGTCGCGGCCCGGCTCCATGTCGACGCGGGCGCGGGCACGCGAGACGACGATGCAGGTCTCGACGGTCGGACACTCGTAGAGCGCGGAATCGCACTCAGCCTTGAGCGGCACGACGCGGCCGCCACGGATGCCCTCGTCGGCGGTGATGACCATCTTGGCGCCACAGTCCTGGATGCGGTCGCGCATAGCGGCCGCGGAGAACCCGGCGAAGACGACCGAGTGGATCGCGCCGATTCGGGCGCAGGCGAGCATCGCGACGGGAAGCTCGGGGATCATCGGCAGATAGATGACGACCCGGTCGCCCTTCTTGATCCCGTGCTTCTTCAGCACGTTGGCCAGACGGCACACCTTGTAGTAGAGCGCCTGGTAGGTGTACATCTTCGTCCGACCCTCATCCGACTCCCAGATGAGCGCGGCCTTGTTGCGGCGCCACGTGGTCAGATGGCGATCGACGCAGTTGTAGGCGACGTTGGTCTTCCCGCCCTTGAACCACTCGACCTTGGGAGTGTCGAACTCCCAGTCGAGAACCTTGTCCCACTTCTTGTGCCAGTAGAGGTACTCCTCGGCCTGCTCGGCCCAGAATCCCTCGGGGTCCTCGATGGAGCGCTGGTACATGGCGTCGTACTCTTCGCGCGTCTTGAGGTATGCGCGATCGCGCACGAACTCGGGGGGATCGAAGACCCTTCCCTCTTGCTGCATCGACTCGATGGAGTCAGCCATCTAGGAAACCTCGCCTCCTTCGTCGGGTCGCTCCCGGTCCGCGAACGGACGGCTGTCTCGCCGCGGCCGGTCTCGGGAGCCGTCACGATGCCGCACACACGCATCTGCCGTCCGCTGCCACATCATCCGAGCCGGAGTCGGCCGCTGTCCCGCCTTGCGGGGTCGGACGGCGGCTGCGCGTCGGTGAGCGGCACAGCCTGAACGGTGAGGTGTATTGCGCGCGCGCTTCCTGCGCGTTACAGTCTCCTTGGTTTTCAGTTTCCCTTCCCTAAGTTCCATCCCGGGGGAACCGGGATGGGCAGATGGGCAGCGACGAAGTAGGGGCCGGCACCTCTGCGCAGACGTTGCCTCGCGGACACCGCATGAGCGGGACCGCCAGAGACTCAGGGGTAATCGGGGAAGGCATGTGGGAAGCCCGGCCCGAAGGCCGGGCTTCTCCGTATTCCGAAGCCGGCGTCGACCGGCCGTCGCCAGCGTCAGCCGGCTACTCGCCGGGGACGAACGCGATCCCCCACCCGGTGCCGGTGTGCGTCGTGATCGCGGATCCCGCCTCCACGATCCGAAGCTCGGTCGCCTCGTACGCCTCCGCGATCGTATCCCGAAGATAGGCCGCAGTCTCGGGCGACAGCGCGTGGGCGACGAAGAAGCGTCCCTTCGTGGCGCCGTCCATCCCGCGCCGTACGAACTCCAGGGTCTCACTCATCGCCGCCTTGTGGCCGCGCGCCCGGGCCACCGGGCGAAAAGCGCCCTCGGCATCGACCGTCAGCAACACCTTGAGGTCGAGAAGCCCGCCGAGGAACGCGGACACCGCACCGATGCGACCGCCCCGTGCGAGGTTGTCGAGCTTGTCGAGCCCCACGATGTGCCTGACGCGCGAGCGCACGCGCGCAGCGGCCTCGAGCACTTCGTCCGGACCGGCGCCCCGGGCAGCGACCCGGGCCGCCTCGATGGCCTGCCAGCCTTCCGCAGTCGACAGGTTGAGGCTGTCGAACACGTGGACGCGACCCCCGAAGCGATCGGCGGCTTGGCGTGCGGATTCTATCGTCCCCGAGAGCCTGTTCGAGATGTTGACCGAGACGACGTGCTGGAAGTGCTCCAGCAGGTGCTCGTAGGCCTTCACGAAGTCGCCGACCGGCGGCTGACTCGTTGTCGGCAGTTCCCTCGCAAGCGTCATGCGCTGGAAGAACTCGGCTTGCGTGAGGTCACCATCGTGGAAGCACTCCCCGTCGGGCAGCGTCGTGATGAGTGGAACGACCGTGATGCCCTCCGCCTCGGCCATGCCGGCCGGAATGTCAGCGGTGGAGTCCGTCAGCACGGCCACACGCTGCACGTCCGTCATGCGAGTCTCACCATCCCCTCGGACATCGGCGCCCCGCCGAGCAGATGCACGTGGAGGTGCATCACCGTCTGACCGGCGTCGGGACCCGTGTTCACGATGAGTCGATACCCGCTCTCGGCCACGCCCATGGCGCGCGCGACCTTCGGAGCGGCCTCGTAGAGCGCGGCGTAGACCTCGCCGGGAACCGCGTCCTGCATGCCCGAGTAGTGCACGCGCGGGACGATCAGCACGTGGACCGGGGCCTGAGGGTGCAGGTCGGCGAACGCAGCGACGCGCTCGTCCTCGTAGACGAGCGGAACAGGGATCTCCCCGTTCGCGATCCTGCAGAAGATGCAGTCCTCCATGCGTGTCTCCCCCCGCATCCGGATCGGCGGGGCACGCTCCCCGCCGTGCGAACAGACCTACGCTTCGTCGGTGCTCTCGTCCGCCTCGAGATCACCCATGAGCATCGTGACGCGCTGCTCTGCTTCCGTCAGGCGTGTCTGGCACGCCCGCAGCAGTGCCACTCCCCGCTCGTAGCGCGCCAAGCTGTCCTCGAGGTCGAGCTGACCGCCTTCGAGGGCCGAGACGATCCCTTCGAGCTCGGCGAGCGCCTCGGAGAAGCGCATCGACTCGGGCGCGACAGGTGCATCACTCATCGGTTCCGGTCCCTTCGATCGAGACTGACTGGACGACGCAACCGGCCGAGCCCTCGTGGAGACGCACGCTCACGAGATCGCCGGGCGTCAGTGTGGCGGCAGAGCGCACCACGCGGGTGCCATCCTCCGCATAGCATACGGCGTAGCCGCGAGCCAGGATACCGAGCGGCGATAGGTCGCCGAGGCGCGCTGCGACCTGCCTGAACGACGCCTCAGCACGCTCGAGAGTGCGCTCGGATGCCGCGGCCAAGCGCTCGCCGGACACGGTCACACGCAAGCGGTCGCGCGTGATACGCGCAGGCAGGGCGCGAGGCAGACCGGTGGCGGCCGCGTCGAGTCGCTGAGCGACCGTCGCGGTGAGCGCCCGAGGGTCGCGGAACACCGCGTGCGACCTCACGACGGCGACGCGCCGCTCCGCCGCGCGGAGGCTGTGGAGTAGCGCCCGGCCGAGGAGTCGCGCGCTGGCGGTGAGCGCCGCGGCGACCTCGTCGACCGCCGGAGCCACGGACTCGGCGGCCGCGGTCGGCGTCGAGGCGCGCAGGTCGGCGACCATGTCCGCGAGCGAGGTATCCGGCTCGTGGCCGATGCCTGTCACAACCGGCACGGGACAGGCCGCAACAGCGCGCACGACCGATTCCTCGTTGAACGGCATCAGGTCCTCGTACGTGCCGCCACCGCGGCACAGGATGACGACGTCGGCACCCGACTCCCCCGCCACCCGCATGCCGTCGACGATCGCCGCGGCAGCGCCCGCGCCCTCCACCGTCACTCCGGCGATGACGAGCTCGGCGACCGGGTACCTGCGCCGGAGCGTCCTGATCACGTCGTGCACGGCCTTGCCGCGCGGAGAGGTCACCAGTGCGATCTTGTCAGGAAACTCGGGAATGGCGCGCTTGCGCTCGGGTCGCATGAGGCCCTCGGCCTCGAGGCGCCTCGCAAGTGCGGCCACCTGCATGCGGAGCGCGCCCTCGCCTGCCGCTTGCAAGGTACGCACCTGGAACTGCATGCGGCCCTTCGGCGCGTAGACGGTGAGCGTGCCGCCCACTTCGACGAGCATGCCGACGCGCAGGTCCACGCCCGCGAGCTCGTACGCGTCGCGCCACATGAGGCACGGCATCACCGAACCGCCGTCGGACAGCGTGAAGTAGACGGCCTTGTAGCCGCTGCGGTATGTGGACTCGGACACTTCCCCGATGACGCGCAGCGGCACACCCTCCAGCGTCCGCTTCGCGAGCGTCATCGCCTCGGTCACACTCAGCGCCCGGGGCGCGTCACTCATACGTTCGGCCTCCTCTTTCGAAGTCACCGCGATGCTACCACCCTCCGGCGCGGAGCAGACGCGTCGCGGAGATGGCACCGCACGCGTCGCACGCGGCGCACGGCACCGGCGTGCGCTCGTCGAAATGCGCGCACAGGATCCTGTGACGGCAGCACCCGGTTGCGGCGAATCGGTACATCTCGCGCAGTGACGCGCGCACCACGGCGCGCCGCTCCGGGGGCAGATCGCGCGCTAGGCCGTCACGTCGCCGGACGTCAGCCCAGGAGTAGAGCAGCACGCAGTCGGAGTCGCCGCCGTCGCGACCGGCGCGCCCCACCTCCTGCGCGTACGCCTCGAGCGACCCCGGAAGGTCGGCATGCACCACCAGCCGCACGTCCGGCTTGTCCACACCCATGCCGAACGCCACGGTGGCGACTACCACGCGGCAGGCCCCGGCGAGGAACGCATCCTGCACCTCCGCCCGCCGGGCCGGATCGAGGCCCGCATGGTAGGCCTGCGAGGGCACGCCCCTGCGGGTGAGCCACGAAGCGAGCGAGGCGGCGCCCGACCGCGACACGCAGTACACGATCGCGGCCTGCCCCGCATGCGCCTCGAGCAGGGCCGCGACGACCAGACGCGCATCGCGTACGCCGTCCTTGCGGAAGGCGGCCAGCTTCAGGTTCGGCCTGAAGAACGACCCGCGGAAGACGAACGGATCGCGCAGGCGCAAAGCGCAGGCGATGTCGTTCTCGACGCGGCGCGTCGCCGTCGCCGTGACGGCCAGCACGGGGGCATCGGGCGCGACACGTGCGCGCGCGTCCGCGAGCAGCAGGTAGTCGGGCCGGAAGTCGTACCCCCATTGCGAGATGCAGTGCGCCTCATCGACGGCGAAGAGCCCGAACACGCCCGCTCCCGCGAGTTCCCCGGCGAGCCGCGGCAAGCCCTCGGGCGCGGCGTAGAGCAGGTCCATGTGCCTGCTGCGCAGCGATCGGAGTGCCTGCCCGCGCACTTCCGTGGAGACTGTCGAGTCGATGACCGCCGCGCGCAGCCCCCGACGACGCGCGGCATCGACCTGGTCGCGCATGAGCGCGACGAGCGGCGAGACCACGAGCGCGCAGCGACCACCCGCGACTGCGGGAAGCTGGTAGGTGACCGACTTGCCACCCCCGGTGGGCAGGATCGCGACGGCATCGCGACCCGACATCACAGCCTCGACGACCTCGCGCTGGCCGGGCCGGAAGGCGTCATGCCCGAAGCGGTCGTGCAGAACGCGCAGAAGCGCGTCCTGGGACGTCGTCGATCGAGGGGGATCCTGTGCCGCTTCGTTCACGGGACGAGGCTACGCGGCTTGGCTTACCAGAATCCGAGCGAGCCCGTAGCGACGTCTGTATCAGTCCCGGCGCGAAAGCCCCAAGAAGTAGATGAACTGCATGATCGAGACGAGCGCCGCCGCCACATACGTCATCGCCGCCGCATTGAGCACCGAACGCGCACCCGCAGCCTGCTCGGGCGGAAGGCCGGCCGAGAGCACCGCGATGGCCCGATGGGAAGCGTCGAACTCGACCGGCAGCGTGACGAGCTGGAACAGCACCGCCGCGCCGAAGACGAGCGCTCCCACGAGCACGAGTCCGCTCAGATTCAGGAAGAAGCCGACCATGATGAGCAACCAGCTCATCTGGGAGCCGATGTTCGCGGCCGGGACGAGGGCTTGGCGGATGACGGCGGGCGCGTATCCCTGAGCGTGCTGAACGGCGTGACCCGCCTCGTGAGCGGCCACACCAGCCGATGCGACGCTCCGGCCGGCGTAGACGGCCTGCGAGAGCCGCAGCACGCGCGTGCGGGGATCGTAGTGGTCGGTGAGGCTACCGCCGATCTGCTCGATCCCCACCGAGCCCAACCCATTCGAATCGAGCATCGTGCGCGCGATCTCCGCGCCCGTCTTGCCGTTGTAGAGGTCCACCCGGCTCCACTTGCGGTAGGCGCCGTTGATCCACGCCTGCGTGATGAGGCCGAGCACGAGACCGACGAGCATGATCCCGAGATAGCCTGAGTTGAAGAAGAGAAACGGCATCGTTGCGTTCAGTCCTCTCGCCGTCTGGTCCGGCGCGTGTGGCGCCGGTGTCCGATGCAGTGCAAGCCGTGTGCCGCCACAGCGGGCGGCGCCTACGCGTCTCCGACGAGGCCGGCGGTGCGGTCGACCTTGATGACGCCGTCGGCCACGCACAGTGTGATCTTGCCGTCGATCAGCGCGACGAGGTCCTCTCCGACGATCGAGCGGCGCCACCCGGACATGAGCGGGCTGTCGTCGCGCTGTCCCGACGCCAGGCGCTCGAGGTCGGTGCGGGTTGCGAGCAATGGAACGGCGATGCCGTGCTCCGAAGCCCGCAGGCGCACGAGCGCGCCCATGAGTTCCACAACGCCCTCCACGTCCACGATGGTGCGTGGACGCTTCTCGAAGCGCGGCAGCGCATCCTCCGGCATCTCGACGCCATCCTTGACCGCGCGGAGCAGTCCGGCTCCGCCGTCGCCGAGTGCGCGCGGGTTGAGGCCGCGCACGTCGGAGAGCGCAGCCGCATCCGTCGGGCGACGGCGGGCGACCTCCACGAGCGTCTCGTCGCCGATGATCCAGCGGCGCGGCATGTCGCGGCGCATCGCTTCGCGCTCCCGCCATGCGGCCACCGCCTGCAAGACTCCGAGCTGGCGGCGCGACAGCGAAGCGATCCGCTTGAGCCTCCGGTACTGTTCCTCCGGGACGATCGCATAGGTCGCGGGGTCGGAGAGGCGCTCGAGATCGGCAGCGAGCCAGGAGGTCCGGCCGTCTCGCTCGAGCCGTCCCGAGATCTCCAGGTAGGCGTTGTCGAGGTAGCGCACGTCATTGAGCGCGTATTCGATCTGCGCGGGGGTCAGCGGGCGCCGTGCCCAGTCCGTGAACGTATCCGACTTGTCCAGATCCACGTCGAAGATGTCCTTGACCAGTCGCGCGTATCCGACCTGGCTGGGGAAGCCCGCAACCGTCGCCGCAATCTGGGTGTCGAACACAGGACCTGCTGCACTTCCGGACAGCCGGAAGAAGATCTCGAGATCCTGGCTGCCCGCGTGGACGATCTTGAGCACGGAGGCGTCGGAAAGCACATCCAGGAGCGGGCTGAGGTCGGTGAGCTCGAACGGATCGAGGATGGCGCACTCGTCACCCACCGCGATCTGGATGAGACAGAGCTTCGCCCAGTACGTCTTCTCCCGCATGAACTCGGTGTCGAGCGATATCCTGCCGTGCGCTCGAGCTCTGTCGAGCAACGCGGTCAGCTCAGAGGCGTCGTGGAGGTACACAGGGTCCTTCCGGTCTTGGTCGCCGCTGCACGTGTGCGTGCCGGGCCGACGGTGTGCTGACAAGTATCCGCGCATGGCCGCGCAACGGCAAACTCAGAGTATGCGGCCGATCGCGAGTCCGGCGACTGCGGCGACGAGGCCGAGCACTCCGCTCCCGAACATGTTGAAGAGCGCCGGGCCATACGCACCCTGCTCGAACAGCGCCACCGATTCGTAGGCGAGCGTGGAGAACGTCGTGTACCCGCCGAGCACACCCGTTCCGAGGAATACGCGCCAGTCCGGCGAGATGAAGCCCCGCTCCAAAGAGGCGCCCATGAGCACGCCCAACAGCAACGCGCCTGTCACGTTGATGATCATGGTGTGCCACGGGAACGTCGGCCCGAAGCGCTCGGCCAGCCATCCCCCGAGCACCCAGCGTGTGGCGGCACCCAGCGCCCCACCCAGGGCCACGAGGGCGATCTCCCGCACCGATGCCCCCGCTACCACAGCGACTGCCAGCTGTAGAGGAGTCCCACGACCGCGTAGATCGCGAGTCCGACGAGCGTGACCGTCGCCTTCACCCACAGCGGGCGCTTCGGATCCTTCCACAGCATCCACGCGGCGACGGGCGACGTGATCACCAGCAGGTAGAGCAGGATCATCGTGAGCTGGCGGGTCGCCGAGGAACTCTCCTGCACGACTCCGGCGCTCAGCGTGGGCTTGAAGTCATCGGTCTTGTAGAGGTTGAGCCCCCGCTCGCCAAGGAACCCCGGGGGCACGTTCGGGGGCAGCTCCCCCATCGCGCCCTTGTCGAGGGCCTCGTCCAGCTCGCGCTTGTCGACCGCCATCGTCACACCCTTCACCGGCGCTGCACCACGCCGCGGAGTCACCGCCGCGTCCTTCACTCTTCGTCCGAGAACCCGACCCGGATGTGCGAGCCATCGCAGAACGGCTTGTTCCTGGACTCGCCGCACCTGCACAGCGTCACGCGGTTGCGAACCTCATATGTCGTGCCATCCGCTGACTCTACGGGGATTCGCCCGCGAACCCAGAGGGGGCCGCTCACGCGCTTGTGAGGGTCTTCGGTGACCGCGATCGACGGGGCCAGATCCGGCTCGATCACACCGGGTCCGCTCGGATCTTCAGCAGTGTAGCGTCCCGAAGGGCACAGGCACGACTCCTCGATGACGATCTCGCGCGATTCATCATCGTCGCGCTCGACCCGGTGCCACGCCGCGCCCTTCGCAGCGCAGAAGCGCGCCTCCGCGCACAGGTCGCGCTCGTCGATGAGGGTCACGCGAGGCCCCACGAACCGCTCGGCCGCTTCGGCATACGGGACGCGCGATGCCGTCTCCGTGCCGTCGAACGCGACGAGCGCGTGGGAGCCGTCGCAGTTCGGCTTCATGCCGGAGTGTCCGCAGCGGCACAGTGCGCACGTGGCGCGCTCGGGAAACCGTTCGGTCTCTGCCCAGGCGACGCTCTCGCCCTTCTCGTCGACGACGATCTCCTCGCGCGTCACGGGCACGCTGCCGTGGACGAGGTACGGTCCGTTCTTGACAACCCGCACTCGCGGCTCGCTGGAGTCAGACATGGTTGTGCGCCTCCGATGCTGGACGGGGTCCAGCAGATGATATCCCCCGCGAAGGGGTGCCAGGTCACGGTGTTCGAGGCGCCGGATCGCGCGGGCGCGTGCGGTCGGAGGAACGCCCGCTACAGCCGACGCCACGATGTGAGGGAGATCCCGCCGCCAGCGGAGTTGCCGCCGCTGCCCCAATACGGCAGCCCCACCGAGACCCAGTCGCCCAGTGCCGGGAACGCGATGATCGTCGTGTTGTTGCTGAGCGTCCCCAGCCCCTGCTCGGATACGAACGAACCCTTGAGAGTGGTGTTGTTCGCGGGCACCTGCAGCTTGCCCACCATGTAGCAGGCCGCCACTACATCCACGTTGTTCGTGCCCACGGTCATGTCGTAGGCCGTGAACAGCCCGAGCAGATCGCGCGGGCCCGGATCGGGGATCCCGTCCGCGCCGTTGGCCGTCGCCGGGACGACAGAGGCGTCGATGTAGATGCCGCCGGTGCAGACGATGGTCCCGTTTCCCACGTACCGTATCGACTGGCTGATCCGGATATCGCCCGTGACGTATACGGTTCCCTCGATGTAGAGCACGTGGTTCACAGCGTCGTACGCCAGATCGTCGTGCAGGTCGGCGGTCGTCGGGTAGTGACCGTCGCCGGACCACGAGCCGAATGAGGCGGTCGTCGAGCTGATGGTGAGGCCCGAGTCCAGCACCTTGTAGGCCGCGGAGGCACCAGAGGCCTTGGAGCGGATCCATCCGGTGGGCCGGTCATTCGGTGGACTCATCGTCAACGCGGAGTACGTGCCGAGATCGCCGACGCTGATCGCCTCGTAGTTGATCGTCGAGCGGTCGCCCATCTTGTTGTCGCTCGACTGCGCCGTCGCGTGTGTGCGCGAGGTTTCCAGGTAGCTCGCAAGGTTGACTCGCGTGACGGGCATCGCCTTCGCGGGGTCCCAGCCGCGGTTGACCAGGTTCTGACTTCCGGCTGCGTTTCCGAGGATATGCCCGGTGGTGTAGACATCGATCGGGCTCGACGGTGCCGACTTGATGCTGAGATCCGCGTTCTGTATCGAGAGCGGACCGCCGTTGATCTGGGAAGCTGCGGAGTTGAGCGTGAAGACCGGCACGGTGCTCGAGGGCGGGAAGATGATGTAGAACGGCCCGTTGATCGTGCCGTTGCCGACGATCGATCCGCCTGTGTAGCCGGCGAAGTAGAAGACGTTGTTGCCCCACGGGAGCTCGGATGCTCGCCCGCTCGAGACGCTGAACGAGGCCGTCACGATCTCCTCGGTGCCGTCGGGCGCCGTGCCGGTGGACGTGCAGGCGTAGGAGTCCTGTGCAGCGTTCAGCGCGACCGTGACCGCATACACGGCGGTCGATGCGGGCATGCTCCCCGTCCACGACGCCGTCGCCGGAAGGTCGCTGCCGCGAGCCTGCAGGTCCGTGAAGGCGACGAGCACGCCGGAGCTCGCGGCCTGGAAGGCGGCATCGTGCTGGTCCGCCATCTGCGACTGGAAGAGCGTCTGGCTGCTGAAGTAGAACGCCGCCGTGAGCAGCACGACGAGCAGTGCGATCGCACCGATCACGATGACGAGCGCGATGCCCGAGTCGTCGCGGGTCGATCCCGGGAAGCGAGGCATGCGCATCACCTGATCCTCAGCACGATGTCGCGGGAGTTGTCTCGCACACCCTCAGTGAACCGCGAGGAGACGCGCAGACGCACACGACCGATCGCCGTGACGCTGTACCCGCCGGGCAGCGTCCCGACGAACGCCGCGACGCTCGCGTCCGGCGAAGACGACTTGTCCGGTGGCGTCGTAGCCATGAGGCTCGAATCCGACGCCGCCTTGTAGAACTCGAACAAGGGCGTCTCCGGGCTTGTGTACAGGTTCGTGTTGTTCTCGCTCATCGCCCAGAGCGTGTGCGTGCTGCCCGCTGGCGCCGTACCGCTCGCATCGCTCGACCAGCGCTCCCACACGAGCTGGCCGACCGCCGCCGAAGGATCGACGGACGGAGTCGTGTAGATGCTCTGCACCTGGTAGCTGCCGTCGTCCATGCTCGCTAGGAGCACGATCCGCTGGTCGGAGGCGTAGAGCAGTCTGCTCCCCATGATCTGCTTGCTGAGCAGCTCCATGGTGAAGGACAGGTCGTTCGCCGCCGTGCTGTTTGTGGTGGTACTGCGCGCGGAGAGGGACAAGACCTGCACCGTTGTGAAGACCGCAGTGATGGTCACGCCCAACAGCGCGAGCACTATCACCATCTCGGTCAGCGTGAGTCCCACGTCGTTGCGCTTCCGCATCACCACTGCGCGAACACCATCGCCCTCGTCCCGACCGTGGTGATGTCAGCCGGCGCGTTGAGGATGGAGGAGCTGACGGTCGTCGACACGGCCCCGTAGCCGTTCGGGGTGATCGTTGTGACGGCGACATACCAGTAGCGGGTGACGGAGTTCAGGTTCGTCTGCGCATCAACGGCGCTCGCCGTCGACCACGTCGGCGAGTTCGAGTTGACCGTACCGACGAGCGTCCCGCTCGCCGGAGCCTGAGTCGCCGAGGTCAAGCGGTAGAACCGCGTTGTTGCCGTGCCGGTCCACGGGAAGGTGGGACCGCTCGGAACGTTCAACGTGACGGTGACGTTGAACTTGTTGCCGGACTTGGCGACGGCCCAGGTTCCCGCGCTGTTGTAGCGAGTGATGCCCGCCGTCACGGCGGGATTCGAGAGATTGCCGCTCCCGCTCCCGCGGTCCGGGCTCGACGAGCGCACCTCGACGGCGTACCGGGAGAAGGCGGTCAGGCCCGCGAGCCCGAGCGGAGCCGCTGAGGCAGGCACATCGGTCCGAATGATCGGGTTGAGCCCGCTCACTGCGGTCCAGTGCGTGTAGTCGCCCGCCACGGACGTGTCTGCCGGCTGGCGGTAGGCGCGGAGCACGTAGTGGGATGCCGGGAGCACTGAGACCCCGTCGATGCCCGTGCCGTCCGTGGACGCGCTCCACCAGACATTCGCGGCGGTGTCGTTGACGAACGAGCTGCCGATCGTTCCGGGGACCGTCGGGGCGAGGTTGTCGACATTGAGCGTGATCGGCGCGCTGTTGCCGACGTTGTTCCCGCTGTCTGTCGCGCGCGCCGTGATGGAGTGGTCGCCTTCACGCGCGGTGGTGGTGTCCCACGTCCATGTGCGAGCAGCACTCTGGCCGCTCAGCACCGTGGATCCCCACGATTGCACGCCGTCGAGCATGTCCATCCACAGCAGGGTTCGCCCGGCACTCGTGACCGTTGCTGACCCCGTGACGGAGACGGCGGAACCCCAGACCACCGTCCCGGACGCAGGAGAGACGACAAGACAACTCGGAGTCGTCACGCTCGACGGCCCGCCACTCGGCAGACCCACGACGCCGATGTCGGCCACCAGCGCCGAGGCGGTGAAGGACATCTCGGACCCGCCGGAGACACCATGCGAGGTGATCGTGAGCGTCACGGTCTTGAGCAGATGGGTCGAGGGATCCTCAGGGCGGCCCCAGGACACGGACGGCGTGATGGTGATCACGTACGGCGCGTCGGTCGAAACCTCCGAGGTCAGCGTCCCCGACGGATCGCCCCCGGGGACGCCCACGTTGGCGTACGTCTCTTGGCGGACGCGGTCGAGGTAGCCGGCGGCAGCGTTGACCATCGCCGTGCGTTGCCGGGAGGTCGACACCATGAACGAGGATGTCGTCGCCAGCTGTACCAGGGCGATGAGGGTGATCAGCAGGATCGAGAGCGCCACGAGGAGCTCGACAACCGAGAATCCCGACGCGTCGGAACCGGCGCTCCGGCTTTCGTGAGCGCGCCCTCCCAGGCCCGCATGCAGGCGGCTAGACAAGATCATGGAGCAGCCGCCTCAACCGGGGAAATGCTCCGAGGCTGAGCTCGTGAGCGAGCTCAGCGGTGACTCCGGACCGGTGCACCAGGTCGACGAGCGAACGAATGGCGGCACACTTCTCGGTGCAGCTGACGGTGAACATGCGGCGAGACAGCCACACGAGCAGGCCCACGCCCATGGCGAGACCGGCCGTCGCGGTCATGTAGACGATCGCGAGCGAGACGCGCCGATATGTCTCGTATGTCCACACGCCGCTCACGACCATCGGCGGGAGGATGGAGACGATGAGGACAGCGGCGAAAGCGCTGGCGACGCATCCACCGATGAGGACCCAGAGCACGACGCGAGATGCGTCGAGGGTGCGCTGTTCAGCTTCGACTATGTATTCCTCCGCGAGCCGTGCGCGTGTCGCGATCGGGGCCGCGTTCATGCGGGGATCGCCCGCGCCCGACGCCAGGAAGCCCCACGGACCGACATTCGAATGGGTGCCGACCCACCGCATGGCACGAAGGATCATGCCCTGCCCCCATGAGGTCAGCACCACGAGCGACCCGATCATGAGTGCCACGGCGTAGACCGCGACGAACACCTGGAAGGGTATAGCCACTATGAGCCTCCACGATCCCGGTGCGACGCGCGAACGCTCGTCGCGGACATTGTATCGTCACCAGGCCGCATGACCACAAGGAAGGCTCAGCCAGGCCCCATCTGCGCCGGACGCGCACGCCGCCGTTTCGACCCGCGGTAGCGCCTCAGTCCTCGCGTCTGGGCTCCCTGGTCGCAGCCCACAGCGCCAACACGACGCCGCCGAGGAACACGGGTCCGAGACAGACCAGTTCGCCGATCAAGACGGGCGACATTCCCCCGAAGAGGCCAGCGCCCTCTGGCGAGCGGCCGCCGAGCGCGACGCTCGAGATCGCGATGATCACAACCGGGAGCGTGATCATCGCGATCGCTGCATAGAAGCGCGATTCGACTCTGGGTGCGTTCGGCATGCGCTCCCGGCTTCCGCATCACCACGGCGAACGCGGTCAAGTTCCGCCCTAGAAGATAGCAGAGGACCCGGCGCACTCGTCCGGGCGCTCATCGGACACGCGACGAGCCATCGCGGGCGAGGCTCGCTCCGCGGTTGCCGGGGGCTGTCTCCTCCACCAGCGGAGACGTGGGCTGCGTTCGGCCGCTCGCGGGAACAATCCTCATGGATGGCGGTGCAGAACCCGCGGCTCCGAGGCGGGGATCGCGACGGAGAGTCGAACGGGGACCACACCGGCCGACGCCCACTGGACGGGACAGGCGATCCCAATGAGCACTCAGATGCTGGACACGACCTTCCGTCGGATCTTGGACACCATATCGGACGGCGTCTACGTGACGACGGAAGAACGCGAGATCATCTACTGGAGTGCAGGCGCCGAGCGGATCACCGGATATCGACCGGACGAGGTCGTCGGGAAGCACTGCTACGACAACATCCTCGTCCACACCAGCTTCGAGGGCGGGCAGCTCTGTCTCCACGGATGCCCGTTGCAGGAGTGCATCGAGCATGGGGGCGAACGTACCGTCAGCGAGGTCTTCCTGAAGCGCAAGGACGGGGAGCGACTGGCCGTGTACGTGAAGACGGCGATGTTCGAGAACGCTGGACAGAGAGTGGGTGTGGAGGTCTTCGGAGAACTGAGGGACGTCGCGGGCGAGGCGCTCGCCTCCCGAGTGCAGGAGCTCTCCGACTCGTCGATCACCGACCCGCTGAGCGGGCTGTTCAACCGCAGATACTTCGATGCCTCGTTGGAGCAGAGCTACGCCATGTTCCGGCGCCTCGGGCAGCGGTATGGGGTGCTGCGTCTCGACGTGGACGACTTCAAGTCGATCAACGACACCCTGGGGCACGCCGCCGGCGACGAAGCGATCAGATTCATCGCGGACGTGATGTCCTCCAACGCGCGCGCGATGGACGTGGCGGCCCGGTACGGCGGCGACGAGTTCGCGGTGATCTGCCCGGTCTCGACCCCTGACGACCTCGAGCACTATGGTCAACGGATCGTGCGTCTGATACGCGAGTCCCGGTGCGCCGTCGTGGCTGACGCTGGCCTTTCGCTGACCGTGTCTGCCGGCGGGACGCTCGTGGACGACGCCGACCACGACGCGCAATCCGCACTCCACCGCGCCGATGAAGCTGCCTACGAGGCGAAGCGCACGGGTCGCGACCGGCTCGTCATCCACACCCTGCTGAAGACCGGCTAGCGCCGAGAAGACCATCCCCCACCGCCGCACGGGTCACGTCGTCTCGCTGGACTCCCGGGCGCTCGAGTTGGCGGCCTTGTCTTGGTACATGCGCTGGTCCGCGGTCGCGATGATGTGCACCGCACTCGTGTCTTCCTCGAGACCCGCGACCCCGATGCTGAGACCTATGGGGATCCCGACATCGGCCCCGAGCGCCTCGACACTCGCCCTCATCCGTTTCGCGACCACTGAGGCGTCGACCTCTGTGGAGCCCGCGAGCAGTGCGGCGAACTCATCACCTCCGACGCGTGCGACGAGATCCACCTCGCGCACCTCCTTCTCGAGCAAACGCGCCACTGAGATGAGGACCTCGTCGCCGAAGGCGTGCCCGCGCTCGTCGTTGCATCGCTTGAAGGTGTCGACGTCCATGAAGAGCACCGTCGAGGAGATGCCGCGCCGAGCGAGGGCAAGACCGCGATCAAGGGCGACCATAAACGCGCGACGGTTCGCAAGACCGGTGAGAGCATCGTGCGATGCCAGGTGTTCTTCCTCGTTCGCGTGCACCCGGAGTGCAGCCTCGAGCCGCTTGGAGTCGGTGACGTCTCGAGACACGCCCAGCACGCATCCGGGCGCCACGTCGGAAAGTGGGACGAGGGATGTCTTCAGCCACACATCGGCCTCGCCGAAAGTGAAGCACTCCTCGGATTCGAGGGACTGGCCGGTCGCAGTCACCCGGGACAGATGGTCCTCGAGCCGCGCACCCATCGGCCCGAACAACTCGGCGACCCGCGCCCCCTTCATCTGATCGACGGTGCGCCCCACGAAACGCGCAGCCGGCGAGTTCGCGAGTGCGAGACGCATGTCGGCATCGACGACGAAGACGGAGTCGGGCGTCATCTCTGTCAGCGCGCGATACAGGCCCTCGCTCTCCAAGAGCCTCGCGGCCTCCTTGATCTGAGTGATGTCCGTGAGGACGCCGACGGCGTATCTCATCTGCTTCTCGTCGTCGCTGGCCACCGAAAGAGACAACCATGACGGGAACGCCGTACCGTCGGCCCTCGCCTGCCAAACCTCGCCCTCCCAGTGCCCATCGCTGAAGAGCGTTCGCTGTATGGCCTCGTAGAACTCGGGCGGGTGTCTGTCGGATTGGATGCTGCTCAGGACCGTGCCGACAACGTCCTCCCTCGAACGTCCGGACAGGCGGCAGAAGGCGTCATTGACGTCCACGACCCGCTGGTCTGGGTCGGGCAGCGTGACGACGATGCCCTCGTTGACCGTGTCGAACACCGTCCTGGCGAGTTCGAGCCGTTCCCTGGCCTGCCGCAGTTCAGTCACATCGCGAAGGGTGATGAGCTGCGCAGGTGCCTTGGCGGAGCCGACGACCAGCGGCGTGATCCTGAGCTCGATCTCGCGGGAGTCGCCGCCCGAGCAGCCCTTCAGCACCGCGCGCCCGGGGCCTCCTCTGCCAAGAAGGGCAGTGGCGCCTTCCATCTCCCCGAGGACGACCTCGGCGCGCATGCCGAGCACCTCGGACGAGGGCCGGCACAGCATCGCCAGCGCCGCCGGATTCGCGTCCACGACGCGGCCTTCGCAATTCAGGACGACGACTCCGTCCAGCATCTGTTCGACCAGCGCATCGCGAGCCACGGGGACGATCTCGAGCAGCGTGCCGCGGAGAATGGCAACCAGCCAGAGCGAGCCGGTGACCAGGAACGCGAGCGGCGCGAGATCGAGGCCGCTCAGCGAGACGAGCCGGGACTCGGTGACGGCGCTCGAGATGAGTGGCACCAGCCCGCCCGCGAACACGATCCCAGCCTGGGTGCGATCGGCTCCGGAAGGACGGAGCCACACTCGCAGCATGATGACGAGACCGGCGATGATCGTCACGAACGCGAACACGTTGTAGGCGAGATAGAGGGGGCCTGGTACGGCATCGTAGTGCGTGTACGGACCCATCGTCCGCGCGACGAACGCCGCGTTGTACAAGCGACCGGGGTTCAGCCAAACGATGCCGAGGAACGCCAAGGACACTGTCACCAACAGCGCGATGATCGGAGTTCTCCATCGCTTCACCCTGGCAATATCGAGCGCCAGACGCATGACTGCGACGGGGACCATCCAGACCCCGAGAAACGTCGCTCCGAGCCAGAAGACCTGCCCTCCCAAGGTGGGTGCGTACCACATGACGGCTGAGGCAGCGGACCAGATCGCAATACCGAGCATCAGTGCCGCGAGCGACAGCGCACCGCGAGCCGCGCGGCGTCGCCACGCGACCCACGACACCGCCAGGGACAGGACGGTGGTGACCGCGTACAGGAGCACGAAGATGTGGTGCAGCTCTACCACGAGACTCCTCCCGAGGCTGAGTCGCCGACCGCTCGTGACATACATACCCTCGGCGCCCTCGCCGGCAGACGGGTGGATGGAGCCTTGTCACGTGCGGGTGGGACCACACACATGCCCGGCGGACCTCCCCGGAAGCAGGGGCTGCCGTGCGTCCACGCCTTCGTCTCCGCCACCGGGCACTCGCCTCTCTACCCCGGCGTTGCTCCTGCCGACAACAATGAGGGAAAGAAGTACGAGTCACGCTTGGCGGGGTGGCCGGCAGATCTGGCGGATTCGGTGGGCGCGCGGAGCGCATGGGGTTGGCTCGGCTGGATCGCAACGACTTGTGCCATTGCGGTTGTGCTCGCCCCCCTTGTTCCACCGGTCCAAGCGCGACCGTTTCACACCTCCGATCGCCAAGCCTACGAACTTGCGACGAACCACCTGTTCCCGGGCTTGCCGGTGCAGCACGTTGTCTACGTGGAGTCGATCCCACAGTCCGGAATCGCAGATGGACTGTACTGCCCCGCTCGGTCGGTGATCGATATCCGCGTGCTCAACGACACCATCTCGAGGTCCGACTACATCGCGATCCTTCGTCACGAGTACGGGCATGCACTGCTCTGCACATGGTTCGAGTGGGGCTCTTCCGGAGATGGCGCGTTCGAGAGTCTGGTGGACTTCACGACCACCAACACCGTCGACGTGCCCTCGCAGCTGGCTGGCGTCGCGCTCGAATACCGCGCGCACCCCAGGCAGTTCGGGGTGTATGCGAGTTCCGACTTCGCCGAGTGGCTCGCCGAGGCGTACGTCTCCTACGTGGCCGGGGACGACCTCCCGCCGCACGTCAAGTCGTTCTACGACTCGCTGCGATCCGTGGAAGACCCGTCACAGTGCGCCACCCGTGCGGCCGCCCAGGATTCCGAATAGGCATCGTGCGCAGTGCCGCGCACCGCATCAACATGGCAGAAGGCCCCGGCTCTACTGAGCCGGGGCCTTCGTCGCATTCATGGTGGGCGATAGAGGATTTGAACCTCTGACCCCTTCCGTGTCAAGGAAGTGCTCTCCCCCTGAGCTAATCGCCCGTACGCCGCCTCGCGAAGCGCAGCGAGGGGTATTGTACCGGCACCCCGAGGAGCGCGCCACCCCTATTCCTGCAGGAGAGGGAACACGCAATCCGTCCTTGCGCGGCTGTTGCGGCTTCGCTATCCTACTCCTCGCGCTTTGACGCATGCGGACGTGGCTCAGCTGGTAGAGCACAACCTTGCCAAGGTTGGGGTCGCGGGTTCGAATCCCGTCGTCCGCTCCATAGATACCTTCCGAAGGCCGGTCCCGGCAGCGTGGCTAGCGCAGCGGACCGGCCTTCGAACTTGATAGGCACCCGGCACATCGGGCACAGCGGGCGACGTCGCCAAGTGGCAAGGCAGGGGCCTGCAAAGCCCTTATCCCCGGTTCGAATCCGGGCGTCGCCTCCAGGAATGAGAACGGGCCCGTCAGCGGCGACGCTGGCGGGCCCGACGCGTCCTTCGCCGAAGACAGCACGCGGACGACGATCACTGGGACGACTTCCACGTGCGCTCGAACTCGCGCTCCAGCGCCCGGAAAGCTTCCACGATGGACGGGTCGAACTGGCTGCCCGTCCCCTCGATGATGATCTCGCAGCTTCTCGCGTGCCCGATCGGATCCTTGTAGACCCGGGGCGAGCGCAAAGCGTCGTACACGTCGACGACCGTCATGATCCGAGCACTCAGTGGGATGTCCTCCCCCGAAAGCGCGTCGGGATAGCCGCTGCCGTCCCATCTCTCGTGATGCGATCGCGCGATCCGTATCCCCATCCTGACGAAGTCGTTGTGCGGGTATTCCTTCAGGACCGCTTCGAGGGTCGCCGCGCCCAGGACCGTGTGGGTCATCATGACCTCGAACTCCTCAGGGGTCAGCCTGCCGGGCTTGAGGAGGATGGCGTCGTGTATGCCCACCTTGCCGATGTCATGCAACGGAGATGCGCGCACGATGTTCTCGACGAAGACGTCGTCGATCTCCTCCGCGCTGGTTCCCGCCCCGCGCATCTCGCTCGCGAGCAGGCCGCACAGTGTCTGGACGTGCTCGAGGTGACGACCCGTTGCGTCATCCCGAGACTCAGCGAGCTTCGCCAAGGCGAAGATCGTGGCCATCTGAGATTCGGCGATCTCCTTGACCTGCTCCTGGACGAGGGCCTGCAGTTCGCGGTTGTGCCGTTCGATCTGCACCTGCAGGCGGCGCAGTCTGAGGTGCGTCTCGACGCGAGCCCTGACCTCGTCGAACTGGAACGGCTTTCCCACGTAGTCGGCCGCCCCTGCTGCGAAGGCCCTGACCTTGTCCTCTGTCTCGCCGAGAGCGCTGAGGAAGATGACCGGGATGCCCTTCAGCGTGTCATCCGCCTTCAGATGACGGCAGACCTCGTACCCATCCATCTCGGGCATCATGATGTCGAGGAGGATCAGATCCGGCGGCTCGCTCTCGGCAGCTCTCAGCGCGGCCGCCCCCGACTTCGCCAACCTCGGCCGATAGCCCTGCTCCTTCAGCATCCCGGCGAGGAGCTGCAGGTTGGCCACGGTGTCGTCGACGATCAGGATGTCCGCACGGGGCGCCCCCGATGACTCTTCGCTCTCGAGAACGGCGTCCACCTGGTCGGTCACGATCCCTCACCTCCCGGAAGTGTCGCGAGGATGTGCTCGGCGTCGAATCTCTCGGCCAGGCCGCGCAGCGCCCTGGCGAGCCGTCTGTCCGTGTGCTCGACCTCGCCCGCCAACTCGAGCACGGCGTCGAAGTCGGCATTGACGGTGGCGAATCGGATGCGTTCGACGAGATCCTTCGGAAGTGCGGCGAGCGCCTCGGGGCTGAACGCGCTCTCGGTCTCCGACTCGGTTGCGGGGGGCTCCTCTTCGTACACATAGTGTGCACCAAGGAGCTTCGCGATCTTTTCGAGGATCTCGCTCTCATGGAACGGCTTCCCCACGAACTCGTCGACGCCCGCGTCGTAGACCCCCTGGCGCATCTCCGCAAAGACGCTCGCGGTCACGCCGATGATCGCGACGTCGGCACCTCCCGGCATCGCACGGATCCGCCGCGTGGCCTCGTAGCCGTTCATCTCCGGCATGCGCATGTCCATGAGGATGAGTTGCGGACGCCACTGCTCATACTCCTCGAGGGCCGCTCTGCCGTCAGAGACGGACCTCACGCTGAACCCGACGCGTTCGAGCAGCTGGACGAGGAGTCCGCGGTTGTCCGGAGCGTCGTCGGCGACGAGGATGCGGTACCGCGGCTCTCCGGGGCGAAGCCCCGCGACGTGACGCCCTGCTGCGCCCGCTTGGACCGTGGCCGCCGCAGCTTCCTCGACGGCGATGTCGAATCTGAAGGTGCTGCCCACCCCGAGGGTGCTCTCCACCTCGATGTCGCCCCCGAGTAGGCGCACGAACTCGCGACTGATCGCGAGTCCGAGGCCGGCGCCGGTCTCCGCGGGCCGCCCTGCGGCGACCTGCTCGAAGTACTGGAACAGCCTGTCCGTGTCCTCCGGAGCGATCCCGCGACCGGTGTCCTCGAGCTCCACCAGCAGGCGAAGCTTGCCCTCCTCCTCGGGCCGGACCGACACGCGCAGTTCGATGCTGCCCGTGTCGGTGAACTTCACGGCGTTGCCGAGCAGGTTGACGAGTATCTGACGCAGCTTGTTCTCGTCAGTCACGATGAAACGGGGAAGCTCATCCGAGCAGACGATGTGGAAGTCAAGCCCCTTGCCCTCTGCCCGCAGGCCGAAGAGCGATCTCATCTCGTCGAGCAGGGTCTGCAGGGAGAACGCCGTCGGATGGGTGGATATCCTCCCGGCCTCGACCTTCGACATCTCCAGCACGTCGTTGATGAGCGCGAGCAGGTGCTCGCCGCTGCTGTTGATGGTGTCGAGTTGCTGCCGCTGGAGCTCGGAGAGCCCCTTGTCGCGTCTCATAAGCTGCGCGAAGCCGAGAATGGCATTCATCGGGGTCCGGATCTCATGGGACATGTTCGCGAGGAAGGCCGTCTTCGCGGCGCTCGCCCTCTCGGCGGCCTCCTTCTCGATGCGGAGTTCCTCTGCCTGCCGCCACTCTGTGATGTCCCTGACGAGAGACATGACGCCGACCACCTGGTTGCTCTCGTCCACGAGCGCGGTGTTGACCCATTCGCACACGATCGTGCGACCGTCCTTGGTGACGTTCTCGTTCGTGTTGAACCCGAACACCTCACGCTGCAGGAGACGCCCGAAGGCCGCGTTGATCCGGGACCGGTAGGCCTCGGAGATGATGAGTTCGTCCGCACGGCGCCCCATCGCTTCCTCGCGGCTGTAGCCGAAGATAGCCTCGGCAGCGGGGTTCCATTCCCTGACCCGGAAGTCCATGTCCCATTCGACGACCCCCAGCAGTGTCTGCTGAAGATGGAGCGCGAGCTTCCTCTCAGAGGCCCTCAGCGCCGCCTCGGCCGCCTTCTTGCGCCTCATCTGCGCTCTGATCGTCAACGCCCATGCCAAGACGACCAGGAGCAGAACCAGCAGGACGATGGTGGTCCAGCGGTAGATCCTCGCGGTGATCTGCTCCTGCGTTTCGAACACGCCTTCCGTCGGCGCCCAGTTGTCGAGGATCTTCTGGTAGGTGCCGTCAGCCTTGATGGTCCGCAGGGCCTTGTTGATCTCGCCGAGAAGTGCCGTGTCTCCCTTGCGGACCGCTATCGCAGAGTAGGACGATCCGATCGGGTCACCAGCCGCCTTGATGTCCACGAATCCGTTGGTGGCGAGCACGTATGACCCGACCCGGTAGTCCACGACGACGGCGTCGATGGTTCCGGCGTTCAGCATCCGAAAGCCTTCGGGGAAGCTGGGAATGACCGTGAGCGCGATCTGTGTGTCCGTCTGCAGGAGCTGCTGGGGCAGGCCTCCGGACTCCACACCCACTCGCAGGCCATGAAGGCTCGACACCCCCGAGATGCCCGTCTGATCCGCCCGGACGAAGATCGAGAAATGCGACTCGAGAAATGGATCCGAGAAGTCGTAGATCTTCCGGCGCTCGGGGGTCGCATTGATCTGGATCAGGGCATCAGCTTGGCCGCTGGCGACGATCGACTGGGCTTGCTTCCAGTCCATCGCCCTGATCTCGACCGGTCGCGACATGTGCTCTGCGAGCGCACGGACCATGTCGACCGCAAGTCCTGCGGGCACGGTCCCCTCCAGGTAGATCACCGGAGGGATGTTCTGGTTTCCGAGGAACAGGAACGTGCCGGGCTGACGTGGCTCGAATGTGGGTTCAACTGACGCTGACGCGGTGCCCGATGTGGCGGCTGACGCCTGCGCGGCGAGCGCCCGCGAGGGCTGCCGTGCCCACGTGCACGCAGTTGCGATGAGGACCAGGAACGCAGCAAGGGCAAAGCACGTCCAGCGCTGCCGTCTCACTCCGAGCCACATCACGACCTCTCACCTCCCGGCAGTGCCGCGAGGATCTGGTCGGAGTCGTATCTCTCGGCAAGGTTGCGCAGTGCCGCGGCGAGCCGTTCGTCGATGCGCCCGACCTCGTCCGCCAACTCGAGCACGGCGTCGAAGTCGGCGCTGACGGTGGCATTGCGAATGCGATCGGTCAGATCCTTCGGGAGCGCGGCGAGCGCCTCGGCGCTGAACATGCTCTCGACCTCCGGCTCAGGTGTAGCCTCCTCCTTCTCCTCCTCGTATACGTAGTGTGCACCGAGGAGCTGCGCGATCTTGTCGAAGAGTTCGCTCTCGTGGAACGGCTTCCCCACGAACTCGTCGACGCCCGCGTCGAACACTCCCTGCCGCATCTCCGCAAAGGCGCTCGCGGTCACGCCGATGATCGCGACGTCGGCGCCCCCCGGCATCGCGCGGATCCGCCGCGTCGCCTCGTAGCCGTCCATCACGGGCATGCGCATGTCCATGAGGACAAGCCGCGGACGCCATTCCTCGAACTCCTCGAGCGCAGCCCTGCCGTCCGCGACGCACCTCACGCTGAACCCGACGGGTTCGAGCATCTGGGCCAGGAGTTCGCGGTTGTCCGGAGCGTCGTCGGCGACGAGCACGCGGTACCGCGGCTCTCCGGGGCGCAGCCCCACGACGCGACGTTCTTCAGCGCCGCCCGCGACCGCTTCCGCCGTGGCCTCCTCGACGGTGATGTCGAACTTGAACGTGCTGCCCGCCCCGAGGGTGCTCTCCACCTCGATGTCGCCACCGAGCAGGTGCACGAACTCGCGACTGATCGCCAGCCCGAGGCCGGTGCCGGTCTCCATCTCGCGCCCGGCGGCGGCCTGCTCGAAGTACTGGAACAGCCTGCCCATGTCCTCGGGAGCGATCCCGCGGCCGGTGTCCTCGACTTCCGCCAGCAGGCGAAGCTTGCCCCCTTCCTCGTGCCGGACGTCCACGCGCAACTCGATGCTGCCCGTGTCGGTGAACTTCACGGCGTTGCCGAGCAGGTTGACGAGTATCTGGCGCAGCTTGTTCTCGTCCGTCACGACGAAGCGGGGAACTTCGTCCGAACAGACGACGCGGAGTTCGAGCCCCTTGGCTTCCGCTCGCAGGCTGAAGAGCGAGTTCATCTCGTCGAGCAACGAATGGAGGGAGAACGCCGTCAGGTTGGCCGAGATCCTCCCGGCCTCGACCTTCGACATCTCCAGCACGTCGTTGATGAGCGCGAGCAGGTGCTCGCCGCTGGCGTTGATGATGTCGAGCTGCTGCCGCTGATGCTTTGAGAGCCCCTTGTCACGTCTCATCAGCTGCGCGAAGCCGAGGATGGCGTTCATCGGCGTGCGGATCTCGTGGGACATGTTCGCGAGGAAGGTGCTCTTCGCGACACTCGCCCTCTCCGCGGCCTCCTTGGCGATGCGGAGTTCCTCAGCCTGCCGCCGCTCTGTGATGTCGCGCGCCAGTGACATGCCACCGACCACGATGCCGCTCTCGTCCACGAGCGGGGTGTTGACCCACTCGCAGAGGATCGTCCGGCCGTCCTTCGTGACATTCTCGTTGATGTTGAACTCGCTGGCCTTCTCCTGCACGAGGTGGTCGAAGCGGGCGTCGATCTCAGGCCGGAGCGCCTTGGAGAGGATGAAGTCGGACGCGTTGCGGCCGACCACCTCCTCGCTGCGGTACCCGAAGATCGCTTCAGCCGCTGGGTTCCACTCAGTGACCCGGAAGTCCGCATCCCACTCGATGACGCCGAGCAACGTCTGCTCGACATGGAGTGCGAGCCTCTGCTGCGAGGCCCTGAGGGCCTCCTCGCCAAGCTTTCGCTCCGTCACGTCGATCGAGAGGATGAAGACTCCTTCCGGGACGGGTTGCATGCTGAGTTCGAACCACTCGCTGGTGCCATCCGGATAGGTGAACTTGTTGTCCATGTGGAGCGGAGTCCGATCGTCCATGCACCGCCGCAGAGCGGCGAACATCTCGGTCTCTTCGATGCCGGGATACACCTCCATCATGGTGTGACCCAGCAACCCCTCCTTCGTCTCGCGGCCGTGCCCCACGGCGGCATCGTTGATGTAGAGATAGCGCCAGTCGAAACCGACGAGCTGACAACCCTCCATCATGCTGTCGAGCGTGCGGCGATAGCGCTCACTGCTCTCGCGCAGCGCTTCCTCTGCCCGCTTGCGCTCCGTGATGTCCTGAGCCGTCCCACGCAACCCCACGATGCGGCCCTCGGCATCGCGCTTCGTCTCGCTGCGGGCCGTGACCCAACGAGCCGGTCCCCCCGTATGGGCGAGTTCCAAGTCGACTTCGTACGGTTCGCCGGTCTGCATGTTCTTCTGCACCGCGGCGTCGAGCCGCGCGGCGCTCTCGGGCGTGTACGCCTTCAGGTGCTCTTCGTATCCCGGCGGACGCTGCGCCGGATCGATGCCGTAGATGTGGTAGTACTCTTCGGACCAGGTGATGGTATCGGTGGCCGCATCCCAGTCCCAGTTTCCGATCCCCGCCAAGCGCTGGGCCTCTTTCAGGCCCCTCTCGCTCTCGCGCAGCGCTTCTTCCGCCCGCATGCGCTCGGTGACATCGGTGGAGATACCGCCGACGGCGTAGACATCTCCATTCGGGTCCAGCAGGGGGAACTTGATCGAATCGTAGTAGTGCGTCTCGCCTGCGACGAGGCTCTCTTCCGTGAAGCTCCTCGCCTTCTTGTCCTTGATGACTTCAAGGTCGTTGGCGCGATGCTGTTCGGCGGCCTCCTTCGGCATCACCCGCGACCTGTCCTTGCCGATCAACTCCTCGCGAGAGGTCTGGAGCAGCTCTGCAAGACCCACATTGGCGAACTGGAATCTCCCGTCGAGATCCACGAGGTAGATCAGGGACGGGCTGAAGTCCATAACATCCCGGAGAAGTTCTTGGCTCTTGGCGAGCTCCTCCTCTGCCTGCTTGCGCTCCGTGATGTCCAGGACGTACCCAAGGTAGTGGGTGATGGCCCCGTCCGGCCCCTTGATGACCGTGGTGAAGTCGTCCACCCAGCGGTAGCCCCCATCGGGATGAGCGATGCGGTAGACCTGCTCGAACGAAATCTCGCCGCGCTCGCCGTACGTGGATACCTCGGCGCCCACGCGTTCGAGGTCATCCGGATGGACGATCGACGCATACAGGATCTTCCCGCTTGTGAGCTCCTCGGGGGTGTAGCCGAGCTGGTCCGCCACGTTGGGTGACACGTACTCGACCGGCCAGCCTTCCTCGGCCTTCCACCGGAACACCACGGTAGGCCCTGCCACGAAGAGCCCACGCTCCGCTCTCAGGGCCTCCTCGGCCTTCTTGCGATCAGTGATATCGACGAAGGTCACGATAACCTGCGCGAGCTCGCCCTCCTGGTCAAGGACCGGGTCCCCGTTGACCAAGACCCATACGTCGGATCCCGCTTCCTTGCCGGGACGGTGGACTCCGAGGACGTAGTCCCGGAGCGCTTGCCGGGTCGCAACGACCTTGGCCACCGGGTACTCCTCCGGGGGCATGACGGTTCCGTCTTCGCGGTAGAAGTGCCACGCCGGGTCGATCCCGGTCTTCCCCAGCATCTGGTCTTCCGTGAGGCCGAGGAGCTCATGCGCCATGGAGTTGGATGTCTGTATCCGGGTGTCGGCTCCATGCACGACCACCGCAGCCCTGATCTTCTGCAGCAGCGTCCGATACTTCTCTTCGCTCTCCCGCAGCGCCTCTTCTGCCCGCTTGCGCTCGGTGATGTCGCTCATGACGCAGGTCAGACCGACGACTCGACCCTCCTCCGTGAGCGGTCGGCTGGACGCGCGCACATCACGGCTGTCGCCGTCCTTGCGCAGCAGCCGGAATTCGTGCTGATCCGGCTGGCCCTCCAGCATGCGTTCGAAGACGCCTGACAGGGCGGATCGGTCGTCCGGATGGACGAGTTCCAGGAATGGCCGGCCGACGATCTCGTCCGGCGTCAGCCCGCTCAGGCCCTGTATCACCGGGCTGACGTAGGTGACCCCTCCTTCGACGTCCAGGCTGAAGATCACGTCGCTGATGTTCTCCACCAGCGAGCGGTAGCGAGCCTGACTCTCCGCCAGGCCACGACGCGCCTCTTCCAGATCCTCCAGCATGTTGAGCAGAGCAGCCGATCTGTCCTCCAGACGGCTCCGGTCCTCCTCGGCATGCTCCAACTGCTGACGAAGCTGCGGATAGTAGCTCTTGCGGGTCGACCGGTCTCCCAACCCGATGATCTTGTCGCGCAGCGACGGCCCCATACCCTCGGGCTCAGAGCGCCTCTTCATACAGCCCCTCGATCTCCTGGACGCTGGCCTCACGGGGATTCGTAGCAAGACACGGATCGTTGAATGCGTTGGCAGCGAGCTGGGGGATGTCCTTTGCGGCCACTCCCAGAGCGCCGATGGTCGTGGTGATGCCGACGTCTTCTCGCAGTCCGACTATGCGTTTCAACAGGGCATCCCTGCGCTTCTCGGGCCCCAGACCGCTCAGGTCGAGCCCCATCGCGAGTGCGATCCGGTCGTAGCGTTCGGGGGCAGCCGGGTAGTTGAAGCCCACCACATGGTCCAACAGGAGGGCATTGCACGCCCCATGGGGCAGGTCCAGCAGTCCGCCAAGGCTGTGCGCCATGGCGTGGACCAGTCCCAAGGAGGCATTGGAGAACGCCAGCCCCGCCAGGAGGCTTCCCATCATCATGTTGTTGCGGTACCTCATGTCCCGGGGATTCTCGATGGCGGGAACCAAGTTCTCCACCAACAGGGGAATGGCAGCCAAAGCGTTCAGATCGGTGATCGGCGAACTGGCGTTCGAGACATAGGCCTCGACGGCGTGGACCAAGGCATCGATGCCGGTTGCGGCAGTCAGCTCCGCCGGCATGGTGGTCGTGGTCTGCGGGTCGATCAGCGCGACGTCCGGAACGATCGCCTTGCTGACGATGGCGATCTTCAGCTGCCGCGCGGTGTCGCTGATGATGGCGAATTGGGAAACATCGGCCGAGCTTCCGGCGGTGGTAGGGATACAGATCAGGGGCGGACCGGGCATCGGCACCTCATCCACGCCCTCGAATTCGAGGACATCCATCCCGTTGGCGTAGGCGACACCGATACCCTTGGCACAGTCGATCGAACTGCCGCCGCCCACCGCGATGATGATGTCGCACCCGTTGTCCCGGTATGATCGAACGCCGGCGGCCACCTCGCGATCCTTGGGATTGGGCGTGACGTCATGGAAGACCTCCCCGGATATGCCTTCGGCATCGAGCGATCCAAGCGCCTTCTTCACCCAGCTGGCCCCGAGGAGGCCAGGATCGGTCACCACCAACGCCTTCTTGGCGCCGAAGTTCTTGGCGTAGCGTCCTACCTGGTTCAGGGCGCCGACGCCGTAGACGAACTCCGGTGCCACGAACTTCCGCAGTTCCGACGTGGCCTCAGGATCCATGAGGGTTCCCCCTCTCTCTCGCCAGTGCTTCCTCCAGATCGGCGATCCGGCTCTTCAGCTCCTTCATCTTGAGCTCACGGCCGACCACCAGTCTCTCGAACCTCTCCAGCTCCTCGTTCCTCTTCCGCAGTGCTTCCTCTGCCTGTCTGCGCTCCGTGATGTCCTGGACCATGGACATCACCCCGAGGATCGTGCCGCCAGGCTGCTTCAGCGGGGTATTGGTCCACTCACAAATGATGGTCCGACCGTCTTTGGTCGTGTTCTCGTTCACGCTGTGCGCTGAGGCGTCTCCGGCGAGCAGCCTGCTCCAGATGTCATCTACTTGGGGCTGCGCCTCAGGGGGGACGATCGTTTCGTACGGGTGCCGCCCTTTCACTTCGTCAAAGGCGAATCCGAAGATCTGTTCCGCTGCAGGGTTCCAGGTGACCACGCGGAACTCCTCGTCCCAGACGATGTAGCCGATGGGCATGCGGGACACTTCGAGTCGCAGGCGTTCTTCGCTGTTCTGCAGAGCTTGTTCCGCCCGTTTGCGCTCGGTGATGTCTGTGACGATCCCTTCGATGGCAGTCGGGTTGCCGGCAGCATCACGCACCAGGATGTTGCGTTGGTTCAGCCAGCGGACCTCCCCCGAGTTGTGAATGATCTGATACTCATACGTCGGAGGCATCTCACCCTTGATGAGACGTGCCCATTGCTCCTCGAAGTACCCGCGCCAATCCGGATGGATCACCTCTCCGATGAGTCCTGGAGAGTCATAGAACTCCTGAGGCGAATACCCGAACATTGCGAGAGCCGCCGGGCTGACGTACTCATATGCCCCATCGGGCAGTGACATCCTGTAGATCATGTCTTGGGCGTTCTCGGCCAGCCGGCGGAAGCGCTCTTCGCTTTGGCGCAGCGCCTCTTCCGCTCGTCTGCGCTCGGTGATGTCGCGACCGATCACGGATACCGCGGCTATCCCACCGGCCTCATCGAGGACCGGAGACATGGTGAGTGAGATCTCGACCAGGCTGCCATCTTTGCGCTTGCGCTGCGTCTCGAAGCCCGAGATCCGTTCCCCCTGGACAACGCGCTCGACGAGTTGCCTCGGCTCGCCTTCGCGGCCCGGCGGAGCCAGGACGGAGACATCCGCCCCGATCATCTCCTCAGCCGAGTAGCCGTAGAGGGCCTCAGCAGCGGAGTTCCAGTTCGTCACGATGTCGTCCAGGCCCTTGGTGAAGATCGCGTCCTGCGAGGAGGTCACGATCGCGGCGAGGCGCGCGATCTGCGCTTGCACCTTCTTGGCTTCGGTCACATCGCGTGCGGTGATCAGCACACCCTGTACTTCTCCCGCCGCGTCGTGGTGCACCCTCCCGCTGCACAGGGCGTCCATCGTCTCGCCAGACGCGCGCTTGAGGGTCAGCGGGAAGTCGCGAACAGATCCCCGTTCGAGCACCGCCACGAAGCCGGCACGCGCCTTCTCCGGCTCGGTGAGGTAGCCGGCAAAGTCGCTACCGATGAGTCGATCGCGCGCGATGCCGGTCGCCTCCTCTGCGGCGGCGTTCACGTCCGTGATCGTCCCGTCGGGGCTGATGGCGACCAGTGGATCAGGTGCCGTCTCGATGATGCTTCGGGCGTAGCTGGCGGCATCGCGCGACTGCTTCTCCGCCTCTGCTCGCTTCTGCCTGTCCCTCAAGGCTCCGATCCCGAACGCGAGGTCGCCCGCCAGCTCGGCCAACAGCGCCGTCTCCTTGGCGTCGAAGGCATCCGGCTCCTCGGCATAGATCGCGATCTCGCCGAAGACCGTCCCCGTGGAGTCGGAGAGGGGCAGGGCGAGGTTCGACCGGTAGCCTCGCCGCAGGGCCTCTTGCCTCCAGGGCGCGAACTTCGGGTCATGCTCTATGTCCCGAGCGACGACCGGCTTGTGTTCGCGGACGCACCTGCCCCCCGGCCCCTGACCGTTCGGTCCCGTCCCCCAGCTCACCTTGATGTTCTCGACATAGCCCCCGTCGACCCCCGCCCAAGCGACCGGGCGGATGGACTTCTCCTCGTCGTTCTCCACGAAGCCCACCCAGGCCAGCCGGTATCCTCCGATCTCCACCGCGATCTCGCACACGTCTTGCAGCAGCCGCCGTTCATCGGTCGCATGCATGAGCGTCTGGTTCGACTCGCTCAGGGTCCTCAACGTGCGCGTGCGCTCTCGCACCTTCGCCTCGAGTTGCCTCTTGGACTTCCGCAGGTCCCTCTCGGCCTTCTTGCGCTGCCCGATCTCGTCGTTCAGGAGCGCGTTCGAGGCACTCAGCTCGTCGTAGGCCTGGCTCAGCCGGGTGTAGCTCTGGATCTCATTCTTGAGCAGCAACGCGGCGTAGTCGAAGAAGGCGCGCAGCTCTTCCTGGGCCTCGCCCGCCGGCATCATCATGTCCTCGACCTTCAGGACGCCGACGACGTCCTCGCCCACCATCAGCGGGACCGCCAACGAGTACGCCTGCGTGAACTCGGGCGTCAGCAGCTTCGTGTCCTGGAACGCGTGTGCGGCCTCGACGGGCCGTCGGGTCTCGAAGGCCTCTGCCGCCATCTCGTCATCGACGGTCTGCATCGTCCGAGTCACGCCGTAGGCGTCCACAGACTCGAACTCGCTGCCCATCCGGTAGTGGATGACGACGTTCGATCCGCCGATGGTGTCGCAGATCAGCCGCGCCATGTTCTCGACCGCGTTCTCAAGGCCCGGCGTCCTGCCGAGCTTCTTGATGAGGTCGACTGCGAGCTCCAGGTATGACTTCTCCAAGGCGAGCCTCTTGGCACGCTCCTGGAGCCTGTCGAGTTCCTCACGCGAGATGTTGACCATCTCGGGCAACACGCTCACCCCGCTCTCCGGATGATCGCCTCGTGCAGTACCGCCTCAAGGTTGTCGAGCGTGGTGTCGGTCCAACGGATCGGCAGCCCCACGAGCGCCCCGGCGGTCTCCGCCTCGGCCGTGAAGTCACGCGAGCACGGCGTCCTCACGCACAGAAGGTATCTGCGGTCGACCTGGAAGATCTCACGGATGATGTCGACGTTGGTGGTCCCACACGACTTCGTGACGATGGAGCGCCAGCGTCTGGCCCACTCCTCGAGCAGGAAGAACGCCCCCCTCTCGAGCTCCTCCGAGAACCGCTCGTGTCCGAGGAGCATGTCGACGCAGTTCTGACCCTCGGTCCTGATCGCTCCCGCCTGCGCGAGCATCTGCTCCATGAGCGGGTGGCAGCAACCGTAGAAGACGACGATCTCGCGCCCCCGATACTCCTCGAGGGCCGCCGTCAGGCTCGCGGAGAGCTTGTCCAGCTCGCAGTGGAGCGCCGAATCGAGGAAGAACGTGTCCAGCGGCCACGCGTTCTTCTCGATCAGGAAGTCGATCTCGCGACGCAGGACGCCGCAGCCGAGCAGCAGCATCCTGTCCCCGGAGGTCATCCTGCATCCCTTCAGTAGGAGCCGGACTCGAACGCTGCCTCGAGCATGGCGCGTATGCTCTTCTCCGGGATCGCGAGCGGCATGAGCATCGTGCCGAACGCGAATCTGCCACCGGGCTTGCCCGCGTCGATGAGCTTCCGCACCTCGTCCCTGATCTCGCGGGCCGACCAGTCGATGAGCTTGATGTCGTTGAAGATGCCGCACGCGAGAGCGCGTCCGGCGACGACCTCCTTGGCCTCGGCCACGTCATCGAACGGGCTGAGGTAGAAAGCGCCGATGCCGGTCTCCCGGATCACCAGGTCGATCACGTTGGTGATCCGCGACATGGCGCCCATGTAGACCAGACCAGGCGTCCCCACCGCCTCGACGTCCTTCTTGATCCACGGCAGCGACGTGCTCATGAGGAACTCCAGCGGAACCACGTCGGTCGAGCCGAAGGGGCTCGAGTAGAACAGCAAGTCCGCCCCCGCCTCCCGGTAGGCCCGCGTCTCCTTCACGAAGAACTCGTGGCACTTGCCGAGCAGCTCGTCCCGGACATCCGCGGGGCCAAGGAACAGCAACTCCATCCACTTGTCCATGCCCATGAGCATCGACGGCAGGGCCATGGCGGAGGTGACGTACGCGCAGATCGGGTACGAACCGCCGACCTCCGACCGCAGCATGCGAAAGCAGTTCAGCTCTTCCGCGAACGCCGGATGGTCCGTGATATCCGCAGGGACTTCGAGCTTGGAGACGTCATCGTTGCTCTTGATAACGAAGTCGGCCACGCTCGGGGGCCCGTCCTCGGCGTACATGATCTCCTTGCAGCCCAGCAACTCCGCTTCCCTGCCGATGTAGAACAGGGCCCAGACGTTGTCGTAGCCGTACTTCTCGCGCATCCGGAGCTGCGCCTCTGCGACATGCTCGCCCTTCGAGAAGTACTCCTGCGACGACATGCCGAGTTCCCGGGCCCCTTGGTCCAGGAGGTTGCAGAAGACGGGTATGCGATCCGACCTCTCGCCCTTGATCGCTGCGGCGAGCCTGTCCATCCCGGTGGTCACGTCCGCACCCCCTCAGCCAGATCGGCGATGATGCCGCCCGCTGTCACCCCGTCCTCGGCCCATGCATCGGCCTGGACCGTCTTGTACAGGTCGTGGTCGTAGCGGTATGGCGCCCCTCCCACGACGATCTTGATGCGGTCCTCCAACCCCCGCTCTCTGAGAATCTTCCGAACGCCCAGAGACCCGTTCGGCCCGCGTGCCGTGTGGACCATCATCGCCGAGATCCCGATGATCGACGCGTCGTGCGCGACGGCCTCGTCCACGAACCGTTCGGGCGGGACATTGACACCCAGGTCCGTCACCTCGATCATCCGCGCCCTCAGGCACCCGATGACGATCCGCTTCCCGAGCGAGTGGAGATCCCCCTCCGCTGACCCGATGACGACTCGGCCGCCCACCTGCGGGGCCCTTTTGAACCCCGGGATCATCTCGGTGACCACCGAGTCGGCGATCTGAGCGGTCATGTACTGCTGGGCCAGACTGGTGTCGAAAGCCTCGCTGATGGACTTGATCATCCGGTCCATGGCCGGAAGAACGACCTTGAAGACGATCTCCTCCGGTGTCACGCCGCGCTCGAGCGCCGCGTGGACCACCTCGAGAGCACGGTCCCGGTCGGTGTCGAAGACCGCCTCGTTGTACTCCTTGATGGTCCGCTCGATCGTCGTCACATCGGTCATGTCCGCTCATCCTTCGCGATCCGGGGTTCTCCGATGGGCTCCAGGTACAGGCTCTCCACGAATCGATCGTCGAATCCCCGGACCTGGGCCAGGTTCACGAGCCGTGCCCTCGCGCGTATCCGCTCCAAGCAAGTCGCGCCTCCAGCGGCGAACAGCAGCAGCTCGCATCCGGCCAACGCCGCGTTCCCCCACAGCTCGAACCGCTCCGGGAGCACAGCGCCTGGCAGGAGACCGACCTCCTGGGCGTTGGCCACGTCCAGGAATCGTCCGAAAGCTCCGCAGACGTAGACCCGCTCGAGGGCGCCCGAAGCGATCCCCGCCTCCTCGAGAAGGCACGTCGTGCCCGCGCCCGTCGCGGCCTTGGCGCGCTGGAACGCATCGACGTCACGTTTCCTCAGCACGAGATCCGGCTCTCCTTTGACGACCACGACGCCGTCGTCGCCGACCTGCGGCGCGAAGTTGCCCGTCTTCTTCAGCCTGCCGTCCCTGACGAGGCACACAATCACATCGACGAGCGCGGAGCCGCACAGACCTCGCGGCGGCCGGCCCCCGATCACCTCGTAGGAGAAGTTACCCGCCGCATCATGCGGTCTGACTCTGAACACCGCACCGGCTTCCGCAGGCACGCCGATGTCGGTGCCGCAGCCCTCGAACGCCGGGCCTCCGGGCGTCGAGGTCACCCACAGGGTCGTCCCGTCCCACACGGCGATCTCGGAGTTCGTGCCGAAGTCGATCAGGAGCGTCTTTGCTGGTCCCTCGGTCATGCCCGTCGCAAGGACGCCAGCGAGCAGATCGGAGCCGACGAAGCCTGCCAACGGCCGGACGACCTCGATGTGCGCGTTCTCCGACAGGCCCCATGCCTGGAGCCACGCGAGTTCGTCGGACACGTTGCAGTGGACCTCGCGCGACCAGCTGTTGGGATCGAGCAGGGTGTCGCCGCCCTCTTCCGTCAGGAGCGCGAGCATCGCGGTGTTCCCGACGATGACGACCCGGCACACCTCCGAGCGGTCGAGGCGTCCTATGCGCAGCACTTCCCCGATGGCGTCGCCGATGGCGTCCCGTGCGATGCGGCCGATCATGGCCGCATCCTCCGGCGACCTCGACGCCGTCCCCAGTCGGGTGAGGACGTCCGCTCCGAAGCCCGCCTGGGGATTGGGGCCGGAGCATCCGGCGAGCCGACGACGCCCCGGCATGTCCCAGGCACTCACGCGTATCTCCGTCGTGCCCAGGTCGACGGCGATACCGAGACCCACGGGGTGCGCTGAGACCGCAGACGGCAGCCCAGGGGACACGGGAGCGTACTCGTCTGCGCCCAGCTCGCGCCACGAGCTCGCGGGGTCGACGATCTCGACGGTCATGTCGCCTGCCGGGATGAGCTGACACGCGAGACGCGTCCCCCGTCGGAGCTCCTCGGGGGTCAGGTGTCTGCGCTCGATGGAGGTGGGATCACCGGCGATCCCCTGCGTGACGCGGACGCGGCAACCACCGCACCCGCCGCGCCCCCCACAAGGCTGCCGGACCCGGAATGTCGTCGGACGCAGGATGTCGGCCACCGAGCCCCCGGGGGCGAACGACAGGGGCCCGACGCCTGCTTCGGTGCCGATGCGGAGCACTGGCACGATCCGCGTCCCCTCATCTCGGGCCAGAGCGGCACGCCCGCCACCGTGCCTGCTGGAGAGAATTGGCTGCTGCCCAGTCTAGCGCACAGCGAAGCCCGTCGAAATGCCGCTGCACAGGGCATATGCCCCGGTCGGCGTGCGAACTTCCGGGAGTCAGGACACGCGGGATCGTGCGATCGCTGCTACGCGCACTTGAGCCGCTGCTGCAGAACGATCGCCTGCTGCAGCTGCGTCAATCCGCGGACCAAGTCCTGGGGGTCCGGGATGTTCTCGATCGCCCACGCGATGATGTGCTCGGGAACGAGCGGATAGCGCTCATGCGCCTGCTGGAGCGTCATTGCGGTCTCCTCCGACTGTGGCTGCGACTGGTGCTGCGACTGGTGCTTGTGCGAGAGGGGGACGCTCAAGACCCCCGACTACGACGGAGTGTGCGCTGTATTCCCGCAGGTCGTCAATACCGGCGAGCCCGCGCGGAGCCCGCGGGGCGGCCTCTACTCCCCCCAGCGGGCGAAGAGACCGTGCTCGATGCCGAGCACGTCGAGGACCTTGCCGACGACGAAGTCTATGAGGTCGTCGATCGAGGCGGGTCGCTGGTAGAACGCAGGGGCGGCCGGGAGGACGATGGCGCCCGCCTCCGTGAGTGCCGTGAGATTGCGCAGATGCACGAGGGAGAGCGGTGTCTCGCGCGGCACGAGCACGAGCGGCCGCCGCTCCTTGAGCATGACATCCGCGGCTCGCTCGGGAAGGTCGGACGCCAGCCCAGCGGCGACTGACGCGCAGAACCCCATGGATGCCGGGCAGGCGACCATCGCGTCCACACGCGCTGAACCGGACGCTGCGGCATCGAAGAGATCGTTCTCATAGATGACACGCAGCGCCGAGCCTGCGGGCAGCTCCAGGAACCGCAGCACCGCGTCCGCGGCTGCCGGACCGGCGCCCGGCATGGCGAAGCCGGTCTCGTACTCCATGACTTCGCGCCCGGCCTTGGTCGCCACGAGCGCGACCTCGTTGCCCGACTGCAGGAGCTGCTCGACGAGCCGAAGTCCGTAGACGGAACCGGAGGCCCCAGTGATGGCGACGACGAAGGTGCTCACGATGACGGCTCCCCTATCCGATCAGCCGGTCGACGACCGCGCCGGCAAGCGCCAGCACGGCGACGAGTCCATTGACTGTGAAGAACGCCTGATCGAGCCGCGAGAGGTCATCGGGGGAGATGATCGCGTTCTCGTACCAGAGCAACGCGCCGGCCGCGACCACGCCGGCGTAGTACGGCACCCCGGCCCCGACCAGCCAGCCCCCGAGCGCAAAGAGGACGACCGTGATCGCGTGCAGTACCCGCGCCTGCGTCAGAGCCGCTGCGATGCCGAAATCGGCCGGCACGGAGTGCACGCCATCCGCAACGTCACTGTCGTAGTCCTGCGTGGCATAGATCATGTCGAAGCCGGCCGTCCACACAGCCACGGCCGCGCCGAGAACCCACGGCGCCCAAGCGGACACGCTGCCGGTGACCCCGGCCCAGCCGCCGACGACGCCGAGGCCAAGGCACGCACCCAGCCAGTAGTGCGCGATCCAGGTGAACCGCTTCAGGTAGGGGTAGATCAGGAACAGCACGAGCGGGATCGGCCAGAGCCAGTGGGTGATGGGCGCGAGGTTGTACACGGCGACGAGATAGATCGCGAGCATGACGAGCGAGAAGAGCCACAACTCCCACGCCTTGATCATGCCCGACGGAACGGCACGACCTGCCGTACGGGGATTGCGCGCGTCGATCTCCTTGTCGATGGCACGATTGAGCGTGAACGCGACCGCACGCGCGCCGACCATCGCGAGCGTGATCCAGAGGATGGCCGACCACGTCGGCCAGTTCGCGAGCGTCACCCAAGGGGTCGGTTGTGGCGCCACCGGCGGGTAGATCGCCGGGACCGCGAACATGACGCCCGCGGCGCCGTACAGCGCGCCGATGTAGGCGTATGGAAGCGCGAAGATCGAGTGCTCGAACTTCACGAGCTCGGCCAGGATCTTCAGCTTGCTCGGCTTCACCGGCGACGAGTCGCTCACAGGCCGAGCTCACCCCACATCTCGTCGATCCGCGCCTTCACAGCAGGCGACATCTCGAGCGCGTCGGGCCAGCCGCGGTCATGACCCTCGTTCGCGAGCGGCCTGGTGGCATCGATGCCCATCTTGTAGCCGAAGCTCTGGAAGCTGCTCGAGTGGTCGAGGCGGTCCAGCGGACCCTTCGAGATGAGGATGTCGCGGCTCGGGTCCACGTTGTTGAAGCAGCGCCACGCGACCTGGCTGTAGTCGTGGCAGTCGACGTCCTCGTCCACCACGATCACGAACTTCGTGAACATCATCTGACCCATGGACCACGCGAAGTTCATGACGCGGAACGCCTGGCCCGCGAACTCCTTCTTGATCTGGAAGATCGCGCAGTTGTGGAACACGCCCTCCAGCGGGAGGTCGTAGTCGATGACCTCGGGCATCATCGCCTTGATGACCGGCAGGAAGAGGCGCTCCGTGGCCTTGGCCATGTAGCAGTCCTCCATCGGCGGCCGGCCGACGATCGTTGCGGGGTAGATCGCGTCGCGGCGCATCGTCATCGCTTCCACGTGGAAGACCGGGAAGTCGTCGGCGAGCGAGTAGTACCCGGTGTGGTCGCCGAACGGCCCCTCCCAACGCGTCTCCCCCGCCTCGACGTAGCCTTCGAGGACGATCTCCGCGTTCGCGGGCACCATGAGGTCGTTCGTCAGGCACTTCACGACCTCGACCGCCTCGCCGCGGATGATCCCGGCGAACAGGTACTCATCGATGATCGGCGGAACGGGAGCGGTCGCCGCGAAGATGGTCACGGGGTCCGCGCCGAGCGCCACGGAGACCGGCACCCGCTTCGCGCCGGCGGCGAACGCCTCGCGCATGTTCCTGGCGCCGTCGTGATGCTCGTGGATGTGCATGCCGGTCGTGTTCCGGTCGAAGATCTGCATGCGGTACATGCCGACGTTCGGCTTGCCCTTGAGGTTCGCGGTGACCACCAGCGGCAGGGTCACGAACCGCCCGCCGTCGTCCGGCCACGTCTTCAGCACCGGCAGGATCCCGAGATCCACCTCGTCGCCGCGGTAGACGACCTCCTGGCACGGTGCCTTCTTCACTTCTTTGGCACCCGCCCCGGCGAGATCCTTGAGCCCCATCAGAACGTCCAGCTTGCCCTTCATCGACGCCGGCATGTCCAGCGGCAGCATGTCCATGATCCGCTTGCCGACCGCGTCGAGGTCCTTCCACGTTCCGGTCTCGGCGTCCACTCCCATGGCCCACGCCATGCGATCGTAGGCGCCGAAGAGGTTGATCGCGACGGGCATCGCATAGCGCCGCCCCGTCTCGCGGTCGACGGGATGCGTGAACAGCAGGCCCGGACCGGCCTTCTTGCTCACACGGTCGGTGACTTCGCCGATCTCGAGCACCGGGTCGAGTTCGGCGTCGACATGCCGCAGTTCGCCCCTCTTCTCGAGCAGCGCCATGAACTCGCGCAGGTCCTTGACCGGCATCGGGGCCTCTTTCGTCAGTGCGCGGACCGCCACCCGGCCGGCCCGCGATTCGATCGCTTCTGTGTCAGGACGCCGCGCTCTCGGCGCGGCGCACCTTCGGATGATACCGCCCGACAAGGAAGGTCACCACGGGGGCGAGCACCGCTGCGGCGCCCAAACCGGTGAGCTGGATCAGATCGAGGTCGTACTTGAAGCCCATGGCCAGATCGGGAATGAACCAGCTCACGCTCGCGCCCCACTGCCAGAGGTACCACGCAACCTGCAGGCCGAGCGTCGCCTGCGCGACGACAACGGTGGCGACACCGAGCGCGAGCCATCCCGACAGGTACTCGCCCTCCGCCCGCAGCGGGGGCTTGCGGGTCAGAAGGTATGTGAGCGCGGCGACGAGCGCAGCGACGACACCCGCGATGACCGCATCGATCATCCGCCCGTTGAGGAAGCCTTTCAGCAGGGCCTCCGAGTTGAAGGACGAGAGCGACCACCGATAGCCGTGGAGCAGGAAGTACGAGCCGTCCCACACGACGTAGTACGCGAGCGTCCCAGCGAGCGCGGCGACGAGCGCACGCCATGACAGGATGCCCACGACCACGAAGGCGACGACGCATCCCGCGGCAAGTGCCAGTGCGATGGGCAGCCGAGACCCGCGCTCGCTCGCGAGGCGCGTGTCGGTCGCTTTCTCGAAGAGCCGGCGCGCGCTGGCCGCGTCGCTCAGATCCGCCGTGTTGATCGGGCCCGGCGCGATGGCGCGCGTGTACGCCTCGTATGCGTACACCTGCTGTGCGTCGAAGCGCAGAGCATCCTCCGCAGACTCCCCGACGAGCGTCAGGGGCAACCCGGTGGCGTTCCGGGGCGCCGGCAGCTCCGCCAGCAGTGCGACGGTCGGCGCGACCTGGTCTTGCGTCCCGGTCCCCTTGCCGAGCGTCACGCGCGGACCCGCGAAGACCGCGGGCACCTCTGTGACGATCGTCTCCGGGCCTCCGTGACCGCCGGTGTCGATGTGGCCATGGTCCGCAGCAACGACGAAGGTCGTGTTCGGGCCCTGCAGCGCGGTCACGAGCCGCCCGAGGTCCGCGTCGACCTTCAGCGCCGTCTCCTCGTACTGCTTCGAGGCGCCGCCGAACGCGTGCCCCGCCTCGTCGATGTCCGGGAAGTGAACGATGACGAGCGAGGCGCTCGACTCCCGCGTGAGGCTGATCGCGTGGTCCACGATCTCCCCGGTCATGTACTCGCCCTCGGTCCAGTCGCGCAGGAAGACGTTGCCGACGCGATCCACGCCGTAGAGCATCTCGAAGTCGGTCGGCGCGGAGACTGCGACCGTGCGATTGGCAGCGAGCGCCACGTCGACGAGTGTCTCGACGGGAACGCGCTCCTCGAACCAGTTGGTAGTCACGCCGCTGATGCGCTGCGGCGCTCCCGACATGAGCGTCGTCCAGTTCGGGAACGAGAGCGACGGCTGCGAGGTCCTCACAACCGCGTCGTAGCCGTGCGCGCGGAGGCTCTGCAGGTTCGGCATCGTGCGCGAGACATCCTCGCGCAGGCCGTCGACGATGACGAAGACGACGCGCCCGGGGACCGGCGGCGTGGTCGCCGGATACGCTTCCTGCACCGGGTCGACCGTCGCCGGGATCTGCTGCTTCGCATACGGCCCGCGGTAGTCCACGACCTGGTTCCACGAGTAGTCCGCCAACGTATAGGCCGCGTACGCCGCCGCCAGACACACGAGGAGCCCGAGCGCCAACGCGACCCATGCGCGCACCTTCATCGGAGTGCCTCCTCGAGATCGTCAAGGCTCGTGACGCACGTGACATCGCTGCCTTCGGGCCCGGGCCCGTGCCGGTCGATCAGTATCGGGAGCATTCCGGCCGCCCGCGCGCCGAGCACGTCGGCGTAGTAGTGGTCGCCCACGTGCGCCGAACGCTCCGGCGAAACGCCGAGCCGGCTGCAGGCGAGCTCGAAGATACGCGGGTCGGGCTTGTGCAAGCCCACCACGGCGGACGAGACGATCGTATCGATGAGCGGACTCAGCCCGAGCCCGTCGAGCACGCCCTCGAGACGCGTGTCCCAGTTCGAGACGATGCCGACACGCACTCCGGCATCCCTGAGCCGCACGAACGCAGGCGCGACGTCGTCGTAGGCGCGCCACCGGGATGCATCCCCGAACGCGTCGTAGACCTCGCGCGCGAGCGACCCGGCCTCCTCGTCCGGAATCCCGAGGCGACGACAGAGGATCGAGTACATCCCGGTCCAAACGTCGGCGGCGCGCTCGTCGGAGGTCCAGAAGGTGTCGTCGGTGCGGTAGCGGTCCTCGTAGTACTCGTCGACGAGCGGAAGGAGCGCATCGATCTCATCGAGCGCGTGGATACGGCCCCGGGCGCGCAGGATCTCGGCGCACACATGCCCGACCGACGGGTACGCGTAGAGCAGCGTGTTGCCGACGTCGAAGAAGACGGCGTCGAGAGTCACTGGTGCCTTCAGCTCAGGAACGTCGCGACGTCGCCGCGGCGCGGTCGCTCAACGGGCACCTCGGCGGGATGTCCGACCAGGAGCAACGACACGATCTCCCGGTCCTCGCCGATCTCCAGGAGGCCCGAGAGCTTGTCACGCACCCAGAAGGCGAAGGTGACGTTGCAGCATGCGAGGCCCTCTTCGGTGGCAGCGAGCAGCAGGTTCTGGATCGCGCAGCCGGTCGCCAGGTACGTGTTGATGCGGGCGGGCTCGTCTTCCGAGACCGGTACGCTCACCACGATCACAACCGGCGCGCCGCCAAGACCGGCGAAGAAGCGCTCGGCGGCCTCGAGCTGCTCCGTCGGGAGCATCTCGAGGTACTCCTGCAAGTGAACGGTCGAGAGCGACACGATGTCACAGACAGCGTCGCGGGCCTTCCCCGAAGTCACGTGGAAATGCCACGGCTGGGAGTTGTGCGCTGAGGGTGCCGCAGCGGCGGCGGCGATCAGCCGCTCGAGCTGCTCGCGCGCGACGGGGCGTCCGTCGAAGGAACGGACCGACCTGCGCTTCTTGATCGCGTCGTAGACTTCCATGCTGCTCCCCTAGGCCGATGTTCTCGTGAATCCTACCGCACGGGCGGTCGTCAGGGAACGCCGACGCATCACGCCCGGGTCGCTTGCGCCGCCATCGGGCGTCGCTTCGCCAGCCGCACGAGCGTACCGCCCGCCACCGTGCGGTCGAATTCCACCGAGTCGGCCAAGGCGCGCATGAACAGGACACCACGCCCGTTGGAGGCGTACACATCGGAGTCGGCGACCGCCTCACCGGTGAAGCCGTAGCCAGAATCGGAGACGGTGACGACGACGCGATCCGGGAAGACCCGTACCTCGACGCCAACCTCGTCGGCACTTCCGCGGGGAGACCCATGCCTCACCGCGTTCGCGAGCGCCTCACCGACAGCCACCTTGAGGTCGAACTGAGACGACTCGGGCAGACCGAACGGTGCGACGATCTCGCCGATCCGGGATCGCACGCCGCCCATGCTGCTCGCATCGGCCGGGAACGAGAACGCGACGACGAGTTCGGCGTCGAAGACCTCATGGGGGATCTGGACGCTCGAGATCGCCTCATCGACCGAGGAGGCCGCGCTGACCGTGGGCACCGCGCCGATGAGTCCCGAGAGCTCGATGATGCGCGTGACGTCCTCGTTGGCGCCGGCCAGAACGAGGCGCCCAGCCAGCGGCTCCAAACGCCGGTCGGCCCACACCAGGAACGCGAGCGCCGAGGAGTCCATGTACGTGACCTCGGTCAGATCGGACACGAGCACGCGACAACCGCGCGCCACGGCGCTGTCGACGGCCTCGCGCAGCTCCGGCACAGCCGACAAGTCGATGTCGCCCGATACGCGGGCGATGCAGATCGTGCTTCCAGGGGCCTGCTCGATATGGATGAGTTCGCTCATGTCCCGCTGTCGTGTGTCGGCTTGTCGCAATACACAGACACTACCCAACCGAGCGCCGTACGGTCGCGATTCAGGACTCATTCTCGATCAAGCGGATGGCAAGCGCCGCGGCGTCGTCGCGCAGCGGCCCGCTGGCGAAGTCCTCGACCGCGTGCAGGAGACGCTCCACGCAGTCGGATGCCGACCCCGTGCACGAGCGAAGGGCGCGGCGAACCCGTCCCTCGCCGAACAGTTGCAGGGCGCGCCGCGCCTCGGTCACTCCGTCGGTGCACAGAAGGAGGATGTCTCCGCAGCTCATCGTTGTCTCAACCTCGTCGATCCGCGCATCGACGACCGCCCCCAGCAAGGGACCCGTGGCCGGCAGGCGTTCCACATCGCCCGAATCGTGCCGGCGGACGAGCCCTGCGGGGTGCCCGCCCGACGCATACCGCAGCCGCCCCGTCGGGATGTCGAGGACCCCGAGCCAGACTGTGACGATGTCCGAAGGGTCGCCTGCGTCGAAGAGCTCGCGATTGAGCTCGCGCAAAGCGGCGGAAGGACCGAGACCCGCTCCCAACAGTCCGCGAAGCGAGTACTTCACCATCGATGTCTTGGTCGCGGCCTTCACGCCTTTGCCACAGACGTCTGCGATCGCAAGGGCGATCCTGCCGTCGTGGGTGGTGAACACGTCGTAGTAGTCTCCGCCGATCTCGGCTTCTCGGCCGGAAGGAAGGTAGAACGACGCCGACTCGAGGCCGGGGACCTCGGGCAGATCGGTGGGAAGGATCGACTGCTGCAATACCGTTGCGATGTGGTGCTCCCGCCCGTAGAGCGCCGCCGTGTCGAGCGCGAGAGCGGCCTGGGACGCGAATGTCGAGAGAAGCTCCATGTCGTCGGCGGAGAACGCATCACGCTTCTTGGAGAACGCGGTGAGGACGCCGATCGCCCGGCCACGCGCGAGCAACGGCACGGCGAGCAGCGATTCCAGCCCCTCGTCAGCAGCCAGGCCGGCGAGCACTGTGGGCCGATGCGCGAGGCCTCCCAGGACCACCGGCGCGCCCGACTCGACCACCTCTCCGGGCACATCCTCGCCCACCTTGACGCGGAAGCCGAGCATCGGACGGCTCACCACCCCGCGGGCCATCGTGGTCTCGAGAGCGCCTCGGACCTCGTCGAACGACATGAGCGACACGGTATCCGCGGAGAGGATCCGCTGCACGACGTCGAGCACGCGATTGAGGACGACCGTCGCCTGAAGCTCAGAGGAGACCGCCTGGCTGATCTTGAAGACGGTCTCGAGGTTCTCGGCCCGCCTGCGCGCGTCCTGCAGGAGGTGCGCGTTCCTGAGAGCGAGAGCAAGCTGCTGGCCGATGGAGCGCGCCGCGCTCATCTCCCGGCTCCCGGCCGATTCGCGGCGAGTTCTGTGAAGCAGCACGACGGCGCCCCAGGCGGAACTCTCGTAGACGAGCGGGATGAAGAGCATGCTTCGCCACTGCGCTGCGAGATGCCGCGCCGACGCGACGGTCTCGGATGCGTCGGAAACGAATATGGGTTCGTTGCTTCCCGGATCGCGCCCGTCGTGCAGGCTGATCTCGCTCCACACAGCGCCGAGAAGTGCGAGGCCCTCAGGGTCGACCGGCTGCGTGAGTCCAAGCTCCTCCCGGCGGTCCAACACGACGTGTGAGATGTCGTACCCGAGGAGCCGGGCGGCGATCCCGCCAGCGGAACGCAGAACGACCCCGAGCTCCTGGACCGGAGCAGTGAGCTCGGCGACCGACCGCAGGGCCTCGGCCTCGCGGCGGGAGACCTGCTCCTCCCCGAAGAGCCGGGACGTGCGTATGGCAACCGCGGCATTGGCGTTGAAGGCAGTCAGCGTCTCGAGTTGCGACTCGGTGATCTGCCGCCGCCCCGCCGCGAGTACGACCGTGACGCCGAGCGCGTCGGTGCCCGCGGTCAGGGGCACCACCACACCCAGACGCTGTGCGCTCGCTCCGAAGAGTTCGTGGACGGGGTCTCCGGGCGAACCGGCCGATCCACCGAAACGGACCGGCCTCTGCGTCGTGAAGCACTCCACGAGCGGGGATGCCTCACTCATCCAAACCGCATACGCCGTGTCGGGCGCGGCAAGCCCCCTGCCTCGCGCCAAGTGCAGGGACGCCCCCGCCTCGTCCGCCAGCAGAACCGCCGCATCGCCCGATCCGAGAATGTGGCCGAGTGCGTTCAGGCACGCGTCCAGCACCTCGTCCGTGTTGTCCGCCGATGCCACAAGACGTGCCATGTCCTGCAGCGAGTTCAGCCGCACGCCTATGTCGTTGAAGGCATCCGCGACGCGACCTATCTCGTCGTCGCGCTTGACGTCGACGGGCCGCACGTACCCCCCGGCTGCCACATCCCGGGCTGCACGTTCCAGCAGACGCAGGGGCGCGATGAGCCTTCGGCTGAAGACATAGGCGGTGGCGACGGCGACCAGAGCTATGAGGCCCATGACTATGCCGGCCGGAGTCAGCGCCGCGCGCGCCCGATCCCAAGGTCCCGCCCGTGTGTCGAGCACGACCACGCGCCACGCGAGATCCGTCGTGGGGAGGAGCGTGCCCCACGTGCCGGGGACCGTTCCGGCACCTTGGAGACTGGCAGTGACGGAGCCCGTGGACTCACCGGCCCCGAAGCGGATCTTCCCGGCGTCGAGCCGGGAGCCCTCGGGTATGGCCATGACGCAGCGACCGTCGGGGTCGAGCACCACAGTGACGACCGATCCGGTCCAGGTCACGGGCTGGTCCAGCGCGCGCCTGAGGAACGCGAGGTCCACGAGACCGACGATCGCCCTCCTCGACGACCCGAAGGCGTACGCATGGATCGCCCAGAGTTGCCCCGGGGAAGTGCCCTGCGGGGCGATCCACATGTAGTCGGTGGCGCCGACCTGGGCTGTGGCGACGCGCGCGGTGACAGCCTCGGGCGGAGACGCTCCATCCGAGACGGCATAGGCGAGCGCCTTGCCGTCGCGAGCGTGCATCGAGAGCGAGAGGAAGAGACGGGCATCCGCCGCATCGAGTCCGGCGAACGGCCTTCCGCCGCCCCACTGCTCCACTGCGTCCGACGAGGCTGAGGCCATCGCGCGGTCGACGAGCGCCACACCCGCCGAGACGTTGTCGGCGAGCAAGCGGCGATACACGCGCACTTGGACGTCGTGCTCGCTGGAGACGACCCGGTAGACGCCCCACAGCGAGAGCGCCGTGAGCACGAGTGTGGTCGCGCTCACAGAGACGAGCGTTACCAGTGAGACGCGATTCGCCAAGCTCCAGTGTCGCCGCACAAGGCCCACGCACTCACCCCCCGCCCTGCGACCATCGTAGCCCTACGAGCGGGGTGCCGCCACATGACGGACACGGCGGCAGGGAGGCGGCGCGGCGCTTCCGGGGGTCAGGAGACCAGAGCGGTCAGCCGCTCCATCTGACCGGCGGCCATGGCAAGGCCGAGGGCCATGAGAACCACTCCGGCAAAGATCGAGAACGCGCGAGCGTGCCGGTTGAGGAGCCGCAGGACGGGCCGGATGCGGGTGAGCGCGAGCGCCGCCGCGATGAACGGCACGCCGAGGCCGAGCGAGTAGGCGAGCAGCAGCGCCGATGCCCAGCCAACGCTCTCCCCTTGCGCAGTGAGCGCCAGGATCGAGCCGAGGATCGGACCAACGCACGGCGTCCAGCCGAGTCCGAACGCCGCGCCCATCAGCGGGGCGGACCAGACGCCCAGGCCCCGCGTCCTCGCCGGGTCGAATCGCAGCTCACGATCGAGCCACGGAACGCGCACGACGCCGAGCAGCAGGAACCCGAGGGCGAACACCACGACGCCGGCGACTCGGGAGAGCACCGCACGATAGGGAGCGAGAAGAGCGCCCAGTGCCGATGCCGTGGCGCCGAGGGCTACGAAGACGAGCGTGAACCCGGCCACGAACAGCACGGCGTGCAGCAGCAGGCTCTGCCCGCTTCTCCCCTTCTCGTCCACCTGACGAGCTCCTGCGCTCCCCAGGAACGACAGGTACCCGGGGATCAGCGGGAGGACACAGGGCGACAGGAAGGAGACGATGCCGGCGCCGAACGCCGCCAGCAGGCCGATCTGGCCGCTCATGACGCCCCTGCCACTGATGGGAAGCGAACGGCCGATGCCATGCGGCTACTCGGCCAGTTCCGCGCCGTAGCCCGCCGCCACTATGGCGCCGATGAGATCGTCCACGGATGCCTGGTCCGGGTCGAACGTGACTTCGGTGATCCCACTCACGTGGTCCGACTTGACCTCGGCAACTCCCGGAATGTCTTCGAGCTGCATACGGACGAGCATCGAACACGACGGGCAGTGCAGGCCGAGCGTGTTCAAACGTACGGTGGCTTCAGGCATCGCTTGACCCTTTCAACGACGCGCGGTCGGCTCCGACCGCAGTGAATGAACAGTATGGCGAAGTGGGCGACGCCGGCGCAGACGCCGGGATCGGACCTAGACCTCTGGCGCCGGCCCATCGGCAGGCTGCGACCGCGAGACCTGCGCGCCGCAGTACGGGCACATGCGCCACTCGCGGACGAGCGTCTGGCCGCACGAAGGACACGCCACGTAGCTGATCCCGGCGTCGTGTGCGCCCGGATCCTGCTTCGCGAGCAAGAACCAGGAGACGGCGATCACCACGAAGACCGCCCCCAGCGGTATGACCCAGCCGAGCAGGGAGCCGGGACCCAGTGCCGAGCCCATCGCCTCCTGTGCGAAGTATGCGAGGAGACCGCCCGCTGTCAGCAGGGCGATGAGGCCTCCCACCATCCACCTCAGGAGTTTGCGGTGCGTCTCCGCGGTCATATCTCCGGTCCGGCGCTCGGGGCGGCATGTCAGGTTCGGAATTGCAAGGCGTGTGCCAAGGGGTGACCGGCCTCAGAGGAGGCCGAGACGCTGCACCCGCGCCTCGAACACCTTCGGCGAAAGGCCGAGCAGCTTCGCGGCCTTTGCGGTGTTCCCGCCGCTGCGTTCGAGCGCCTGCCGGAGCAGGTCCATCTCCACCTCCTCGAGTTCAATGCCCTGCTCGGGCAACTCGAATGCGTGAGAGCGGACGGCCGCCGTGGCTCCGGCGCGGACCTCTGCCGGCAGGTCGTCGACTTCGATCGTCTGACCCGCGGACAGGATGATGATCCGCTCGATGGTGTTCTCGAGCTCTCGGATGTTCCCGGGCCACGGATACGCCGTCAGTGCCTCCATTGCCTCGTTGCTGATGGTCTTCGCACCCGCCTCGTGCTTCTCGAGAAAGTGCGCCACCAGATGCGGGATGTCTCCGGCGCGCTGGCGCAGCGGAGGCAGTGTGATCGGGACCACGTTGAGCCGGTAGAAGAGGTCCTCGCGGAAGGAGCCGTCCGCGATCAGTTGCTGCAGGTCGCGGTTCGTGGCTGCGACCACACGCACGTCGACGTCGATCGAGCGGGTGCCGCCGAGGCGCTCGAAACGCCGCTCCTGGAGCACGCGCAGCAGCTTCACCTGGACAGCCAGCGTGATGTCCCCCACCTCGTCGAGGAAGATCGTGCCGCCATTGGCAAGCTCGAACCGTCCGGGCTTCGCGGTGAGCGCGCCGGTGAACGCACCCTTCTCGAACCCGAACAGCTCGCTCTCCAGCAGCGTCTCAGGCAGCGCGCCCGCGTGGACTTCGACGAAGGGCTTGGTCGTGCGCGCTGACAGGCGGTGGATCGCGCGAGCGATGAGCTCCTTGCCGGTGCCCGACTCGCCGTAGATCATCACCGTGGCTCCGGTCGGAGCGACCTTCTCGACGGTCGCAAGGATCTCGACCATCTTCGGGTCGGCCGCGATGAAGCCGTCCACGTCCCAGTCCCGGTCAAGCTCCTCTCGGAGCCTGTCCACCTCAGACGACAGCTCCGAGATGCGGATCGCCTTCTCGATCGACAGCTTCAGCTCGGCGAGATCGAACGGCTTGGTCAGGTACTCGGTGGCCCCGGCCTTCATCGCCTCAACAGCCGTGGAGACGTTGCCGTGCGCGGTGAGCATGATGACCGGGAACTTGGCACCACCGCTTCGCAGCTTCCGCAGGACCTCCATGCCGTCGGGCGCGGGCATCTTGTGATCGAGGACCATGAGGTCGGGAGTGTGCTCTTCGGCGATCTGGAGCGCCTCCTTGCCGTCCGCCGCCTGGAGGACCTCGTATCCCTCCTCCTGCAGCGCTTCCGACAGCACCCAGCGCATGTTCTTCTCGTCGTCGGCGATAAGGACCTTCTTCGGCATGGCTCTCGGACTCCCTCGGATCCCTACTGCTGCAGCGCGGGCAGCCAGACGGTGAACGCCGTGCCCGCGCCCTTCTCGCTCGTTACCTCGATGCGGCCATCGTGCTCATCGACGATGCGGTGGACGATCGTCAGACCGAGGCCGGTGCCATCGGCACGCGTCGACATGAACGGATCGAAGATCTTGCTGAGCATGTCCGGCTCGATCCCTCGGCCGGTGTCTGTGAAGCGCATGAAGACGAACCCGTCCTCGTGACCCGTCTCGATCGTCAGAGTGCCGCCGCGGTCCATCGACTGCACGGCGTTGCTCACGAGGTTCACAACCACCTGTTTCAGTTGCTCGGGATCGGCCATGACTTCGGGCACGTCCTCGGCGTAGCGCTCGACGAGCTTGACCCTGGCGCGACCGGCGAAGGTGCGCGAGAAGATGACCACGTCAGCGAGCACCTGGCTGAGCGCCACCGGCCGCATCGTCGGGCGGGCCGGGCGGCCGAAGTCGAGCAGTGCCTTGATGACGCCGTCCAAGCGGTCGATCTCCTGTTTGATGACCTGAGCGGCGCTCGTCACGCGCTCGCGACTGCACTCGGCCTCCTCCATGAGCTGTACGGAGGCCCGGATGATGCCGAGCGGGTTGCGCACCTCGTGAGCGACACCCGCGGTGAGCTCGCCGAGCGCGGCGAGCCGGTCCGCTCGGATGAGCTGCTCGGTGAGCTGTTTGACCTCTGAGACGTCTTCGAGCGTGACGACCGCTCCGAGCCTGCGCCCCACAGGATCCCGGAGACGCGACACTGCCGCCTGCGCATGGACCACCTTGCCGCGTTCTGTCACGAGTTTGACTTCGCGCAGCGTCCGCGGGATGCGCCCCTCGAGCACCTTCTGCACGTCGCCCGCGAGCCCGCCGTCGTCTATGAGCACCGACTGCAACGATCGCGCGACGGCCTCGTGCTCCCCGAGTCCCAAGATCCGCTCCGCGGCAGGGTTCAGGTTGCCGACCGACCCGTCAGGGGCGATGGTGACCACACCCGAGGTCACCGACCTGAGAACCGACTGTGTGTACTCCTGGATCGCCGCGAACTGGATGGCACGGTCCTCGAGCGCGCTGTACGCGTCCTCGAGCTTGAGGGAGACCTGCCGAAGATCCTTGTTCCGGCGCTCTTGGACATCGCGCAACCGCCCGAAGAGCACGCCGACTGCGAGATACATCATGAACTCGAGCCAGTCGTCGAGTGACAGCGAGAGGAACATCGAGGGCCCGGCCTGCCCGTACGGGGCGTAGAGCATGATGGCCATGAGTGCGGTGAGGAGCCCGCCGCGCAATCCGAAGACGGCGGCTGCGTAGATGATCGGCACGTAGTAGAGACGCTGGTAGAAGTCGTGGAAGGTCTGTGCGTCGTCGGTGCGCACGTACATGTGCAGCGCGGTTATGGCCACGAGAAGCAGCGCGATCATCAGAATGTGACGAAGCCGGCTCACGCCGTTCTCAACGACGAGATCCGCTCCCTCGACCGATTTCGACTGCGGGCCCGCCGCCATCTATCTGCGCTTCCTCGCCCACGAGGGCTCGATGCCGAGCTCCTCGCGGTACTTCGCGACCGTACGTCTGGCGACCGGGATACCCTCCTCGCTCAGCACGTCGGCAAGCCTCTGATCCGAGAGCGGCCGCGACGCATCCTCGTCGGCCACGATCGCGCGCAGGCGGGCCTTCACGGTAGTGGCGGCGACGTCGAGCCCCGAGGAGGTGCGGTACCCGCCCGAGAAGAAGTGCTTCAGCTCGAACATGCCGTAGGGTGTGGCCATGTACTTGCCGGTGACGCCGCGGCTCACCGTGGAGAGATGGACACCGATCTCGACCGCGACGTCTTCCAAGCGAAGCGGACGCAGGTCTCCCTTGCCGTCTTCGAAGAAGTCGTGCTGCACCTCGAGAATGATCTGCGCGATGCGGCTCACGGTGTCCTTGCGCCGGTCCACGTTTCGGATGAACGCCTCCGCGGAACGGATGTGGTCCTTCAGGTAGCGAACGGTCTCGGCGTCGGTCGTGCCGTCACGCAGCAGCGACCGGTACCGACCCGAGACCCGCAGCGTAGGCACGGCGTCCGAGTTGGGGATGACGAGCCACTCCTCGTCGAAGCGACGGACCGTGACGTCAGGCACGACGTAGCCGGGCGACGGTCCCGGGGAGAAAGCGCCAGCCGGTCTCGGATTGAGGTGGCGCAACTGCTCCACAAGGCGCCGGACCTCCGCCTCGTCCACGTGAAGCGCTCTCGCGACCTTGCGGAAATGGCTCGCGGCGATGTCGTCGAGGTATGACTCGGCGAGCCGGACGAGCATCGGCTCTTCGAGGCCCAGGTAGTCGAGCTGGATGCGCAGCGCCTCGGCCAGATTGCGGGCGCCCACCCCCGGCGGATCGAGTTGCTGGACGATCGCCAGTGCGCGCTCTGCGACGGATGCGTCCACTGCGGCGATCCGCGCCACTTCGTCGAGCTTCCCGCAGAAGAAGCCATCGCCGTCGAGAAGCCCCACGACCGCGATGGCGGCGCGGTGCTCCTCTTCGCTCAGGCTCATCATCGCCAGCTGCTGTTCGAGGTACTCGCCGAAGGACTGGACCGAACCGACATACTCCTCCGCTGCCGGCGCCTCCATGTCGGGGTCGCGCGGAACGACGGGCTCGCCCGAGTCGAGTTCCGCGTACTGGTCGAGCCACTCGTCCCAGCTCCGGTCGTCCGCGGCCTCGTCCGTACGCTCTTCGGCCTCCTCGGGCACCTCTTCGAACTCCTCGACCTCGAGCACAGGATTCTCGAGCAGTTCGGTCTCGATCATGGTCTGCAGCTCGGCGACAGGCATGGCGAGGATGCTCAGCCCCTGGTAGACCTGCGGGGAGAGCGTGACCTTCTGCCTGAGTTCCGGTCGCTGCTGGAGGTCCATGGTGCTCCTGTCGCGCCGTGCATGTGAGAACGTGCCTCGGGTTGATTATCTCCGATTGGGCGCATGCACGCGTATCCCGTGGCCAAGAGGCCCCGGACCCTGACGATCCACGGGCGCAGCCCTCAGGCTGGAGGCGGGAGCGTCGGCTCCTCGATGCCGCGCCGCGCTCGCGCCATCAGATGCGGCGCCTGCACGACCACAACCGCGACCAGGACCATCGCGCCCCCTGCGAGCTGCAGGAGGCTCAGCGGCTCGTACAGCGCCGGGATCAGGTACGTGCCGACGCCCGCAAGAACCGGTTCGAGCGTCGCAGTGATGCTCGCCTTCGTCGCGTCGATGTGGTGGAGCGCGATGAGGAACGCACCGAACGGGATGACGGTGCTGAACAGCGCCATGGCTGAGACCGCCAGGAGCCGGTTCGGGTCCGAGAGCAAGACGATGATCGGTCTGGGCCCGCCAAGCCACACGAGCCAGAACAACGCGGCGAAGCCGAGGCCATAGGTGAGCAGCGTCCACGGTGAGAAGCGCGGCGCAGCGTACTTGCCGAGCAGCGTGTAGAGCGCGAAGAAGAAGGCAGCCGCCAGGCCCCACGCGATACCCGCGGGCGAGACCTTGAGCCCGTCCCCGCCGATCGCGCCGACCATGAGCGCGCATCCGGTGATCGACAACACGACACCGCCCGGCAGCGCCCACGTCATCTTCTCGCCCAGGAAGGCGACCGAGACGCCGAGGACGAGCACCGGCGCCAGATACTCGAGCAGGATCGCGGTCGGCACATTGGTGAGGCGGATCGCCGCGAAGTACGTCATGTGGACGAGTGCGAGCCCGAAGATGCCGAAACCCGCGAGGAAGGGCAGCTGACGCCAGGAGACGCGCAGGTCACGCCGGCGGAAGAGCAGCAGGTACACCACAAGGATGCCTGTGGCGAGCAAGGCTCGCGCACCGGAGAGCGTGGCAGGATCGACGGACGTGCCCGTGCTGACGAAGAGCCACTTCGCCGTGAGTCCCCCCACCGCCCAGCCGGCAGCCGCAAGCCCTGCCAGGAGGTAGCCCCGAAGCGGGCGCTGGCCCGACGCAGCGATCATGCCTCAGGCCTCCTCGATAGTCGTGCCGGCGCGTCCGACGTTCCCTCCGTTGCGCGCGCTGGCAATGTCACCAGTTGAGCAGGATACCCCCTCGGGGTATACTGAGCGCGAAGTACAGGGTGCAACTCTACCGCTCCCCACACGGAGGCCGCAAATGACCCCGCCCACGCCAGAGAACCTCCCGCTCACCACCACCGACGAGGAGCGGCGCCGTATCCAGAACCGCCTGAAGCGCCTTGAGGGCCAGATCCGCGGCCTTCAGACGATGATCGACTCCGGCAAGGACTGCGAGGCCGTACTGACTCAGGTGATGGCCGCCAAGTCCGCCCTCAATCAGGTCGGACTGCTGATCATCGGACACTCGATGAAGACGTGCCTGGCAGCCGGTGAAGCCGCAACCAAGGACGAGATCGTCGAAGAGGCGCTCGCCGTCCTGCTGCGCTACGTCAACCTCCCCGAAGCGTGGCCCACCCCGGAAGCCGGCCACTGATCCTCGGGAATGCTCAGCGCAGTGAGGGCCGTCCGGATCGGATGGCCCTCACTGCGTTCTCAACCGGCAGCGCGGTGCCATGATCCCCTAGGCGAGACCGAACTCCTTGGCGAGCTGGTCCGCGCCGCGGGCGCCGACGACGTGGCTCACCATCTTGCCGCCGCGGAACACCCCGATGGTCGGGATGCTCATAACGCCGTAGCGCCCGGCGATGTCGCCGGCCTCGTCGACGTTGAGCTTGACGACGGTGACGCTGCCGCCGAAGCGCTGGGCGAGCTTGTCGATCTCAGGCGCGACCATGCGGCACGGGCCGCACCACGGCGCCCAGAAGTCGACGACCACGGGGCGGTCGGACTGCAGGACAACGGACTGGAAGTCCGCAGAACTCACTTCTCTCACGAGATCGCTCATCGAAGTCCTCCTCGACTGACTCTGACTCAGTCAGTATACCCCATGGGGTATCCCCCATGCAACGCCCACGCCGAGCTGGTCGCCGTCCCACGAGGAGCGTTCCCCCGTCGCGATATAGTGATTCCCGTTCTCACCATCCGCGGCTTTGGGAGGATCGCGCCGGTGCGTCTTGCTGCCTGGACGGCCGTACTGCTCACGGGCGTGGCGACCGGCGCGATGACGTGCGCGGCCCTGGTCGTGCGGCGCAACCGTCTCATCGTCGTCGGCTTCGCCGCGACGGCGTCGACGTCCGCCCTTCTCGCCTCGTGTCTCGCGGTGTGGCAGGAGTCCCAGCGCGCCGATGCGGTCGTCGCGGCCGGGTTCATCTCGATGGGGGCCTGCATCGGTGGCTACGCCCTCGCGACGGCCCTGCTGCCCGCGGTCACGCGCCCCCGCGTGAGCGAGTTCGCGCTCAGTGCACCCGAGCCCGCGAGCGCGGAGCTCGCCGTTGTGCTGTTGAGCGACGCCGAACCCGAGCAGTACGACCCTCGCGCGATCGCAGCGATCCTGCTCCGCCACGAGGAGATGGGCGCTCCCCTGCCGCCGGAACTCGCAAAGCCGCTCGTCTACACGGCCGAGCGGTCCCGCTATGAGCGCACGGGTGGCAGTCCTGCGCGCTCGACCGTGACCTCGATCGCCCGGTCCCTCGAGGCGGCGCTGAGCGCCGACGGAACCGGCGCGGTCGTGGTACCCGCCTTCTGCGACGGCGGCCCGTCGGTGTCGGAGGCGCTTGCCGGGCTGGTCGCCTCGGGGCATCGGAGAGTGGTCATCGCGCTGCTCTCGGTGGCGCGCACGCTCCCGTTCGTGACCGCGCTCGCCACCATCAACTCGCATGAGGCGACCGCAGCGGGAGTGCAGGTCGAGATCGCCGACCCGCTGTGGTCATCGCAGGGACTCGTCGAGATGATCGCGGCGCGCATCAGGGAAGCGGTCGGCGCCGAGGTATCCCACGCCGGGGTGTGCCTCGTCGAGCCGGGCCAGCCTACGGAACTCGAGCGCGGCGGCGGACAGGCAGCCGAGCAGGACACCTACTTCGCTGAGCGCTTGAGGTCCGAGCTCATGGACGCGGGTGTGACGTCGTCGCGTATCCGACGCGGATGGCTGCAGTGGGAGGAGCCCGACGTGTCGGAGGCCGCGCGGCACCTGGCTGCCGTTGGGGCGCAGCGGATCGTCTTCGTGCCGGTCTCCTTCCCGACCGAGACGATCCAGACCCTGCTGGACCTTCGCTACGCGGCGGACGCGAACTCGGCGGATACCGCAACCGGTTCTGTCGTGCTCGGCGCGTGGGGCAACGATGCAGCCCTCGTCCGCGGGCTCGCCGACGCCATCAACACCGCAACGCAGCGCATGTCGGAGCCGGGCGCGGGCGCGAGCTAGGAAGCCCGGCAGCGCGCGCGATTGATCGCCTGCTGCCGACGGATCTGCGGGTAGCGGATCATGTAGCGGAACGCCAGGGACATCCCCCCGCGCGTCGCGCGGGCGTACGTCTCCAGCTCCTCGATCGAACGGCGGAGGTCCGCAGCGGTCTCTCCGCGGAACATCGTGAATCCGGTCCCCACGGCTGCAAGCATGTGCGCGTCGCTCCCGCCCGTCGCTGCGAAGCCCTGGCCGTTGGCGAAAGCCTTCGCAGCGAGTCTGTTCGCCCGGATCAGGTACGGCGAGGAGTTGTAGACCTCCACTGCCTGGAAGACGACCTCGTCGATACGCTGGCCCAGACTCTTCAGGCCGAAAGGCCCGAACGCCTTGTTCGCGAAGGGGTGCGCGATGATGGCGATCCCGCCCTGCTCGTTGACGCGAGCGATCGTCTCTGCCGCCGACAGACCGGCCGGAACGTCCTCCGTGAGGAAGAGCCCGAGGATGTGGCCCCACTTCGAGGTGATCTCCGCACCGACGATGACGTCGAGGTGCGGGTACCCCTCTGCTGCGCGGGCGGCGCGCAGGCCGCCCTCTATCGAATTGTGATCGGTGACGGCGATGACCCGGAGGTCCGTCCGTGTCGCCGCGTACTCGACGATGGCTTCGGGTGACGGCAGGCCGTCGCTTTGGTCGGAATGGATGTGGAGATCCGCCTTGCTCCAGCCTTCGTGCACGTGCCCTCCTCAGTGGTGCCAGCGGCCTCAGGGGCCGCCAAAGGAGAGCAATCGGCGTGCCGTTGCGACGCATGATCCGACCGGCGGTCGGCCACCGATCTCCCGGGTGCCCGGTGTCAACAACGTGTTCGGGCAGGACAACTAGCGCCGCCCCGGATAGAGCTTCAGCCCGTCCGACCTGGTGATGTAGGGCTCGAGCCGCGCGGCCTGCTCGGGCGAGACGGCGCCGTCTTGCATGGCGCGCGAGAACGCGTAGGTGCTCAGGCAGGCGAACCGGTCCCACAGGCCGATCTCACGCAGCACGGCCTCGAGTTCCGCTCGTCGCGGGTCCTTGGCATCTGGGAGGGAGAGCTGAGGGAACCTGAAGACCTTGAGCGAGCCGGAAGTGCCGAAGACCCGGTCCAGGCCCTCATCGTTGGCGAAGGCGGCTATCGCTTCGCGCAGGCCGTCCTGGCGCGTCTTGAGGCGTGCGAGTTCGTCTGACACGGCGAGGTACTCGTCCACGAGCGCCACGGCGTCCTGTGCCGGGCGTTCGCCCTCCGGAAGCGTCTCGGCCTCGAACTTGTGCCGCCATGCGGGACATGCGGTCTGGTACTCGCACCAGTCGCAGAGCGTGGAGGTGTGCGTCGGGAAGGTCGACTGTGCCTCGATGTGGAGGACGGAGCCGAGCACCTCGGCGCGCAGCTGCTCGAGCTGCTCCAGGGTCCGCGTCGATCGCACCTCGTGATCGAACGCCAGGTAGTGCCAGATCAAGGTCACGTCGCATGCGTCGGGATACACCTCGCGAACGCCGAGCGCATAGAGGGCGAGCTGGCGGTCCGCGTCTGCCTGCTGCTGAGTCATGAGCGAGTTCGACGTCTTGTAGTCGTGGATCTCCCATACGCCGTCCGAGACCTTGGTGAGCCGGTCGATGTACCCGACGATCTCGTGCGAGTCGTCGAGCTTCACGTTGATGCGCATCTCAAGACCGACGGAGACACCCTGGTCAAAGGGGTGGTACCGACGGTAGTAGTCCCGCACCGCCTTCTCACCGATCGCGCGGTAGTCGTCCGCGCACCGCTCGGAACGCGTCACACGGATCGCGTCGTCCCACTTCTCGTCCCACGCCGCGACGTAGCGCTCGATGACATCCTCTTCGTCCGGGAGCCTGCACAGGCGCACCTGCTCGTAGAGCCACTCGAGGGCCTCATGGACGCGGCTGCCCATGAACGACTCGACGCCCTCAGGGCCGCGCGGCGCCTTGAGCAGGTAGCAGAACTCGTACTTCTTCGGGCAAGACTCGAACGCGCTGATGCGCGAGTGGGAGAACGTGCTCACGGCAGATCCCTTCCATCCGGTCGCCGGACGACGCCCACGATACTCTGGGGGTCTGACATCGACCTGACCCAGACCTGTCATGCCGTGGATCCGATGAGTGCGGCGCGCTCAGACGTTCGCGGCGGCCCACGTCCCGAGCCGCTCCACGCCCTCGCGCAGACGTTCGAGGGAGGTGGCGTAGCTGAAGCGCAGGAAGCCCTCCCCGCCCGGGCCGAAGTCGACGCCCGGTGCCGCCGCCACGCTCGCCTCTTCGAGCAGCCGGTATGTGAGCGCGAGCGAGTCGTTTCCCCACGCGCGGGCATCGGCGAACGCGTAGAAGGCGGCCGTGGGCTCGACTTCGATGCCGAGCCCCAGAGCCTTCAGCGCGGGCACCAGGAATCGCCTGCGCTCGTCGTAGAGTGCTCGCATCCGCTCGACGTCGGGACCAGCCTCCAGCAGCGCGGTCACGCCGGCGACCTGTACGAAGTGGTTGGCGCACAGGAAGAAGTTCTGCTGGATCACCTCCGCGGGACGCACGAACTCGCGCGGCGCGACCAGGTAGCCGAGCCGCCACCCCGTCATCGCGTAGAGCTTCGAGAAGCCGTTCAGGACGAAGGCACGGTCCGTGTACTCGAGGATCGTGTGGTCGGTGCCGGTGAAGTCGAGACCGTGGTAGATCTCGTCGCTCGCGATGTAGAGCCCATGCCGTTCCGCCACGTGTGCGAGCGCGCGCAAGTCCTCGGGCGGGAGGACGGTTCCCGTAGGGTTCGAAGGCGAGTTGATCATGATGCAGCGTGTGCGCGGGGTGATGACCGACTCGATCTCCTCGACGCGCATCCGAAAGCCGTCACACGCGCGAGCGGGCACACGGACGGGCACGCCGCCAAGGAAGGCGATGTAGTTCGGATACGCCGGGTAGCACGGGTCGGCGATGATGACCTCGTCGCCGGGATCGAGCAGCGAGCCGAACAGCAACAGCATTGCCGGCGAAGTCCCCTGCGTGACCACGATATCGGCCGCGTCGACGGTGACCCCGTACTTGGAAGCGAAGCGCCCGGAGACGGCTTCGCGCAGGTCGGGCAAACCCTGGGACTGCGTGTACCCGGTGTCCCCGCCCTCCATGGCGACTTCGGCCGCGCGCGTCACGACGTCGGGCGTGGAGAAGTCCGGGTCGCCGACGTCCATGCGAACGATGTCGCGGCCCTGTCGCTCGAGTTCCTTCGCCCTCGCAACGACGTCCATGACCACGAAGGGACGGACGGCGCGCGCCCTGTCGGAAACGTGGTCAGGCATAGCTCCTCCTCCGAAGCGATCAGACGCGCGCCTTGTACACAGTCTGCAGAGACGCGGCGAGCACCTCTGCCCGACGCAGATCTCTGAAGGATATGTCGGGCGTCGCGATGACCTCGTGCGACGGCTCGCGATCGAACTCGAGACCGAAGCCCGCGGCGCCCTCCCACAGAGCAGTGCCCGGAAGGACATGCAGCGTGGATGACTGCACGATGCCGGGGTCCAGCTCAAAGCAGAACCGCAGGCCGGCGAGGAAGTCGAACACCTCGTCACCGGGAAGCCCGACGATCAAATCGCATTCGCACGCGATGCCGGCGGCACGGAGCGACTCGACCCCCGCTGCGAAACGCTCGCGGTGGAAGGGGCGGCTGCAGGCCTCGAGCGCTGCACGGCCGATGGTCTGCGGGCCGGTCTCCACGCTCGCAACGCCTGCGCGGACGAGGGTGTCCGCCGCCTCCGCGTCGATACGCTCGATGTCCACTTCGATGGTGTGCAGGCGGACGCCGCGAGCCACATGCGGCGCCATCCACGCCGCAAGCTTGCGAAGGCGCTCGTCCGTGAGGTTGAACACCGGATCGATGAACGAGAACGTGCGAACGCCCGGCGCGCTGGCGACCAACTCCATCTCCGCGGCGATCCGCGCATCGCTGAAGCTGCGGATACGACCGTAGCCCTTGCCCTCGAAGCAGTAGGCGCAGCGGTGCGGGCAGCCGCGATACGTCTCCAGGTACGCCCCGCCGTCGATCGGCGCGAGCGCACCCGTCAGGTACGGCGAGGGCAGCTCGTCGAGGTTGGTCACGAGCGCGCGGTCCGGAGTCGAGACGATCTCCTCGCCCTTGCGGATCGCCAGACCGTCCACCCGCCATGCCTTGCCGGCACCTGCGAGCTCGGCCAGAAGCGCCGCGAAGGTGACCTCACCCTCCCCGCGCACCACCGCATGCACCGCTGGCTGGGCAGCGAGAACGCCTTCCGCGATCGGGCCCACTTCGGGTCCGCCCAGCACGATCGAGCATTCGGGGCGCACCGCGGCGACGATGCGGCAGACCTCATAGACCGCCCGCGCGTTCCAGCACGTCACGGAGATGCCGAGGACATCAGGCTCCAGCCCGAGGACGCGCCAGGCGATCCAGACCGGGTCGACATCCGTATCGAGGTCGAGCGTCTCGAAGGCGACACGCCCCGCGAGGGCGCGATCGGCCTGCGCGTACGCCCGAAGGTAGCCGAGCGCGAGCGAGCGGTAGCCGGGAGAGTTCAGTGCGAGGAGCACGCAGCGCATCGGTGCGCTCACTCCGCCGTCGCCTCCCCCGCCCGGGCGCGTGCGATACCGGCGGCCAACCGCTCGCCGTTCGCAACGGGTGCGAGTTCAGCAAGCTGGTCGGCGGACGCCAGCGGGGCACACCCCGCGCACACGGCGTCCAACGCGCACGCGCCGCAGGCCGCGGACTTCGCACCCGTGCGAGCGCGCAGCACGTCGCTGAGGTGCAGCTCGTAGCCGGGCATCGCGCAGAACGGCATGCCATCGACCTCGACCCAGACGCCGTTGACGACACCCGTGTCGCAGGCCGCCCGGATCCAGGCAGCCGAGGAGGCAAGCCCGAGACCGGGGTCGTCAAGGTGGAGCTCGACTCGATCGGCGCCACACTCCACTGCCAGCGCCACGGCCCCTGGGAGATCGTGCACGTTGTGGCGGCAGACCGTCACGAGCACGGCGATGCTGGTCGATGCGGAAGCCGCATCCGCAGCCTCCCGGAACGCGCGAAGGCCGGCGACGGCCGCGTCGAGCGCGCCGGGAGCCCCGGCCAGCGCGTCGTGCGATCCGGGTGCCCCTGCCAGGATCCGGACTCTGAGGTGGCGAACGCCCGCCGACAGCGCGCCCGCGGCGTTCTGCCGTGACTGGAGCGCGGCCCCGTCGGTGTCCAGACCGAGCCTGGCGCAGCCGGCTGCCATCGCAGCGCCGACGACGCGCGGCAGTTCTGGGTGACCGAATGGTTCGGGACCTGCGAGCATGACGTTCGGTCCCGGACGCCCCTCCCAAGACCCGCAGGTCTCTCGCAGCGACGTCGCGAGCTTCGCGGCGGGAAGATAGGTCGCGTCTTCGCGTGGCCCGTGGCAGCGGACACAGCGCGCGGGCCCGCCCGAGCCCAGCATCACCTCGGCGAACCGGATCATCTCAGCGCCTCACGGTAGACGGCAGCGGTGCGCTCGAGCATTCGCGCCTCCGAGAACAACTCGAGCGCCCTCGCCTGACCGGCCGCGCCCATCTTCTTGCGCGCGACCGCATCCCGAAGCAGCGGGCTCAGCGCGTCCGCGAGCGCCTGCGGGCGCCCCGCGGGAACGAGCAGGCCGGTGACGCCCTCTTCGACCACCTCAGGAGTACCACCGACCGCCGTGGCGACCACCGGCAGACCGGCTGCCATCGCCTCGATCGTGGCGATACCGAGGCCCTCGGCGACCGCCGCCGAACAGTACACGTCCAGAGCCGCCAGGAATCCGGGCATGTCGGTCTGGAAGCCCGGGAAGAGGATGCGGTCGCGCACGCGCGAAGCACGCGCTTTCGTCTTGGCGGTCTCGAGCAACGGGCCGTCGCCGGCAAGCACGGCCCACGCCTGCCCGTCGCGCTCCAAGACCCGGATCGCAGCCTCGACAAGCTGGACGTGCGCCTTCTGTGGGGCGAACCGCGCAGCGAGCCCGAACGCCGCAGCGTCCTCAGGCATTCCCAACCGTCGTCGTGCCGCCACCCGGTCCCCTCCGGCAACGAATGGCGACGGGTCGATACCGTTGTAGATGCAGACCACGAGGTTCTCCGGAAGCCCGAATACCTCGACCTGTTCGCGACGCAGCACCTCGGACACGGCGATCACTCGGGCGGTGGAGCGGGAAAGCCACCGCTCCGCACGAAGATAGACGCCTCGCACGATAGAAGAGATGCCGCCGTAGAGGACCTGGTTGTGCACGGTGACGATCGTGGGCACACCGCCCGACAACCGCGCCGCCACGCGTGCGAGCAAGCCCGCCTTGGAACCGTGAGCGTGGATCAGCGAGGGGCGACGGTCCCGGATGACTCGAACCAGATCGGAGATCGCCAGCGGATCGCGGAGGGGATGCAGCGGCCCCACGATCGAGATCGGATGCACGACGACACTCGCCTCGAGGGCGTCGTGGATGAGCTCCGAATCCCCCGGGCACGCGAGCTCGGAGTCGAATCCGAATGCGCGAAGACCCACGATGAGTTGCAGCACGTGGGCGCGCATGCCGCCGACCGCGGGACGCACGACGTGCAACACGCGCACCCGCTGCTTCGCCTCCTGCTCCACCCCGCCCCTCCCGGTCGCGGCCCCGAACCCCGATTCAGGGTATCACGGGCCCTCGGAGCCGCCGGACGACTCCGGCCAACGCGCATGGCGGTGAAAGCGCAGGTGGACCATACTGATGGTGAGTCCGGGGACGCAGGAGGGAGCAAACCGCTATGCCGCAGTCGTCCGGGAACGACGCCGATGTCGCGCCATCGAGGCTGAGCGCCGAGCAGCGAGAGGCCATCGGCAAATGGAGATGGCTCGGCTGGCGCGGGAGCACCCCTGCGTTCAAAGCGAGCCTGGCTCTTCTCGCGGCGGTCACCTTCGCACTCGCCGCCTACTACGCGGTCGTCATCCCCCACTAGGACGCCGGGCGAAGAACCGGCACGGGTACATACCCTGGTGCAGCCTGCTCTCCACCCGCTACCGGGGGTGACTCGTGTCCGCAGTCGGCGCCGACGAGAGCCCGAGGTCGGAGATCCCGCTCCCAGCGGTCACTGCCCTGCGTGGCGGATCCCCTCGGCCCGACGGCTCCGTCCGCTCCTCCGCGACCGGACATCCCAAGATGACCGGGCTGACCGGTGAAGAGGTCGCTCGACAGCGCGCCCGCTTCGGCGAGAATCGCCTGCCGAGCGAGAAGGCGCTCTCACCGCTGAGGATCCTCGTCAACCAGCTCAAGAGCCCGCTCGTCTACATCATCCTCGCCGCTGCCGCCATCTCACTTGTGCTGCAGCAGTACAGCGACTTCGCGATCATCATGGCGGTGGTCGCGGCGGACGTGGTTCTCGGCTTCGTCCAGGAGTACCAGGCGCAGCGCACCTACGCGGCGCTCAAGGGCCTTCTGGAGCCGACGACCACCGTCATCCGTGACGGGCAGCGCACCGAGATCGGCGTCTGGGAGCTCGTCCCCGGCGACTTGGTGGTCCTCAATGCCGGCGAGAAGGCACCCGGAGACGGCGAACTCATCGAAGCCACCAGGCTCGCCTTGGACGAGGCCATCCTCACGGGCGAGAGCGAGGCCGTCACCAAGCACGCGGCTCCCGGGACGCCGGCGTCAGACGAGAGCCAATCCCGCAGCGAGGATGCGCGCCAGTCACAGGTCTTCATGGGCTCGACGGTGGTCACGGGACGCGGCATCCTCCGAATCACGGGCACGGGGATCAACACGGAGCTCGGGCAGATAGCCGCAAGCCTCAGCGAGCGTGTCGAGGAGGAGACGCCGCTGCAGGTTCGTCTCAAGGCGTTCAGCCAAGTCCTCACCTACGTGGTGGTGGGCTTCACGGCGCTGATCCTGACCGTCGGGGTCCTCATGGGCCGCCAGTTCTGGGACATGCTGCGAACGTCCATCATCCTGGCGATTGCCGCGGTACCCGAAGGTCTCCTGATCGCCGTCACGGTGATCCTCGTGCTGGGCATGCGGAAGATCCTGGCGCGCAACGGCCTCGTCAAGAAGCTCCTGGCGGTGGAGACCCTCGGCTCGGTGACCATGATCTGCACCGACAAGACCGGAACCCTCACCGAGGGACGCATGCGTGTGAGCCGCGCCGACCTGCTCGATGCGGAACGCGCCTGGCAGACGATGGTGCTCTGCAACAACCTCGAGGGTCCCGTGGACATCGCCCTCTGGGAGTACGCAGAGAAGGGCATGCCCGGCAGCCCCCAGGAGCTGCTCGACGGCACCGAGCGCCTCGCCGAGGAGCTCTTCACCAGCGAGACGAAGTACATGATCGCCGAGGTCACCAGCAACATCTTCCAAGGTGAGCGGTACTTCTTCCTCAAGGGCGCCGCGGAGATCGTCCTTGGGATGTGCGCCGTCTCCGATCAGGAGCGGAGCCGCGTTCTTGCCGAGGCGGACGAGTGGGCCGGCCTCGGGTTGCGGCTCCTTGGACTCGCCTATCGCCGGGGCGGGACCATCGAGGACTACGCGGGCTACACCTGGATCGGCATGGTCGGCATGGAGGACCCGGCACGCGAGGGCGTCCGTGAGGCCGTCGATCTGGCCCGCCATGCTGGCATCCGGGTGGCGATGGTGACCGGCGACTACCGCCGGACGGCCGAGAGCATCGCCAAGAGCGTCGGCCTGCCGCTCGACGAACACTCACTGCTCGGCGACGAGATCGCCCTGATGACGGACGGACAACTGCAGGAACAGGTGAGAACGACATCCGTCTTCGCCCGCATCCGGCCGCAGGACAAGCTCCGCATCGTCCGTGCATTGCAGACGAACGGCGAGATCACGGCCATGATCGGAGACGGGGTCAACGATGCCCCAGCGCTCGCGCGCTCGCACGTCGGGGTGGTCGTCGGGAGCGCCACGGACGTCGCCAAAGAGACGGCCGACCTCATCCTGCTCGACAGCAACTTCGCCACGATCGTCGCAGCCATCGAAGAAGGCCGGGTCATCTTCGAGAACATCCGCAAGGTGGTGGCCTACACGCTCTCGAACTCCTTCGCCGAGGTGTTGGCCATCTTCGGAGCCATGATGCTCAACTGGCCGGCGCCCTTGGCGGTGGCCCAGATCCTCTGGATCCATCTCATATGCGACGGCCCCGCGGACATCGTGCTCGGTTTCGAGCCCGGGGAGGACGGAGTCATGGACCAGCGGCCTCGCTCGATGAGGGACCCGGTGCTGACCCCGCTCGGAGGCATCCTGATCGGCGTCATCAGCATCAGCAGTGCACTGTTCGCCCTGTTCCTCTTCGGGCACTACTACCTGTTGCATGGCAACGCCGCGGAGGGCCGTAGCATCGTCTTCGCCAGCTTCGCCATCAACTCGATGGTCTACATCTTCGCGTACCGCAGCATGCGGCAGCCGCTCTTTCGCATGCAGCCGCTCACCGCGAACAAGCCGCTCATCTGGGCCGTTGGGGCGGGTCTCCTCACCGCCCTGCTCCCCTTCTTCATCCCTCGCTTGGGGGTGCTGCTCGGGATCGTGCCGCTGAGCCCGGAGGAGTGGGCGTGGGTCGCGGGATTCTCGATCGCGCTGCTGGCGATGGTGGAAGCTGCGAAGGCGCTGAGCAGGAGACTCGGCCATCGGTCGCCCTAGTTCGGGCGACATCCGGCGGAAACGAAAGCGGCTCCCCTGTTTCCGGGGGAGCCGCTGTTCACTTCTGGTGTCCGAGGCGAGAGTTGAACTCGCACGCCCTTGCGGGCACTAGGCCCTCAACCTAGCGCGTCTGCCATTCCGCCACTCGGACTCTCATTCACGCTCGCGCCCCGGTTGAGGGTGAGGCGCGGATTCGCAGTATAGCAATGACTTCCGAGCACGCCAAGCCTTGCGAACAAGACCGCTCTAGGCGGTGGTTCCGCCCTCAGCAAGGAGCTCCTGGTACGGGGTGCACGGCTCGTCACCGATGATCGTCTTGCACGCCTTGTCGAGCGGGATCGGGTTCGGCGCGGCGAAGTGGCATGCCACACGATGCCCGGGTCTGATCTCCCTGAGTTCAGGCTGCTGCTCCGAGCAGATCGGGAACTGCGCGATCGGGCAACGCGTGTGGAAACGGCACCCGGTCGGCGGGTCGATCGGGCTCGGAGGGTCACCGGGGAGCAGGATGCGCTCGCGCGTGCGCTGGAGATTGGGATCGGGCACCGGCACGGCCGACAGCAGCGACTGCGAGTACGGATGGTGCGGGGCCTCGTAGAGACTGCGCCAGTCGCTGATCTCGACGATCTGGCCGAGGTACATGACCGCGACGCGGTCGGAGATGTGCTGCACCACGGACAGGTCATGCGCGATGAAGAGGTACGTGAGGTCGAACTCGTCCTGCAGCTTGTCGAGCAGGTTGAGGATCTGGGCCTGGATCGAGACGTCGAGCGCGGAGACCGGCTCGTCGCACACGATCAACTTCGGCTGCAGCGCCAAGGCGCGGGCGATGCCGATGCGCTGGCGCTGGCCGCCGGAGAACTCATGCGGGTAGCGGCTGATGTGCTCCGGGTTCAGACCGACGATCTCGAGCAGTTCCTTCGCGCGGCGCTGACGCTCTGCAGCGGTGCCCGCGCGGTGGACCAACAGCGGCTCGCCGATGATCTCGCCGATGGTGAAGCGCGGGTTCAGGCTCGCGTACGGATCCTGGAAGATGATCTGCACGTCACGGCGGAACGCCTTGAGGTCGGGACCGTGCAGCGAACGCACGTCGCGGCCGTCGAAGTGGACGGTGCCGCTCGTAGGCTCGATGAGCCGCATGATGCAGCGGCCTGTCGTCGACTTGCCGCACCCCGACTCACCAACGAGTCCGAGCGTCTCGCCGTGATCGACGTCGAAGCTGACACCGTCGACCGCCTTGACCTCCCCCACCCGGCGCATCAGAACGCCCTTGCGGATCGGGAAGTGCTTCACGAGGTCTTTGACTTCGAGGAGGCTCATGTTACTCATCCACCCCCACCGCGCAGGCGCGGACGAAGTCGGGATCGCCGGCATAGTGGCACGCGGCACCGTGGGTGCCTTCGATGATCCGGAACGCGGGGATCTCGGACTTGCATCGATCGGTCGCGTACGGGCAGCGCGGATGGAATGCGCAGCCGGACGGGACGTTGACCAAGCTGGGGGGCTGGCCCTTGATCGGGCAGAGTTCGCTCTTCTCGACGAGGTTGTGCGTCGGGATGGAATCCATCAGGCCCCACGTGTAGGGGTGCAGCGGATGGTAGAAGACCTCATCGGTCTTGCCGTACTCGGCCGGACGGCCCGCGTACATGACGAGGATGCGGTCCGCCATGTCGGCGACGACGCCCAGGTCGTGGGTGATCATGATGATCGCCGAGCCGGTACGCTGCTGGAGTTCCTGCATCAACTCGATGATCTGCGCCTGGATCGTGACGTCGAGCGCCGTCGTGGGCTCGTCGGCGATCAGAACGTCGGGGTCGCAAGCGAGTGCCATCGCGATCATCGCGCGCTGCCGCATGCCGCCGGAGAACTGGTGCGGGTAGTCCTTCGCGCGGTCCTCCGGGTTCGGGATGCCGACGAGCCGGAGCAGCTCGACAGCGCGTGTCGCGGCCTCGGACTTCGAGAGCCCCTTGTGGATCACGAGCGGCTCCGCGACCTGGTGTCCGACCCGGTACACGGGGTTCAGCGAGGTCATCGGGTCCTGGAAGATCATCGCCATCTCGTTGCCGCGGATCTTGCGCAACTCCTCGGGCTTCATCGTGATGAGCGAACGGCCCTTGAACTTGGCGTCGCCCTTCTCGACCTTGCCCGGAGGCATCTGGATGAGGCCCATCATGGTGAGCGCCGTCACGGACTTGCCGGAACCGGACTCTCCCACCACGCCGAGCGTCTCGCCCTTGTCGAGCGTGTAGCTGACACCATCGACGGCTTTGACGACACCGTCGCGGGTGTGGAAGTACATCGTGAGGTCGTCGACCTCGAGCAGGTGATCGGCCATGCCTAGTCCTTCATCTTCACGTCGAGGGCGTCGCGAAGACCGTCGCCCAGAAGGGTGAACGCAACAACGGTGCAGATGATCGCGAGACCCGGCCAGAAGGCGAGGCTCGGGTGGCTCATGATCAGCCTCGACCCCTCGTTGAGCATGCGGCCCCACGAGATCTCGGGCGGCTGGATGCCGAGACCGAGATAGGACAACGCCGCCTCGGTGAGGATGGCGCCGCCGACGGACATCGTCGCGTACACGATGATCGGGGCGATCGCGTTCGGGAGGATGTGCCGGAACATCAGACGAGCGTCCGATGCGCCGATGGCACGACCCGCGTCAACGTAGTCGTTCTCCTTGACGGAGAGCACGCTCCCGCGGAACAGACGAGCGAAGCTCGGCCAACCGAGCAGCCCGATGGAGAGGATCACCGGCCCGATGCCTCGCACGGTCGGGGGCAACATGGCGAGGATCAGGATGCAGAACAGGATGTACGGGAACGCGAGGAAGATGTCGGTCGCTCGCATGATGAGAGCGTCGACCACTCCGGGATAGAACCCGGCGAGCGCCCCGAGCAGCAAGCCGATGATGACCGAGATCCCGACCGCAGCGACGCCGACCATCAGCGAGGCGCGGGCGCCGTAGATGACGCGACCGAGCACGTCGCGACCGAAGTCATCGGTGCCGATCGGATGGGTCAAAGATGGTTCCAGGTACTGGTTCTTCATCGCGAGCGCGCTGTTCGTGGTCTTCGGGTCACCGAAGACCTTGCCGACCCACAAGTCGGCGGTGAGCGCCGACACCAGAACGATCAGGAGCCAGGCAAGCGCTACGAGTGCGAGCCTGTTGCGGCGGAGGCGGCGCCATGCGTCGCCCCACAGCGTCCGTCCAGCGGCGATGTCGCCGTGCAGATGCTGAACCTCCTCGGTAATGGGAGGCACGGCCGGCAGGCCGCTGCGCGAGTCCCGAACTCCGTGCTCTTGGACGAGCCGACTCTCGTCGTGCGGGCGTTTGTGATCGTGCTCAGCCATGTGGTCACTCACCTCCCGCGTCATAGCGGATTCGCGGATCGAGGAACGCGTACGAGATGTCGACCGCGAGGTTCACGATCATGACGACGAGCAGGATCGCCGTGACCCCACCGAACACGATCGGGAAGTCGCGGCCGACGATGGCCTTGTAGATCGCGGAGCCGACGCCCGGCCAGTTGAAGACCGTCTCGGTCAGGATGGCGCCGGCGAGCATCGCGCCGAAGTCGAGACCGATGAACGTGACGACCGGGATCATGGCGTTCTTGATCGCGTGCTTCCACAGGACTGCGCTCGGAGAGAGCCCCTTCGCACGAGCGGTGCGGATGTAGTCCTGGCCCAGAACCTCCAGGAGCTGGCTGCGCATGATGCGAGCGGCATAGGCGGTAGACACGCTCGCGAGCGTGATGGCCGGCAGGATCAGGTAGACCCACGTTGGGAAGTTCGAAGAGGTGCCTCCCGCGCCCATAGGCGGCAGGTAGAACGCACCTCCGGTGAGCTTCTTCAGCCATATGCCGAACAGGTACTGGAGCATGAGGCCGAGCCAGAAGACCGGCACGGAAACGAGGATCGACGTGCTCAGGGTGACCACGATGTCCCAGAACGAGTACTGCTTCACGGCCGACACGATGCCCGCGCCGATGCCGATGATGATCTCAAGGATGATCGCCGCGAGGGCGAGTTCGAATGTGTAGGGGTACGCCTGCCCGAGGATGTCGCGGACGGGGCGCCCCTGGTAGAGCGAGTTGCCCAGGTCGAGCGGGTCGAACTCGAAGGTGAGGCGCCCCAGAGCCAGGCGGCCCCACTGGCCGCGGCTGACGATGACGCCCGAACGCGGAGTGTAGGTGGTCGCACCGCCTGCGGGAACGTCGCCCTGCACGCGGGTCACGATGGCGGCGATGGTACCGACCTCGGCGCGGACGCCCTTGTCGCCGGTGATCTCGCTGCCGTCGTAGTACACGGGATGGATCATGGAGAGGCCGGACAGGTAGTCACCGTACTGTACGTACCATGGTCGATCGAGGCCGAGCTGGTGGACGATGAGCGCCTTGCGCTCGGGGTCGAGCGCCTTCTCCCCCACGCGCAGCTGCACCGGGTCAGCGCCCGGCAGGTAGTGAGCGATGAGGAAGAGGACGAGGGTCACTCCGAAGAAGACCGGAATGAACTGCAGCAGTCGCCGCAAGATGTACTGGAACATGTGGCGCCTTCATCTCGATGGGCCGTTCACGTCAGGGGTGGCAGGACACAGCTTCGCGTCCTGCCACCCCCCATCGCGATCTACAGAGAGTTCACACTACTTCGCTGCAGCGTCCACCCAAACCTTGGTGAAGTCGCCGAGGCCCTGCGCGTCCCACGTGAAGTCGTGGAGACGGCTGGAGCCGACGCGGGTGTGCTTGTAGAACATGACCGGAATGACCGGGTTGTCGGCCTGGACCGTGGCGTTGATGGCCTGGTAGGCCTTGATCCGGGCAGCGGTGTCGAGCGTGCTGCGCGCAGCATCGAGCGCCGTGTCGACAGCCGGGTTCTTGTAGGCCGACTTGTTGTCGCCGGACTTGGACTGGAACAGCGGATACAGGAAGTTGTCACAGATCGGGTAGTCGGCGATCCAGCCGAGACGACCGATCTGGAACTTCTTCGCATCGAGCTGCTTCAGGTAGACCGGGAACTCAGCCGAGTCGAAGACGGCGGTGATGCCGATGGCCTTCATGTCGGACTGGATGAGCTCCATGATCTTCTCGTGGCCAGCGCCGCTATTGAAGGACAGCTTGACGGTGCCGATGCCCTTGCCATCCGCAAAGCCAGCGTCGGCGAGAGCGGTCTTCGCGGCGGCGACGTCGTACTTGGTGTCAACCCACGCGCCCTTCTGATAGCCGGCGATGCCCGGCGGGATGATGTTGTCTGCCGGGTCACGAGTGCCCTCGAAGACGATATCGCAGATCGCCTGGCGGTTGATGGCCAGAGAAACGGCCTTGCGGACGCCGGCGTTCTTGAAGATCTTGTCCTCGGTGTTGCAGATCAGGTAGTACGTGGCGTTCTCGGCGCCCAGGACGCACTGCTTGCCCGGGTTGACCGTGTAGCCATTCTCGGACTGACCGTACGCCTCAATGGCGGCCTTGATCTGGCCGGTGCCGATCGGCGAGAAATCGAGGTTGCCGGCCTGGAAGTCGGTGTAGGCAGCCTCAGTGTCCTTGTAGATCTTGAAGTCGACGCCATCAAGGAACGGCTTGTCACCGTAGAAGTTGTCGTTGCGGACAACCTTGATGTACTGCTCGTGCTTCCACGGCTCCGACATCTTGAACGGGCCGTTGCCGACCGGCATGTCGCCGAAGGCGACCTTGGTGCCGTTGAAGTCCACGCCGCCCTCAACGAGCGCCTGCGGGACCGGCGCGAGAGCCGGGTGGGCCACGACGAACGCGAAGTCGGCGAACGGCTTGGTCAGCGTGACCTCGAAGGTCAGGTCGTCGACAGCCTTGACGCCCTCGAGAACCGCGACGTCACCGGCGGCCAGAGCGTCGAAGCCCTTAACGAAGCCAAGGTGATAGCTGATGATCGAGGGATCAGCCTGGCCGGTCAGGGTGTTGACGGTCTTGCCGTTGACGATGCGGGTCCAAGCGTAGACGAAGTCCTTCGCGGTGACGGCGGTGCCGTCAGAGAACTTGTCCTTCGGGTTCAGCTTGAACGTCCAGACCGTGGCGTCCGCATTGGACGACCAAGAGTCGGCCGCAGCCGGAAGAAGCTTGGTCGGGTCGAGCGGATCGACGCGAGTGAGGCTATCGAACAGGGTCTGCTCAACCTCGGTGCCCTCGGACTCCTGGGTGTTGTACGGGTCGATGTAGGCCGGCTCACCGATGTAGAAGGACATCGTGCCGCCTGCCTTCGGCGTCGTACCACCCGTGGGCGTAGTCGTCGTCTTCGGCGCGCAACCGGCGAGAACACCGATCGCGAGCGCGCAGACCGCCACCAGGGCAACGCTCTTGCGGAAACGTCTCATACTGCAAAGCCCCCTTCCTGCGTTGACAATGCTTCAGACCGTTGGTTGAAGCCGCGCTGCGCTGTGAAGCAACCCCCGATCCGCTTTCGGGTTCGCGCCCCGAGCGCGTGCGACAACCTGCGGCCCACTTCCCTGCTTGCGTAGTGCTCACATGAGTTTCCCCCTTACCGGGTGAGCAGGCAAGTAGCGGAGGGGGTTCCAAAGACACGAATGGTGCATGAACCCAGCATGCACGGAGGCCCCGGCTGCATACACCCGGGGCCTCTCGTTGTTCGCGCGGATATGTCTGCGCGGCTATGCTCTCCGCCTCTACGCGGTGCGGTAGACCATCATCAGGATGACCGAGGTGATGGCCCAGCCGACCGCAAGTCCGATCGTGATGCGGTCGAGGTTCTTCTCGATGATGCTCGTGCCGCTGGCGGACGAGGACATGCCGCCGAACATGGAGGACAGGCCCGTGCCCTTGCCGGAGTGCAGCAGGACGAAGACGATCAGGCCGACCGCGAGCACGACGTGCACGGCGACGACGATGTAGATGAGCGGATTCACGCGTACTCCTTGAGTCAGACGCGGCGCGGCCCCTGATGGCGCGCGACCGCAAGAGTATAGCGATGCGAGCGGTGCGGCTCAACAGCGCTGTCGTCAGCGGATGAGCAGGCTGCTGCCGGTCCACTCGCTCGGGGCCGGAAGGCCGATCAGGTCGAGGATCGTTGGGGCGACGTCGGCGAGCTTGCCGCCGGAACGAAGCGCACGGACGCCGTTCGCCACGCAGATCACCGGCACCTCGTCGGGCGTATGTGCGGTGAAGGGGCCGCCGGTGTCCGGGTCGACCATCATCTCCGCGTTCCCGTGGTCGGCGGTGATCAGGGCCGATCCGCCCTTGGAGGCGATCGCCTCGATGACGCGGCCGACGCCGTCATCGACGGCCTCCACCGCCGCCACGGCCGCTTCGAGCACGCCCGTGTGGCCCACCATGTCGCAATTGGCGTAGTTCACGATGTAGACGTCAGCGGTCCCGTCTTCGATCTCTCGCACCAAGCGGTCCGTTACTTCCGGCTCGCTCATCTCGGGCTTGAGGTCGTAGGTTGCGACCTTCGGGCTCGGGATGAGGACACGCACCTCACCGGGTTTCGGCGGCTCGCTGCCCCCGTTGAAGAAGAACGTCACGTGGGCGTACTTCTCGGTTTCCGCGATGTGAAGCTGCCGCAGACCCGCGTCGGCCACGACGTCAGCCAACGTGCAGCACGGAAGGTCCTTGGGGAAGGCGACCGGCGCCGGGATCGTCGGGTCGTACCCGGTGAGGCACACGAAGCGCAGCCGCGGCGCTTCGGGTCGCTCGAAGTAATCGAACTCGGGATCGACCAGGGCGCGCGTGATCTCGCGGGCGCGGTCGGGCCGGAAGTTGAAGAAGATGACGGCGTCGCCGTCGGCGAGGCGCCCCGTTCCATCGGCGACGATCGGGGCCACGAACTCGTCCGTGACGCCGTCGGCGTACGACTTCTTCACAGCAGCGACGGCGTCATCCGCCGCCCTGCCCTGACCCAGCACGAGCATCCGCCACGCGCGCTCCACGCGTTCCCACCGGTTGTCACGGTCCATCGCCCAGTAGCGGCCGCAGACCGTGGCGATCGAGCCGCTCCCGGACGTGCGCATCCGGCGCCGCAGCGCGTCGAGATAGCGCACGCCTGACTCGGGCGGCACGTCGCGTCCGTCGAGGAACGCGTGCACGTACACGCGCTGCGCACCGCGCGACTTCGCGAGGTCCAGCAGCGCATAGAGGTGGTCGATGTGGCTGTGCACGCCGCCGTCGGAGACAAGCCCCATGAGGTGCACCGCATGACCGGTATCCACCGCCGCGTCGAGCGCCTCCAAGAGCACGGCGTTCGTCGCCAGAGTGCCATCGGCGATCGCGCAGTTGATCCGCGTGAGCTCCTGATAGACGACGCGGCCGGCACCCATGTTGAGGTGACCGACCTCCGAGTTGCCCATCTGCCCCGCGGGAAGGCCGACAGCGAGCCCTGAGCACTCGAGCCGCTCGACCGGATAGTCGGCCATCAGCGCGTCCAGGTTCGGGGTATTCGCGAGGGAGATCGCGTTGCCCGAACCCTCAGCGGCGAGCCCGAACCCGTCCATGACGACCAGCGCGACCGGAAGGCGCAACTCGGCGAGCCGCTCGGAGGACGCCGGGATGAAGGGGCCGTCGCTCACGATGCGGCGTGCACGATATCGGAGAACGCGCCCGCCTTGAGTGCGGCACCGCCGACGAGCGCACCGTCGATGTCGGGCTCGCTGAAGAACATCGCCGCGTTCTCGGGCTTCACCGAACCGCCATACAGGACGCGGACGGACATCGCAGCGGGGGCGCCGTACATCGCACCGATCGTAGCGCGGATCATGCGCGCCACGTCGTTCGCCTTCTCGGGAGTCGGCGTGTGGCCGGTACCGATGGCCCAGATCGGCTCGTAGGCGATGATGAGACCGCTCGTCTGCTCGCCCGTGAGGCCGGCAAGGCCGCTGCGGATCTGGTCTCGAACGAAGGTCTGTGTCTCCCCCGCTTCATAGGTACCGAGCGACTCACCGCAGCACACGATCGGCGTGATGCCGTGAGCGAAGAGCGCGTGGACCTTCTTGTTCACGGTCTCATCCGTCTCGCCGAAGAACTCGCGGCGCTCGGAGTGGCCCACGATGCAATGACTGCACCGCAACTCGACGAGCATGCGCGGCGCGATCGCACCGGTGAACGCGCCCTCCTCGGCCCAGAAGACATCCTGGGCGCCGAGGCCGATGCGCAGATGATCGAGCTCGATGATGGTCGAGGCCGCCTTGAGGCCCGTGAACGGCGGACACACCACGACGTCGACACGGTCCCAGACGTCGGAGACGAGGTCCTGGATGTGGTCGACGAGGATCGCTCCCTCGCCGGACGTCGTGTACATCTTCCAGTTGCCCGCCACCATCGGCGTGCGAGATCCGCCCATGCCGGTCCCCTCTCTTGTCAGCGAACGCAGCGGCCGCGCACTCGCGCGGCCGCTGCTCGCATCCCTACATCAGCGGTCGAGCAATGCGGCGATGCCCGGGAGTTCCGAGCCTTCGAGCAACTTCATCGAGGCGCCGCCACCGGTGGACACGAACGTCACTCGCTCCTCGAGGTCGAACTTCTTGAGGGCGGCCACAGAGTCGCCACCGCCGACGACGGATGCGGCGCGATGGTTTCGCGCCACCGCCAACGCGACCTGCTTCGTGCCGTTCTCGAACGGCGCCAGCTCGAACACGCCCATGGGACCGTTCCAGAAGATCGTGCGCGCCGAGGATATCTCGCCCTTGAAGAGCTCGATGGTCGTCGGACCGATGTCCAAGCCCATCATCCCGTCGGGGATCTCCTCCCGGGCGACGATGCGGGTGTCGGCATCGGGCTCGATCGCGTCGGCGATGACGAAGTCGACGGGGAGCAGGAGGTGGACCCCCTTCTCGGAAGCCTTGGCGAGCATGGCCTTCGCAGGCTCCACCCAATCCTGCTCGACGAGCGAGTTGCCCACCGACACGCCCTTCGCCACGAGCAGCGTGAAGCACATGCCGCCGCCGATGATGAGCGTGTTGACGCAGTCGAGCAGGCGCTCGATCACGCCGAACTTGTCGGAGACCTTCGAGCCGCCGAGGATCGCCACGAACGGGCGTTCCGGGTCCGCGAGCATCGCGGTGAGCGTCTCGACCTCACGGGCGAGCAGCATGCCGGCGTACGCGGGCAGGAAGTGCGCGATGCCCTCGGTGGACGCGTGAGCCCGGTGTGCGGCGCCGAACGCGTCGTTCACGTAGATGTCGCCGAGCGATGCGAGGGCCTTCGCGAACTCGGGGTCGTTGGCCTTCTCACCCGGATGGAAGCGCACGTTCTCGAGCATGATGATCTCGCCATCGACCATGCGGTCGACAGCCTCGTGCGCCTCGGCACCCACGATGTCGTCGACGAAGACGACGTTGCGGCCGAGCAGGCGCTGCAGGACCCGGCGCACGGGACGCAGCGAGTAGCGCGGTTCCGGCTCGCCCTTCGGGCGGCCGAGGTGGCTCATGACGATGACGCGCGCCCCGTGGTCGACGAGGTAGCGCAGCGTCGGCAGAGCCGCTCGCACGCGGGTGTCGTCGGTCACCGTCCCGTCGGAGAGTGGCACGTTGAAGTCGACGCGCACGAGCACGCGCTTCCCGCGGACGTCGACGTCCTTGACCGTCTTCTTGTCGAACATAGCGGCCCGCCTAGCCGACGAGCTTGATGAGGTCGACGACACGGTTGCTGTAGCCCCACTCGTTGTCGTACCAGGACACGCACTTCACGAAGGAGCCTGTGCCGCCCATCACCATCGTCTGCAGCGAGTCGAAGACCGACGATGCGGAGTTGCCGACGACGTCCACGGAGACGATGGGCTCGTCGCAGTACTCGAGGATTCCCTTGAGCGGGCCTGCGGCGGCGGCCTTCATAGCCGCGTTGATCTCGTCCTTGGTGACGTCGCGACCGAGCTGGGCGACGAGGTCGACCACGGAACCGTCCGGAGTCGGAACGCGCATCGACATGCCGTCGAGCTTGCCCTTCATGTCCGGCAGCACGAGGCCGATCGCCTTTGCGGCGCCGGTCGAGGTCGGGATGATCGACATCGCGGCCGCGCGCGCACGGCGAAGGTCCTTGTGCGGGGTGTCGAGGATGACCTGGTCGTTGGTGTAGGAGTGGATCGTGTTCATGAAGCCCGACACGATACCGAACTCGTCGCGCAGCACCTTCGCGAACGGCGCGAGACAGTTCGTCGTGCACGAGGCGTTGCTGATGATGTGGTGCTTCTCGGCGTCGTAGTCGCCGTCGTTCACGCCCATGACGATCGTGATGTCCTCGTTCGTCGCGGGGGCAGAGATGATGACCTTCTTCGCGCCGGCCTCGCGGTGCGCGGCGGCCTTGGTGGCGTCGGTGAAGCGGCCCGTCGACTCGACGACGACGTCGACGCCCAGCTCGCCCCACGGCAGCATGGCGGGATCGCGCTCGGCCACGACCTTGACCTTGTGGCTGGCGCCGAGCATCTCGCCGATCTTGGTCTTGGCGTGGACGACGAACCCGTCCTCGGTGACCTCGACGTCGTGATCGAGCTTGCGGTGGATCGAATCGTACTTGAGCAGATGCGCGAGCGTCTTCGCGTCGGTCAGGTCATTGACGGCCACGACCTCGATCTCCGGGTGGTCGAGCGCCGCGCGGTACACCAGCCGGCCGATGCGGCCGAATCCGTTGATGCCGACTCTGATCGCCATGCTTCAGAACCCCTTCCATCTCGCTCGCGCCCCGATCGGGGTGCGACGGCTTCCATGTCCCTGGATCCGGGGCGACGGTTTGCGACGCACCCCGGTATGTGCCCGTTCCTAACCTTCCCTGCCGTCGGAGCCTGCGTCAAGCGACCCCTCGAAGGCGTTGCGCGTACGCATATCGGCGGCGAGCGCCTCGATACGGCGTATGCGGTGGTAGACCGCGGATTTCGACAGCGGCGGCTGGGCGAACTCCCCCAGTTCCCGTATCGAGACATCGGGGTGGTCGAGGCGCAGCTGCGCCAGCTCGCGCAGCGCAGGTGGCAGCCACTCGAGACCGTGCATGTCCACGACGAAGCGGATGTCCTCCACCTGGGAGAGCGCGGCGTCGGCCGACTTCTGAACGTTCGCGGTCTCGGCGTTCACGAGCCGGTTCACGTCGTTGCGCATCGACTTCAGGATGCGGACGTCCTCCGTGCGCAGCAGCGCCCGGTGCGCACCGACGAGCGCCAGGAAATTCACGATCGGCTCCGCGCCCTTGAGGTAGACCGCATAGAGCCCCCGCCGCCGGGTGACTCGCGCCGAGATGCCGAAGCGCGACATCAGACCAACGAGGTCGCGCGCGTACTGCTCGGTCTCCGCCGTGAGCTCGAAGTGGAAGTCGCCGTGCGGGTCCGCCACGAACCCTCCACCGAGGAACGCGCCGCGCAGGTAGCTCACGGCGCAACAATCCTTGCGGACGAGGCGGGCCGGCACACCGTAGGCGAGACCCATCGAGTCATCGAGGATGCCGAGGTCCGTGAGCGCCGGCGCGAGGCTGGGCTGACTCGGCACCGTGATGAGGTAGTTGTTCGTCTTGTGCAGCACGCTGCGGCGCACGGTCAACTCGGTGGCAAGGCCGTAGAGCGAGTGCATGAGCTTGATCGCCTTGCGAGCCACCGGAGCAGTCTCGGTCGCCATCTCGAGACGGTAGCGCTCCCCGCCCGCGATGTGGATCGTCCCCTCCACGCGCATCAGCGCGGAGAGCTCGGCGCGCGGACAGCAGTTGCGGGTCGGCATGACCCGCGAGAGCTCCTCCTTGACCTCCGCGGTGAAGCTCACCGGATCACCTCCCGCAGCGCAGCGAGCAGCGCGTCGCGGTCGTGATGCCGCCAATCGGCCAGATCGGCCAGATCGGCGAGGCGCACTTGCACGCCCGCCTCGGCCAGCCGTGCGAGCGACGCGGCATCGGCGTGTACGGCATCCGCGTCGCAGGGAAGCGGGTAGCGCGCCTCATCGTGCACGAGAACGACGTCGATGCAGCCGCCCAGCCCATGGCGCTCCAGCGCGTCCAGATGATCGGCCGCGTCCATGCCGGTCGTCTCGCCACGCTGGTTCGCGACGTTGCAGACGTACACGACGCGGCCCCGCGTCCGTTTGAGCGCATCGAGCAGGCCTTCGACCAGGAAGTTCGGGAGTATCGAGGTGAAGAGCGATCCCGGACCGATCACGACGACATCCGCGTCCTCGATCGCGTGCGCCGCCGGAGCGTACGCTGTGGCGCGCGCCTCCCCCGCGTAGTGGACACAGGAGATCGGGGCGGGACTGACGGCCACGTTGCGCTGCCCGACCACGCGCTCGCCGTTGACGTCCTCTGCTGCCAGCACCACATCGTCCAACGTGGAAGGGATGACGCGTCCGCGCGAACCGAGCGCCTGACCTGCAGCCGCGAGCGCGGCCGGGAACGATCCCTCGATATCGGTGAGACCGGCGATGATGAGGTTTCCCAGCGAGTGGCCCTCGAGTTCACCGCCCGCCGGGAAGCGGTATGAGAAGACGCGCGCGATGGTCGAATCCGGATCCGCCGCCATGGACACGAGGCAGTTGCGCGCATCACCCGGCGGAAGCATGCCAAGCTCGCGCCGCAACTTGCCGCTCGAACCGCCGTCGTCTGCCATCGTCACGACGGCCGAGGTGTCGAAGCCCATCTCGAGCAGGCTCCACAGCACCTTCGGCAGGCCGGTACCGCCGCCGATGGCGACGGCTTTCCGCTGAATCTGCGTCATGCGCGGTCCAGGTCCTTGCGGATGTCGCGATGGCGTACCGCGACGTCGTAGCCGAGCGAGCGCAAGTGCTCGGCCGTCTTCTCAGTGAGCACCACGCTGCGGTGCATACCACCCGTGCACCCCAGCGCGATCGAGAGATGGTGCTTCCCCTCCAAGAGGTAGTTCGGAAGCAGATCGGTGAGAAGCGGCAGCCACCGATCGAGGAACGCCTGCGTTTCCTCGCGCTCCATGACGTAGCGGTAGACCGCGGCCTCGAGGCCGTTCTTGTGACGGAGCTTCGGAATGTAGAACGGGTTCGGGAGGAAGCGGACATCCATGACGATGTCGGCGTCGATGGGCAGCCCGTACTTGAAGCCGAAGGACGTGAGCGAGATCGACAGGGCATCCCGAAGGCTCTCGGAAACGAACTGCCGGCGAATGGCCTCGCGCAGCTGCGCGGGAAGCATCTCGCTCGTGTCGAGGATCAGGGATGCCCGCTCGCGGACCTTCGCGAGTCCTATCCGCTCCGCGTCGATGCCCTCGATGACCGAACCGCCCTGGCAGAGCGGATGGCGACGGCGCGTGGTCTTGAACCTGTTGACCAGCACCTTGTCGGCGGCCTCGAGGTACAGGATCCGGTAGGGGTTCCCGGTCGCCTCGATCTTGTCGAGCTCCTCCAGAAGCGTCCCGAAGAAGTCGAGCGACCGCATGTCGCACACGACCGCGACCCGGCCGATCCTGCTGCCCGGGAGCGTCGTGAGTTCGACAAGCTGCGAGAGCAGTGCCGGCGGAAGGTTGTCGATGCAGAAGTAGCCGAGGTCCTCGAAGGTGTGCATGGCCTCGGAGCGCCCGGCGCCCGAGAGCCCCGTGATGACCACAAGCTCCGACGGCGTGGACGACTCGGGCGCGACTGCCTCGATCTCGCAGATCTCCTCGTCAGCCATGTCGCGCCCGCTAGTCCTCACGCGACGTCAGCGAGCCGGCGATGCCGCTCGCCAGCGCCACCATGATCGCGGCGACAGCGGTGAAGAAGAACCCCTTGTCCGCATTCACTCCCGGGATGATGGCTGCGGCGAGATAGAACATGGCCAAGTTGATGACGAGCGAGAAGAGGCCGAGCGTCACGATGGTGATCGGAATAGTGAGGACCTGCACGATAGGTTTGATGACGCCGTTCACGAGCCCGAGCACGATGGCGAACAGGCACGCGGTGAGGAACGCGCCCCAGGTGACCGTCTGTCCGGGACCGAAGCCTTCGACCGTCATGAGGCCGAGATACGCCACGAGCAGGACGCCGGCCGCACTGATCGCCGTACGGATGAGGAAGCGGACCACCCGGATCACCTCCGTGTCGCTTTGCGGGACGGCAACGCGCTGCCGTGGGTTGAGTATACCAACGCGGACCGACACACTGACCCGGGCGTCGCCACTCCCCCAACGGTCGAGGATCCACGGCCCGGGATCAGTCCGGCGGCGCGTCCTGACGGGCTGCGTCGAGCGTCCCGAGGAAGTCGGCGATGTCGTTCGCGAGTTCGGCTCCGATGCCTTTGACCTGCGCGATCTCCTCGGCGCTCGCCGCGCGCAGCCGCTTCACGGACCCGAGTGCCTTGATCAGAGCTTTCTTGCGAGTCGGACCGACGCCCGGGATCTCATCGAGGATCGAGGCGGTCATCGCCTTGCCGCGCAGCTCACGGTGGTAGGTGATCGCGAACCGGTGCGCCTCGTCGCGCACGCGCTTTACCAGGTAGAGCGAGGGCGAGCCGCCCGGGAGCACCACAGGGTCCTCCCACCCCGGGACGAAGAGCTCCTCCTCGCGCTTCGCGAGCGCGACCACCGGGATGCCGGAGACCCCGATCTCCTCGAGCGCGCGGAGCGTGGCCGACAACTGCGGCTTCCCGCCGTCGACGATCACGAGGTCCGGGCGGCTCGCGAAGCGCGCACCCTCCTTCTCCTCGCGCACGAACCGGCGCTGCAGGACCTCGCGCATCATCGCGACGTCGTTGGCCTCTGGCGTCTCGGACCGGATCTTGAAGCGCCGGTATGCGGACGGGTCCGAGCGACCGCCGTCGAACACGACCATGGAGCCGACCGAGAAGCGCCCGTGGAGCGTCGAGATGTCGTAGCACTCGATACGCATCGGGGGAACCTCGAGGGCGAGCGCGTCCTGGAGTTCGAGAAGCGCCCGGTTCACGCGGTCCTCGTCGTAGCGCGTGCGGAACTTGTAGCGCGCGAGCGCGTGGCGGGCGTTGAGGACTGCCATGTCGAGCAGCCTGCGCCGCTCTCCCCGCTCAGGACGCTCGACCGAGACCTTGCGACCGCGCCGGACTGCAAGCCACTCCTCCAGCGGCCCGGGCTCCATCGGCAGCGTCGCCACGAGCACCTGCCTCGGGACGTGCGACGCCTCGTCGTAGTAGCGGAGCAGGAAGGCCTCGACGAGCTCGTGGTCCGATACGTCGAGGCCCTGATCGAGGATGAACTCGCTCGAGCCGAGCACTCTGCCCTCACGGATCTGCACGACGACCGCCGATGCGATCGTCTCCTCCCGGTGGACGCCGATCGCGTCGGCGTCGAGACCGCTCGAGCTCACGATCGTCTGCCGTTCCAGCACCGAGCGGACGGCCTCGAGACGGTTACGGAACCGTGCCGCGCGTTCGAAGTCGAGGTCGGCCGAGGCCTCCCGCATGTCACGCTCGAGATCGCGGGCGACGGCCGCCTGCCTGCCGTCGAGGAACTGAGCTACCTTCGCGACAGCTTCCGCGTACTCCTCGCGAGTGATGGCGCCAACGCACGGCCCCGGGCCTTTGCCAACGTGATAGTCGAAGCACGGCTTGCCGGTCGGCTCGCCGCCATGGGCGGTCACGCGCTTCCATTCGACGCAATCGGTCCGGCAGATCGGATACACCCGCCGCACGACCTCGATAGTGGCGCGCGCCGCCTTGGCGTCCGTGTACGGCCCGAAATACATCGTGCCGGAGCGGTGCTTCTCCCGGGTGTACTTGATCGCGGGGAAGGGATCGGACGTCGTGAGCGCGATGTAGGGGTACGTCTTGTCGTCGCGGTAGTCGACGTTGTAGCGAGGGCGATGCTCCTTGATGAGGTTGTTCTCGAGGATGAGCGACTCGACCTCGTTGGCGGTCACCACGTAGTCGAACGAGCGCACGCGCGACATCATCTCGGGCACCATGGCGCGTTCGTCGTGGCCCTGCGCGTACTGCTTCATGCGAGTCCGCAGCGACTTCGCCTTGCCGACATACAGCACCGCCCCCTCGGCGTCCTTCCACAGGTAGACGCCGGGGGCAGTGGGAACGTTCGCGAGCTGCTCGCGTATGTCGTCGGAACCGTAGCGGGGGCTCATGGTGAGCTCGATTCTAGCGCGAGCGCGAGCGCGAAAGGCGGCAGGTGCAGACGCGGCGGTGCGCAGCCTGCGCGAGCGGCTGCGCGTGCAGCGCGGCCGGCCGCGAGTCCATCGCGACCGGCCGCAACCGTCCCTCGCCCCTGCGGAGTGAAGCCCCTAGGTGTGGACGGAGAACTTCCTGTAGAGCGAGTACGTGCCCAGGTGCAGCGGGCAGGCGTGATAGCTCCGCGTGCGGTAGGTCCCGGTCTTGGACAGCGCAAGCCTCACCGAGAACGAGGTGACCCCCGGTTTGACGGTCACCTTGTAGGTCTTCTGGTAGTGATACGCACCGCTGTAGTAGCGGTACGTGCGCACCTCGACGGTCGTCGTCTCGGCGTGTGAGGGCTTCACCGTTCCCTTGATGTAGAACGCCTTGTTGTGGCGAACATACGACGTCGACAGCGTCGGCGTGCCCATGACCGCCTTCGTCTTCACGATCGGAACGCTCACCGTGAGCGTGCGCGAGACCGTGGACACTTCGCGAACGTCGGTCGCGCTCGTCGAGCGAACGTAGAGCGTATGCGCGCCAGCGAGCGCGGGAAGCGTGAACGTCGCGGCAGACGTCGTCATATCGGAGCCGTCATCCCAGTGGTACGACGTCGTGCCCGTTGGCTGGTCACGCGAGACCGTGATGGTCGGCGTCGTGATGTAGGTGCCCAAGGCATCAGTCGTGCCGCTGGCGACGATCGTCGACACCGGTGCAGGACCCGGGTCGAACGGTGGCGTCACCGTGATCGTCCTGGTCCGGTGAGGTGTCTCTTCCATACCGAGGGAGTTCGTGGAGTAGACCTCGAGCGTGTGCGTGCCCACGAAGCCGGCCACGGAGAACGACTGCGCCGTGCTCGCGGCGAACGGATCCGAGTCCCAGCGGTAGTACGTCGTGCCACGCAGCGTGCTCCGCGAGACGCTGATGGCGGGCACGGTGGTGTAGGGCCCGACCGCGGGATCGACCGCGATGGTCGAGACCGGGATTGGCGGCACAACGGTCGCCGAGACGGCGGCGTTGACGTCCACCTCGCCGTAGCCGGTTCCGAGATCCGGGTCCCAGGCCTGCACGATGTACCAGGCCTTCCCGTCGAGCGGATCCGCGTCGGCGAACCCGGTCGTGCCGATCCGCGACGAGGTGACCTCGGTCCACACGCGCGGCAGAACGTCCGGGGAGCGCCAGACGCGGTAGGTGATCGTGCGCGTGTCCTCCGACGCGAGCAACTGCGTGGAGGCGAGCGGCTTGTTCCAGCCAAGGACCACCTGTCCCCCGCTCACCACCGGGGCGAGATTGCGCACCGGGCCGTACTTGTAGCCGCTGACGGTCACGTCGTCGATCGTGGCGCCCTCGCCGATCGACGGACTCTCATACGTGTCGACATCATCGATGAAGAGGAAGCGAACCTTGCCGGCGGTGCGTGACAAGTTGACGGGGCGGAACGCGCCATCGGGAGTCGGCGCGCTCATCGAGAAGGACGTGTAGCTCATCGTGCTGACGAGCGACTGTCCCGCATGTCCGTCCCAGAAGTCCGAACCGGCGGTCGCCCATGCGACGTTGAATGCGTCGGAGTCCCGCGCTCCGACCGAAGGCATGTTGTACCAGTAGCCCAAAGAGGCCGAGTAGTAGTCCTGCAGCTCCGGAACCTGGAAGGTCACCATGCCGGCGGTGAACGCCGGGTACTTGCCAGAGTACGTCGTCCATCCGTTGGACGCGCTGTTGGGGATCGCGCCCGCGCACCACAGCCCGTAGGAGCCGCTGTGCCGACGCTGCGTCACCCTGCCCCAATACGCGGGTGACGGGTCTCCCGGAGTCGGAAGCACCCACGACGTCTCAGCCCGTGTGTAGGGCACCGACTCGAATCCCTCGCTCAGGATCGTCTGCGGAGTCAGAGCCGGAGGACCGATCGCGAATGCCAGCGATGGCACCGTAGTCAGACCCATCAGCAACAACGTTGCGATCATGAACCTGCGCATCATGCCGGATGTCATGCGCTGAGCACGCTCCTAGTCGGTGACGTGCGCCGCAGAGAAGGCCTCCGCGGCTTGGATCACGAGAGACTTGAGGTCTTTCGGATTCCCGCGGACCGCCGTGGCAACCACCTCGAACGTGTAGCGGCCCCGGACGAACGCCACCGATGCAAGGTGCGCGCCATCAGTGCCGAACTTGCCGGAAACGTCACCAACCGTGACGCGCGCCACATTGCGCGGATAGGCGGTCGCGAACCGCGAGAGCCAGGTCTTTGCCCTGGACGCGGTGATCTTGTCGTAGACGGTGAATGCGATGCGGCTGATCGAGGCCTGCTGCCCCGGTGTGACAGGCTCGGCAGAGACGATAGCGCTCGGTCCATCGGTCTCCACCTCGCTCATGGCGTAGCCCTCGACCGTCACGGGCAGAAGCGTGGCCATATCGGAGACGCCCGCCAGATATGTGTCCGAGGCCGGGACGCTGGGGGTGGTCGACGCAGGCTTCGAGACGTCGTCGAGTTTCGCCTTGGCTGTCGGGTTCCCCGCGGCCGCCGCCTTGCTCAGCAGTTCGGTCGCCTTCGTGGTGTCTCCCGAAGCGAGCGCATCGATGCCGGCAAGGTAGTCTGCCTGGCCGGGAGCGGTGGTCGCGCCCGTCGGCTCATGGACCACGGGCGCAGGCTGCATCAGATTCACGACCACGCCGACCACGAGCGCCAGAAGACCGACCACGACCCCGGTGACGACGATCCGCACCGCGACCCGCGCCCGTGGCGGCAGAACGTGCCGCTTCGCTCGCCTACCCTCCGGCATCAGACGCCCGCCTCATCCTGCCCTGCTGCGAGACCGATTGCGAGCGCAGCTTCGTCGGGAGCAGCCAGTCCGCGCAGCGCCGCGTCGCGAAGAGCCGCGTCCGCCATGGAGGCGAATCGGGTGATGTCGCCTCCGCAGGCGGCTGCAAGCGGCGCGAGCTCGGGGCCATCCGCGCGAAGCGCCGAGGTACCGCCGAGCGAGGCGTCGTCGAGCCACGACTGCACCCAGTCAACGTTAAACGAACGATCTCCACGCGAGAGCGCGTGGACCTCCGGCAGCGACCAGTCGACCTGCTCGGCGGCCGCGAACTGCTCCACGATCTCCGGGGCGACGCCATCGAGCACGCCGACGACCATGACCCCCGTCTCGGCGATGATGTAGCGCAGCTCGGTAAGCGACGCAAGCACGTCCATGCGAGCCTTCTGGTCGAGCATCGGCCACGAGTCGAAGCTGTCGTAGATGACAACGATGCTGCCCCAACGCGCGCTCATGAACCGCAGGAGCGCCGCGAGCGTCTTCCTGGGGGCCTTCGTGATCTTGAGCTCCTGCGCCGCAAGCGCCTCGCCGTACTGCCCGTACGCGCCGAAGGCGCGCGCAAGTATGGGAGACAGACGGCTTCCCGCCAGCGCCAGCAGATACTCGCGCATGTTCTGATCAGGCGTGACCACTGACTCGATCTCAGCCTCGTGAGCAGGCTGCAGCGGCTCGACGCCGCCGGTGCCCATCGGATCGAAGGGCACCACCTCGGCCGCCTCCTCGTCCGAAGCGACCTCGACGGGCTGCCCCACTTGGCGCAGGTACGCCTCGTGGACCACGACGTCCATCTCGGAGTCGGACAGGGGCTTCGCGTCGATACCGAAGAAACGGGTCACGGCCGCGCGGGGATCGCTCAGGAAGAGCGCGTGCGTCTCGGCAAGCTCGTCTGCCGTGACGAGCGCAGCCTCGGGGAGAGCGGAGTCGGCGTCCTGCAGCGCGATGCCATACCAAGCGCCCAGCGTCGTGGGCATGTCAACGGCAACCACAAGTTCAGCAAGCTCGGCGAGCGTGCCGCGGATACGCCCGAGACGCATCATCTCGAGCGGGATGTTCAAGGCCATGAGGTTGAGCGAGGGCTCAGAGGCGGTGCGCGCGAGGAGGTTGTTCTGCGCCACGCGATAGTAGTAGTCGGGAATCTCCTCGGACATCGTCACGAGGACCGGCACCGAGCGGGACCGGGCGCGGATGGCCGCGGTCAGCAAAGCATTGGCAGCGGCGTTTCCGACAAGCCGCACCCAGTGCGACTCGCCTTCCGATGCAGCCGGTGCGAAGGGAGCGTCCACGAAGCCCAGACTCGAGTACGAGATGGTCGCAGGTGCGGTGTTCTGGTCGGGCACGAGGACTCCTTGAAGGTCGGTTTCGAACGGATCATGCATGCCGGAATGGTACTCGTCCGGCTCGAGGCGTGGGCGGGGCCCCGGACTTGTAGGTCCGGGGCCCCCTCCCCGCACCGCCCCTTCGTGCACGGAACGGCGTCAAACAGTTGCTACTTGTTGTGGCACTGCTCACAAACGCCACGGTTGTTCAGGCGCAGGAGAGCTGCGTCGAACGTCGGGTCGACACCCTGCTTGTCGCCCAGCGGCGTTGTCGAGTTGGCAAGCGTCTGCGGCAGGCCAGTGACGTCGCTGAGCGATGTCGCGGCCCAACCAGTCATGGTCGCCTCGGTACCGTGGGCACGGTGGCAGGTCAGGCACGACACGTTGCCGCGATCGTCCCAGATCTTGGTGTCCGTGTGGGTCGTGCCGGCAGCCATCTGGCCGTAGCCCATTTCGAGCGGCAGGCTCGGGCTGTCCACGAGCTGCGTGACCAGAGCGCGATCCTCGGGGCTGGCAGCCGTGCCGACCGACAGCGGAACGTCGATCGGGTGACGGTGGTACATCGTGGACGTGGCGCCAAGCGGGCCGCCGATGGTGCCCTGGTAGTCGTACGTGCTGTCGGACTGCGCGTAGACGGTGTGGCACGCAGCACACCAGGCGGACATGGCCTTGCCGTTCGGAGCGTTCTTCGCGTACTGCGGCGAAGTGTAGTTCGGCTTGTACGCCGCGACCTGCGCAGCGCCGTCGCTGCCCTTGGCCCAACCGCCGCTCGGATAGCCCTCCTCGTTCGAGATGACATCCGGGTTCGGCGTGTTGCTGGCGCCGACGTAGCCACCGACGGTCACACCGTTCACGACGTCCTTGAGGAGACGGTAGTTGGAGCTACCGTGCGGATCGTGGCAGTCGGTGCAGGTGAACGCCGTCATGGCCGTCAGCTGCGACGTCGAGCCGCTCACATAGCCCCAACGGATCAGGGCATCAGCGTTCAGGCCGTCCACGTTGTGCGACGACATGACCGTGTGGCTGGAAGCGCCACTGATGCCACCGATGCGGCTGAAACCGCCACCGTTGAGTGCGCCACCGGCGGTCGAGTTCGTGACCGCGGAGTTGGCGCCCTCGAAGTAGCCACTCTGAACGTCCGTCGCCGCACCAACAGCGCCGTCGCCGTGGCAGGCGTAGCAGAAGTTGGTCATGGACGTGGCGTTCGAGATCAGCAGTGCGTTCTTCTGCCCGCCCTGGTTGTCCGTCCACGTCACGTTCGACGTCGCCGTGTGGGCACGATGGCACTCGGCGCACGCGTCGGTATTCGACGCGTAGCTGCCGTGGGGACCGAAGTTAGCGAACGCAGCTGTGGTGCCCGCGAACACGAGAGCGCACGCGGCCAAAGCGATGATTGCGATCCTTTTCACAGTTCTTGTCACCTCCGCTGCTTCCGCTAGTGAACCGCGCATGCGATGCACGGGTCGAAGGACTGGGCCACACGCAGGACCTCGACGCCGCTGAGAACGTCACGACCACCCACATGTGCGGGGAGGCTCGGGTTCACGAACGGCACGTCGATGAGCGCCTGCTCGATGGCACCGCGCTTCGTGGTGCCACCGGCGATCCCGGAGTCGGGACCGTCCTTCGGCGAGCCGTTCCAAGTCGTCGGAACAACGCACTGGTAGGCGTTGATCTTGCCGCTGGAAGCGGTCACGAAGTGGCCGAGAGCGCCACGCGGGGCCTCGACGAGACCGAAGCCGGAGACGGTGCCCGTCGGCGGTTCGGTGTCGCGGAAGAACTTCGGAGCGGACCCAGAGACGGTCCACAGCGCGCTCAGGTTGTCGATCCAACCCGTGTTCGGGAACGTGATGTGGTCGGAGTCGGCGCCCTTGGCAGGCATGCCGAGCAGGTAGGTGATCATCCAGAAGGACTCGATCGCGCGAGCGCGCAGGCGGTCCATCGTGGAAAGGCCGCCATGGAGGCTCGTAACGTGTGACGTCACGAGATCGACTGCCGCCTGGAGTGTACCGAGGGATCCCACAAGGCCAGCGACGAGGTCGGCATTGAGGACCGTCGTGTCGAGCACACCGCCCGGCGCATACAGGTCGGCGTACGCGCGCGGCGCACCCGTCCCGGTCGGCTGGACGAGCAGACCGCCGTTGTCCAGGTACTTGTCGTTGATGACCATGCGCGCGAGCGGGCCGACCTCCATGGCGTGGCCGCCGAAGCGCGGGGCCTTCATCCAGGAGTACTTGTCCTCGACGTCGCGCTCAGGAACGGTGCGAGTGACATCGCCCGGGTAGGCGGCGTTGTCCGCGCCGAACTCAGACAGCGGATCGGAGTAACGAGAACGGGCGATGAACTCGAGCAGGTTCGTCTCGACCGATGCCTTGGCATCAGCAAGGTTCGCCTTGCCTGTGAGAAGGTCGCCGCTGCTGGCGCCACCGATGGTGCCGGTCTTGAGCTTCCAGCCGCCCGTGATCGCCATGGAGTCGTCGGCCTGCGGGAAACCGCCCCATGCGAGGAAGTTGCCCAGACCGGCGCCCCAGCCCTGGCCGCCCGTGTTGAAGGTGTTGTCCCACTCCGGATAGAAGTACGACAGCATCAGGACGAGCGGCACGTACTCGGAGATCACGAACCGGCCGACTTCCTCCATCATGCCGCGATACGCGTTGCACTTGCCGATGAAGTCATCGCGCGTGCGGAAGAAGTTCGTCGTGCCACCGGCGACCGACATCGACATCATCGGCATGCGGCCCGCGAAGAGCGCGCCGGCCTCGAACGTGAGGCGACGGATGCGCAGAGCCTTCACGTACTGCTTGATGACCATGGACCAGATGTCCTTGGACAGATGCGTCGTCGGATCGGTGTACGGCACCAGGTGGTTGTCGTCCTTCGGACGAACAAGCAGCGAGTGATACTGCTCATCCGGGAAGTACGGTGTCCAGGGCGGGATCGGGGGACCCTGGACGTAGCTCTGTGCCACCAGGTGATAGAAGTGGACCAGGCTCGACATCAGGAACTCCGACGCCAGCACGATATTGCGGACGTGGAGTCCCGCCTCCGGAATACCGTAGCCGGTGCCACCGACCTGCTTGAACGTTGCATAGCCCTGGCTCACGCCGAGCACGCTGTCAGCGGCCATCGTCGCCGCGGTGCCGTGCGGCACCGGGCAGACGCCGCAGATGCGCTGCGTGAAGGTGATCGCGTCGTTGACCCGACGGCCGACGAGGAAGTTCTCGAAGCCGCGCCACAGGTTGCCGTGAACGTTGGCCTCGTCGATCAGGCCGTCGCTGCCGACGGTGACCTTGGCACCGAGGTGACCCTCGATACGGGAGATGGGGTCAACTTCGTAGGCCCCAGCTGCTACATATGCCATGTTGTTTCCTCCTCTCCCGTCTACAGGGACACGAACGGAGTGAAGGCGTCAGGGTAGCCCTTTTCGGTGCAACCCATGCACGGAGCACCGGCGGTCATGCAGAAGCCGCCGATCTTCGTGACGCCATCAGTGGACGGATACAGCAGACCCTCGACCGCGTCGTTCAGGCCGGCCTGCGTGTTCTGCGGCTGCTGCGCGTTCCAGCCGTGACGGCCGCAGAGGGACATCGTCGAGAGGCCCTTGCAGCCGATGTTCTTCAGGCAGCCGTCGTCACCGGGCTTGCTGGCGAAGATGCGCGCGGCGTACTTCGGATAGCGCGGGCAGTACTTGCCGTGAAGCAGGTGGCCGTAGACGCCCGTGAGGCGACGTTGGCTGTCGACGCCACCGACGATCTCGAGATGCGCGGCCGGCGAACCGGAGGTGTCCGTGCGGACGCCCAGGATGCCGAGCGCACCGTCGGCGGTCGAGGTGACCGTGACGAGGTCGACCAAGAACGCCACGACGCTCAGCGTGAACCACCACGGGTTCGCCGGGCAGCCCGGGACATTGATGACCTTGTCGCGAGCGCCGGGGACGCCATGCGCGCCGTCGCCGACGTGGTTGCGAAGCGTCAGGAAGTCGTAGACACCCTTGGCCTCGGTCATGCTCTTGGTCGTGCCGGCGGCGCCGGTCGCACCCGGGATCAGGTCCGGACCGATGCACGCCGGGTACCCGCCGAAGCAGGCGCACTGGCCGATGGCGACGACCGCGAGACAGGTGGCGCGGATCGACAGCTGCTCGACGACGTCGTCGAAGCTCAGGTCGACATCGGCGCCGATACGGCCGTCCTTGGCGATCGCGCACCACGGAGCGGAGCCGGCGGTGCCGGTCTTGCCCCAGTAGCCGCCCTTCTCCTTCGCCTGGACAGCGCCCTCGACGATCAGGACGAACGGAACGCCGTCGTCGTGAGCCATCTCGTTGGCGAGATAGGCGTAGGCACTGTCGCCGCCCATCGCCATGACGGTCTCGTGGTACTGCAGGTCGATGAAGTCGATCAGCACGTCGGCGATGTTCACGGCGTAGGCGCTGCCGTCGACATTGAGGTTCGTGTTGACCAGCGTGCGGTGCCCGAACGGGTGGTTGACCAGGTTCGTGTCCGTGGTCCCCATGAGGTAGTCGACCGGAGCGACCTTTGCGTCGGCCAACGTGTCGCCGGCGACGAGCGCGAGCGCTGTCGCGGTCGGAACGTTGATCCCCAGCTTGTTGTCAGCGGCCGGGAGTGCAACGCCCGAGGCATCCTCGAACAGGCTGAGAAGCGACGTCGAACAGCCCGTGCATTCAGCGCCATGAACCCAGATCACCTTCGGCTTTGCGGTCCAGCCGCTCGAGTACGCACCCTCGGGTACGCCAAGCGTGGCGCTGGGGCTCGCGTGACCGAACGCCTCGACTACCTTCGCCAGCTCCGATTGGCCCATGCCAACGGCTCCGGCGAGCAGACCGAGGGTGGTGACGAACTCCCTTCTGGTTACTGCCATGCCCTTCAAACCTCCCTCTGCGTTCTCCTCAGATACTTGCAGCAATCTGTATTCAACCCAGGGAGAAGAAACGCGGAAGCGCCACCTCCTTTGCTTGTCTAGGACTCCCTGGACAGCGGGCAGAGATGGCGCTTGTACGTTCAGATATGCGCTGAGCAGGACACCGGGACCTCCGCCCCTGATGTCCTCCTTGCAGCGCAGGTCTCGAGTGCCGGCTCGGACCCGCAAGGACTATGAAGTTGTGATCGTACTGACGAGCTCTGTTCGCGCGCCTTCAGGTGCGCTGGTACACGCGGGAAACGCTACTCCTGCGGTGGTTTACGCGCAACACATCTTTCCGTAATTCTTCCTGCCTTCGATCACTTGGCTTCAGGCGCGGACTTGCCGCGGAACTCCTCCGCGTTCATGGTGTCGATCTCGAGCATCCGCGCAAGCTTGGTCAGCTCCTCGTCCTCGGTCAGGAAGAGCTTCGCGCGCTGTGCAGCGACGAGCGTCGCGGCCTGTTCCAGCGGGATCCCGTAGCGCTGCATCAGGACCCGCGCATCCGTGTCGGAGTACTCGGTACCGTTGAGTAGCTCGGCCAGTCGGATATCGCCCTCGACGACGCCGCTGAGCTTCTCGTAGTCGGACTCGGAGACGTTCCAGCGCACCCGCGTGCCGAGCATCTGGTCCAGAGCACCTGCCGAGAGCATCGCCTCGACGAAGTCAGCCGTGGCGAAGTACTGCTTGCGACGGAACAGCAGCGGCAGCAGGAGCAGCGGCAGAGCGAGCAGGCACCAGGCCGGCTGCCGCGGGAGCACCTGCGGGATCGGACTCACCTGCGACTGCCAACCCCACGCCTGCACCCGCAGGTTGCGATTGTCGCTGACGAACAGGATCGACTTGTCGCCCACGGTGATGTCGTTCGGAAGGGCGAACTGGGCGTCCCCGGTCCCCTGCTCCCCGAACGAGACTGATGGAGCGCCAGCGGTCGAGTAGAGCGTGACCACCGATGCGAGCACGTCGACGACCGCGTAGGTGTCACCCGTGCCCTTGGTGGCTCCGGAGTTGGGCGGCAGGAACACGATCCCGCGCGGAAGGCCGGCGGCCGGCACGAGGCGCTTGTAGGTGCCGTCGAGACCGAAGATCTGGATGCGGCGGTTGTTGCTGTCCGAGACCCAGACCTCGTTCTTGAAGACCTTGACCGAGTTGGGGAACTGGAACTGGCCCGGCAGATCCGCCGCGACATCAGCGACGCCCAAGGTCCCCACGGAGCGAACGAACGTGCCGTCGGGGCCGAAGATCAGCATCCGCTGGTCCTTGAGGATGTCGGTGACGAACATCGTCCCGTCAGGCGCGAATCCGATCGCGATGGGCGTCCAGGGCGACTTCGTCTTCACGTCCGGAAGCTCGGACTGCGGGAGGTTCGGGTCGAACTGGCCGACATACTCGCCCGTCGTCTTGAACTTGAGGACGCTCTGGGTGCCACGGTCGGTCACGTAGAGCAGGCCGTCCTTCGGGTTCTTGGCCAGGTAGACGGGATCGATCGCCTTGCCTTTGCCGAACGTCCGAACGAAGGTGCCGTTCTGCTTGAAGATGAACAGCTGGCCTCCGGTGGAGTCGGCCACGTAGACATTGCCGCCGTCGGCGAGCACGCCGACCGGAGCAGTCAGGTGGTTCGTCTTGGTTCCGCCAAAGGAGTAGAGGTACTGCGGAGCGATCAGGATGTTCGCGGGCTGTACCCTCAAGTCGAGCTTCAGACTCTTGGTGGCGGTGAAGTTCCAGTACCAGAGCCCGAGCGCGGCCAAGACCACGAGCAGGATCGCGAGAAGGACTACCTTGCGCTTCTGTCGCCTCTTCACAGTCGGACTACTCCTTGCTCGCGGCTTTGGCGCGCTTCAGCGCCGCGGTGGCCTCTGGATCGTCTGGCTTGGCCTTCAGGGCGATGGTGTACGCATCGACCGCGTCCTTCGAGTCGCCCGTGCTCTCGAGGATCTGACCGTTGAGCATGGCGGCATCATAGCTGCCCGGCGTGATCGAACGAGCGATGCGGACCGCGTCCAGCGCTGCCGACGTGTCGTGCGACCCCCACGCCTTCGCGGCCTTGCCGTACCAGTTGTCGTAACTGCCGAGTGAGTCGACAGCCGCCTGCGCCTCGGGATTGTCCGGCGCCTCGTCGAGCGCTGCCCGGAAGTCCCACGCCGCGCTGACGAGGTCCCCCGCCTTGCGGTACAGCTGGCCGCGAACGTAGTGCGCCTCGGCGTACTTCGGATCGAACGCCAGTGCAGCATTGATCTTGTCCATGGCCTGCTCATTCTCGCCGAGCTCCATGTACGACTTCGCGAGAAGCAGATAGGTGTCCGACGCGTCCTTCTTGATCCGGATCGCCTGGTTGAAGTAGCCGATGGCGCCGACGAAGTCCTTCTGGATGTAGGAGATCTGACCGAGGTTGAAGAACGCGAGTTCGCGCCGCTGGTTGATCTCCGCCATGTTCGTATCGGCGGTGAGGTCGAGGACCTTCTTCCAGTGCGCTGCGGACTCCGTGTACAGCTTCTGGTTGAGTTCGAGCGTCGCGAGGTTCTGGTACGCGCCGATGTACTTCGGATCGAGCTTGATCGCCGTGAGGAGCTCGGTCTTGGCCTCGTCGAGTTGGCCGGCCGTCGCGAGCGCCTCGGCGAGACGAGAGTGCAGCTCGGGATCCCCCGGCTTCGCCTTGACCTGCTTCACGAGAGCATCGACCGCCTGGAGCGCGGGATTCGAGAGGCGTTCGGCCTGCCGCTGCGCGTACACGCTGTAGGCGAAGAAGGCCCCGAAAGCGATGACGGCGATGGCGACCGCCCACACGCCGAGGTTCAGCCACGTGTCGAGACGGGCCGAGCGATCCGTGCTGGGGGAGATGGATGGAGCGGTGTCGTGCGAGGGAGCGTCGAGTTCTTCTTCGTGAGCCGGGGCCATAGATCTCCAAGACCTGTGACAGTGTCGGGTCCTGCCGGGGACGTCTTCCAACACCGTGTGTGGCAAACCTTGCCGATTACCGCACCCTCCGTTGCTGCTGTCAATGGCAGCAACCGCGGTGCCGAGTCGCGAAACCTACTTCGCCTTGCGCCGCGCCTTCTTCTTGGGCGCCTCGCCCCCGAGCTCGGGCGACACGCTCGCTCCCCTGCCCTCGAGCACGGGGCGCAGGAACCGGCCCGTGTGAGAGGTCGGGTGCGCGGCGATCTCCTCCGGCGTGCCCATGGCGACGATCTCTCCGCCGCGGTCCCCGCCCTCGGGTCCGAGGTCGATGATCGTGTCCGCGTTCTTGATCACGTCGAGGTTGTGCTCGATCACGAGCACGGTGTTCCCCTTGTCCACGAGTCGCTGGAGCACGACGAGCAACTGGCGAACATCGTCGAAGTGCAGGCCTGTGGTCGGCTCGTCGAGGATGTAGAACGTGCGGCCTGTGCTTTGCCGCTGCAGCTCGCTCGACAGCTTCACGCGCTGCGCCTCGCCGCCGGAAAGCGTCGTGGCCGGCTGGCCGAGCTTGATGTAGCCGAGACCGACGTCGTAGAGCGTCTGCAGCTTGCGCTTGATCTTCGGGATGTTCTCGAAGAAGTGCACGCCCTCCTCGACCGACATGCCGAGGATGTCGGCGACGGTCTTGCCCTTGTAGGTGACTTGGAGGGTGTCGCGGTTGTAGCGCTTCCCCTTGCAGACTTCGCACGGCACGTACACGTCGGGAAGGAAATGCATCTCGATCTTGATCTGGCCGTCGCCCTTGCACGCCTCGCAGCGGCCGCCGGCAACGTTGAAACTGAAACGACCCGGCGCATAGCCGCGCGCACGCGCGTCCTGCGTCGAGGCGAACAGCTGGCGGATGTCGTCCCACACGCCTATGTAGGTGGCGGGGTTGCTGCGCGGCGTGCGGCCGATCGGCGACTGGTCGATGACGATGACCTTGTCGAATTCCTTCAGGCCCTCGATGCGCTCGTAGCGCCCGGTGCGGCGGCGCGTGCGATAGACCGCGTTCGTCAAGGCCGGCGCGAGGGTGTCCGCCACAAGCGAGCTCTTGCCGGAGCCGGACACGCCGGTGACGACGACGAGCTGCCCGATCGGCACTTCGACGTCGATGTTCTTCAGGTTGTGCTCGCTTGCGCCCATGATCCGGACCGCGCCGCGCTCTGAGGGCCGGCGCCCGGTCGGCACGGGAATGTAGCGAGCTCCGGACAGGTAGGCACCCGTCAGGGATTCGGGGCAGCGCAGCAGGTCGCGCGTGGTGCCACGGCAGACGATGTCGCCACCGTGCTCGCCCGCACCCGGCCCCATGTCGACGACGTAGTCCGCTGCACGGATCGTCTCCTCGTCGTGCTCCACGACGATGACCGTGTTTCCCAGGTCGCGCAGGCGTTCCATCGTCGCGATGAGGCGCGCGTTGTCGCGCTGGTGCAGCCCGATCGACGGCTCGTCGAGGATGTAGAGAACGCCCATGAGGCCACTGCCGATCTGCGTTGCGAGCCTGATGCGCTGCGCCTCGCCACCGGAGAGCGTGGCGGTCCCACGCTCGAGCGTCAGGTAGTCGAGGCCCACGTCCACGAGGAACTTCAAGCGCTCGAGGATCTCCTTGATGATGCGGCGGCCGATCTGCTCCTCGCGATCCGTGAGGTTCACCTTCAAGAAGAACTCGAGGCTGTCCTTGGCCGAGAGCGTCGTGACCTCGTAGATGTTCTTGCCGCCGAACGTGACCGCGAGGATCTCGGGCTTCAGGCGCGCGCCGTGACAGGTCGCGCACGGGATGACCGACATGTACTCCTCGAGCTTCTCCCTGCTGCCTTCAGACTCGGTCTCCTCGTAGCGCCGGGACACCGCGTTGACGGCCCCCTCCCACTTCGAGAACCAGTGGGTCTCGCGACCGTCGCGTGTGTGGTAGTCGATGCGGATGCGCGTGTCGCCGAGTCCGAACAGGAGCGCGTCCCGAACGGGATGAGGCAGGTCATTCCACGCCTCATCCTCGGAGACCTCGAAGTGCTTCGCCACCGCCGAGATGAGTTGCGGGTAGTAGTTCATGCCTCCGGAGAACGGCTTGAGCGCACCTTCGGCGAGCGAGAGCGATCCGTCGGGCACGATGAGGTCGGGGTCCGGCTCCAGACGCGATCCGAGTCCCATGCAGTCGGGACAGGCGCCGTACGGCCCGTTGAAGGAGAAGTCGCGCGGCTGCGGCTCCTCCATGCTCACGCCGTGCACGGGGCAGGCGTATGCCTGCGAGAAGGAGAGCTCGTCCTCGCCCTCTGGCGCGACGATCAGCGTTCCTCCGGCGAGCCGCAGCGCCATTTCAACGGAATCGGTCAGGCGACCCGCGATACCGTCCTTCATGACGAGGCGGTCGACCACGACCTCGATGTCATGCTTGTACTTCTTGTCGAGGGTTATGTCCTCGTCCAGGTCGCGCACCTCACGATCGACGCGGGCGCGGCGGAAGCCCTCCTTCTTGAGGTCCTCGAAGAGCTTGCCGTACTCGCCTTTGCGCCCCTTCACCACCGGCGCCAGCACTTGGAACTTCGTGCCCTCCGGGAGCTCGATGATGCGATCGACGATCTGTTGCGGCGTCTGACGCTCGATGACGCGGCCGCATTCGGGGCAGTGCGGGGTGCCGACACGGGCGTACAGCAGTCGCAGGTAGTCGTAGATCTCGGTCACCGTGCCGACTGTTGAGCGCGGGTTGCGCGAGGTCGTCTTCTGGTCGATCGAGACGGCCGGTGAGAGCCCCTCGATGTGGTCGACGTCCGGCTTCTGCATCTGACCGAGGAACTGCCGGGCGTACGCCGACAGCGACTCCACATAGCGGCGCTGCCCCTCGGCATAGATGGTGTCGAACGCGAGCGAACTCTTGCCGGAGCCGGAGAGTCCGGTGATCACGACGAGCTTGTCGCGCGGGATGTCGAGGTCGATGCCGCGCAGGTTGTGCTCGCGGGCTCCGCGTATGGAGATGAAGTCGAGGGACATGCGTGGGTCTTCCTTTACGGTTCGCGTTCCGGACGGCCGGAGCTCTCGATTCCGGCCGAAACTCAATCATACGCCGCCGGACAACCGAACACCTGTTCGTATGATAGCGCACTTCTCGCCACAGGGGGTGGACACACCTTCCCTGCTCACGACGCCGCACCGATACGCGGCGGAAACACGGGCGAAACAACCAGCCATCACCATGCGGCGCAAGTCATCTTGACCCGCCCGCACACGAACCGCGGGCCGATGCGGCGCCGGTACTCCCGATGCGCCGCCCGAAGGGAGGCGACAGATGCCCGCGATCGACACTGGCTCGACCGCCTGGATGCTCGTATCCACGGCGATGGTGCTCTTCATGACGCCCGGCTTGGCGCTGTTCTACGCCGGCATGGTCCGGGCGAAGAACGTGCTGTCGTCAACGATGCACTCGCTGTTCGCGATGGGCCTCGTCTCGGTCATATGGGCGGTCATCGGATACACCCTCGCCTTCGGCGGTGACGTGGGCGGGATCGTCGGTGGCCTGCAGCATCTGGGGCTCGAGGGCGTGCTCGGCAGCGTCACGGGCAGCGGCACCGCTGCTATCCCGACAAGCGTCTTCGCCATGTACCAGGGGATGTTCGCCGTCATCACCGTCGGGCTGATCTCCGGCGCCATCGCCGAGCGGATGAAGTTCAAGGCGTATGTCATCTTCGCAGCGCTGTGGGCGGTCATCGTCTACGCTCCCCTCGCCCACTGGGTCTGGGGCGGCGGCTGGCTCATGAAGCTCGGCGCGCTCGACTTCGCAGGTGGCACGGTCGTTCACATCGCCTCCGCATCGGCCGCACTCGCGTGCGCGCTCGTGCTCGGCAAGCGCCGGGGCTACGGCAGCGAGGACCTGCGCCCGCACAGCATCCCGATGTCCGTTCTGGGCGCCGGCATCCTGTGGTTCGGCTGGTTCGGCTTCAACGCCGGATCGGCGCTCGCCTCGGGAGAACTCGCGGGTTCGGCGTTCCTCGCGACGAACCTGTCGGCTGCGGCCGGAATGCTCGCGTGGGGGCTCGCCGAGGTCCTGACCGGGCACAAGCCCACCGTCCTCGGCGCCGCATCGGGTGCGGTGGCCGGCCTCGTGGGCATCACACCAGCCGCCGGATTCGTCGGTCCGATGCCGGCACTGGCCATCGGCATCATCACCGGTGCGCTCTGCTACTTCGGTCTGAAGATCAAGTCCAAGTTCGGCTTCGACGACGCGCTCGACGTCGTGGGCGTACATGGCGTCGGCGGCACGACGGGTGCGCTGCTCACGGGCGTGTTCGCGAGCCTCGCGGTGAACGCCGCTGGAGCGAACGGGCTGCTTTTCGGTGGCGGATTCGCATTGCTCGGCAAGCAGCTGGTCGGCGTCGTGGCAACGATCGCCTTCTCGTTCATCGTGTCGTACGTCATCCTGCGCGTTCTGGACCGCGTCATGGGCCTGCGTGTGGACGCCGAGACAGAGGCGACAGGGCTCGACGTCGCGGAGCACGCAGAAGCGGGATACGATCTGTAGGTCTCACCTTTTCTGAGCGAGGAGCCCGACCATGAAGAAGATCGAGGCGGTCATCAAGCCGCACAAGCTCGATGAAGTGAAGGAAGCGCTGCACGCTCTCGGCGTGTCCGGCATGACCGCATACGAGGTCAAGGGTTTCGGTCGGCAGAAGGGTCACACCGAGGTCTATCGCGGCAACGAGTACACCGTGGACTTCGTGCCCAAGATCAAGATCGAGATCGTCGTCGATGACGACCTCGCCCCGAGGGTCGAGCAGGCGATCGTCGACGCCGCCCGTACCGAGAAGATCGGCGACGGCAAGGTCTTCACGTTCGACTGTCTGAGCGCGATCCGCATCCGCACGGGCGAGCGCGGCAGCGAGGCGCTCTAGGTCCGGTGGGAACGGATGTCGCGGGCTTCCTGGACGATCGCGCGGCGCTGATCGCGAGCGCGGCGCCGGGAAGCGCTGCGGCCCGAGAACTGAGCGGCCTGACAGACAGGGCCGTCTCCGCCTTGGCGGAGACGGCCCTGTCTCGTCTGGGCTCGCCGTGGTCGGTGCTCGCGCTCGGAGGATGGGGCGCAGGCAGGCTGCTCCCCCATTCCGACCTGGACCTGCTGGTGCTGACCGACGCACCGGCGGCAGAGCTCAAGCCGATGCTCGCGGAGGTGCTCTACCCCCTGTGGGACAACGGCCTGAGAGTCGGACACCAGGTCCGCTCCAGACGCGACCACCTGCGCATGTGCCGGGACGATCTCGAAACACTCACCGCCACGCTCACGGGCCGATCGCTCTGCGGCGACCCGTATCTTGCCGCGAGTGTGCTCGCCGACGTCGCTTCTCAGGCACGGAAGCGCGGGCGGTCGCTGACCCGTCGGATCTGCGACCGCGAGCGCCCCGGCTCCCCCTACCTGCTGGAGCCGGATCTCAAGGAGGGCGCCGGCGGGCAGCGCGATCTCGACGAGATCACCTGGCTCGGAGCCGTCCTTGCGGGCAAGGCAGCCGCAGGGCCCGAGGCATCGCTCGAAGCGGGCCTCCTCGACGAGGGCGAGCTCGACCGGTTGCTCGGAGCCGCCGATGCGATCACCTCGGCCCGCTGGGGCCTGCATCGCGTCGTGACCCGTCCCACCTCGCTGCTCTCGCTCGATCTTGCGGAGGAAGCGATGCTCGACCTGGAGGCGCTGCAGTCGGCTCTCGCCGACGCCCATCACACGCTTCTGCGTGCGCGCGGGCGCGTCTCGAACACGCTCACCCCCTTCGACCCCCGCCGGGGCGACGCGACACCACTGGCCGCATCCGCGCTGTTCTCGCTGCTCGACCGCGGCGAACCCGCTCTCCCGGACCTGGAGGAGGCGGCGTGGGCGGGCCTGCTCAACGACCTCGTCCCGGCACTCGACGAACTGATGTGCGCCCGCAGGCCGGCGCTCTCGCATGCCTACACCGTCGGCGCGCATTGTCTTCGGACCGCGGCTCTCGTCGCAGATGAACCCGCGGCCCGGCCGAAGGCGGCAGGAACGCGCACGCCGGGAGTGGGCCCACACACGCTGCAGTTCGCTGCGCTCGTGCACGACCTCGGGAAGGCGCAGCGCGGCCCGGGCCACGCCGAGCGCGGCGAGACCATGGCGAGGATCCTCGCGCCACGCTTCGGTCTGCGGAAAGACGAGACGGATGACGCGGCGCTGCTCGTCCGCGAGCACCTCCTGCTCGTCGAGACCGCGAGCGGACATGACATCCATGACGAGGATGTCATCCTGCGCGTGGCGGCGCGCGTGCCGCGGCGCGACCTCGTCGACGGGCTCTACCGGCTCACCGTGGCGGACTCCCTCGCCACAGGTCCGGGAGCCTGGACCGCATGGCACGCCGCACTCGTTGGCGAGCTCGCGGACCGCCTGCGCGCGGCGCTTTCCGAGGACGTCCGGGGCGCCGGGATCGTCGAGCGAGCCGAACGGACGCGGACGACAGCGCTGGAGGGACTCGTGGCGCAGCCCGGCGCAGAGGCACTCTCCGGCTTCCTGAAGCGAGCATCGCTGCGCTACCTGGCGGCCACCGGCGCCGACGAAGCGGCGCGACACGCGCGTCTGGCGGCCGACGTCACGTCGTCCGGTCTGCCCGGCGCCTTCGAGATCGGTGTCGGGACGGGGCCCACCGCCGACACGTGGCGAGTGAGTGTTGCCGCCATCGACCGGCCCGGTCTCTTCGCGCTGGTGTGCGGCGCCCTCGCGCTCACCGGCCTCGACATCATGGCGGCGGACGCCTATGACGCCCCCGAAGGCGTCGCGCTGGATGTCTTCATCGTGCGGGCCGACACGCGTGCCACGCCCGACACCTCGACGTGGTCCGCGCTCGAGCGACACCTGCGAGGAGCTCTCCTCGACCCCGCCGCACTCGCCGTGCGCTTCGCCGAACGACGGAGCCACTACCCCCTGCGTTCCCGCGCACGGACGAGCGTGGCCATCGGAGAGACCGGCGCCTACGCGACGGCCGTCCGCGTTCGCACCGCGGACCGCGTCGGTCTGCTCTACGACATCGCGCGCGCCATCGCCGACTGCGACCTGCAGATCCGCTGGGTTCGCGCGATAACGCAGGACGGGGTTGCCCGCGACGTCTTCCACGTGACCGACCGCAACGGGGAGCCCGTCGACGACCCGGGTCTGCTCGGACACCTAGCGATGCGGATCCGCGAGCGCCTGTAGACGCTGGAGCGGGTACGATATCGGTGCGATCGCGAACCCCACTCGAGGAGTCTCATGTCCAGAATCTACACGCGGCGCGGCGACGACGGGACGACCTCACTCGCCGATGGCTCGCGCATCGGCAAGGACGATGCGCGCATCGAGCTGCTCGGCACGCTCGACGAGGCGAACTGCCTGATCGGGCTCGCACGCGTGAACGTCGTCGAGAGCGACCTCGACCGCGTGCTCGAGTTCCTGCAGCAGCGCCTCTTCAACTGCTCGGCGTGCCTCGCGTCGGCCCAGCCGTCGCCTGCCATGCCGACCGTGGACGCCGACGACGTCGCCGCCCTCGAGGCGGCCATCGACCGCTACTCCGAGCGCGTGGGCGGGTTCGCCGGCTTCACGCTCCCCGGATGCGACGAGACGGCCGCGCGCCTGCATGTCGCCCGCGCGGTCATGCGCCGGGCGGAGCGCGCGGCGGTGCGCGTCGCGGCTCGCGAGCCGGTCGCGCCCGAGGTCCTCGCGTTCATCAACCGCGCGAGCGATCTCCTGTACTCGGCCGCCCGCCTCGTCGGCGGCGGCAACGAGTGCGCCTGGCGCGCGGACGCGCCGCGCCCGTGACCGCGGCATCGGAGAAGTACGACGCACTCGTCGAGCGCCTGCGGTCGCTCGGCAGCGTTCTCGTCGCCTACTCGGGCGGCGTCGACTCGACGCTGCTGGCGTACGCCGCACGCGAGGCGCTCGGAGACCGGGCGCTCAATGTGCTCGCCGTCTCCGAGATCCAGGCTCCGGGCGAGATCGAATTCGCGCGCGCGACGGCCGCGTCGCTCTCCCTGCCGCTGGTCGAGATCAGCACGGACCCGCTCTCCGATCCGGCGTTCACCGCGAACCCGGCGGACCGCTGCTACGCGTGCAAGCGCGCGCTGCTCACGTTCCTTCGCGAGATGGCGGACGACCGCGGGCTCGCCCACGTGCTCGAGGGCAGCAATCTGGACGACCGGTCCGACGTGCGGCCCGGACACCGCGCGGTGATCGAGCTCGGCGCTTCGAGCCCGCTGGACGACGTCGGGCTCACCAAGGCGGAGATCCGGGAGCTGTCGCGCGAGCTTCGGCTGCCAACGGCCGAGAAGCCGTCGATGGCGTGCCTGGCGTCGCGGTTCCCGTACGGGACCGAAATCGACGCCGCGGGCCTGGCGCGTGTGGCCGCAGCCGAGGAAGCGCTGGCCGGTCTCGGCCTCGGGCAGGTGCGCGTTCGCGTGCATGGCGACGTCGCGCGCCTCGAGGTGGCGCCGGCCGACCTGGGGCGCGCTTTCTCCGCCCGCGAGCAGGTATCCGCCGCGATCAAGGCCGCCGGATTCGCCTATGCCTCGCTCGACCTCGACGGCTATCGCACGGGATCGCTCAACGAGACGCTTCCGGAGGGAGCGCACGACTGATGGCAGGCCTCGGCGTCGTTTGGCTCTGGCTGGTCTTCGCCGCGGCGGCCGCCGCGACCTGGGCAGCGGGTGTCTACCTGTCGCGTGCTACGGACGTGCTCGACGCGCGCTGGAAGCTCGGCGAGGCGTTCGGCGGGATGGTGCTCCTCGCGATCTCCGGCAGCCTTCCCGAGGTGGCCATCACGGTCAGTGCGGCACTACAGGGGCGCCTCGACATCGCGGCGGGCAACCTGCTCGGCGGTATCGCCGTCCAGACCGCGGTGCTCATCATCTGCGACTACTTCGTGACCGAGAGGAAGCCGCTCTCCTACCTCGTGGGCTCGCTCATCCCCGTGATCGAAGCATCGCTCGTCGTCGGAGTCACGGCACTCGCCATGCTCGGCGCCCTCCTGCCTCCAGGCGACGTTGTCGGTCGCATGAGCCCGGCGTCGATCGCGATCGTGGTCGTGTGGCTGTTCGGCATGGTCGTCATCAACCGGGTGCGCAACGCCCCGAAGTGGCAGGTCGTCATGCCGGGCAGCCAGCCCGGGCGGCCGCACCGCCGCATCCGGCACGCCACGGTGGTCCATCCCTTCCAGCACGTGAGCACGCCGAGGATCGTCGCGATCTTCGGCGGAGGCTCGCTCGTGACGCTGATCGCCGGCGTGTTGCTGACGCAGAGCGGGGCGCTCCTCGCCGACCACTACGGGATGGGCGGAGTGCTCTTCGGCGCAACGGTTCTCGCGATCGCCAGCGCGCTTCCGGAGGTGGCCACCGGCATCACGGCAGCGCGCCTCGGCGACAACCAGCTCGTCATGGGCGACATCTTCGGCGGCAACGCGTTCCAAGTGACGCTGTTCGTCGTCGCCGACCTCATCACCGGCAAAGCGACACTCGCCTCCGCAGGCGCACAGAACAGCTGGCTCGCGGGTCTCGGCATCCTCGTGACCATGGTCTACGCGACGAGCGTGATCGTTCGCCCCGAGAAGAACCACTTCCGCATCGGCGTCGATTCGATCATCGTGCTCGTGCTGCTGGTCATTGGGATGATCGGACTCACGCGGATCCCCGCCTAGCGGCTACCGGCTCCTCGCCCGCAGCAGTCGCAGCCCGTTCGCGGTGACGATGAGCGAGACACCCATGTCCGCAAAGACAGCGAGCCACAACGGCGCGTAGCCGACCACGGCGAGCACGAGCACCACAGCCTTCGTCACGACTGAGAACGCGACGTTCTGCCGGATGTTGGCCACCGTCCGCCGTCCAAGGTCCAAGAAGCCGGCGAGCGCACCGATATCGGAGGACATCAGGGCGACGTCCGCGGTTTCGAGAGCCGTGTCGGACCCCGTGGCGCCCATCGCGATGCCGACGTCAGCCGCCGCGAGCGCAGGGGCGTCATTGACGCCGTCCCCCACCATCGCGACCGCGCCCCACCGTTCCCGCAGCTCACGCACGGCCTCGACCTTGCCCTCGGGCAGCAGCCGGGCCCGGTGCTCGGGGACGCCGGCGTGCGACGCGACAGCCGCCGCGGTGAGCTCGCTGTCTCCGGTGAGCATGACGATGTGGCGGACGCCGATCGCGCGAAGGCTTTCGACCGCCTCGGGCGCTTCGGGACGAACTTCGTCGGCCGCCGCGATGAGCGCCAGAGCTCCGTCGGGCCCGAAGAGAACGAGCACGGTCTCTCCGCGCGACTCGAGGCGGCTCACGGCTTCCTCAGCCGCCAGATCGAGCGCGCCTTCGTCCATCGCGAACGCGGGGCTGCCCAGACCGTATCGGACGCCATCGATGACGGCCTCGACGCCACGACCCGGGAAGTCGCGAAGCTGCGTGGCGCTGCCCGGTGCGGGCGCGACTTGGACCGCCCTCAGCACGGCCGCCGCCAGCGGGTGGGTCGACCCGGCCTCGAGGATCGCGGCGATCTCGAGGCCGCGCGAGGTCGCGATCCCGTTGAGCGACACGACCTCGACCACCTCAGGGCAGCCCTTTGTGAGCGTCCCGGTCTTGTCGAAGGCGACGACGTTGATGCGTGCGGCAGCTTCGAGGAACGCGCCACCCTTCACGAGCACGCCGTCGCGCGTCGCACGCGTGATGGCCGAGACGATCGCAACCGGGGTCGAGATGACCAGAGCGCACGGGCACGACACGACCAGCAGGACCAGCGCCCGGTACATCCAGTCGGCGAACGAGCCGAGGCCGACCAGTGGCGGAACGAGGGCCACCGCCACCGCACCGATGACGACGACGGGCGTGTAGTAGCGCGTGAAGCGGTCCACCAACTGCTGCGCCGGAGCGCGCGAAGCCTGTGCCTCCTCAACCAGGAAGATGACGCGCGCCAGCGTGGAATCCGCCGCCACCCGCGTGACCTCGACCTCGAGCAGACCGTTGCCGTTCAGTGTGCCGGCGTAGACGGCGTCACCCTCGACCTTCGCCAAAGGGATGGACTCGCCGGTGATCGGGGACTCATCGACAGCGGAGGTGCCGCTCGACACCGTCCCGTCGAGCGCGATGCGCTCTCCCGGCTTGACCACGAGGATGTCGCCCACCTTGGCGCGTTCGAGCGCCACTTCGAACTCGCGCCCGTCCCGGCGCACGCGCGCGAGCGCGGGGGCGAGGTCGATGAGGTCACGGATCGAACGCCGCGTCCGGGCCAGCGCACGGGCTTCGAGATACTGCCCTATCGAGAACAGGAAGATGACCGTTGCCGCCTCGGCGAAGTCGCCGAGCGCAGCAGCGCCGACAACGGCGAGCGCCATGAGCACGTTCATGTCGAGCATCCGCGCTCTGAGCGATGCGAGGGCGCGCCTGCCGGTCAGCAGTCCGCCCGCGATCGCCGCGAGTACGAACGCGACGTCCGCCACGTAGAGAGGTACGCCTGCCGAGTGCAGGAACTCGAACGCGTAGCCCACGACGATCAGGACGGCGCTCGCGACGAGGCTCGCCTCGTGCAGGTGCGACTGCAGCCAGCTCTGGGTCGTGAGCTCGGGACCGCCAGGAGCCACCTCAGCTCCTGGCAGCGACTCGATCCCGTGCCCGGCCGAGCGCACCACGGAAAGAACGGCCTCGCGCGGGTCGTTGTCCGGGTCGTAGTCGAGCATGAGCACGCCGGTGGCGAAGTTGAGGCTCGCGCACACGACGCCGGGGACCTGCTGTGCGGACTTCTCCACGGTCCGCGCACAGTCGGGTCAATCGAGCCCGGTGACGCGCCATCCCGTCGTCAGGAACTTGTCGCTCATCGTCTATGCCTCGTCCGCATGCGCGAGGCCGATGCGAAGCAGGTCGCGGACGTGGTCGTCGGCCAAGCGGTAGACGGCACGCTTCCGGTCCCGGCGCCACGTCACCAGGCGAAGGTCGCGCAGCATGCGGAGTTGATGCGACACGGCCGACTCGCTCACGCCCGCGACCTCGGCGAGGTCACAGACGCACAACTCGTCGTCCGCCAGCGCCAAGAGGATCCGCATGCGCGTGGCGTCGGAAAGCGCACGGAAGATGTCGACGAGTCGAGCCCGCGCGGGGTCCGCCGGCAGCGCGGCGAGCGCCCGTTCGACCGCATCGCGGTCGACGACACGGGCGGCGCACTCGCCGTCCCGTTGCGCGACTTCATCTGAGTGATTGCTCATACGAACAGACTAGGACGATGGAGCGGACGATGCAAGCCCGCCGAACCCCCGCCCCCTAGCGCTTCTTGCGTCGCCCGTAGGTCGAGCCCTTCCGGGAACCCGCCTTCAGCCGATCGAGCACCTCGTTCTCGCTGCTGCGCTCGACGGTCGCCCGGAGCTTGACGACCTGGTCGCGCAGGCGTGCGGCGCTCTCGAAGTCGAGCTTCTCCGCTGCGCCCGTCATGTCCTCCTCGAGGGTGGCGATCAGGCGCATGACCTCGTCGCGCGGCAGCCCGGACAGCTCGCGCGCGACGTCCTCGGCCGCTCTCCCCTCGCCCTCCTCGGCCTTCGCATAGCTCACGATGGCGTGGATGGCCTTGCGGATCGTCTGTGGCTCGATGCCGTGCTCTGTGTTGTAGGCCACTTGGATGGCGCGCCTGCGGTTCGTCTCGTCGATCGCCTGACGCATCGAGTCGGTGACGTCGTCGGCGTACATGATGACCTTGCCGGAGACGTTGCGCGCCGCACGCCCGATCGTCTGGATGAGCGAGCGGAAGTTGCGCAGGAAGCCCGACTTGTCAGCGTCGAGAATCGCCACGAGGGAGACCTCCGGGAGGTCGAGACCCTCGCGCAGCAGGTTGATGCCGACCAGGCAGTCGAACTCGCCGGCGCGCAGATCGCGAAGGATCTCGATACGCTCGAGCGTCCCGATATCGGCGTGCAGGTAGCGCACGCGCAGCCCTTGCTCGACAAGGTAGTCGGTGAGGTCCTCGGCCATCTTCTTGGTGAGCGTGGTCACCAGCACCCGCTCGTTGAGCTCCGCGTGCTCCCGCACCTCGTGCACCAGGTCGTCGATCTGCCCCTTGGTCGGACGGACCGCGATCTCGGGATCGACGAGGCCGGTGGGGCGGATGATCTGCTCGACGATGTGCCCGCGCGACACGCCGAGTTCGTAGTCGCCCGGCGTCGCCGACACGTACACGAACTGCGGCACGCGCTGCTCGAACTCGTCGAATCGAAGCGGCCGGTTGTCGAGCGCGCTCGGCAGGCGGAAACCGTGCTCCACGAGCGTGAGCTTGCGGCTGCGGTCGCCCTCGTACATCCCGCGGATCTGCGGCACAGTGACGTGGCTCTCGTCGACCATGCACAGGAAGTCCTTCGGGAAGTAGTCGATGAGGCAGTTCGGCGGGTCGCCGGGGCCGCGCCCGTCGAGATGGCGTGAGTAGTTCTCGATGCCCGAGCAGAATCCGAGCGTCTCGAGCATCTCGAGGTCGTAGGTCGCGCGCATCTCGAGCCGCTGTGCTTCGAGCAGCTTGCCCTCGCTCCTGAAGTACGCGAGGCGCTCCTGCAGCTCCCCACGGATCCCGGCGATGGCCTGCTGCAGGCGTTCGGGAACGGTCACGTAGTGCGTCGCCGGCCAGACCGGAACGGACGTCAGCGTCGTCACGACTTCGCCCGTGACCGGGTCGACCTCCACAACGGAATCGATCTCATCGCCGTAGAACTCGACGCGCAGCGGGTGATCCGCGTACGGCGGGAAGACGTCCAGAACGTCCCCGCGCACGCGGAAGGTGCCGCGAACGACGTCGTAGTCGTTGCGGTCGTACTGGATGTCGATGAGCGCGCGGATCAGATCGTCGCGGTCGAGCGTCGCGCCGACGTTCAGGAACACCGCCTGCCCCGCGTAGTCCTCGGGAGAGCCGATGCCGTAGATGCAGCTCACGGAGGCGACCACGACCACGTCGCGACGCGACAGAAGCGCGGCGGTCGCCGCGTGGCGAAGCTTCTCGACCTCCTCGTTGATGGACGAGTCCTTCTCGATGAAGGTGTCGGTCGAGGGCACGTACGCCTCGGGCTGGTAGTAGTCGTAGTAGCTGACGAAGTAGACGACCGCGTTGTCCGGCATGAGATCCTGAAGCTCCGAGGCGAGCTGCGCGGCGAGCGTCTTGTTCGGCGCCATCACGAGCGTCGGCTTCTGGACCGCCTCGATCGTCTTGGCCATCGTGTACGTCTTGCCTGACCCGGTGACGCCGAGGAGCGTCTGGTACCGGGCGCCCGCGCGGACGCCGGCCGTGAGGCCCTCGATGGCCTTGGGCTGGTCGCCCGCTGGTTCGTATGGCGAGACGACGCGAAGCTCGCTGCTCACCGGCCGATCTCCTTCCACGCTGCTGCTAGCGGGACACACCGCCGAACACATTCGGGTAGAGCACGCGGTACACGTCGCGCTGCACTTGGACCTTCTCGACGTAGGAGGCCGTCTCGGGGAACGCGATCACGTCTTGGAACGCCTTGCCGGACGCTTTCGCCTCGTCCGCCCAGACGTCGGCGTTGCTCAGTCCCCCATTGTAGGCCGCGAGCGCGAACGAAACCTCCCCGTCGTAGCGCTCGAGCAGATACGCCAGATAGGCGGCGCCGACACGGATGTTGGTCTCGGGGTCCTTCAGCGTCTTCTTGCTGTAGGTGCCCGACATCCCCGTGATGCGCGCGATGGAGCGGGCCGTGGACGGCTTCACCTGCATGAGACCGACCGCTCCCGCTCCTGAGACGGCCTCCGGATCGAAGCCGGACTCGGCATGGACCACCGCGGCGATCAGGTACGGATCGACGCCCGTTGCGCTCGCCTCTTTGGCGATGATTTCCTCGTACTGGAGCGGAAAGGCGGCGCGGCGAACGGCGTCGACGCCCCCGAACGCCACGAACGCCCCTGCGGCGACCGCAAGAACGATCAGCGCGAGGACGAGCCTCCGCACGATCCTGGAGATGCTACGCGCCACGGTTCGCCAGCTCTTCGTCCCAGAGCCTCAAGAGCGCCGCTTCGAACTCGGTCTTGGTGCCGTCGTTCTCGATCACGTAGTCGGCGATCTCGCGCCGCTCTGCATCGGAGGCCTGCAGCTGCATGCGCGCCTGCGCATCGTCCGCGTCCATGCCGCGCGCCTCGACGCGCGCAAGCCGGACATCCTCCGGCGCGGAGATGACGAGCACACCGTCGAGCAGGTCGAAGAAGATCGGCGACTCGACAAGGAGCGGCACGTCGATGATGACCACTTCGGGCGCCTCGGGCAGTTCGAGCAGCGCATCGAGCGCGCCCGCGACCGCGGCGTACACGCCCGGGTGCACGATGCGGTTCAGCTTCGCCGTCGCTTCGCGCGACGCGAACGCCGTGCGAGCGAGCTTCGCGTGGTCCACGCCGCCGTCGGCATCCGTGACCTCGTCGCCGAACGCGCTGACGACCTCGCCTGCGAGCGGCCCGCCGGGGCCGGTCAGGCGCTTGGCCAGATCGTCGAGGCGGATCACGACCGCGCCCAGCGCCTCGTACAGGTCCGCAGCGGTCGACTTGCCCGACCCGATGCCTCCGGTGATCCCCAGGACGTACATCCGCGTGTCTCCCATCGATGGACGGGGCCGGGTTCCGCAGTCACCTGCGTGCACCCGGCCCCGTTTCGGTCTTCTCACCGTTGCGCCGACTTCGGCGCGCCACCCTACTCGGCGGCGGGCTCGTCCTCAGCCTCGGGCGCCTCGGCCTCAGCCTCGGGCGCCTCAGCCTCAGCCTCGGCCTCCTCGACGACTTCCTCGGCCGGAACCTCGACGGCGTCCTCGGCCTCGGAGACGATCTCCTCGGTCACCGCGGCGTCAGCAGCGGCTTCCTCGACCTCGGCGGCCTCGACGGCAGCCTCGGCGGTCTCCTCGTCGGAGACCTCCTCAGAGCCCTCCTCGGCGCCTTCCTTGCCCTCGAGGGCGTCCGGAAGACCGAGTTCGGCGTTCGCGGCACGGATGGAGAGCGAGATGCGGCGCTTGTCGAGGTCGACGTCCATGACCTTGACGTGGACCGGGAGGCCGACGGACACGACGTCCTCGGGCTTCTCCACGTGGCCCTTGGCCATCTCGGAGATGTGAACGAGGCCCTCGACGCCCTGGCCGAGCTCAACGAACGCACCGAACGTGACGAGCTTCGTGACCTTGCCCTCGACGATCGAGCCGACCGGGAAGCTGCGGACGAGCTGCTTCCACGGGTCCTCCTGGGTCTGCTTGAGGCCCAAGGAGATGCGCTCGCGGTTCATGTCGACGTCGAGAACCATGACCTCGACCGGATCGCCGACAGCGACGACCTCGGACGGGTGGTTGACGTGGCTCCACGACAGCTCGGAGATGTGGACCAGGCCGTCGATGCCGCCGAGGTCGACGAACGCGCCGAAGTCGACGATCGAGGAAACGTTGCCCTTGAGGATCTGGCCCTTCGCGAGCTTCGCGAGGATGTCCTGACGCTCGTGCTTGCGGCCCTCTTCGAGGACGACGCGGCGCGAGAGGACGACGTTGTTGCGGTTGCGGTCCATCTCGATGACCCGCGCCTCGAGGCGCTGGCCGAGATACGTCGAGAGGTCCTTCACGCGGCGAAGGTCGACGAGAGAGGCCGGCAAGAAGCCGCGGAGGCCGATGTCCAGGATGAGACCACCCTTGACGACCTCGATGACCTCGCCCTCGACGTTCTCGGCCGAGGAGAACTTCTCCTCGACCTTGACCCACGCGCGCTCGTACTCCGCACGCTTCTTCGAGAGGATGAGACGGCCGTCCTTGTCTTCCTTCTGGAGGACGAGCGCCTCGATGTGATCGCCGACGTTCACGATGTCGGCGGGATTCGCGTCCTTGCGGATCGAAAGCTCGCGAGCCGGGATGACGCCCTCAGACTTGTAGCCGATGTCGAGGAGCACCTCGTCGCGCTCGACCTTCACGACCTCGCCGGAGACCAGGTCCCCGTCGTCGAAGTCCGTGATGGTCCCGTCGATGAGGGCATGCATCTCCTCATCGGTGTAGGTCGTCTGTTCGACGATACTGCCTTCCATGTCACTCATAGTGCTGCGGCCCCTTCCATTCTGCTCTCGGGGCCCCTCAACGCTTGTTCCGAATAGCTCGTCAGCCGGTGGAACTTAGTCTCTCGGTCGCTTTGCTTTCCGTACAGTCGTGTCGGGGGCGGACAATACACGGTCACGGCAGGCCAAGGCGGCCTGTCGCGCCAAGTGCGAACTATATACCGCGAGAAGGGCGAGCGCTAGTCACACACGCCGCCGGGAGTGGACATGGCCCATGCGCGCTGCAGACGCGCCCGTGCCCTCTCTGCCAAGCGAAACGCGCCTACTCGAGTCCGTCGCGCTGGATCGGGCACGTCATGCAGTGGCAGCCACCACGGCCCTTCCCCAGCTCGCTCGCCTCGACTTCGATGACCTCGAGACCGGCGGCACGAAGGTTCGCGTTGGTGGCGGTGTTGAGCGCGTACGCGAGCACGACGCCAGGCTCGACCGCGACCACGTTGTTCGCGTCGTTCCACTGCTCTCGGGCGGCCAGGAACGCATCGCCGCCCGTGGGGATGACACGCAGCTCCTTGACGCCGAGCGCGTCCGCGAGCGCAGGCACGAGGCCGCGCTCCTCGTCGACGTCGAACGTGCCATCCTTGTCGCCGGGCCGGATGCTGTAGACCTTCATCGCCTCGACGACCGGCGGGAAGGCGGTGATCGCATCGCGGTCCACGAAGCCGAGCACCGTGTCGAGGTGCATGTACGCGCGGGCCTGCTCCATGCGGCAGGCGATGATGCGGTCTGCTGAGCCCGCGGAGAAGAGAGCCCGGGCGAGGTGCTCAACCATGCGACCGGTCGAACGCTCTCCCATCCCAACGAGCACCGTGCGGTTGCCCACCGCCATGATGTCGCCGCCCTCCAGGGATACGCCGAGGGCGAAGTCCTCCACGTTGAAGTCGCCCGCGTCACCGGACGTCGGATACCAGAACTCGAAGCCCGCGTCGGCGAACACCGGGTGGTTGCGGTAGATGTCGGCGACGTTCGCGACCTCCATGCGGCGCGCGTGCCAGAACAGAGGCGGCAGAACGACGCCGCCGTAGAGCCAGGCGCTCGAATCGCGGGTGAACACGGTGTTCGGAAGCGGCGGCAGCACAAAGGATCCTGGCTCGGACAGGACCGCGCCCAACGAGTGGCGGCTCAGCGCCGCCAGATCGAGGCCGTCGAGCTCCGAGTTGAGCAGCCCGCCGAGGAGCACGCGTGTGAGCTCCGCGGGATCGAGCCCCAACAGGAACGCCCGAAGCTCGTCCACGAGCGACAGGCCGACCGTGAACGCCGACACAACGCGCTCGACGGCATGCCTGCGCGTCTCGGCAGAGACACGCAACGTCTCCTCGAGCAGGTCCTGAACGTAGAGGACCTCCACCCCGCGGCCGCGGAGCACGTCGGTGAAGGCGTCGTGTTCCCGCTGCGCTCGCTCCACCTGCACCACGTCGTCGAACAGGAAGTCGGCACGGTTCGCCGGTGTGAGGCGTTCCATGCACACACCCGGCCGGTGCACGAGCACCCGGCGCAGCTTGCCGACCTCGGAGTGCACACCAATTCCTGTCACGTCTGCCCCCGACTACGTTCGGCGCATCGGCGGCAGGCGCAGCCTGTCCGCTGGATGCGACACTATTTGGCTGCCGCCCAGTCGTCGCCCCAGGCCACGCTCACCAAGAGCGGCACCGCGAGCGCGACGACACCGGCCATCTCAGCACGGACCATCTCGGAGAGCCGCTCGATCTCGTCGCGCGGAGATTCGAAGACGAGTTCGTCGTGCACCTGCAGGACGAGCCGCGACGCGAAGCCCTCAGCGACGAGGCGCCGGTCGACGGCGATCATCGCGAGCTTCATGATGTCGGCCGCGCTCCCCTGCATGGGGTGGTTCATCGCGGTGCGCTCGCCGAAGTTGCGCAGGTTGCGATTGTCGCTGCGCAGCTCCGGGATCGGCCGGTGGCGCCCGAACATCGTCACCGCGTAGCCGGTCTCGTGAGCACGGCTCACCGTCTCGTCGAGGAACTCGCGGACCTTCGGATACGCCGCGAAGTACCGGTCGATCATCTCCTGCGCTTCCGCGCGCGGGATCTGGAGCGATTCCGAGAGCCCGTGGGCCGTCTGGCCATAGACGATGCCGAAGTTGACCGCCTTGGCGCGGCGCCGGTGCTCGGGGGTGAGCTGGTCGCGTTCGACACCGAACACGCGCGCGCCCGTCTCGGTGTGGAAGTCCCGCCCCGACGTGAACGCCTCGATGAGCCCCGGATCGCCCGAGAGGTGCGCGAGGATGCGGAGTTCGATCTGGCTGTAGTCGGCGGACACGATGACGTCGCCGCGGCTGGCGGGCACGAACGCCGCGCGGATCCGCTTGCCCAGGTCGGTACGCACCGGGATGTTCTGCAGGTTCGGGTTGCTCGAGGACAGGCGCCCGGTGGCCGCCACCGTCTGGTTGAACGTCGTATGAAGCCGGCCGTCCTCCCGGATCAGGCGTGGCAGCGCGTCGATGTAGGTCGACTTCAGCTTGGTGAGCTCACGGTACTCGATGACCTTCGCGGCGATCGGATAGCTCGGCGCCAGCATCCCGAGGACCTGAGCGTCGGTCGAGTAGCCGGTCTTGGTGCGGCGGCCGGAGGGAAGACCGAGCTTCTCGAAGAGCACCTCGCCGAGCTGCTTCGGCGAGTCGATGGTGAACTGCGTGCCGGCGAGTTCGTATATCTCCGCGCGCAGCGCGTCCACGCGCACGGCGACCTCGGCCGCGAGATCGGCGAGCACATCGCTGTCGACGCCGAGCCCCACATCCTCCATGCGCGCGAGCGCCGGGATCAGCGGCAGCTCGCATCGCGCGTAGCAGTCCCATCCGCCGTCGCGCTCGAGGCGGTCACGCAGTTCGGCCGCGAGCGCGAGCGCCCCCTGCGCGTGCGAGGCCATGATGGCCTGCGGGTCGTCGCCTGCGACCGGCAGCGCGTGCCCGAGGATCTCGCCGTAGAGCGTCGCAACGTCGTAGGTACTCCGGTTCGACTCGTAGACGTACCCCGCGACCGACACGTCGAACGTGCGCTCGGGCTTCCAGACGTCGAGGTACGCGCCAAGACCCGAAACGCGCTCGCCGGGAGGCGCGTAGCGCTGCACCAACCACTTGAGGTCGGGGGCGACGACGGTGCCGCGCGAGAACGCCTCGCGCAACGCCCCTGCCGCATGATCGCCCGGGATGATCGCGACCCGCTCGGAGGGGAGTGCGAACGCGAGATCCTCGCACGGGAAGAGCGACTCCCCCACGTCGTCGGCGCTCGCGGCCACGGCTTCGCCGGCCTCCAAGGCCTCGCGCAGCGCAACCTCCGCCGCGTCGCCTGTCACGACCGGCCACGGCTTCGGCGCGGGCGCGGCCGGAGCCGGGCTCTCGGCGATCGGCTCGCCGAACTCGGCGGGAGCGAACTGCGACGGACCAGGACCGGGCGCGGACGCTCCGCCCGGCACCTCGACGAACGGAGGCTCGACGCCGTTTGTGCGGCGTTCGTGCATGCGCCCGAGAGCGAGCACGCGCTCGACCAGCGAGACCATGCGATAGCTGCTGAAGACGCGCGCGACGGCATCCGCATCGATCGCGCCCCACGCGGCCACCTCGAAGTCGCACCCGCACGGCACATCGCGGCGGATGGTCGCCACGGTCTTGCTCTGCCGTGCTTCCTCGGCGTTCGCGCGCAGGTTCTCCCCCACTTTGCCGGGGACCTCGTCCGCGTGTGCCAGTACCTCCTCAAGGGACCCGTACTGCTGGATGAGCTTGGCGGCGGTCTTCTCGCCAATCCCCGGCACACCGGGGATGTTGTCGGATGTGTCTCCCTTGAGGCCGAGGTAGTCGGCGACCTGGTCGGGACGGACGCCGAGCCGCTCCTCCACGCCCGCGGGATCGTAGACGACGATGTCGGTGATGCCCTTCTTGGTGGAGACAACGCTCACACGCTCGGTGACGAGCTGGTACGCGTCCTTGTCGCCCGTGAACAGCAGCACGCGCATGCCCGCGCGCTCCGCGCGCTCCGCGAAGGTCCCGAGGAGGTCGTCGCCTTCCCAGCCCTCGCACTCGACGACCGGGACGTTCATCGCGCCGAGCAGCTCCTTCGTGATGCCGAACTGCGGGCGCAGGTCCTCCGGCGTGGGCGGGCGGTGCACCTTGTAGCGCTCGAGCACTTCGCTGCGGAACTTCGGGCGACCCTTGTCGAACGCGACGATGAGGCTGTCCGGCCGGAACGACTCGGTGAGCTTGAGCAGCATGGACACGAACCCGAAGGCGGCGTTCGTGGGGCGACCGTCAGGCGCCGTCATCGTGACCGGAAGCGCGTGGAACGCGCGATGGAGCAGTGAGTTGCCGTCGATGACGGCGAGCGTGCGTTCGGGCACAAGGTCCCCTTCCGGGAGCGCCCGGCGAGGTCACATTCCTCGGTCAGGACGCACGCCAGATTCTACCCGAGCGCAGTGACACGGGATGCCCTGCGCAGGCCCTAGCGGTCCGAGCGCCGCGGCGCCTCGTCGCGCGGGCTCACGTCCTCGTCGCGCTCCTCGGGCGAGGGGCGCCGACCGAGCCCGAACAGGCGGAGCGTCCGCCGCGGGAGCCGGGCGATGTGCTCGCTGTAGTCGCGCGCGAGCGGCGTCTCCCATCCGCGCCACATGGCGAGGAAGCGCAAGCCCACCGCGAGCACGATCGCGAACAGCGCCGCGAATTCCTTCACGACGCCCAGCCACGCCGTTGCGAGCACGAACGCGGCCGAGCCGACCATCGCCGCCAGCGCGTAGAGCTGACCGGGGCGCAGCAGTGTGGGGACCTCGTCGGACAGCAGGTCGCGGACCACGCTGCCGCCGGTTGCGGTGATGACCCCGAGCATGACCGCCGGAAGGATAGTCAGGTCGGCCCGCAGCGCCTTATCGGCGCCGACGACCACGAACAGCCCGAGCGAGACCGCGTCGACGTACAGGAGCGGCCGGCGCATCTTGCGGGCGAACTCCGAGAAGAAGAAGACGAGCGCCGCGGCCACGAGCGCAACGAACAGGTATCGGTTGTCCTGGAACGCCGCGATCCCGTACCGCTGAAGGAGCAGGTCTCGGATGATGCCGCCGCCAAGCCCGGTGACGATCGCGAGCGTGATGATGCCGACGAGATCGAACTTGTGACGCACCGCCGCGAGCCCGCCGGAGAGCGCGCCCGCGAAGACCGCGAGGAGCTCCCATGCGGGAGGCACGGTGACGGCCACTCCCTGGGCCGCCGCACCGGGAGCGCTCGTCGTCACGCCGGAGGGCAGCACGCTCGCAACGATGCTGGGGACGGTGGTGGTGATGAAGGACGCGACGCCGCCGGTCGCGGTGGTCACTGTGGCCTCGGCTGCGGCGGTCGCGGCATGGGTCGCCATGATGGTGGCACTCACCGCGGTCATGGTCATCAACGACGCGCTCACCACACACACCCGCTTCCGGTATCCCGTCCGAAAGCCATCCTACCGCCTCTGCCTGCGGAAACGCGCGGACGGCAACCGAACCGTTGACGGCCGCGGATGCCGCGACGATGCGACAGGCGGGTAGAAACGGGGGTGGACGGACATCTCGCCCGTCCCTGCGAGGAAGGGCGGAGGCGATGAAGCGGACCGCTCTCGCACTGCTCTTGGCGACCGGCGCGGCTCTGCTGCTCGCGTGGGGCACCCCGGCCCATGCGATCCTCCTCGGCCCATCGATGCCTCCGGCGACCCAAGTGGCATACCGGCTGACAGCGACGGTCGAGGGCCCCGCGACTCCCGACCCCACCGGAACCGTCGATCCCACGGGCGCCCCGGAGCCGACCGGGACCGCAGAGCCGACCGGGACCGCGGAACCGACCGACACGGTCGAACCCACCGCGACCCCCAGGCCGGACTTCCCTGCCTGGATGAAGCTGTTCTGGGGCCGGCGGGTCCACCGCATCCGCACCACGAGACGCTACGTGGCGCTCACATTCGACGATGGCCCCAACTTCCGGACGAAGGAGGCGGTGAGGATCCTGGACCGCTACGGGGCGAAGGGGACGTTCTTCGCCACCGGCTGCCAGTCGAAGCGGGCGCACATGGCGGCGGTGAACCGATACGTCATCGCACACGGGCACGAATTGGCGAACCACACGATGCACCACGCGCGCCTGAACAAGTCGTACGCCGCCGACGTGAAGGAGATCATGGCTCTCGAGAAGCTGCTGGTCGAACAGACCGGACAGGGAACGAGGTGGGTGCGGGCGATGGGAGGCGCAGTCGACAAGACCGGGCTGCGCGCGACCAGGAACACGAAGCACCTCTACGCGCAGTGGTCGCTCAGCATCGCCGATTCCGTTCGCGGCTACACACCTCCGAGCTGGCTCTACCACAACATCGTGGACCACATCCGCCCCGGCGCGATCGTGCTCATGCACGTCACGCACCCCGAGACCCTGAAGGCGCTTCCGTGGATCGTGCGCGAACTGAAGCGTCGCGGCTACACGATGGTCACGCTCTCCGAGCTGGCCCCGCTGGGCAAGCCGTACCCCTAGCCCGGGTGTCCCGCGGACCCGTCACCAGGTGATTGAGCGCGGGAGCGCGATCCGGTCAGCCGCGCCAAAGGTATCCGACGTTGCGCACCGTCTCGAGACGGTCGGAGAGCTCGCCGCCGATCTTGCTGCGGATGCGGCGGATGTGCACGTCGACCGTGCGCGAGCCGCCGTAGTAGTCGGTACCCCACACGCGGCGCAGCAGCACCTCGCGACTGTACGTCCGGTCGGGATGCGTCACGAGGAACGCGAACAGCGCGTACTCGAGGTAGGTGAAGTCGATCGGCTCGCCGTGCATGGAAGCTTGGTACGTCGCCAGGTTCACGAGCATGTCGCCGACGCGAACGAGCTCCTGGGTCGAGACCTCTTCGCCCGGCCACAGCAAGGCGCGCACGCGCGCGAGCAGCTCCTCCGAGGAACCTCCGCGGACGAAGAAGTCGCTGCGGATGCGCGTCGGCAGACGCATGCCCGTCAGGGCCTCGGGCTCGATCACGAGCAGAAGCCGGACCTCCATGCCCTCAGCGGCGGCGTTCTCCACCGCGTGAGCGAGCGGCTCCGGCGTCCTCCCCGCTTCGACGACGACCAGGTCGACATCACCTTCGGCGAGCGCGGGTGCGAGATCCTTCGAACGTCCTTCGACGAGCGAGAGGTCGAGGCGCGAGAGGGCCTGCCGCACCCACGCGATGGTATGGACGTCATCTGAGACGAGCAGGGCTCTTCGCATGTGCATGATTGTAGCGCTCCTGCCTTGAGGCTCCGGCGCGTCAAACGGGCGGCGCCGGACGGGGGTGACCCGCCCGGCGCCGTTGCCGAAAGCATCTTCTGAGCGATCCGCCTGGGACCGCGCGGTTCCTAGAAGTTCGGGAGGTAGCGCTCGAGCTCCCACTCGGTGACCTGCAGGCGGTACGCATCCCACTCGGCACGCTTGTTCTTCACGTAGAACGAGTGGATGTGCTCGCCGAGGACTTCCTTCATGAGATCGGACGCCTCGAACTTGTCGATGGCCTCGCCCAGCGTGCCCGGCAGGGTGTAGATGCCGGCAGCGTCGAGTTCCTCGTTCGTCATCTTGAAGATGTTGTTCGAAGCCTCGGGAGCCAGCTCCAGCTTCTCCTCGATGCCCTTCAGGCCGGCGCCGAGCATGACGGCGAAGGCGAGGTACGGGTTGGCCGACGGGTCCGGGCTGCGCAGCTCGAGACGGGTCGCGGCTTCCTTGCCCGGCTTGTACATCGGGACGCGGACCAGGGCGGAACGGTTGCGGCGAGCCCACGCGATGTAGACCGGCGCCTCGTAGCCCGGCACCAGGCGCTTGTAGGAGTTCACGAGCGGGTTGGTGACGGCGCAGAACTCGGGAGCGTACTTCAGGAGACCGGCGATGTAGTGCTTGGCGGTCTCGGAGAGGTTGTAGCCCTGCGGGTCGTTGGCGTCGAAGAACGCGTTGCCGTCCTTGCTGAACAGCGACTGGTGGACGTGCATACCGCTTCCGTTCTGACCGAAGATCGGCTTCGGCATGAACGTGGCGTACACGCCGTTCTGCATGGCGACTTCCTTGACCACCAGGCGGTAGGTCATGACGTTGTCGGCCATGGTGAGGGCGTCGGCGTAGCGCAGGTCGATCTCGTGCTGCGACGGGGCGACCTCATGGTGCGAGTACTCGACCGGGATGCCCATCTTCTCGAGCGTGAGAACAGTCTCGCGACGGAGGTCGGAGGCGCTGTCGAGCGGGGTCAGGTCGAAGTAGCCGCCGTTGTCGAGCACGACCGTGTCGGCGTCATCCTCGAAGTAGAAGTACTCGAGCTCCGGACCGACGTACATGGTGTAGCCCAGGGCGGCGGCCTTCTCGGTGATGCGCTTCAGGGCGTAGCGCGGGTCACCCTCGAACGGCGAGCCGTCCGGCTTGGTGATGTCGCAGAACATGCGGCCGACGCCCTGCTCGGACGGACGCCACGGCAGCACGGCGAAGGTGTCCGGGTTCGGGAACGCGACCATGTCGGACTCCTCGAGGCGGGTGAAGCCGTCGATGGAGGAACCGTCGAAGCCCATGCCCTCCTCGAACGCGCCCTCGAGCTCGGTGTCGGTCACGGCAAACGACTTGAGCATGCCCAGCACGTCGGTGAACCAGAAGCGGACGAAGTGAACGTCACGCTCCTGCACGGTCTTGAGAACGAAGTCCTTGTCGAACTTGGGTGCCATACCGAGTCCTCCTTCGTGAACGACTCTCCGCTGTCATCATCTGAACGCATACGCGCGGAACCTTCCCGCGTCATATCGCTACGATGCCCAGAGGTTACTACCCGTCGTGTTTCGTATGCGTTACGGTTTGAGGCCACCTTGACGATGGTTCCCGGCGGCTCTGGTGATGGGCGCCGCTGAGGAGGAAGGAGCGATCATGCTGCTCGGGGAGAAGATCTACCTGGACACGCTCGACCCCGCGAACGCCGGGACCGCGCGCCGCTGGATCAACGATCCGAAGGTCAACACTTGGATGCTCTCGGGACACATTCCCGTGTCCGAGATTGCCGAGCAGGAGTTCTACGCCGGCGTGGAGCGGCGCGCTGCCGCCCACTCCGCGTTCCTCTTCGAGATCCACGTCGCCGATGACGGCCGCTACATCGGCAACTGCGGTCTCGAGGGCATCGACCTCGTGCACCGGCACGCCGAGGTCGGCATCGTGATCGGCGAGCTCGATGCGCAGAACAGCGGCTACGGACGCGACGCGATCCGCACTCTGCTGCGCTTCGGGTTCGAGACGCTCGGTCTGCACAACATCGAGATCCGCCACATGGCGCCGAACGAGCGCGGCGCGCACCTCTACCGCTCGATCGGCTTCAAGGAGTGCGGCGTGCTGCGCCAGCACTGCTACCTGCGCGGTCAGTGGGTCGATGAGGTCGTGCTCGACATGCTCGCCGACGAGTGGGCGGCCATCCGCTCGTAGTGCCTGCGGACGTCAGACGGCCCGCTCGGTTTACACCGGGCGGGCCGTTGCCATTGCAGGCGCACGCGAAGAGGCGCTGGCGCCCGAGCGCAGACGCGTGGACGCCGCCACCCCGACGAAATTGTCGGCAGAACCCTCGAAATCGTCGTGCTGCCGCGCCAGGCAATCCCTAAAACCGCAGGTCAGAGCCCTGTTCGGATTGGCACGCGCGTTGCGCTTCCTTCGACCTACCTACGCGGGCTCGACCCGCCAAGCCGATCGAAGGAGGACCGAATGCGACAGATCGCGATCTACGGCAAGGGTGGCATCGGCAAGAGCACGACGACGCAGAACACGGTGGCGGCGCTCGCCGACGCCGGCAAGAAGGTCATGATCGTCGGATGCGATCCGAAGGCGGACTCCACCCGCCTCATCTTGAACGAGAAGATGCAGATGACCGTCATGGACCTCGCTCGCGAGCGCGGCAGCGTCGAGGACCTCGAGATCGAAGACGTCCTGCAGGTCGGATTTAAGGGCATCAAGTGCGCCGAGTCCGGCGGCCCGGAGCCTGGCGTCGGATGCGCGGGCCGCGGCGTGATCACCGCCATCAACTTCCTCGAGGAGGAAGGCGCCTACACCGACGACCTCGACTTCGTCTTCTACGACGTTCTGGGCGACGTCGTCTGCGGTGGCTTCGCCATGCCGATGCGCGAGGGCAAGGCCCAGGAGATCTACATCGTCACCTCGGGCGAGATGATGGCCATGTACGCGGCCAACAACATCGCCAAGGGCATCCTCAAGTACGCGCACTCAGGCGGGGTCCGCCTCGGTGGGCTGATCTGCAACTCGCGCAATACTGACCGCGAGGACGAACTCATCGAGGCGCTGGCGGCCAAACTCGGCACCCAGATGATCCACTTCATCCCCCGCGAGAACGAGGTACAGCGCGCGGAGCTGCGACGCAAGACCGTGCTCCAGTACAACCCCGAGCATTCCCAGGCAGACGAGTACCGCCAGCTCGCAAAGAAGATCAGCGAGAACGAGATGCTGGTCATCCCGACGCCGATCAGCATGGACGAGCTCGAAGAGCTGCTCATGGAGTTCGGCATCATGGAGCCCGACGTCCTCGACGAGGCCCCCGGGGCGGTGGCATAGCTATGTCGGCCTCATCGAAGATCAACCAGACGCAGAAGCTCATCGACGAGGTTCTCTCCATCTACCCCGAGAAGACCCGCAAAGACCGTGAGAAGCACGTCAAGCCCAACGATCCCTCCGGCTGTGCAACCTGCGCGGTCAAGTCGAATGTGAAGTCCAAGCCGGGCGTCATGACTGTTCGCGGCTGCGCCTACGCCGGCTCCAAGGGCGTCGTGTGGGGTCCGGTCAAGGACATGATCCACATCAGCCACGGACCCGTGGGCTGCGGTGCCTACTCCAACTGGTCGCGCCGCAACTACTACAACGGCGAAACCGGCATCGATGCATTCGGCACCATGCACTTCACGAGCGACTTCCAGGAACGAGACATCGTCTACGGTGGCGACAAGAAGCTCGGCGTCATCATCGATGAGCTCGACGCGCTGTTCCCCCTCGCGAAGGGTGTCAGCATCCAGTCGGAATGCCCGGTCGGCCTCATAGGCGACGACATCGAGCAGGTCGCAAAGGACAAGACGGCCGAGCACGGCAAGCCTATCGTGCCGGTCCGCTGCGAGGGCTTCCGCGGCGTCTCGCAGTCGCTCGGTCACCACATCGCCAACGACGCGATACGCGACTTCGTCTTCGACAAGGCCTCCACAGAGATCGAGACGACTCCCTACGACATCACGATCATCGGCGACTACAACATCGGCGGTGACGCATGGGCGTCGCGCAAGATCCTCGAGGCGATGGGACTGCGCGTCATCGCGCAGTGGACGGGTGACGCGACGCTCGCAGAACTCGCCAACGCGCCGAAGGCCAAGCTCAACCTCATCCACTGCTACCGCTCGATGAACTACATCTGCCGGTACATGGAGGACACCTGGGGCATCCCGTGGGAGGAGTACAACTTCTTCGGCCCCACGAAGATCTACGAGTCGATCCGCAAGATCGCCGCCAGGTTCGACGAGACGATCCGGGTCAACGCCGAGGCGCTCATCGAGAAGATGAGGCCCGAGATGGACGCGATCATCGCCGAGTACAAGCCGCGTCTCGAACGCAAGACCGTGATGCTGTACGTCGGCGGCCTTCGCCCCCGGCACGTCATCGGCGCCTACGAGGATCTGGGCATGGAGGTCGTCGCCGCGGGCTACGAATTCGGCCATGCCGACGAGTACAAACGCACCTACCCTCTTCTCGCCGAAGGCTCCCTGATCGTGGACGACGCGACCCCCTACGAGCTCGAGCAGTTCACCAAAGCACTCAAGCCAGACCTTGTGGGCTCCGGCGTCAAGGAGAAGTACGCCTACCACAAGATGGGCGTCCCCTTCCGCCAGATGCACTCGTGGGACTACTCCGGCCCGTACCACGGCTTCGACGGGTTCTCGGTGTTCGCCCGCGACATGGACATGACCGTCAACAGCCCCGTGTGGGGGCTCATCCGCAAGCCCGGCGCGACACCCGTTGTCGCAGCCGAGCGCGCGGCAAGCTAGGAGGCCGGGCAATGCCGACCAACGACCACAACACGCTCTTCCGCCAGCCCGAGTACCTGGCGCAGTTCGAGCGCAAGAAGGAGTTCGAGAACGGCGCCTCCGCCGAGGAGATCGCACGCGTCAGCGAGTGGACCAAGACCGAGGAGTACCGGGAGCTGAACTTCGCCCGCGAGGGCATCGTGATCAACCCGTGCAAGGCGTGTCAGCCTCTCGGCGCAGTGCTCGCCGCTCTCGGCTTCGAAAGGACGCTGCCGTTCGTACAGGGCTCGCAGGGCTGCACGGCATACTTCCGCAGCCACCTCTCGCGCCACTTCAAGGAACCGATCGCGACGGTCTCGAGCTCGATGACGGAAGACGCCGCTGTCTTCGGCGGTCTCTCGAACATGATCGATGGCCTCGAGAACGCCAGCGCGATGTACAAGCCGGACATGATCGCTGTGTCCACCACGTGCATGGCCGAAGTCATCGGGGACGACTTGGGCGCCTACATCAAGACGGCCAAGGACAAAGGTGTCGTGCCCGCCGGGATGCCGATCCCCTTCGCCCACACCCCGAGCTTCGCGGGAAGCCATCTGAACGGCTATGACGTCATGATGAAGGGCATCCTGGAGGACCTGGCCGGGCCAAGGGCGAGCGAGACCGACGGGACGCTCAACGTGATTCCCGGTTTCGACGGCTACTCGGGCAACCTGCGCGAGATCAAGCACATCCTCGGATCGATGGGCGTGGACCACCGCATCCTCGGGGACTACTCGGACGTTGTCGATGCGCCCGCGACCGGCGAGTACGAGATGTACCCCGCCGGCGCCACCAAGCTGGAGGACGCCCGTCAGGCCGTCAACGCCGCAGGCACGCTCGCCCTGCAGCAATGGTCGAGTCAGAAGACCGGCGAGCTCATCAGCAAGGAGTGGGGCCAGAAGTTCGTTGCCGGCCCCTTCCCGATCGGCATCACAGCGACCGACGCACTCATCGGCGAGGTCACGGCCCTCACGGGAAAGCCCATCAGCGGGGAGCTGGAACTGGAGCGCGGCCGTGCGGTCGATGCGATGGTCGACTCACATCCCTATATCCATGGCAAGCGCGTGGCCCTCGTGGGCGATCCGGACGTGCTGCTCGGCCTCATCGGATTCCTCCTCGAAGTGGGAGCGCGGCCGGTGCACATCGTCGCGACCAACGGAGACAAGAAGTTCAAGAAGGCAGCCGGAGCGCTTCTCGCATCTTCGCCGCTCGGCTCTGACGGCACCGTCTGGATCAAGAAGGACATGTGGCACCTGCGCTCGCTCATGTTCACCGAGCCCGTCGACCTGCTCTTCGGCCCGAGCAACGCGAAGTTCCTGTGGCGCGACACCGGCACTACCTTCGTGCGGGTCGGGTTCCCGCTCTTCGACCGCCACCACCTGCACAAGCGCCCCATCATCGGATACCGCGGTGCCGAGAACCTGCTCACGGATATCGTGAACACCGTTCTCGACGAGATGGACCGCACCAGCATGCACACCACGTCGTTCGACCTGATCCGGTAGAGGTCGACCGTCATGTCGCTGTCACTCGACAAACTCCTCGAGGCGGGTTGCGCCGCCGACTCGAAGCACAAGGTCTGCCGCAGCCGCGGCGGGGAGTCCTGCGCCTTCGACGGCGCCGCAATCGTGCTCATGCCGATCGCGGATGCCGCCCATGTGGTCCACGGCCCCATCGTGTGTGCGGGCAATGCCTGGGAGGGGCGCGGGGTGCTCTCGACCGCGGGCGACTTCCACCGTCGGGGCTTCACGAGCGACTTGGGCGAGCTCGACATCGTCTACGGCGGCGAGAAGAAGCTGGCTGACACGATCCGCGAGGTCGCAGCGCGCGAGCACCCCAAGGCGGTCTTCGTCTATGCGACATGCGTCACAGGGCTTACCGGCGAGGACCTCGACGGAGTCTGCGCGCAACTGGCAGCCGAACTGTGGCTACCGGTGATCCCCGTGCATGCACCCGGCTTCGTCGGACCGAAGAATCTCGGCAACCGCATCGCGGGTGAAACGCTTCTGGAGCACGTGATCGGCACGGCCGAGCCGGACGTATCGACACCGTTCGACATCACGCTCATCGGCGAATACAACGTCGCGGGCGACCTGGACCTCATCGAACCGCTTCTGCGTGAGTGCGGCATCCGCGTGTTGAGCCGCATCACCGGGAATGCGCGCTTCGACGAGATCCGGTATGCGCACCGCGCGAGAGTCTCCATGGTCGCGTGCTCGCGGGCCCTCGTCAACGTCGCCGCTGGACTTCACAAGCGGTGGGGAGTACCGAGCGTGGAGGCGTCGTTCTTCGGCGCGACCGAGATCGCCCGCTCGCTGCGCGCCGTCGCCCGGGCGCTCGAAGCGGCATCACCTGAGGCAGCCGCCGCGGGACTGCGAGAGCGGGTCGAGTCGGTCATCGCACGGCGATCGGCCACGCTTGCCGAGATGCTCGTGCCCTATGGGATCTTGCGCGGACAACGCGCCGTGCTCTACTCCGGCGGCGTCAAGAGCTGGTCGATGGCGTCCGCACTCGTCGACCTGGGCGTGGAGGTCCTCGCGGTCGGTACCAAGAAGTCGTCAGCAGAAGATGAGGAGAAGGTCCGACAGGTGCTCGGCGACGGTGTGCGCCTGATCGAGGACATCTCCCCCGCCGTCATCCGGCGCCTGTTCTCCGAGGAGGGCGCGACGCTGCTGGTCGCCGGCGGACGCAACCGCTACCTCGCGGCGAAGGAGGGCTGGCCGTTCGTCGACGTGAACCAGGAGCGCGAGACGGCGTACGCAAGCTACGAAGGGCTCGTGAGCCTCGCGCGCGATCTGACCGCAAGCGTTGCCTTCTACCGACGGCAGGGGCAGCCCGTTTCGTGCGCCGCCCCGACGGCCGTCACGCCGGTTCGCATCGAGTCACGTGCGGGTGCCATCGACGCACTGAAGAACGCGCCGTCACTCGGCGCAGCGCTCGCGCTGCAGGGCGTGGATCGCGCGATCCCGGTGCTGCACGCGGCGCAGGGATGCACGTTCCTGGGGAAGGTGCTCGCGCTCAGGCACTACAACGACCCGATCGCGCTCGGCACCACGAAGCTGTTCACCGAAGACGTCGTGATGGGCAGCGATGAGGCCGCCGCCAAGACCCTCCGTGCGCTCGATGTCGCGACACGACCGGACGTCATCGCACTCGTCGCCGGCGGGCTCTCCGAGGTCAAGGGCGATGACGTCGACGCCATCGTCCGTGCGCTCGATCGCGAGTTGGACGCGCGCGTCATAGGTGTTCATGCGGCGGACTATGCCGGCGGTCTGGAAGACGGCTACCTCGCCGCCGTCCGCTCCCTGCTCACCCTCGTGGATGACCCGGATCCGGACGAGACACCCGATCCCTGGCGCGTCACTGTGCTCGCCGGCTCGCACCTGTCGCCGGGCGACGTGCGGGAGCTGCGTGAGCTCGTTGAGGCATTCGGGATCGAGGCGATCATCGTGCCGGACCTCTCTGCGCTCGACGGCAGCCGCGAAGGGCTGTCCGCGCTCGCGAGTGGCGGCGTGCCGATCATCGAGTTGCGCGAGCTGCACTCCAGCGCCCACACCCTCGTGCTCGGCGCTTCGCTCGAGCCAGCCGCGCGCGACCTGCACGAACGGTTCGGAACACCCTACACCGTGATCGAAGCCGCTACGGGTCTCGCAGGGACAGACCACCTGCTCACGGTCCTCACGCTCCTGTCGGGGGCACCGATGCCGCCGCGGTTCGAACGCGACCGCCGCGTGCTTGTCGACGCCATGCGAGACGCACATCTGCGTATCAGCGGTCGGCGTGTCGCGCTCGCTCTGGAGCCCGATCACGCCGCCGCCGTCGCCGCGATACTCGATGAGATGGCCGCGCGTCCCGTGTGCGCCGTGGTCCCCACCGGCTCCGCCGCCACCCGCCGGATCGAAGCCGACGAAGTCGTGATCGGCGACTTCGCAAGCGTGCCGTCGGACATCGACCTGCTGGTCGCCGGCAGTCACGGCCGTCGCACGGCACACATGCTCGGCGTGCCGATCTTTGAGACCGGCTTCCCGCGCTTCGAGGTGTTCGGGGCTTCCCGCCAGCTGACCATCGGGTACCGCGGAACGACCGCCGTGGTCGATGCGATCGCGAACCTGCTCGCACCCGTCCACCAGCCACCATGCGAAAGGAGCATGACATGAGAGTCGCATTCGCCTCGTCGCGAGGGACGACCGTCGACGAGCACTTCGGCAGAGCCGGCGCCTTCGCCATATACAACGTCACGCCGACCGGTGCGGAGTTCCTCGAACTGCGCCGGGTCTCAGCAGACGACCTGGATACCGAAGTCGTCGTGACCCGCGGGATGGGCGATCTGCACGATGCAGCCGTCGCCGCCAAGATCGAGAAGCTCGCGGACTGCCGGATCATCTACTTCACCGAGATCGGCGGACCGAGCGCGGCGAAACTCGTGCGCCGGGGCATCATGCCGCTCAAAGCGGAGACCGCCACCTCCATCGATGGACTTGCCGACAAGCTCGCCGAGACGATGCGCACCAACCCAGCTCCGTGGATGAGAAAGGCACTTGCCGCGGAGTGCTAGCCCCTGCATACCAGCCCAGCACCGAGGAGAGGAGCACGAAATGAAGATGGTTCGAGCATTCATCAGACCGGAGAAGGAGCAGGAAGTCGTTCAGGCGCTCGAGGGGGGTGGCTTCGGCTCGCTGACCAAGATGCCGGTCTTCGGACGAGGCAAGCAGAAGGGCCTCCAGGTTGGCCCGATCTACTACGACGAGCTCCCGAAGACGCTGCTCATGCTGGTCGTCGAGGACGAGAGCACCAAGACGGTCGTCGAGATCATCGAAGACAAGGCGCGCACCGGGTTCATCGGCGACGGCAAGATCTTCGTCTCGCCGGTGGAGGAGGCCTATACCATCCGGACCGGGGAGGCAGGGCTGTGAAGGAGATCACCGCGATCATCCGGCGTGACAAGGTGCACCAGACGAAGCAGGCCCTCGCGGACCTCGGTCTGCCATCGGTCTCGATCCAGAGCGTGGACGGTCGCGGGAAGCAGCGCGGCGACGTCGCCTGCACACTCCAGGACATGGACGAGGACGGTCGCATGTGCAACTCGACGGTCGTGCCGCTGAAGCCGACGCCGTCTGAATACGCGCTCGAGCACTCCCTGCCGAAGGTCGTCCTCTACGTCCCGAAGCGATGCCTCACGATCATCGTCGAGGACTCGGCTGTCCAAGACGTCGTGCGAGTGCTCATCGAGGCCAACCAGACAGGTCAGCCCGGTGACGGGAGGATCTTCGTCTCGCCGATCGAGGATGCCACTCGCATCCGCACCGGCGAGACGGGAGTCGGGGCGGTGGCGTAGATGCCGGTAGCTGTCACGCGCGACAGAACCGAGTGGACCCCGCTGTACCTCGAAGCCATCGACGTTCAGGCATGCATCGGCTGCGGACGCTGCTACAAGGCGTGCGGGCGGGACGTCATGGAACCCATTCCCCGCCCCTACGACGACGATGAGCACGAGGACGAGATGTGCGGCGGCACGGTGATGTCGGTAGCCCATCCGGGCGCCTGCATCGGATGTGGCGCCTGCGCGCGTGCGTGCGCGAAGAGAGCGCACACCCATATCGCCGCCTGACCGCACTCGGCCGGCGGCACTCCGCCCATCCGACATTATTGTCGCAAGCCCGACCAGATGGTCGGGCTTGCTGGCTTCCACGACGGGCAAACCGCAGGTCAGAGCCGGTATCGGTATGGCATCGTACTTGCGCTTCTCTCGGCACGATCGAGGCATGATGCAGCATCCGAGGAGGAGCGAAACGTGATGACTGACGGCTACCCGACCGCCGCGTGCAGCGCAAAGAGCAACGAACGCCATGTCATGGCGAATCATCCGTGTTTCAGCAAGGACGCGCACAAGCGAGCCGGGCGCATCCACCTTCCCGTCGCACCGGAATGCAATATCCAGTGCGGCTACTGCGTCCGCAAGTACGACTGCGTCAACGAGTCCCGACCCGGCGTCGCGAGCACCGTCCTCACGCCTTCCGAGGCCATCGAGCGTGTTCGCGCCGTGGTGGAACGAGGCGGCGGAGAGATCGCAGCCGTCGGGATCGCCGGCCCCGGTGATCCCCTGGCCAATGAAGCCACCTTCGAGACCCTCGACCTCGTCCGACGCGAATACCCCGAGTCGATCCTCTGCGTTTCCACGAACGGTCTCGAGTTGCCCAACCGCGTCAACGACCTGGTCGCGGTCGGGGTGCGTAGCCTGACGGTCACAATCAACGCGGTGATGCCCGAGACGGCACACGCTGTCTACGCGTGGGTGTCCGGAGAGAACGGAGAGCGCCGCGGAGGTATCGATGGCGCCACAAGGCTTCTCGAGCGGCAGTGGGATGGGCTTGCCAAGGCTGTTCGCGCCGGGCTGATCGTGAAGGTGAACTCGGTCCTGATCCCCGGCGTGAACGATCTCGAGCTCCCCGCGGTAGCGATGCTCGCTGCCGAGTACGGAGCACACCTCTCGAACATCCTCCCCCTGATCCCGCAGGCGCGTTTCCGTCATACCAAGCCGCCCACTCCCGCTGACATCCATGAAGCGCGAGCTGCGTGCGGCGAATACCTCGCGCAGATGACGCACTGCAACCAGTGCCGCGCAGACGCGTGCGGGCTCATCGGCAAGGACCGCGACATGGAGTCCGAAACGCTCCTCTCGCGGCTCAGCGACGACTATCTGGAGGTAGTTTCATGACGCGGCACAAGGAACGACAGTATCGGGCTCGCTCGGGCATGGTCTTGCTGGCGCTCTTTGCGGTGGTGTCGCTCGCGCTGCTCACCGCCGGATGCAGCTCACCGGCACCGAGGACTTCTTCCGACGTGAGCTCGACGCCCGTGGAACTCGATGTCTCGGCCGCTTCATCGCTCAAGCGCGTCCTTACCGATACGGCTCCCGCCTTCGAGAAGGAGCACAACGTCAAGCTCGTGTTCAACCTCGGCGCGTCCGGCCAGCTCGTGAAGCAGATCGAGGGCGGCGCGCCCGCTGACGTGTTCCTCTCGGCCTCTCCCGCGGCTGTGACGACGCTCGCGGCCGAATCGCTCGTCACGACGTCATCCGGCGCGATGTTCGCGGGCAACACGCTGGTGATCCTCGTCCCGAAGGGGAATCCCGCAGGCATCCACGGCCCCTCGGACCTGGCTGGGGCGACCAAGCTGACGACCGGCGACCCGGCGGTCGCCCCGCACGGTCAGAAGGCAGTGGAGTGGCTCACGAACCTCGGCCTGTGGACCGGACTCTCGCCCAACTTCGTGTTCGCCGCGAACGCGACGCAGACGGATGACTACATCGCCCGCGGCGAGGTCGACGCCGGAATCGGCTTCGCGAGCGACGCCGCCGGTCGCTCCGACATCGAGATCGCGTACACGGTGCCGGACGGCCAGATCAAGCCGATCCGATACGAAGCAGCGGTCGTTTCCGCAACGACGCACAGCGACCTTGCCCAGGCATACATCGACTACCTCAATTCGTCGGCCGCCCAGAATGCGTTCGTGTCGTTCGGCTTCACCATGGCGCCGGGCCAGTAGACCCGTGAGCGCCATCGCTGACATCGTCTTCCCGCTGCGACTGTCGGTGCAGGTGGCACTCGCGGCCACCGTTGGGTGCGCCGTGATCGGAGTGCCGATCGCATACGTCCTCGGCACGCGCGAGTTCCGCGGCAAGGCGCTCGCGGACGTGCTCGTGACGCTGCCGCTGGTCATGCCGCCCGTGGTGACCGGGTACTACCTGCTCCTTCTTGTCGGCCGTCGCGGAGTTCTGGGCGCGCTGACCAAGACAGTCACGGGCACGGCGGTCGGGATGGCGTTCACGTGGGAAGCGGCGGCTCTCGCCTCATTGGCGATCTCGCTCCCGTTGGCGGTGAGCACAGCACGATCCGCGATCGCGGCGGTGGACCCCGCTCACGCAGATGCCGCAAGAACGCTCGGGCGCGGCGAGCTGCAGACCGCGATCTTCGTGGTTCTCCCGCTCGCCGCGCGTGGCATCATCGCCGGCCTGGCCCTGGCATTCGCGCGAGCAATGGGCGAGTTCGGCGCCACCATGATGGTCGCGGGCAACATTCCCGGCCGCACGAACACTATGGCGGTACAGGTGTTCAACGCGGTGCTCTACGGCGACTGGCAGCAGGCGACGGTCCTCGTCGCGGTGCTCACGGTCACCTCGGCGGGACTGCTGCTGCTCGCCAGCCGTCTGACGAGGGCGGTGGCCCGGTGAACTCCACCACGGGACTCTCCGTCAGAGCGGTGGCCTCCCTGCCAGGGTTCACGCTCGATGTCGGCTGGACGGTCGGCCCGGGCTTCACCGTCCTCTTCGGGTATTCGGGAGCCGGGAAGTCGCTGACGCTCGCCACGATCGCAGGCGTCATGCGCCCGCAGCACGGTCGGATCCGTCTGGGCGAGCGTCTCCTCTTCGATTCGGCGAGCCAGACATGGACGCCGCCCCAGGATCGCCGGATCGGCTACGTGTCGCAAGGAGCTCAGCTCTTCCCGCACATGACGGTGCGCAGGAACGTCGAGTTCGCGCTCGCAGGAGTCCCGCGCGGCGGCCGGGCGGAGCGCGTCGCAGAGCTTCTTGAACGCTTCCGCGTGTCGAATCTCGCCGACAAGCGGCCCCATCAGCTCTCTGGAGGCCAGCGCCAGCGCGCAGCCCTCGCGCGGGCGCTGGCGCCGTCCCCGGACGCGCTCCTGCTCGACGAGCCGCTTTCCGCGCTCGATCTGCCGATCCGCGTCGAGATGCGCGAACTGCTCCGGCAGGTGCAGCGCGAACTCGCGATACCCGTCGTGATGGTCACACACGACCTCTACGAAGCCTGCACGCTCGCCGACACGCTCGTCGTCTACTCGGGAACAGGCACCGTGCAGACGGGCACCCCTCGCGAGCTCGTCGGCGAACCCGCGACGCCCGAGATCCGCAGGCTGCTCCACGCCATCGAACTCCCCGCGTCGGTGCTCGAGAAGCGCAACGGCTCGGATGCACGGATCATCCCGATCGACCGAAAGGAGCACGTCGCATGAGGATCTCTGCCCGCAACCAACTCCGGGGAAGTGTCTTGTCCATCACTCGCGGACCTATCACGACGCTCGTGAAGATCGATGTCGGAGGCGGCCAGAGCGTGTCCGCCACCCTCACCACGGAGGCATCCGACGAGCTCGAGCTGACTGTGGGGTCGCCCGTCACGGCGGTCTTCAAGGCGAGCGCGGTCATGCTCGGCATCGAGGAATGACGCCCGCGCGCATGACACTCCGCACGCCCCGACCGAGCCGGAGCAAAGCGCCGGCCCGGTCGGCCGGGGCGGCTCACGCCTCGCCGCCGAAGCACTCCTCGTAGCTCGAACACTCGCCGCAACTCGGCGCTGCGCACGTGTGGAAGCCGCCCCAGCGGCACACCTTGCGATAGATGAACTTCTTCCAGCGCATGTCACGCGTGTTCTCGACCGCCAACGGTCCGAAGTACGTCTCGAGCAGAAGGCGCAGGGTTGCCCGATCGGGAAGATCTAGGTCACGCCACAGGTGCCGTTGGCCCAGACAACCGGCGGCCACTGCCCTCGCCACGGCCTCGAGCTCCCCGGGGTCGATGCCGGCGGACGGGTGCACCAGGAGCAGCTCCACCACCGCGTCGTATTCGACCCGCCGCTCGGAGATCTCGTCAGCGAATCGGACACCTGGACCCTCGGAGCCGATCAGCCACGCCACAACGGCCTTCAGACCGGAATCCTCTGCCCCGCTCATGGCCCTCATGCACTCTCCAAGTCGTACTTGCGAACCTTGTACGCCAGCATACGTGGTGTGATCCCGAGCGCGCGTGCGGCGCGCGCCTGCACGTGCCCGTTCGTGCGCAACGCAGCGATGATGCGGCGCCTCTCCAGCGCTTCGACTTCCTCGTCGAGCGTCATGTCCCCCGCCGAATGCCCGTCGGGAATGTCGTGGAGCAACAGGTGCATCGGAAGGTCGCCGGCGCGGATCTCGTCGTCGTCCGCCAAGACAACAAGTCGATGGATGGTGTTCTCAAGCTCGCGGATGTTCCCGGGCCAGGGGTAGCTCATCAAACGGCGCATCGCCTCTGCGGAGATCGAGACGTTGCGCCCGGTCGCACTTCCGAAGCGCTGCAGGAAGTGCTCGATCAGCAGCGGCAGGTCGTCGCGACGCTCGCGAAGCGACGGGAGGAAGATCGGGACCACATTCAGCCTCCAGTAGAGGTCCTCCCTGAACTCCCCCTCCCGCACCATCGCCTCGAGATCGCGGTTCGTGGCGGACACGATACGCGCGTCGCTCGTGAGCGTCCTGGTCCCGCCCAGCCGCTCGAAGGAGCGCTCCTGCAGCACCCGCAGCAGCTTTGCTTGGAGAAGCGGGTGCACGTCGCCGATTTCATCGAGGAAGATCGTGCCCCCACGAGCGAGCTCGAACCGTCCGGGCTTGGAGGCGACGGCTCCGGTGAACGCGCCCTTTTCATAGCCGAACAGCTCCGCCTCGAGCAGGTTGTCGGGCAGCGCGGCGCAGTTGATGGCAACGAACGGACCCTTCGGCCGAAGTCCTTGGTAGTGCAGCGCGTTGGCGATGAGCTCCTTGCCCGTGCCGCTCTCGCCACGGAGCAGGATGGTGGCCTGCGAAGCCGCAACCTTGCCGACGAGCCGGAAGACCTCCTGCATCTTGTCGGATTGACCTATCACGTTCGGGAGCGAGTAACGACCGCGCAACTCGCAGCGCATGCGCTCACCCTCGGCGACCTCATGTCGGTACGTCCAGTACAGGCGCACCGCGTGGGCGATGATCGACGCAACGATCTCCAGGATGCGGACGTCTTCCTCGAGCGACACGCTGTCGTCAAAGACACGGTCGGCCGATAGCGCCCCGAGCACCTCGCCCCGCAACTTGATAGGGACCGAGATGAACGAGATGTCGTCCTTCTCGGGACGGGAGCCGGTCCGGTTCAGGAACGTCGGCTCGTCGCCGATGTCGGGCACCACCATCGCCTGCCCGCTCGAGACGACCCGCCCGACGATACCCTCTCCTGCGCGATAGATGCCTCTCGCGAGCTGCTGCCGCGTGAGTCCATACGCGGCAGCGATCCGAATCTCTCGCGTCTCGGGGTCGGCAAGCGCGACCATTCCGCGATTCAACCCGAGGCGCTCGTGCAGCACTCGCATCGCCCGCCTGAGATTGCGGTCGACGTCGAAGCTGGAGACGAGCGTCTGCGAGACCTCGAGAAGCGCCTCGAGTTCGATAGTCGCATCGTGTGTCTTCTTGATCGGTGTGGTCATGTCCCGAGTCAACCACCAGAGTGTTGCCCGTCGATTTCGAGTCCGAGAAGTCTTGGTTCCGCGCAGACAGGAGAACGGCCCGCCCGGGTGAAGACTCGGGCGGGCCGCTCTCCTGTCTCCACACGCGACGCACCGTTGCGCCGCGGGCAGCGGACTACATCGGGGCGTAGAGCTTGCCGTACGGACGGTGCGACACCGGCACGAGCTTCGTGAACGGAGAAGCGAGCACCTCGTCGACGCTCTCGCCGAACGCCGCGCACCACTCCTCGACGACGGGGCGCAGGACCTTCATGTCGTCCTCGTCGGCGGTGAAGATGCCGCATTCCTTGCCGACCTCCCACGGCACCACGTCGCCGCGCAGGAAGATCGTCCCGCCGTGCATGCCGGCGCCGCAGAACGGACCCACGAGCGGCTGGTCGGCGAACTGGGTGTTCATGCCGAGCAGCACGAGCACGCCACCCGCCATGTACTCACCGAAGAAGGCGCGCGCGTTGCCACCGCAGCAGATGACCGGGATCAGATTCTCGTAGGCCTTCATGTGGATGCCGACGCGGTAGCCGACGTCGCCCCGCACGAAGACCTTCCCGCCGCGCATGGCGTAGCCGAGCACGTCACCCGCGTCGCCGTTGATGTAGACCGTGCCGGCGTTCATGGTGTTCGCCACGCCATCCTGCGCGTTGCCCGAGGTCACGATCGTCGGACCGTCCATGAACATGGCCATGTCGCCGCCCGGTACGCCTTCGATCTCGATGCGGCGATCCTTGCCCGAGATACCGACCCCGATGTAGCGCTGGCCGTTGACGTTGTGGACGCGGACCGTCTTGGCGCCGTCGGCGAATGCGCCGCGGATGGCCTCGTTCAGCTGGCGGTAGTAGATGCCGTGGCTGTCGATCGTCGCGACGTCCCCTTCTCGGGAGACCGTCGGCGCGATCTGCTGGTAGCCCTCGACCGGGCCGGTGGTTGTCGTCATCGTGGCCTCCCCTACATCCCGGCGGGCTTGACGCCCAGGATCTCGCAGGTCTGTGCGTCCAGGCCCACTGCGCGCAGACGCTCGCGACTGCCGCGCAGCGATTCGACGGCGTTCACGCCGAGCGCGCCGAGGATCTCCTGGAGCTCGTGGCTCCACGCGTGCACGAGGTTCGTGAGGCGCTCCGCGCCCCACTCGGGATCGATGCGGCGCGTGAGCTCCGGCTTCTGGGTGGTGATGCCCCAGCTGCAGCAGCCGGTGTGGCAGCTCTGGCAGACGTGGCACCCGAGCGCGATGAGCGCCGCGGAGCCGATGGCGACCGCGTCCGCGCCGAGGGCGATGGCCTTCGCCATGTCCGCGGAGCTGCGGATCGAACCGGCGGCGATGATCGAGGCCTGGTTGCGGATGCCCTCTTCGCGCAGACGCTGGTCGACGACCGCGACGGCGATCTCGATCGGGATACCGATGTGGTCGCGGATGATCTGCGGCGCGGCGCCCGTGCCGCCCTTGAAGCCGTCGAGGTACACGTAGTCGGCGCCCGCGCGCACGATGCCCGACGCGATGGCGGCCACGTTGTGCACGGCCGCGATCTTCACGCCGACCGGCTTGTAGCCGCTCGCTTCCTTGAGCGCATAGATGAGCTGGCGCAGGTCCTCGATCGAGTAGATGTCGTGATGCGGCGCGGGGCTGATGGCGTCCGTGCCCTGCGGGATCATGCGGGTCGTCGAGACTTCCTTGTTGATCTTCTCGCCCGGCAGGTGCCCGCCGATGCCCGGCTTCGCGCCCTGGCCGACCTTGATCTCGATGCCCACGCCGCGGTTCAGGTAGTCGGGGTTGATGCCGAACCGGCCCGACGCGCACTGCACGATGATGTTGTCGGTGTAGGGATAGAGGTCGGCGTGCAGACCGCCCTCACCGGTGTTCATCGTGATGCCGAGGCGGCTCGCGGCCATCGCGAGCGACTTGTGGACGTTCAGCGACACCGAGCCGTAGCTCATGCCGCCGAACATGATCGGCACGTCGAGCTCGATGTTGTTCGTCATGCCCGCGCCCGGCTTCAGGCGGTAGCCGCCCTGGCCGTCCTGCTCGACTTCGACGCTGTCGGGCTTGCGGCCGATGAACGTCTTGGTCTCCATCGGCTCGCGCAGCGGGTCGATGGACGGGTTCGTGACCTGGCAGGCATCGAGCACCAGATGATCGAAGATGCGCTGGTAGGGCTTGTCGTTGCCCATCGAGGTGAGCATCACACCGCCGGACTCGGCCTGGCGCCAGACCGCCTTGCGCAGGCTGGGCGACCAGTTCTCGCTGTCGCGGAACACGAGATCGTTGCGCTTGATGGTGATGCAGTGCGCCGGACAGTACGTCACGCAGCGGTGGCATGCGCGGCACTTGCTGTCGTCCGGGATCGGACGGCCGTTGAAGTCGTAGACGCCCCAACCGCACTGTTGTACGCAGCGACCGCACTTGTGGCACTTGTCGTAGTCGATGTCGACCTTGAACTCGGGCTGAATGAAGCTCGCCGGCATGGTCTATGCCACCTCCATGGGCTCGCACGAGTCGGCGACGCCGGTGACGGCGCAGCTGATCTCGCTCGGGGACAGATGCAGGTCGCCGTGGATCGGCCACTCCATGCCCTTGATGCGGGCGATGACCGGCTCGCCGGCCTTCGGCGCCCACAGCGCATCGGGGTCCGGGATGATCTGGCGGATGGCGCTCTCCTCGGAGGCGACGCAGAGAACGCTGCCCTTGCGCGCGGCCACGAGCGGGCGAAGCTTGATACGGTCGTTGAGGGCGACCATGCCGCCGTTGAACCCGAGCACGATGGCGAACGGGCCGTTGAGCATGCCCGGGCCGTAGACCGCGCGCAGGCTCGTCATGAGAGCGCGCTGCTCGGGCTCCATCTGCTCGATCTCGGCCCACAGCGGGCTGGCGAGCGCCTTGCACGCGAGTTCGAGCGGCAGCTTGTGGCGGCGGAGCAGCAGGTCGAAGAGGTAGGCCGCAACCTCGGTGTCCGTGCCGAGCGTGCACTTGTAGCCGAACTGCTCGAGGTAGCGGGAGTTGATGCCGTAGCTCGAGATCTCGCCGTTGTGCACGATCGACCAGTCGAGCAGCGTGAACGGGTGCGCGCCGCCCCACCAGCCCGGCGTGTTCGTCGGGAAGCGGTTGTGACCCACCCAGGTGTGGCCTTCGTACTCCTCGAGAAGGAAGTAGTGGCCGATCTCCTCGGGATAGCCGACGCCCTTGAAGGCGCCCATGTTCTTGCCGGAGGAGGCCACGAACGCGCCGTCGACGGTCGAGTTGATGAGCATGACCACGTGGACGACGTAGTCCTCGGGAGTGAGTTCGGAGGCCTCGAGCTTGGCCGGATACGGCTGCAGGAAGTAGCGCCACAGGAGCGGCGCGTCGGTGATGCCCTTCACGGCGCGCGTCGGCATCGGCTCGGCGAGGTCGACCTGGAAGAAGTCGTCGAAGACCGCCTCGGCCGCCTCCTTCGCCGCCATGTCGTGATACATCATGTGGAAGGCGAAGTGGTCGGGGAACTCGGGGTAGATGCCGTAGCCGGCGAACCCGCCGCCGAGGCCGTTGCCGCGGTCGCGCTGGACCGCCATCGCCTCGATGGCCACGGAGCCGGAGAAGCGCGTCCCCGACTCGTCGCAGATACCCATGAGGCCGCATCCGCCGTGGATCTTGAACGGCGACTCCGAGGCGTAGCGCAGAGGGTCGAAGTGCGGCCCGTTCGCGTGGTAGTCGTACGCGGTCATGTCGGTCACTCCTGCCAATCGTCGTCGAGGATGCGAGAGAGCGAATCGCCGCCGCTCGCCGGCAGCGGATCGAGGCCGAGCTTCTTGCGCGCGCCCTCCTTGGGAGAACCGAGCGCACCGGTCTTGCGGAACGTCGCGTAGGAAGAAGCCACCGTCTCCGGTCCGGCGCCGGAGGCCATCGCAAGCTCCTTGAGCTTGCGGAACGGCTCGGCCATGCCGATGCGGCTGTGGCACATCTCCTGGCAGGTGAAGCACTCGAGGCACTTCCACGCCTGACCCTCGGCGATGATCTCCTCAAGCTCGCCGCGCGTGAGGCGCTCGATGATCTCGGTGGGCTGGAACGTCGGGTCGATCTTGCAGACCGGGCAGTCGTCCTTGCACGCCTGGCATGAGGCGCACTTTGCGAGGAGCGCGACGTCGAAGTCCTTTGCGAGCGCCGCGCGGTCAGCCCGACGCGCGTCCCACTTGTCGAGGAACGGCTGGACGCTCACGCGGTGCATGTCGAGGCCCATCTCCTCGGGCGAGTGCCCGTAGGCGAGCGCAATCAGCTCCGAGAGATAGAGGACGGGGATGTTGATGTCTTCCTTGTTGCGCTGCAGCATCGCCTGGTTCACGTCGAACTGCAGGAAGCAGGAGGGGCACACGACGACGAGCGCGTCGACGTCGTTGTTCATGAGGTCCATGAGCTTCGTACGGGCGAAGGCGAGCGAGCCCTCGCGCTCCCCCACGCGGTCGAGCGCGTTGCCGCAGCACTGCATCTTCGTCGTGTAGTCGACGACCTGGGCGCCGAGCGCCGAGATGATGCCTTCGACCTTCGTCGGGTTGAGCGGATCGTCCCAGTTCACGGCAGGGCTCGGGCGGAGCAGGTGACAGCCGTAGTGCACGGCGATCCGCATGCCCCAGAAGTTGCGCTTCGCCTTGCTGGCGATGACCGCGGCGCCCATGTCGTCCGCCAGCCATTCGGCAAAGTGGGTGATCTTCAGATGCCCCTCGTAGTGCATGTCCTCGCGGGCGAGGCGCTCGTTGACCTTGTCCTTCGCGCGCCAGTCGGTCTCGAGGTGGTTCCAGGTCTCCTTGAAGGTGGAGTAGCACCCGTTGCACGGGGTGACGACGCCGAGTCCCTCGCGCTCGATGATCGCGAGGTTGCGGGCGGCGGTCGTGTAGAACGCCTGCTCGTCGTTGCTCTTCACGAGCACGCCCTCGGGGCAGCACGTGTGGCCGGCGAGCTCGCGCACGTTCGCGCCGAGGTCGTCGAACATGAGCCGTGTCGCCTTCTCGATGAACGGGAAGCGCGCGGGGATCGTGCATCCCCAGAAGACCGCGAAGTCCTTCATAGCGTCTTATCCCTGCTCTCGCTGCGATCCCGCCGACGAAAAAACGCCCGCCACCTGCCCGGTATCGGGCGGGGCGAGCGTCGTTGCTCGTCGTACACGGAGTTCGTAGGCGGCGCGCCATTGCGCCGGTTTCGAGAGTCTAGCAGGTGGGCGTTCGATGCGGAAGGGACGAACGAAACACGCGCGAAACGCGCAGCGACGACACGTCGAGCGCGTGCCGTCGCATGGGACCCGCCGTGGCATCGCGTCGTGCCTGGCGTGGTGCGCTTGCGCGACGGGCCATGCGGCCTGTCCCCATTCGGTGGACTAGCCTCGGGCTGTGGACTCGTTCAGAGTCACGGCGGCGCGAACGAGATCCTTCAGCGCCTCCTCGTCTACCTTCTCGCCCTCGTGGAAGTCGATGGCGCGCCGTGTGTTGCCCTCAAGACTGGCGTTGAAGAGACCCGAAGGATCCTCCAGCGCCGCCCCCTTGGCGAAGGTCATCTTCACGGTGTCCTTGTAGGTCTCGCCTGTGCACATCAGTCCGTCGTGGTACCACGCCGGAACCCCTCTCCACTTCCACTCCTCGACGACTCCGGGATCGGCTTTCTTGACCAAGGCGCGGAGCCGGCTGAGCATCTCGCCGCGCCAGTCGCCCAGCTCCTCGATCCTCGCGTCTATCAGTTCAGAAGGAGACACGCTGTCCTGCGAACCGCTCTTCTTCATGTCCGCTTCCCTTCCCTGGTCCCGAGGCCTTGGTAGATGGGGTCGCCGCCACCGTGCCGCATCGAGAAGCTACTCCGTCGTGCTCGGGCGCCTTCGAAGCTGCGGGATCAGGAACGGCGTCGTTGCCCGATACGCCTGGTATGGCTCGCCGTAGCGAAGCGAGAGTTCGAGTTCTTCGAAGGACACGAGGTTGAACACATGCGCCGGAATCACGCCGAGCGCGGTGTACAGCAGCATCCATGTCGACCCCGCGAGCACCGCACCGCCGAGACACGCTGCGTAGTATCCGAGTGCCATCGGATTCCTCACGAGCCCGTAGACGCCGGTCGCCACGACATTGCTCGTCAGCTTGAACGCTGCGGCACCCCTGCCCTTGCGACCCAGCCCCGACATCGAGGCCTGCATGAACGCAACGCCGACAACGAGCAGCGGACCGCCGACAACGACTCGAACCCAGAGTGCGAGCGGCAAAGGCCCGAGGCCCGAGACCCGGTCAAGGGCGGCAATCCCCGGAAAGAGGAAGCCCAAAGCCCACGGAGCGGTGAGCCCGAGCCAGAACGCCAGGTGACTCACCCGGCTCAGTCGCTCTGCAAGTTCCTGCTGCGGCCGCTTTCGCAAGAGCACGCCGAGCGCGAGAGTCACAACCACGAACACTCCGACACCGCTGAGCTGCGCGACAAGCACTCCCACGAGTCGCCCCTTCCCCCGAATCGGCGCGTGCCGTCAGGCACCCGCCGGGCTTGCCAGTGACCAGTGCGTCTGCACGATCCGCCACTGTCCGCTCCACCATCGGTAGACCTCGGTGCAGTTCCAGCGCAGCGCGTCCCCGCCATCGCCCCAGGAGGCGAAGTTGAACGTCAGGACAGCGGCCGAGCCGGCGACTTGGACGAGCGGGTTCTCAAGCTCGTACCTCGACACCCGGACCTTACCCCGCAGCGACTCGTAGTAGGCGGTCAGCGCCTCGAGCCCGTCGAGACGCGAGGGCAGGTAGGGGTCGAAGTAGACGACGTCGGGTGCCGAGATCTCCAAGAAGCCCGACGGGTCACCCTTGCACCAGCGGTCGAGCGCGGCCCGCTCCATCGCGATGATCGTGGCTGTCGGGTCCTCAGTCATGATCCCTTCGCTTCCTCCATGCCGTCGTCAGGCGACCCACGCCGTGGCCGCCAGTCCTATCAGGGCACCTCCAACGACCCCCACTCCCAGGATGGGTGCGTAGGCCCTGGTGATGATCGCGTCAGGCAGGCTGATCAGGAGACCGACCAGGGCGCCGATCGCCCAGCCCGCGATCGGGACTGCAACCAGCGGGATCAGGAAGCCGATCGCGAACCTGCCGGCGAACGCGCCGGCCATCGCGGTGGCCTTGTTCTCCATCTTGAGCGGGATCATCAGAAGCACGTCAAGGACGCCGAAGACGAGGCCTGCGACGACTCCGAACACGAGTGCGTTCATGTCCACCACCTTGGTTCGATGACCGTCGATTCGGCGGTCCGCGCGGAACGAGAGAACCCGCGCGCGTCCCCCGAAACGCAGCGTATCACTCGCTCCGCGGCCCCTTGAGGTAGTCGGCCCGCACGTTCTCGACCCGCATGCCGTCGTGCACGGTCAGCTCGCCTCGAGCTCCTCGATGAACGCCGTGACCCAGCGGATCTCGCCCTCGAGCAGGAAGACGGGACGACGGGCGACCGCCTGACGGTGAGCCGGACAGCCGCTGGAGCGCAGGTAGGCCTCGAGCTCGCCGTAGCCGCGGACGGCATCGCGGAGCTTCGCACGATACGAGGCCAGCGCCGCCACCGCCTCGTCTCGCGGCAGCAGGTCGAGGTTGTACGTCGCGAGGTCGACGCGCCACTTCATGGGTTCGGGCTCGCTCAGCAGGTCGGTGAGCCGCCGGACCAGGGCCTCGCGGCCCGCATCGGTGAGCGCGTAGATGTTGCGGGCCCGCCCGTCGACGATCTCCGTGCTCGACGCGACCAGTCCCGCCTTCTCGAGCGCGCGGAGCCGCTTGTAGATCGTCGATGTCGACAGGTCGCTCCACGATCGCATGTCGCGATGCTCGACGTCCTTCTCGATCTGCCACGGGTGCTTCGGCTTCTCCGCCAGCAGGCCGAGCAGCGCGACCTCGGCGTTGCCGAGCGTGTGAGTCTCGTCGGTCATCATTCGCCTCTTCCCTCGTTGGCGAGACCGGTCACGGTGTCAGCCAGGAACCGCGCGACCGAGGCCACCGCTCCGATGTCGATTCCTTCGATCGTGTCGCGTTCCGTGTGCGCGACCGTCGATGCGACGAAGAAGACGTTCGCCGACGTCACCGCCACCGCCGGAACGCCCTGCATCGCAAAGATGCTGTGGTCGCCCTGCGGCCACTGCGGCCCCTCGGCGAACGCTCGATCGCGCATCGCCTGCTCCACAACGCGCTGCCGCGGCTCCGGCACGCCGTAGAACGACACCTCCGTGCAGGACCCTGCGGACCCGGCGCCGTCGACATTCACGTTGAGCAGGATCTCTCCCCAGCGACCCTCGTTGTCCGCGACGTAGTGCATCTGGCCGGTGGCGGCGTAGTGATCCTCGCCGTTGAAGGGGACCACTTCCACCGTGAGGGAACCATCGTAGCCGGCGAGCAGCTCCATGCAGCCGAGCAGTGCCGCCGCGCCGGTCGCGTTGTCGAGCGCACCGGGCGACCCGTCCTTCGAGTCGATGTGGGCCGTGAGCACCACGCGACCCGCCCCGCTCCCCCGCTTGCGAGCGATCGGCTGGGCGGCCAGCGCCGGCACTCTGGCCGAGTCGATGCGGACCGAGACGACCTGGCCCACCAGCCCGAGCAGCGCCTCACCCTCGACGTCGGTGGTGTACGCGTTCGGTATGTCGAAGTCCGCGTCTTCGAGAAGCGGGAAAGGATACGCGCCTCCGGAGAGTTCCGGGTTGCGGCCTGTCGCCGCGATGATCGCCGAGGGCGCCTGCGCCTCGAGCGCCGCGACGATCCGCCGGTGCGACTCGGGGTTGTAGAAGACGAAACCCTTCGCCATCAACTGCTCGCGGACGAGGTCCCCATGCAGGAGCAGCACCGCTCCGGTGAAGCCGCCGCGCTCCAACCCCTCGATCGTCGAGGCAGACACGAGCGGGGCCGTCACGTCGCAGGCGAGCGAGTACGGGCCGGGCAGGAGTCCGGACACCGCGCCGGCGCACTCGACCTCCGCCGAACCGCGCTCCCAGTCGACGCACGGAAGCTCAGCGCTCTCGACCTCGAACCGCGACGCGAGGGCGACTCGCTCGAACAGGTCGGTCGCCGCGCGGTTCCCCGGGCCGCCGAGGTGCCGGTCGGGGTACGTCGCGCACAGTTCTCGCAGGTAGGTCCCGATATGCGAGTGCAACAAGGTGTCGTTCATCGAAGCCCCCAGTCCTTCGCTTCAGTCTCGTGTCACATAGTGTACCTCGCACATATTGTCCTTGTCCACTATCTGCCCCGTCGGAGCGCGACCGCATCACGCGGCGCGCCGTTGACCTCGCTCGATGTCAGAGGCCTCCGCTACGATGAACGTGCCCTCGGAGTCTCCCCTCCGGATACGGAGACGCGGAGATGTCACCCGATTCGAAGAGGACCGCCCTGCCTGCTGACGAGGAGGCCATCCTTCTCGACGACCTGGGTTCGATGATCGAGGCGGCTCGTGGCCGTGTGGCGGCGGCGGTCAATCGCGAGCTTGTGATGCTGTACCGGAGCGTCGGCAAGCGCGTCCGGGAGCACGTCCTCGGAGGCGAGCGGGCGCAGTATGGCGCCGAGATCATGAAGCGCGTCGCTGCGCAGCTGACGCGACGCCACGGGCGCGGCTTCAGTTGGTCGAACCTGTCTCGCATGATGAAGTTCGCCGAGGCCTACCCCGATTTCGAGATTCTTGCGCCACTGGCGCAAGAATTGACGTGGACCAACGTCGTCGAGGTCCTGACGCTCGAAGACGCCACCCGACGCGACTACTACCTGGCCATCTCGGCGCGAGAACGCTGGTCCAAGCGCACTCTCCGCGCCCAGATCTCAGGCAAGCTCTACGAGCGCACGCTGGCCGCTCGCGGCTCGACCGCAGGCATCGAGACGGAGATCGCCGCCCTCCGAGACGCGGGCACGACCGCCACCGCGCTCGCGTTCCACGATCCGTACGTTCTCGACTTCCTCGGGTTGCCGCCCGACCACAGCGAGTCGGACCTCGAGAATGCCATCCTCGATGAGATGCAGCGCTTCCTCATCGAACTGGGATCAGGCTTCGCCTTCGTCGCCCGTCAGAAGCGCATCGTGGTGGACGGGCGCGACTACCACCTCGACCTGCTCTTCTACCACCGCGGACTGGGCTCACTCGTGGCAATCGAACTGAAGGCTCGTGAGCTCGAGCCGGGTGACTACGGTCAGATGAAGCTCTACCTGCGCTGGCTCGACTCGCACGACCGCGCCGCCGGCGAGAACTCCCCCGTCGGGCTGATCCTCTGTGCCCGCAAGGGCCCCGAGCAGACCGCGCTCCTCGGGCTCGATGAAGGTGAGATCCGCGCGGCGCAGTACCTCACCGAGCCGCTGCGTGAGGAGATGCGGCGGCGACTCGAGGAGACGGTTCGCGCACTGCCACCGGAAGAGACGTGAGTTCGCCCCGCCCGCGGCAGCGGCTATGCTTGCATCACGACAGAGAGGCCCCGCCGGACGCGGGTCTGCCGAACGGTTCGTCGCCATCCTGTGCTCCGTGGAGGGTGTGATGGATAGCAGCAGCAACGCCATACATTCGATTGGTCGCGCGCTCGACATTCTCGAGGTGCTCGCCGCTCACAAGGACGGTCTCGGCATCACCGCGATCGCGAAGCTGACCGGGCTGAGCAAGTCGACGGTCCATCGCATCGCCACCACGCTCGCCGAACGCGGATACGTGGAGCACGACGTGGAGTCCGGCAGCTACCGGCTCGGCCTGAAGTACATCGAGATCGCCAGCTTCTACATCAACAGCCTCGAGCTGCAGACCGAGGCCCGCCCCTACCTGTACGAACTGACCTCGCAGCTCGGGCTGACCGCCCATCTCGGGATCCTGGACGCCCACGAAGTGGTCTACGTCGAGAAGCTGGACGTGCTCCCGGGGATCCGTCTGTACTCGCAGATCGGCCTCCGCGTGCCGGCCTACTGCTCCTCCCTGGGGAAGTGCCTGCTGTCGGGCCTGTCGAGCGAGGGACTGGAGACGGTGATGGCCAACTGCACGTACGACCGCTTCACCGAGCGGACCATCACCACCCTGAAGGACCTCAAGACGCATCTGCGCGAGGTGCGGGCACAGGGTTGGGCCATGGACGACGAAGAGCACGACGTCGGGTACCGCTGCGTCGGCGCGCCCATCTTCGACTATCGCGGCGACGCGATCGCCGCAGTCAGCGCAAGCGGCCCCGTTGCGACCCTCACCGACGACCGTCTCCCCCTGGTGGTGGAGACCGTGAGGGCGTCCGCTCTACAGATATCCCAGCGGCTGGGCTACGTGCCCTAGGGCGGCAACGGGAACCGGAACGCACAGCGGGGGGCGCACAACGGATGTGCGCCCCCCGCCTCATTTCGCTTGTCTCTAGCCGAGGATGTTCTTCAGCACCACGGTCTTCAGCAACGTGACCTCGTTGAACGTGGAGAGCACGCCCTCGGTGCCGATGCCCGAGTACTTGTAGCCGCCGAACGGCATCTCGAAGCTGCGGTAGAAGCTCGCTCCGTTGATGACCACACCACCGCACTCGAGCGACGTGGCCACCTTCATCGCGGTCTTCATGTCGCTGGTGAAGATGCACCCGCTCAGTCCGTACTTGGAGGCGTTGGCGATCTCGATGGCTTCGTCGATCGTGTCGAAGCCGATGACGGTGACCACGGGGCCGAAGATCTCCATGTCCGTGGCCGCGTCGGCGCTCCTGGGAACGTCGTCCAGGATGGTCGGCTCGTAGAACGCTCCGTTGCGCGCGCCACCGAGCACGATCCTGCCGCCCTGCTGGACGGTCAGGTTCACCTGCTCCTCGACGCGACGCGCCGCGCCCTCAGTCACCAGACAGGCGATCTGGGTGCTCTCGTCCGACGGGTCGCCGGTCTTGAGCTCCTTGACCCGCTTGGTCGCCTTGCTGACGAACTCGTCCCGGACGCTGTTGTGGACCAGGAAGCGCTTGGAGGCGCAGCAGACCTGACCGCAGTTGTACATGCGGCCCCAGATCATCTCCTCCACCGCCAGATCGATGTCGGCGTCCTTGTGCACGATGAAGGCGTCGTTGCCGCCCAGCTCAAGTGAGATGTGCGCCAGGTGGCTCGCCGCGGCCTGCGCGGTTGCGATGCCCACCGCGGTCGATCCGGTGAAGGTGATCTTGTGGACGCCGGGGTGCGCGGTGAGCGCCGCCCCCGCCTTCGCCCCTTCGCCGGTCAGTATCTGGATCGCGCCGTCGGTGACGCCCGCCTCGATCATCAGCTCGACAAGCTTGCACAGCGTGAGCGGGTTCTGATGCGGCGGCTTCACGATGGCGGCGTTGCCGGCCATCAGCGACGGCGCCACCTTCTGGTCGAACAGATCGCACGGGAAGTTGAACGGGATGATGCAGGCGACCACGCCGATCGGCTCCCGCAGGGTCATGCAGATCGTCGTGTCCTGCCCGGCTTCCAGCCCGTTGGGGATGACCTCGCTGTAGAGGTGCTTGGCCTTCTCGATGAATCCCTGGAACCCGATCGGGATGTTGGCGATCTCACCGCGGGCCTCGGTGATCGGCTTGCCCGTCTCGGCCGAGAGCGTCCGGGCCAGGTCCTCCTTGTTCTTCTCGACAAGCGCCAGGAACGCGCGCAGTATGTCGGCGCGCTCGTGGACGCGTACTTTGGCCCACTCCTTCTGAGCGGCCTTGGCGATCTTCACGGCGATGTCGACATCCTCCGGACCGGCGTTCGGGACGGTGTCGATGACCTTGCCCGTCGCCGGGTTGACGATCTCGATGACGGTCTTGTCGCAAGCCTCAGCGGGCCTGCCTCCGATAGACATCTTCACGATGTGTCTCCTTCGGTGGGACGCGGCCTACTTGCCGAAAGCGGTGAACGAGAGCATCAGGCCGCCGCACGTGTTGTTGCCGTCGTCCTCGTAGCCGTACTCCCCGAACGTGAATTCGCAGATGAAGGGAACGCCGCCGGCTTCCTTCTTGATCTGAGAGACGACCTCGTCGATCCGGTCGCCGATGCCGGCGCGCCTGCCGCCGCAGTGCACCAGGTGGAATGCCGCGACCGGGGCCTCGATCTTGTCCGTGACGACCCTGAGGGCCTCGCCCGTCGAGTCGATCAGCTCGTCCACCGTCGCCTCCATGCGGATGACGGCCGTGCCGACGGCCATGTTGCTGCCCACCGCCATCGAGTAGTCGTCGTTGCCGTTCATGGGGTGGCGGATGGCGACCAGGTCGCCCAGGCGGTCCTTGACGCCCAGCGGGGACGTGATCGCCGCGACGAGCAGCGCCTGCCCCTTGAGCGAGTCGGGATCGACGCCCGTCCACGCGGCGTACTTCCTGACCGCCGGCACGCCGTCGATCTCGACGAGTCCGCGCAGGCCGTCCAGCTTGGTGATGACGCCCATGTCGCCGGTCTCACGGTAGGCACCGGTGTAGTGGTTGGCGAACGCCTTGTCGCTGTAGAAGAAGGCGACGGCCACGCCGTCGGCGAAGGCGCCCTCGTCGCTGAAGAGCTGCCACTCGCCCGAGATGCTGTTGTCGGCCGCACTCCCGCCGAACATGGGCACCCTGCCGATGACGTCGGTGATGCCCTTCAGGTAGAACTCCTCCTCGCCGGGAGGGGCGACCATGTAGAAGTAGTCCGGCGCGCAGTCCATGTCCGCGGCCTCCAGCGCCTCGAGGGCCGCTTCCTGCCCGGTTGCGCGCGCGTCGTCTGACTTCGGAAGCGCCGCCACGCCGACCACGAGGTCCTCGTCGGCGAGGGCAAGGATCCCCACGAACCCGGCGTCACTGCCAACGAAGCCCTCCGGGGTGATCACGCCGGTGAACGAGGTGTTGCCGATCACCGGCACGCCAGGCAGTTCTTCGCCGATACCCTTCAGCATCGCGCCGAGGTCGTTCGCCACGCTGGCATATGCAAAAGCCACCTTCACATCCGAAAGCCCCGCCTTCGCCTTGGCCGCGGCCTCTTTGCCCGCCGCGTAGGAATCGGCATTCGTGCTGGAACCGGTGCGCGCCTCTTGCATGGGGTCATCTCCTTCTGGAGTGTTTGGATCGGTGGATCGAGCCGTGGACACACTTGTACCTTCCACGTTTGTCGACCGCGTCTACATCCTATGGCGATGGGATGTGGCCGCCAGTTTTGCGTCTCGTCCTGCGGGATGCGCGTTCCGACACGCGGAACGGCCCATGCCGGGCAACGGCACAGGACCGCGCGCGGCCGCGAAGCGACCGGAACCGATGAACCCGCTGATGCGCCGTGGGAGCGCCCTACCGAAACGCCAGCATCAACAACCGGTTCGCGAGGACGGCCATGTCCAGGATGATCGTCGAGAACCGAGAGACGTTCATGCGCGCGTGTATGAGAACCTCGCTGGCCGCGGTCTCATCACCTCGTGATCGCCGAGGGCGCAGCGTATCACCCGGTTCGCAAGTCATTGCCGCACCAAGGTGCGAATCACATCGAGGCGATCGTCAGGCCCGCCGCGCTCAGGAACTCGTCGAAATACCGATAGAACTCTCCACGGTCGGCCAGATGCACGTTGTGGTCGGGATCCGACATCTCGAACGCCATGCAATCAGGGATCAGCTCGCGCATCTTTCCGAAGTCCTCGTCAGGGACCGCCTCGCCGCCCTTGGCCCTCACGAGCATCACCGGACACTCGATCCTCGGGAGCAGGTCGAACCACTGCGAGTAGTACGCGATGTTGGCGGTCATCGCCTGCTCGCTGAACAGCATCCCGTATCCATTGACGGACTCGGCGAGACTGTTCATGAAGTACTGATAGCTCAGCTCGGATTCCATGGCCCGCTTGATGTACTCCTGCGCCTCCGCGCGACTGCCGAACGGGATCGGCCAGTCTCTTGTGACCGGGTCGTCGATTTCCAGCTCTTCGAGCGGCGTAGAGCGTGGCCTCTCAGGTCCGTTCGCCGACTTGTCCAGGATCGCCAAAGCGCGCACGCGCCCTGGATTCATTGCCGCCAGATACCCGGCGACGTGCCCGCCCATCGAGTGGCCGACAACGATCGCGGATCCGATCCCGAGCAGATCCAGAAGCGCGGTCGCGTCGGCCGACATCTCCTCGGCGGTGTATCTCGATATCGGCTTCCCGCTGAGACCGTGCCCGCGCTGGTCGGGCGCGATGACCCGGTATCTGTCTCCGTACCGCTGCATGAAGTCGAACCATGTCTCAGCTCTGCCCCATCGCCCATGTAGGCAGAGGATCGCCGGGCCCTCGGCTCGCGTGTCGAGGTGGAACAGGTCCATCCCGTTGAGGTGAGCGACGCTTCGATACACGTGCACATTCGACATGAGTCGTACTCCTTCGTTGGTGCAGGGAACCGGTCCCATGATTCGCGTTGAGAACACCTCTTGCCAACCCGCCTCGCGGACACGCCAGCCTGTAGTCCCCCGGAAGGCTACCCCACCGGCGCCACGGCCCCCGCCCAAATCGCCGCGATACCCAGCAGCGCGATCGCGGCCCCCGAGACCCGCGTCACCCACAGCAGCACGCGCTCCCCCACGCGCTCGCGGAGCGCGCCGGTCACCGTCACGAGCACGAGCCACCACGCGAGCGAGCCCGCGAACACGCCCGCGACCGTGACCGCGGGCGTCCCCCACCCGCCACCGGACACCACGAGCCCGGCGCCCGCGAAGATGCCCGCGAACGCGATGATCGTCTGCGGGTTCGCGAGCGTGAGCCCCAGCGCGGAGGTGTAGACGCCGAGCAGCGGCACGGTGCCGCTCTCCTCGCCGCGACGACCGGGCTTCGACAGCATCGCGCGAACGCCCAGGTAGATCAGGAACGCTCCCCCGACGAGCCGCACCCACCCCTGCGCGCCGGTGAGCGCTCCCGTGAGCGCGGTCAGCCCGAACGCGGCGATCGACGCGTAGAGCGCGTCGGCGGTCGCGATGCCGGCGCCGGTCGCATACCCGCTGGCCCGCCCACGCGCCATCGTGCGCTCGATGCACAGCAGCGCCATCGCCCCGACCGGAGCGGCCACCAGGAAGCCGATGCCGAGCGCGCGGCCGAAGACCGCGAGCAGCGTCACGCGCGAACCTCGGCGGGCGCCTCCGAGGCCCGCCGTATCGCTGCCAGGACGTCGCCCACCGCCGCCTCCCCCGCCTCGACACCCGCCTCGTAGACCTTCTGCACTTGGCCAAGATCCATCATCGAGAACCGCGCCACCTGAGGGGTGATCACAACGCTCGCCGTATCGCGTCCGGTCTCCCGGACCCACTCGACCATGCTCCACCCCATCATGACCATCTCGCCGATGTCCTTGGGTTCGTAGGATGCGTCGGGCTGCGGCGTGATGTCTATCGCGATCACGATATCCGCGCCCAGATCGAGGGCCTGCTTCACGGGCAGGTTCTCGGTGAGACCGCCGTCGACGAGAAGCCGCCCGTCTTGGCGGACCGGCTCGAAGATTCCCGGCACGGCCGCCGATGCGAGGACCGCCTGCCGCAGCGGCCCGGACGTGAACACGATCGTTTCCCCTGTCAGCAGGTCGGTCGACACCACGGCCAGCGGCAGCGCAAGCTCCTCGAACGTCTCCGCGTGCACGGTGTCGATCAGGATGTCGATCATCGGGTTCGCCTCGAACATGCTGATGCGGGACCCCCAGGACGGGCGCGCCAGATCGATCCAGCGCGCCTTCCGGAAGCGTTCGAGCATGTCCGCCGACGAGACGCGGGCCGCCACGCCCGCGCCCACCACGGCGCCGATGCTCGTGCCCGCCACCACATCGAAGCGCACGCCAGCGCGCTCGAGCACTGACAGCACGCCAAGGTGAGCGGCTCCGCGGATGCCACCACCACCGAGCACGAGTCCGATGCGCGGCGGCGCAGCCACGGCCTCGGCGCTGGCGGGAGGCGAGAAGATCTCCTTCAGCGCCTCGCGGAGTCTCATGGGCGTCACGCCCGCACTACGAGCCGCCGCCGGAAGCCGGCTTGCGATCCCCCAGCAGGTATCCTGCGACGATCCCGACGCCCACGGCGATGAGGATGACAGGCCACCAGACGTCCCATGACAGGCTGAACAGGAAGATGCTCGCGACGACTGTGAGCACGAGCCCCCACACGAGCGACGCGGTCGCAGCGGGAGTGAATCTTCCGTTCGCACGCTGCGAACGCCACACGTTGGCGAAGCTCGCGAACGCAGCCAGATAGATGAAGATGGCCCACCAGTTGCCAACCATGGAGATCACGCCGACGCGTTCCAGCATGAACGCAAGACCGAGCAGGATCAGGATCACGCCGACCATCCAGCTGGCCTCGCCACCACGGCGACGCGGCTCCGGTGTCATGTCAGACATACCTGCCCCTTCCCCACGCGCTGCGATGAACGTGTCCCGCGGGACACGATACCCGCCCCGATCCTCCACGAACATTCCCGTGCGCCGACGAACGCAGTCGCTGCGATCCGTGGAACGCGAACGGGGCGCCGGCCGGTGTGGCCGACGCCCCGCTCCATAGCGCTCCAGGCACTGTGGCCTAGTACCCGCTCTCGCCCTCCGCCGGCAGCTCGATCCTGCCCTTGTAGGCGCGGTACACGATGAAGTGGTACCAGAGCACGAGCGGCACGCCGATCGCGGCGATGATCAGCATCACCGTAAGCGTCAGCGGCGACGATGACGCGTTCGCCACGGTCAGCGAGGTCTCTGCGACCTGGGCCACGGGGCCCGCAGACCACAGCGGCCCGTCGGAAGCGATCGCGGGCACGAGCGCCGGATAGATGGACGCGGCCCACACTCCCACGAGCCCGGCGCCTGCGAGCGCCGTCGAGTACCACGCCTGACGGTCCTTGTCCTTGGATGCGAAGACCCACGCGAGGATCGTCGCGACACAGATGACGACCACGAAGGCCCAGCCGGCGATCGAGCCGGTCACCCTCGCGAACGCGGCGGGCACAAGGAACGCGGTCGCGGCGGTCGCGATGACGACCATGACCGCGAAAGCGATCAGCATGGTCTTGCGGACCTTGGCGGCACGCTTCTGGAGATCGCCCGTCGCTTTCAGCGAGAGCCACGTCGCGCCATGAAGGATGATCCACACGAGTCCGAGGATCCCCACCACGAGCGCGAACGGGTTGAGCGCGGCGAGCAGGTTGCCGAGGAACACCGGCTGCCCGCCGCCCGCGATCATCTCGCCCCCAGCCGTGAGGGGCACGCCGCGCACGATGTTGCCAACGGCGACGCCGAACAGCAGGGCCGGAACGGCGCTGCCCACGAAGAACGCGCCGTCCCAGAACTTCGCCCATGCCGGATCGGAGTGACGGAACTCGATCGAGGCCGCGCGGAAGATGAGGGCGAACAGCAGTAGTGTGAGTGCGATGTAGAAGCCCGAGAACACAGTCGCGTACACAGCGGGGAACGCCGCGAACAGCGCGCCGCCGCCTGTGAGCAGCCAGACTTCATTGCCGTCCCACACCGGACCGACCGCGCGACGCATGACTGCCTTGTCGCGCTCGGACGTGCCGAGGAACGGGTAGAGCACGCCGATCCCGAGGTCGAACCCGTCGAATACGGCATATCCGACGAACAACACACCGACGAGAACGAACCAGACGTCAGCGAGTCCCATCTACTCCACCCCCTCCGTGGCCGCAGGGCCCTTCTTGATCATGCCGAGCACGATGCGCGCCCACGCGACATAGACGAGCGTGTAGAACGCCGTGAACAGCACGAGGGAGAGGAGCACCTCGCCCGCCGGGACCGCCTTGCTGATGGCGTCGACAGTGCGGAGCTGTCCCCAGACGATCCACGGCTGACGCCCGACCTCCGCGGCTGCCCAGCCGAGCTGGATGGCGAGCATCGGCAGGATCGGCGACCACACCACGAGCCCAAGGAGCTTCTTGTTGCCCTCGAGCGTGCCCCTGCGGTTGCGCCACCACGCGCCCCCTGCCACGAGGAGCATGAGGACCCACAGCAGCACCATGAGGTGGTAGACCTGATACGTGAACTGCACCGGCGGGCGATCGGCCGCGTCGAAGCTGTCGAGGCCCGGATAGGACTTCGTGCCCGAGAAGTCGCCTGCGAGGAAGTTCGCGCCCGCGGGGATCTCGAGCCCCACCACCTTGCCACTGGCTTCGTCGACGTAGCCGATGAGTCCCAGCGGGATCGGACCGTCCTGATAGTGACCTTCGAACGCAGCGATCTTCGAAGGCTGATTGTTCATCACCGACACGGCCTGCAGATGCCCGGCAGGCAGCATGAGCACGGTCGAGATCGCCGCGATCACGATGCCGGTCGCCATCGTCTTCTTCGCGAAGTGCGCATGCGTGCCCTTGCGCATGTAGTAGGCCGCGAGCGCCATCGCGAGGAAGCCGCCCATCATGAGGGTCGCGTCCACCGTGTGCAGGTAGCGCGGGATCGTCGATGGGTTCAGGGCAGCGGCGAAGAAGTCGGTGAGGATCGCCTTGCCGCCAACGACTTTGAACCCGGCGGGCGTCTGCATCCACGAGTTGGCGATGATGATCCACAGCGCCGAGAGCATCGATCCGCACCAGACAAGCCACGACGACACGTAGAAGAACTTCTTCGAGACCTTCGAGCGCCCGAACAGGAGTATCCCGAGGAAGGTCGACTCGAGGAAGAACGCGAAGAGCCCCTCGGCCGCCAGCGGTGCGCCGAAGATGTCGCCGACGAACCGCGAATAGCTCGCCCAGTTCGTGCCGAACGCGAACTCCATCGAGATGCCGGTGGCGACTCCGACCGCGAACGTGGCGGTGAAGATCTTCACCCAGAAGTCCGCCGCCGCGCGGTCCTTCGGGTCCCCGCTCTTGTAGAACCGGCGCTCGGCCAGAACCAGCACGAGACCGAGCCCGATGGAGAGCGGAACGAACAAGAAGTGGTACGCAACCGTGACCGCGAATTGGATCCGTGACAACGTCACGACGTCCACCAGCCCCACCTACCTTCCCTGCGTCGAGACGAGACCCGCCAAGGTCTTACTGCCCAATATCCGACGAACAGCGGCGTCGATCTCGCACCACACCCGATGGGTGCGGCACGAACCGACACGTTCGCACCACGAGGGGTCGTTCGAGCACACCGCGATGGAGGGATCGCCCTGGGTGGCGATCACGATGTCGAGAAGGGTGATCGCGTGCGCGTCGCGCGCCAGGCAGAGGCCTCCGGCGGCGCCGCGAGTGGTCTGCACGAGTCCGGCGGCCGACAGGTCGCGCTGCACCGATCGCGCGAACGCATACGGGACGCCCTGACGCTCGGCGAGGTCGCGGACTGAGACCGGGCAGGACGCGTCGGGCTCGGCGAGGGCGGTCATCATCCTGATCGCGTAGTCAGACTTGCGCGTGATGTCCATGCCCGCTGCCCTCCCCTGGTTGCGTTCGCCCCGTGCCTGCAAAGTGATACTGCCTTGGTATCATATCGTCGCTCCGTTCGTCCACCCGCTGCCCGACGAACGGCACCCGCCGTGCGAACGAGAAGGCCGGACCCTTGGAGGGGTCCGGCCTTCTTCATGTTCCATTCGGAATCAGTCTCCTGCGATGCCTCGGCCCGTGCGGCGCTAGTCCCCCGACTCAGCGTGCTTCAGCCATCGCCGCACCGGTACGCACAGGGCGAGCACCGCGATCAGGCACCCACCCATCATCACGAAGGCGAACACCCTGAACGCCACATCGGGGGAATTGAGCACCGCCGCCGAAGGATGTACGTCATCGCCCTTGGGGCCGAACTCGATCCACGACAGCCCGACACCCATGGCGATCGCGGTGACGAGCTGACCGACAGCGCCCGCGCGCCTGTTGTTCCAGAAGAGCGACACCATCAGTGCGATGGCCGCCACGAGCGTGTAGGCCACGCTCATGATCATGCGGCGCTCGGTCAGGTTCAGGGCGTTCCAGACCAGATACGCGGCAGCCACGCCGATCGTGACGGCCAGCACCCACAGGGGCAGCAGCGTCACTTGCATCGCCCTGCCCCACTCGAACAGCTTCTCGCGCCGGCCGACCAGATATGCGATGGCGATCGCGCCCATCAGGAAGATGCCGACGATGCACGCCCACTTGAGCATCCCGTGCCAGATGACGAGACGCACCCAGGCGCCGAGCTCCACGTCCTGTGGCGCGAGGAACGCCGCGACGAGCGAGATGGACACGCCGGCCGCGGCGAACAGATAGGCCGTACGGTCGGAGATACGGTCGAGTCGCTCGAGCATGCGCGTCCTTCCGGTAGACGACCTGTTCAGGGCTCGGCGGTGAGCAGGACGGCGTCCGCGACCTCGCGGAGCGTCTTGCGATGGTCCATGGCGAGCTTCTGCATGCGCCGGAACGCCTCGGGCTCTGTCATGCCCTGCGCCATGAGCACGCCCTTGGCGCGGTCCACGACCCTGCGGGTCTCCAGGCGCTCCTCGAGGTTCGAGACCTCATCCTCGAGGGCGCGCGCTTCGGCGAAGCGTGCGACCGCGAGTTGCATCGCGGGGAGGATGTCCTTCTTGGCGAACGGCTTGACGAGGTAGCCCATGGCGCCGGCCGCCGAGGCCTCTTCCACGTAGCGGGCCTGCGAGAACGCCGTGACCATCACCACAGGAGCGATCCGCTCCTGTCCGATCACCGTCGCGCCCGCGATCCCGTCCATCCCCGGCATCTTCACGTCCATGAACACCACATCGGGACGCAGCCCCCGGGCGAGCTCTATCGCCTCGGCTCCGTCGCGCGCCTCGCCCACCACGTCGTGGCCCTCTTCAGTGAGCATCTCGCGCATGTCCATGCGGATGAGCGCTTCGTCTTCAGCGATGAGCACGCGCATGGTGGCCTGGTCTCACTCCTCGATGGGCACTGTGACGGCCACGGTGGTGCCGCGGCCGCGGCGGAACGCGAGGGTACCACGCAGATCGTCCTCCACGATGGTGCGGACGATCGCAAGCCCGAGGTGCGCGGAGTCAGCGACATCGAAGTCCTGCGGGAGTCCGCAACCATCGTCGCGGACGGTGAGCCGAAGCTCTCCCGGGACGCGGCGCATGGTGACGGTCACATTGCCTTCGTCGCTCGGGCCGAACGCGTGCTCGATCGCGTTGTGCACGAGCTCTGCGGCGACGAGCGCGAGCGAGGTCGCGGCGGAAGCAGGCACTTCGCCCGTCGACCCCTCGACCTCGACGATGACCTTCCCCGCAGAACCGGCGAGGCCCTGCCGAACCATGTCCACGACCGTGCGAGCGGCCTCTGTGAAGTCGACCATCTCGTCGGTCGAGGTGGAGAGCATCTCGTGCACGACAGCCATGGAGCCGACGCGCTCGACCGCTTCCTCAAGAGCCCGTGAAGCCTCCGGCGAGTTCGTTCGACGGGACTGGATACGCAGGAGCGAGGAGATCGTCTGCAGGTTGTTCTTCACGCGATGGTGGACCTCGCGGATCGTCGCCTCCTTGACCTTGAGCTCGGCGTCGCGCCTACGGGCATCGGTGATGTCCTCGACGAGGATGGCGGCGCCCGGTTCGAGTGAGACGGCGCGGTAGAGCAGCACACGTCCTCCGACCGAGACCTCCGACTCGAGTGCGCCGGAACCCTGGAGGACGGGCGCGATGGCGATCGCACCACCGGGAAGATGGGCTGCTTCCGTTCCCGCGACCGAGCCGTCCATGCCCGCCAGACGCATGATGTTCACGGCGTTCGGGCTCGCGTAGACGATGACACCGCTCGCGTCCGCACGCATCACGCCGTCTCCGGCGCGCCGGGTGGTGGAGAAGGGCTCGTCCGTCCCCGCGGTGAGGAGCGGTCCGCGCCTCAGCACGCGGATCAGGTCCTCCGCGAGAGCCATGAACTGGCGCTCCATGGTGCCGGGAGACTCCGCGACCTGCAGCGCCAGGTCCCGCACGAACACGCCGACAGCCGGGTCGCCCACCGGGTACACCGAGGTGACGTACTGGATGCCGCGCGTGGTGCGGCGGCGGGTGCCCTCGACGACGACACCGTCCCGCAGCGCCCGGTAGACCTCGGGCTCCTCATGCGCGGACAGCGTCCGACCGACGCGACTCGCCGCGACCGCGGCGATAGCCGTCATCGGCCGTGCGTCCGCGACCACGACCGCTCCCCCGTCGGGGGCAGCGACCGCGAGCGCCACGTCACCGTAGCCGAGGTCCGCGAGGAACTGCAGGTTCGCGGCGATGTTGGCGAGGTGAGCGGCAGCCGTCTCGGAGAGGTCCGTGCGGTGGATGCGGAGGAGGTCTTCCATGGCTGGATTCTAGCTCACGCATGACACGAAGACGGCCAGCGCGCTTGCCGTTCGTCGCCCGAACGGACCGTTCGGTGCCACCCGCTACCGTTCGTCGCCTTGCCATCGGGAGCCCGCGCTCTGAAGACGATGAAGAGAGTGGACGCCCGCGGAGGCGGTCCATGGGATGTCGTGTGCCATACGACCCGGGAGGACCTTGCATGGAGTCAGACAGCACGCCTCGAGTGCCGCACCGTGGGCTCGATCTCGCGGCATGGGCCGCGGTCAGTGCGTCGACGGTTCTGACGGCGAGCACTGCATTCACGAGCGCGGCAGGGACCTCCACCCTCCCCGCGTGGACGGTACCGGCGTCGGCGACCATGCTCGTCGGGTCCGCCTTCTTCGCCGCATGGCGTCACTCGAAGGCGAGCATCGCCGCGAGCGACTCCAAGGACGGCTACGGGATCGCGCTCGCGAGCGAGATCGCCGCGCGCGGGCGTCTGGGTTTTGCGCGGCACGCCGCCGCGCTGATGGCTTCACTGCCCGAAGGCGAGGGACTCCGGGCGGTACTCAGGGAGTCGCTGGACCGGTTCGCGGTGGATGCCGCGGCCGTCGTCGGCGACGAAGTCACGATCGTCACCGCCGCAGGCGTTGACGAATCGATCGCAAAGACAGGGGTGTTGAAGATGGCTCTCGAAACGGTGCACGCAGGTCGCGCCGTGGCGCAGGACCTGGCGGACGACGGGGCCCACGCGTTGACGATCCCGATGCGCGTCAAAGGCCAGTTGAAGAACGTGATGGTGCTGTGGCGCCGGAAGCGTGGCTTCGGTCCCGATGACCTCGACGGGCTGAGCCTGGTCGCTCGCATCGTCGAGCTCTCGATGGAGAATCTCTCGCTTCTGGGCTCCGTCCGAGACCAACTCGACGGCACGCTCCACATGCTCGTCGACCTCGTCGAGCAGCGCCTGCCGAACTACGCCGCATACTCGGAGACCGTGGCTCAGTACGCGACGGCTCTCGGCCGGTTCCGCGGGATGAACGAGGAGGAAGTCGCGGACCTGCGGTGCGCGGCCATGCTCCACGACGTCGGAATGCTGGAAGTGCCCGAGTCGGTACTGAACGCTCCGCGTCGCCTCACCGTCGAGGAACAGGGCGCGCTGCGCGGGCACCCGGCTCACGGCGCCGAACTCACCCGCGTCGCCAACTTCTCGCCGCGCGTGCAGGAGGCCATCAGGTCGCATCACGAGCGTGCCGACGGCACGGGCTACCCCGACGGCCTCGCATGCGACGAGATACCGCTGTCGAGCCGCATCCTGAGCGTTTGCGACGCGTTCGTTGCGCTCGTCTCCGATCGCCCCCACCGGGCGGCCATTTCGCCTGAAGACGCGATCGCCGCGCTGCGACGCAGCTCTGGCACTCACTTCGACGAGCAGGTGGTTGCCGACTTCGTGCACGTCTATGAGAAGGCCAACGAACCGGAGGCTGAGACCGTCGAAGCACCGGAAGGCGTCGAGGCGTCGCGAGACCCCTTTGAGATGCCCGGGGCGGCGCCCACGCCGATGCCGGCACTCTAGGCACACGCGTCGCACGACGAATGAATGCCGCGCCCCTTCGGGCGCGGCATTCGCATATAATCGGCGCTGCTCGCCCGGGTGGCGGAACGGCAGACGCGGGGGTCTCAAAAACCCTTGTGGGAAACCACGTGTGGGTTCGAATCCCACCCCGGGCACCATCGGTCCCTCTTGTGCGCCAGCCGACCTACAGCGGCGTTTCGGGGACGATCAACCTGGCGACCGCGTGCATCGCGATCTTCCGCACGCGAACGTCGGGATCGGTGAACCCGACGGACATGAGCATCGGCGCTGCGCTCGGCTCACCGATCCAGCCGAGCGATCCCGCCGCGTCCGCACGAACCTGGGCATCGGCATCGGAGAGTCGCTCGACGAGCGGTTGGACAGCGATCCCGTCCATGAGCCCACCGAGTGCCCGGGCGGCCAGCGCACGACGCTCCGGATCCTCGGCCTTCAGCTCGGCCACCAGACGCTCAGAGGCCGCGCGCGCCGACCCTTCGACTCCAAGACGCTGCAGGGCCAGACTCGCGGCTGCGGCGACGGAAGCGTCGCCGTCGTGGCTCGCATCCTGGAGCGCAGGGATCGCGATCTCCATCCCGAGCAGGCCGAGGGCTCCGGCCGCCGCGGCGCGTGCCGCGGAGTCGCGATGGTGGAGCATCGCGAGCAGCGCGTCGAGAGCACGCTCGTCGCCGCGCAAGCCGAGCACCGTGGCTGCGGAGGCGGCAGCCTCAGGATCCTCGTCGCACACCGCGGAGAGAAGCTCCTCGTCGGTCGGCTTGACCTTGTATGAGGCGTTCACAGTTCCCCCATCTCTCGAAGCCCCGACGACGTCTCTCGCCCCCGGCCCCCACCGGTACTTGGCCATTGTGCGCGCATCGCCCGCGCAGGTGTTGCGCATCCGACGAGCGGGCCGGCGCGTCCCCGTGCGCGTGCGGCCAACTCGGGAAGTAACCACACCAATAGGTCCGACGTGAAAGTTCCCCTATCGTTATGGCGAACAAACCGGCTCAATCGGACGCGCAAGGAGACACCGTATGTCGCACGAGGCGCTCATCAGGCGGTTGCCGAAGGCGGAGTTGCACCTGCACCTCGAGGGTACGCTCGAACCCGAACTCGCCTTCGACCTGGCGCGCCGCAATGGAGTCTCGCTCCCCTACGCCAGCGTGGAGGAGATGCGCGCGGCGTATCGCTTCGCCGACTTGCAGTCGTTTCTCGACCTCTACTACGCGGCGTGCTCGGTGCTGCTCACAGAGAACGACTTCTTCGACCTCACGTGGACCTACCTGCTGCGCGCGGACTGCGACAACGTCCGGCATGTCGAACCATTCTTCGACCCGCAGACGCACACGGCGCGCGGTGTGCCGTATGTGACGGTGCTCGACGGCATCACGCGCGCGCTGGAACGCGGCAAGGAAGAGCTCGGCATCACGTCGCGTCTGATCCCCTGCTTCCTCCGCGACCTCACTCTCGATTTCGCCGAAGCGACACTCGACGAGGTGCTGCGCCACGGGATGATCGACGGTGTCGGGCTCGACTCCGGCGAGGTCGGCAACCCACCGGAGAAGTTCGCGGCGGTCTTCGCGCGAGCACGAGCGGCCGGGCTCCACACGGTGGCGCACGCGGGCGAAGAAGGGCCGCCTTCCTACATCACCGGGGCGCTCGACGTTCTCGGTGCCGAGCGCATCGACCATGGGGTGCGATGTCTCGAGGACCGCGACGTCCTGTCGCGCCTGGTTCGCGACGATGTCTGCCTCACCGTCTGCCCTCTCAGCAACGTGGCGCTGCGAGTCGTCGACCGGATCGCCGAGCATCCGCTGAAGCACATGCTCGATCTGGGCCTGCGCGTGACGGTGAACTCCGACGACCCGGCGTACTTCGGCGGCTACATGCACGAGAACTACCTGGCCGTGTCCGAAGCGTTGCACCTGAGTGAGCATGAGCTCGTGCGGCTCGCGCGCAACGCGATCGAGGGCTCGTTCGCCTCGCCCGTGCGCAAGCAGGAGCTGCTCGCCGAGCTCGCTCTCGCGGTCGAATGACGAAAGGCTAGCGAGCCGGGCCGCGTCCCATGCTGTCCAGAAGGTTCAGCATGGTGCTGCTCGCCTCAAGACACGAGACCGCCTGGTAGGCGTCCTCGAGCGAGCTCCCCTTGGCGAACGGGCCGTGGGCCCGCAAGACCGCGATACGCCGATCACGCAGCGCCTCAGCGAGCTTCGCGGCGGCCTCAGGGGAACCGATCAGCTGCTCGGAAGTGACAACGGGCACGTCGATCAACCGCAACTTCGACTCGGAGTCGGGCGGCACGATCACGTCCTCGAAGAAGGAGCGCGTAACGGTGTGTATCGCGTGCGCATGCACGATCGCTCGCGCGTCCGTGCCGGCGTAGATGGCGCGATGGACGACGAGCTCGACCGAGCACTCGGCGTCGCGCCGATCCCCGCAGTCGGCCACCGTGGTGGCGATGACATCGGCGGGCGTCAGACGCCCGATCATGGAGCCGGTGCGGGTGATCAGCATCCGCTCGTCATCGAGCCTCACGGACAGGTTCCCGCCATGGCTCGATACCGCGCCGGACACATAGAGGTCGTGCCCCACCCAAGCGAATTCCTCGAACACCTTCGCTCCCCTGCTCGAACCCGGCCACGTCCGCACAACCCGAGTCTAGCACCGGCCCCGCTGCACCGAGGTCAGGCGCGGCACGACGGATTGCCCACCGAAGAAGGGCGCCCACCACATGTCGGGCGCCCTTCCATGTGCTTCGAGCTGACGCGCAGCTAGGCGGTCGCTTTCCGGCTCATGCTCGGGCGGAACCGCCGCAGCAGCAGCGAACTCGTGACGACCGACACACTCGACAGCGCCATCGCGGCACCGGCGAGCTCCGGACGGAGCAGGCCGAGGGCGGCCACCGGGATACCGAGCGTGTTGTAGCCGAGCGCCCAGAAGAAGTTCTGGTAGATCTTGCGCATGGTGGCGCGTGAGAGCTCGATCGCCGTCACGACGTCGCGCAGGTCGTTCTTGATGAGCACGACGCCGCCCGTCTCCATGGCCACATCCGTGCCGGCGCCCATTGCGATGCCGACGTCGGCCTTCGCGAGCGCCGGGGTGTCGTTGATGCCGTCGCCCACCATGGCGACCACCAAGCCCTTGTCCTGCAGCTTCCCGACCTCTTCGGCCTTGTGCTCGGGCAGCACCTCTGCGAGCACGTGATCGGGCGCGATGCCCGCTTGGGCCGCGATGGCCTCGGCTGTGCGGCGGTTGTCGCCCGTGATCATGAAGACCTGGACGCCCATCTTCGTGAGACGGTCGACGGCTTCCTTGGAGTTGTCCTTCAGCGTGTCCGCCACCGCAACGATTCCGGCGAGCTTGGCGCCATTCACCCCGACGAGCATGACCGTCTTGCCCTGGGCCTCGAGCTCGGAGATGCGGTCCTCGAAACGGTTGATGTCGATGCCCTCGCGCGCCATGAGCTTGCGGTTGCCGAATGCCACCTTCATGCCGCCGACCGTGCCCTCGACGCCGTGACCCGGGACGGCCGTGAAGCCCTCGACCGCGGGGATGTCGATGCCGTCGGCCTTGGCACGGGCGATGATCGCCTCCGCCAGCGGATGCTCGGAGTTGCGTTCCAGCGCCGCCGCGAAGGTGAACACACGCGTGGTGTCATGCCCCTCGGCGAGCTCGATGTCGGTCACGACGGGCTTGCCGTGCGTGAGCGTGCCGGTCTTGTCGAAGACGATCGCTCGGATCTTGTAGGCGGTCTCGAGCGCCTCGCCGCTCTTGATGAGGATGCCGTTCTCGGCGCCCTTGCCGGTGCCGACCATGATCGCGGTCGGCGTGGCCAGGCCGAGCGCGCACGGGCACGCGATGACAACGACCGCTGTGCCGGCGAGCAGCGCCTTCACGAACGGCGTAGCCGTCGCGTAGAACGACGCGTCGACGAAGTGCGGGACGCCGAGCAGCCACACGAGGAACGTGAGAACGGCCGCGCCGACGACAGCAGGCACGAACACGGCCGAGATGCGGTCGGCGAAGCGCTGCACCGGGGCCTTGCTCCCCTGCGCCTCCTCGACGAGGCGGACGATCTGGGCGAGCGCGGTGTCGCGACCGACCTTGGTGGCCCGGAACTGCAGCGAGCCGAGCTTGTTCATGGTCGCGCCGATGACCGTGTCGCCGGGGTTCTTCTCCACGGGAATGGACTCGCCGGTGAGCATCGACTCGTCGACGCTGCTGCGACCGTCCAGCACCACACCATCGACCGGAACCTTCTCGCCGGGACGGACCACGACGAGGTCACCGGCAACGACCTGCTCGACCGGAACGTCGATCTCCTCACCGCCGCGAACGACGCGAGCGGTCTTGGCGGCAAGGCCCATGAGCTTCTTGATCGCGTCGCCGGTACGGCCCTTCGCGCGAGCCTCGAGCAGTTTGCCGAGGAGCACGAACGTGAGCAGCAGCGCCGAGGTCTCGTAGAAGATCGGCTCGCCCTGCAGCGACGGCACGAACGTGGCCGCCACGCTGTAGAAGTACGCCGACGACGTGCCGATCGCGATGAGCGTGTCCATGTTCCCGCTGCGGCGCTTGAGCGCGTGCCAGAAGCCGCGGTAGAACTGCGCACCGGCGACGATCTGCACCGGCGTGGAGAGGACGAAGCCGAGGTACTTGCCGACCATCATCGGGTCCCACGCGCCGCCCACGGTGTTCGCAAGCCACGTGGCGATCGGCACGGTGAGCCCGTCCATGACGCCCGGCAGCATCATGAGGAGCAGCGGCAGCGAGAATGCGAGCGAGAACACGAACAGCCCGAACTGCCGCTTCGCATGAGCCTGCTGCGCCGCGCGCTGCAGGTCTCCCGCGGAATCCGCGGAGCCGGCCTCGGCCTCCACGCGGAGGATCGCGCCGTACCCGGCGCCCTTCACTGCGGAGATGAGCTCGTCGACGCCGACGACCGTCGGGTTGAAGGTGACAACGCCGGTCTCCAGCGCCAGATTCACGTTCGCGGACGCGACGCCGGGGATGCGCGCGAGGGTCTTCTCGATGACAGCCGCACACGAACTGCACGTCATGCCGAGCAGGCCGAGCGTGACAGTCGCGCGCACCGGCTCACCGGCGACGGCAGCCGCGGGAGCAGCTGCCTCCAGCGGGATCGCTCCGTAGCCGGCCTTCTCAACGGCCGCGATGATCGCGGACTCGTCGAGAGCGGACGGGTCGTACGTTGTGCTCAGACGCTCCATGGCAAGGTTCACGTTGGCGGACACGACACCCGGCAGCCGCCCGACGGTCTTCTCGACCACGGCGGAGCACGAAGCGCACGTCATGCCGGTGACGGCGAAGACCGCGTCGCGGGTTGCCGCGGGCACGGCGCCGGGCGCGGGCGCGGGCACGGCGTCACCGGGTTCGTCCCCCGGCATCGCCGGACACGCCGGAGCCTCTGCCTCGTCAGCGGGAACCGTCGGGCGGGCCTGGGCCGTCGCCGTGTCGACGACCGGCGCCGGAGCCTCGTTGCCCGCTAGGTCGGTCACGAGCGGATCGCCCGGCTTGAAGCCGGCGGCCGCGATGGCCGCCTCGATCTCGGCGGTCGGGAAGGCGCCGCTGGCGAGTTCGATGTCGACCTCGCCGGCTCCCGCATCCGCCCGCAGCACGGTCACACCCTCGACCGCGTTCAGCTGCATGGTGACGAGCTTCTCGCACGCGCCGCAGTGCATGCCGACGACGTGCAAGCGCTTCGCATCCATCAGGGTCTCATTGGTCATGCTCATCCATCCACCTCACGCCGGCGCAGCCGGCATCGGGCCATCACGATGATAGGCGTACGTGGTGCACCGTGCAGGTACCTCCCCAGGTATCGATGCCGCGAGGCATCGATACCTGGCGGGGCTACTTCACGCGCACTCTCGTCGCCATCTCCTTGCCGTTCACGAAGTACGGCTTGTCAGGGCTGACCTCGAATTGGTCCATGGCGAACTCGAACCGGTCTGCGACACCGCGATCGGCGTGCACGGCGACGATGAGCTCGTCCGTGAGTTCATCGCCCTCGAGCGCCACACGGACGTTCGCGTTGGTACCTGCGGCGACGTGCTGCAGGCCGATCCGCATACCCGGCTTGCCGTTGTCGTCCAGGTGGACGACAACCCAGGACGGGCCCGGGACCCGCACCTCCGCGACACGGAGCGAGCCCGCCGCTCCAGGCTGGTCGGGCACGTCGAGCGAGATGTTCGCAGGCGCGACCACCACGCCGATCATCGGCTTCTTCATCGCGCCGTCAGTAGCTGCATAGGCCACCGCAGCGAACGTCAACAGAACCGCGACCGCTATGCCGAGGATCCCCAGTGCCCGCCCGGCGCGACTGCGTCCGGACACAGATTCCGTCGTCATTGAGGCTTCCTTTCCGGGTGATTCGAGCGAGAGATGCCGGGAGCGGCTCATGCGCCGGTCGGCCTGTCGAGGGGCTGCGAGGTCCAGCCGTCGAGGACGCTGCCCTGCACGACGATCCTGCCACCGCTGACGGTGGCCGGCACTTCGTCGAGCGGGTAGAGCCTGCAGGCGCCGCTGATGCCCACCCCGGTCTCAAGGTCACGCTTTGTGCCGCATGAGGCGCACGTGAGTGTCCCATCGGCAGCGATGTTCTGGCGCTTGCCCTGGCATGGCACGCAGTAGCTCACGCCGACGAAGAGCTTCCCCGAGGGCTTCACGTACGCGACCATCGGGATCGAGTTGGAGCCGGCCTTCTGATACTCGAAGTACACGATCTTCTTCGACGTCACGTCGCTCAGGGCGATCGACACGATCTTGGCGTCCTGCTTGGCAGTGACGTCCGACATGGTCACGTCCGAGGTGTAGGCAGACGCGGCACTCACCGACGGCTCGGCGTACGATGCCGGCAGGAGGCGGCCGATGTACTTCTGCTCGTCGGCTGGCGCCGAGCCCGCCGTGCTCGTCGCGCCGGCCGGCGCACTCGTTGCGGCACCCGCTGCCGCGCCCTTGGAGCCGCCGCCGGCAACGGTGGCGATCACGGCAGCGACCGCGATCAACGCGACCGCCCCAGCCACCCACGTCGCGGCGCCGAGGCCCTTCTTCACAGAGGCCTGCGGCTTCTTGGCCGACGCCCTCTGAACGTTCTTCTTCTTTGCCATCTCAGGTCTCCCAGTCGAGTTGATTCCTGCGTCCCTGCATCTGCGGTGACCCGGTCCGGGCGGACATGCCGCTCAGCGGCGGCATGTCCGCCCGTCCGCTACTTGACGACGATGGAGCCCCACACCATGCCCATGCCGCACGAGAACGAGTACGTGCCGGGCTGAAGGGCGTCGAGCTTGATGGTCTTGGCACCGGAGGTCAGGTCCTCATAGAAGTTGAGGTCCTGGCTCTGTACCTGAGCGAGGCATCCAGAACCCTGGCCGAACGTGATCTCCGCTGGGACACCGGCCTTGAGCTCGATCGTGCTCGGATCGTAGGAGCCCTTCGAGAGGTCCACGCTGATCTTCTGGACACCGCCTGCGACTTCCGCGCTCTTGGTCACCGCAGGACCGGCAGCAGCCCCGCCGCCGCAACAACCGCCGGCGGAACCGGCAGGAGCGCCGACAGCAGAGCCCGCCGCGGAACCGGCCGTGCTCTTGGCGCCGCCGCAGCACCCTCCGCGGGTTGCGACGGTTGAGGCGACGGTGCCGGTGGTCGAGTTCGCCGCCTGGGAAGCGCCGCTCCGCGCGACAGCGAAGCGATACGAAGCGAAGAACGCGACGCCTGCGATCGCGGCGATCACAGCCCAGCGCAGAGCGGGCGACGCGGCGGTTGAGGTGTTGTTGCTCATGTCGTTGAGTGCCTTTCGGTTGTCCGGGCGGAACATCCGCCCTGGGTGTCTGCTAGTGGAAGAAGCCGCCTGACGAGAGCCCGATGATGATCGCGATCGCGATGACCGATCCGCCGATCACGAGTTCAACGGGCTGGAAGCCCCACAGTCGCGCCGGAGACGCAGTTGCAGGCTGTGCGCTCCCGCTCGAGCACTTCTGCAACGGGGCGCCCTTCGAGCTGCCCTTGGCTGCACGAACCGGTTCCCCGGTCCTCGACGCGTTGGATCCCGTGGCCGCGACCGGGGCGAGCGCGGGCGCTGGACGACGAGCCAACCGCCACGTGTAGACGAAATAGCTGCCGGCGATCAGGGCGATGAGAATCGCGGGAAGCAGGAACGGAGACGCGCCGCTCCCAACGCCCGCTGCAGTCGCACCGACCACGATGGAGCCGGACAGCATGCCCATGCCACAGGTCAGCGTGTAGGACCCTGCCGGCATCGCCGGGACGTCCACCTTCGTGATTCCGTTGTCCACCAGGTCGACGAGGACACCGGCCTTCGGTATCGCCAGCTGCTTCGAACAGGCATCGTTCGCCTTGCGGTCCACGATGAGACGGATCGGGGTGTTCGCCGGGAACGAGATCGGGTTCGGCGCGTACTGCCCATTCTCGATGGTGAGCGGGATCTCGACGACGCCGTCAGCGCCCTTCGTGTACTGCGAGTCCCCTGAAGCCGGAACGACGGGGGCGGCTATCGAAGCGCGCGCCGAGTCGAAGGTCACGGGCGAGCCGACGAGCATGAGCCCGCGATTGAAGATGATCGCGCCGAAGATCACGACGGCGAGCGCTGCGACGATCTGGAACTTCGCCTGGAACTGGCGTGACAGGAGCGACGATGCGAACCCGAAGACCAGCATGAGCGGCATCGTGCCGAGCCCGAACGCGATCATCGCGAGCGCACCCGTGACCGGCGACCCTGTGGCCATCGCCGACGCTTGGGCCGCGATCAGCGGCGCGCACGGCATGAGCCCGGTGAGCAGGCCGAAGGTGAGCGGCGTGGCCAGCGAAGCGTGACCCTCCGCGGCGTCGGCACTCGCCTTCCTCCGGTTGCGGGTCAGCGCGTCGATGAGGAACTTGGGAGGCCGCGGTGCAAGGTGACGGAGCACCTTCACCTTGCCGGTCATGCTGATCCCGAGAAGGACCATGTAGATGCCCGCCACGACCTGCAGCCAGTTGCGCAGCGGGCCGATGTCGAATGCTTTCCCGAGGAGCGCGACCAAGCCGCCCAGGATCAGGGCGACGGTGGCGTAGCTGACGATCTTCGCGCCCTGGTATGCGAGGTGGGGCACCAGCCTGCGATACCACGGACCGTCTTCGGTCCCCTTCACCGCGTAGGCCATGACAAGGCCGCCGCACATGAAGACGCAATGGATGCTCGTCACCAGGCCGATCGCGAACATCGACATGACGATGGACAGATTCACTAGGGATTGATCCTCTCTGATTCCGTGGATGCCGTGCACGGCAGCGACGCCGTGCTGCGGCAGAGTCCGGCCCGCGCGAGCGCGGACAGCCTGCGACCGGAGCGGGGCGTCAAGAAGCGACGCAGCTCCTGCACGCTACGGAACGAGGTTCAGATGCGGATGACCACAGTGAGGTGAGGCGCCCCTCGCGCGTCGGGCGCGGTCGCGGTCGACGCTGCGCCGCGAGGCAGAGGGGGCTCGGGGAGGGAGAGCGGGTCGGCGACGAGTGCCTGCTCGACAACGGGCTGGCCGCTCACGGCGTCCTTTGCGTCACGCCCGGTGTCGTGCCGACACGAGGAGTGAAGCGAGGAGCTGCCGCTCGCAGTGTCCATCGGGCACGCCGCCGTTCCGGCCTCGGCGCACTTCCACGCCGTACCAGAACAGGCCATGCCCACGCAGGAACCAGCGAACGCAGTACCCACCGACATCGTGAGTACCAGCGCCGCGATCACCGCGATGGCTGCCAACCGCTTCAAGTACCCTCCAAGACGTCCGTCCCTGATGGAAAGGGTTAACAAGCATCGTGCCATGTCCGAGAGAGGGACGGAACCGGGCGAGGGCGCGAAGAACCGCATCCTCGTCGCGTCCACCTCGAACACGGCGCGCTCGGGCTGACGCAGCGGACGTCAGTCGTGCGAGCGATCGTTCTGCTGATACTCCAGAGCGCGCGCGAGGCGGTAGAAGTCGGAATCTTGCGGGATGAAGCGCACGCGCGTGCGCAAGGTCTCGGGGTCCACCAGCTCGTCGAATGGCACGTAGACGAGCTCGAGCTGGTCCTTCACCGAGACCATGCGGCCATCCAGGCCCAGCTCCGCCAAGGCGCGGAACGCGCCCACTCCGAGCTGAGCTCCGAGCAGGACGTCGAACGCAACGGGGTCGGCACACCGGGTCTCGTAGCCGATCTGCTTGCTGCGCACCTTGATCACCGTGCCGGTGGCCGCCAGATAGGCTTCCTCCATGGCCTTGGCGAGATGCACACCGATCTTGACCGACCCGAGCAGGGAATTGCCGTGCGCGTCGACCTCGCGGGGACGCTGGTCCTCGGGCAGCTTCTCGGCCAGCCCCTCGGCGACGCACACCACCCCATACTCGCGCCGGTTCTTCGCGCGGTGCAGCATCAGTTCCACGAGGTGCTTCGCGAAAGCCTCGACGTCGAAGACATCGTCACAGTCTTCCACTGAGTACATCCTCGTCGCCTCACCGGCGATCCCAGCCGCATACGTGAGCCATCCGGCCTTGCGGCCCATGAGTTCGAGCACGTACCAGCACTTGGTCGACTTCGCATCGGCCGAGATGTTCTGTATCTCGCGCGCGGCGAACTGCACGGCCGAGGTGAATCCGAACGTCCAGTCGATGCCGAAGTAGTCGTTGTCGATCGTCTTCGGGAGGTGGACGACCGCGATCGGCCGCAGACCCTCGACGACCCGTTGGAGCTCGTAGATGTAGTTCGCAGTCTTGAGGGTGTCGTCCCCGCCGATCGAGACGAGGCCGTTGATCCCCAGCGACTCGAACCCGTGATAGACGGCCATCAGCTTGGCGTTCTTCGCCGGATCGGCGAGGTCGGTCAAGGAAGAGATCCCCTTGCCCGGATTCGCCCGCGAGGTGCGCAGGATGATGTCCTTGCGGTTGCGGATGCCCGACACGTCGTCCATCTTCAGGCGCAGGTAGTGCTCGCCCTCCACCAATGGATGCTGCGGCGAGTACTGCTCGAGGTCCTCGTATCCATCGAGGAACCCGACGACCTCGATCCCGCGGTTGAGGAAGTTCATAGCCGCCGCCGAGATGACCGCGTTCGCCGCGGGAGCGGGACCACCCGAGAACACGATGCCGACGCGTCCGATGCTGGCAGTTGCGCTCATGGAACCGTCCTCCTTGTCGCGAGGCGGAGCCTCCGGCGCCACGAACCCGGACCGGCTCCGATCGGAATCCCGAGGACAGTCTAGCGCGCCGCGTACTCCCCGATGGCACGCAGCCGCTCATAGCGCGCCGAAACGAGCGCGTCGGGAGCCATGCCCGCCAACTCGTCCAAGGCACGCTCGACGGCATCGCGCACGGCGCCCAGCACGGCCGCGGGATCGCGATGCGCGCCGCCGAGCGGCTCGGGCACGACCTCGTCGGCGATACCGAGCCGCACCAGATCGGCAGCCGTCAACTGGAGGCATGACGACGCCTCCGCTGCGCGGCGGGCGTCCTTGTGCAGGATGGTCGCGCACATCTCGGGACTGATGACCGAGTAGTACGCGTTCTCGAGCATGATGAGACGGTCGCCGAAGCCGATGGCGAGCGCTCCACCGCTTCCGCCCTCACCGATACCGACGACGATCACGGGCGCTTTGACCTGCGACAGCGTCGCGAGACACTCGGCGATCGCGAGCGCCTGCCCCCGGTCCTCGGCTTCGATGCCGGGGAACGCGCCCGCCGTGTCCAGGAACGTCACGATCGGCAGGCCGAAGCGGTCGGCGAGCTTCATGACGCGCTCTGCCTTGCGGAAGCCTTCGGGATGCGGCGAGCCGAAGTTCCGGCGGATGTTCTCGTTCGTGTTCTTGCCCTTGCGGTGGCCGAGCACGACGACGCGCCGGCCCTCGAGCGTCGCGAGGCCCGCGAACATCGCCTCGTCGTCTCCGAACGCGCGGTCACCGTGCAGTTCCACCACGTCCGAGAAGAGCGTGCTCACGTAGTCGTCGGTCTTCGGCCGTTCCGGATGCCGCGAGACCTGGACGCGCTCCCACGGTGTGAGGGCGCTGTACAGCGTGTCGCGCAGGCGGCCGATCTCGGCCTCGAGTTCGGCTATCTCTGCCGCGAGTTCGGGCTGGTCGCTCACGTCGACGCGCTTGAGCGAAGCCAGCTTGTCTTCGAGCTCGGCGAGCGGTCGCTCGAACTCCATCACGAATCTCCTCGCCACGTCACTCATCACCCGGCGCAAGGTACGACAGCAGCGACACGAGCGTGTCCTTGAGCTGCCTTCGGTCAACGACCATGTCGATCATGCCGTGCTCGAGCAGTGCCTCGGAGGTCTGGAAACCCTTCGGCAGGCTCTTGCGGATCGTCTGCTCGACCAGCCGCGGCCCCGCGAAGCCGATGAGCGCCCCGGGCTCGGCGACGATCACGTCACCGAGCATGGCGAACGAGGCGGTCACGCCACCCATCGTCGGGTTCGTCAGGACCGCGAGGTACGGGATGCCGGCAGCCGACAGGCGAGCAGCCGCCGCGGAGGTCTTGGCCATCTGCATGAGGGAGAGCATCCCCTCTTGCATGCGGGCTCCGCCGGACGCGGTCACCAGCACGAGCGGCAGGCCCTCCGCGAGCGCAAGCTCGAACGCGCGGGCGATCTTCTCCCCCACCACCGAGCCCATGGAAGCGCCGATGAAGCGGAAGTCCATCACGCCGATCACGACGCGGTGCCCGCCGATCGACGCGGTGCCCGACACGAGCGCCTCAGGAAGCCCGGTGCGCTCCATGGCGGTGACCACCTGGTCCTTGTAGGCCTTGCCGGACGTGAATTCGAGCGGGTCGGCTGACCGGAGATGCTCGTCGACTTCGTCGAACGAGCCCTCGTCGATGAGCATCTCGAGACGCTCGGGAGCGCTGATGTCGTGGTGGCGGCCGCAGCTCGGGCAGACCATGAGCGAACGCTCGAGGTCACCCATGTAGAGCGTGTGCTTGCAGCCTTCACAGCGGACCCAGACGCCATCGGGGACGTCGCTCGGGGCCGCGGGGGACGTCGGTGTCGTGTAGCGGCGCTGTTCGCGCGCCTTGAACCAGTCTGAGATCGGCATGCGCTCGCATCTCCGAGATGTTGTGGACGAGGCGCGCCGGGAGTCCCCGAGGGGTGCCGGCACATCGCAAGATGATACCACCGTGAACCCGCTCCCTCCCGGGAGTGTACCGAGGCGAACGAGGAGGTGGCGGCTCCCGCGGCGTACTCGCGCGCAGATCGTCCCGCGATCGGATCCCGGTTCATCCGGACGTGGCCGTCCCGTGCGCCGAACCGATCGTCGCGCAACGACCGCCGCCGGGACCGAGGAAGGGCGACGCCTTGAGAACCGTCTCAAGCCATTCGTCATCCGGATCGGAATCCACCGTGATGCCGCCGCCCGTGCCCCACCGCACGAGCCCGTCCTCGTACTCCGCGGTCCGTATGAGGACGGAGGAGTCGAACTCCCCGGGAGCCGAGACCGCGAGCGACCCGGTGTAGACGCCGCGCGGCGATGCCTCCAGTTCCGCGATGATCCGCATTGCGGCGATCTTCGGCGCCCCGGTGACCGATCCACACGGGAAGGCGGCTTCCAGCAGGTCGCCGATCGTGGTGCCGTCGCGGAGGACGCCGGTCACGCTGGATACCATCTGGTGGCAGTACGGCGTCGTGACCACGTCGAAAAGCGGGTCGACCTCCACCGTGCCGAACCGGCACACCCTGCCGAGATCATTGCGCTCGAGGTCGACCACCATGACGTGCTCGGCTCGCTCCTTCTCGGACGCGAGCAACTCCGCCACCATCACGGCGTCCGCGGAGCCACCGGCGCGAGGCCGGGTCCCTTTGATCGGGGAGACAGCGACGCGCTCACCGCTGAGCCGGAGGAAGCGCTCCGGAGATGCGGATGCGATGGTCACCTCCGGCGTCTGCCAGTAGGCGGCCATGTCGGCCCGGGTGCGATCGAGCAGGGCGGCGAAGGCGACACGTGGATCGGCCGTCGGCCTGCCCGTGAGACGACGTGTCAGGTTGACGACGTACACGTCGCCCGCCAGGACCGCTTCGTGGATCGCTCGCACCCGCTGCAAGAACTCCGGCTCGCTGAGGTCGCTGCTGAGCGCCGCGACCAGCGGGGCTGCGCTCCGGAGCGGCGCGGGAGCGGTTCGCGCCGCGGGAACGTCGCCGCCGGCCAGCGTGCCCCAGACGCGCCATCCCTGCGGGGTCCACACGAGTCCGCCCGTGTAGCGAGCGACGGTGGCCGGACCGTCATACGGCAGGAGCGCGGCGCTCAGGCCCGGCGGCCCCTGAGCGGAGAAGGAGTGCTGGAGTTCCGCCGCCGCGTCCGCGTGCGACAGGCCCGCCGCAAGATCCCGCGGCGACCACGCGACCACGGACCGCCCTCCGAACCAGCCGCCACTGGACCCGGGCGCGAGCACGAGCAGCGCCGCGTCGCCCGGGACCGCACTGCTCCACGCCTCGGGCAGGACTCCGGGCGGAGCGACGACACATCCATCCTCGGGCAACACGGCGCCAACCCCTCGGTGAGCGCCGCTGGGTGCCCGAACGGGCTGGCATGCGGCCTGGTCACACACACGCGGTCAATGACCGCAGTGTCGCACACGAACATGTCGCGCCCGGAAACGCACAGCGGCCCGTCGCCCCGAAAGGGCGACGGGCCGCTTGGCGATAACACGAGCGGGGTCGCTCTAGATCGTGAAGTCCTTCTCCCCGTTGAAGACGGCGACCGCCTCGGGCAGACCGGCATCGCCGAGCGTGATGGCGCTGATGGCTTTGGTGAGCCGGACGGCCTCGTCGAGCGGGCGCTGGTGGATGTTGCGCCCGGTGGCGTTGCCGATGGCGCCGCCGATATGGATCTGCTCCCAGAGCTGGTTGAGGAAGATGTCCGCCTCGACCGTCGAACCACCCGCGCACACGAGACCCGTGCGACCGGCAGCGTTGGTTGCCTCCTTGAGCAGGACGGCAGACGACGCCTCCTGCGTCTTCTTCGGCGGGTTCACCTTGACGAAGTCGGCACCGATGCAGCACGCAGCCCCCGCCGCGCCCGCGATCAGGTGCGGGTCCTTCTCGTCGGTGACGGCCTTGCCGCGCGGGTAGATCCACAGCACCACGAGCAGCCCGACCGAATGCGCGTCGGCGATGAGCTGCGAGGCCTCGGTCATCATCTGCGCCTCGTACTCGCTGCCCAGGTAGATCGTGTAGCCGATGCCCACGATGTTCACGCCGTTGTCGATCATGTCGAGCACGGTCTGCAGATCGTAGAGCTGCGGCGAGTACGGGTCCTCCTGGGAGGTCTTTACCAGGTGGGTCTTGCTGTTCATCTTCACGAGATAGTTGATGTCGGGATAGTCCTCGGCGTACTGCGCGATCAGGCCACGCTGGCCGGCGAGGATGCCGATCGTGCCCTTCGATGCGATCTCGAAGAGGTGCACCGGGTTGCCGTCGCCTTCGGCGATCCCAACGCCGTGGAAGTCGTCGTTGAGGTGCTCGATCTTCTGGTCGCAGGCGAAGAGCATCAGGCGGCCGGTGCCGCGAGTCGCCTTCATGTAGTTCTCGACGTAGAGCTCGCGCATGGAAGCCGGCACGTCCGCGGGCACGCGCACCTGGTCATGGGTGATGCTGGGCATCAGATTCCCTCCTCGAAAACGGTCGCGAGCGGATGTCACGGAACCGCTCGTCTCATGCCATCTGACAGGGTAGGTCATGCATACCCCATTCGCCACATGTGAGGCAATCGGACGGGACGCCGAACCGACCTGCCCGTCGGCTGGCCATCTAGTCCAGCGGCGCCGGCGCGGTCGCCTCAGCGAAACCGGGTGCGTCGTGCAGCGCGGCGGGTGGGGTACCTGTGGGCAGATCGGGCACCTGCGGCCCCGCCGGCTGCTGTGCACCGGCCGTGGCCTTCTTGATGCGGAGCAGCGCCGCGAAGCCCGATCCGACGAACAGAAGCGCAAAGACATGAGCCGCGGAGCCGAGGTAGTCCTGCAGAACCAGGCTCAAGACGGCATCCGCTCCATAGAGCACCATGCCTGTGAGAAACGCCCAGGACGCGCCGCGCTCGGACATCCAGCCGAGGCCGACGAACGCGAGCCCCACGCAGACCGTGACCGCCATGCCGAGGATAGAGGCGATACCCCCGATCCTGATGCCCACGTAGGTGCCGACAAGAGTCGAGGACAGGCCGAAGACCATCATGAAGTCGGTGCCAAGGAAGGCAACGATGCTGTTCAGCACCGAAAGCCCGCCGATCCAGTAGAACCAGCGCGCCCCGTTGCGCGCCCGGACCGCATCGCTCACGTTCTGTGCCTTGCCCAAAGTGAAGCCTGCCACGAATCCCCCTTCTTGAGCGGCCGGCAAGCGGCCCCTCCCTTGGCTGCCCGCCAATCCTATCGCAGACGCATGTCCATGCGAACGTGTGCGAGGTACGTCCTGCCCATGCGGAACGGACCCTCGGTGACGCGGAAGCCGAGCCGCTCGTACATGCCCACTGCGCGCGCCCGGGCGTGCAGGAACGTGCTCGCGAGCCCCATCGAGCGCGCGTGTTCCACCGCAGCAGCCACGAGCGCGCTCGCGATGCCGCGATTGCGGTACGCGGGGTTCACCGCGACTTGGCGCACCTGGCCCGCGTTGCCGTCCGCGATCAGGCGCACATACCCCGCGAGGCGGTCGTCGTCGACTGCGACGAAATGGGTCGAGCGGGGGTCGCCCTCGTTCCAAGCGTCGTTGCGCGGAACCCCGAAGGGCCTGTGCAGCGTCTCGTAGCAGAGGTCGCGGACGTGCAGCAGGATCGGATCGTCGGCAGCCACGACGCGGATGACCATGCCGTCGCCGAGGTGGGCGACGTCGTACGGTGCCATCACGCTCATCGCCGCGCTCAGCCCCGGTACCGGTTGACGATCGGCATGCGGCGGTCCTTGCCGAACGCCTTGGGCGTGACCCGGATGCCTACAGGCCCCTGGCGCCGCTTGTACTCGGCGGCATCGAGCATCCGCGCCACACGCTCGGCCGTTTCGCGGGCAACGCCCCCTGCGACGACGTCGTCGATGGAGCGGTCGCGCTCCACGTAGGCGCGCAGGATCGGGTCGAGGACCTCATACGGCGGCAGTGCGTCGCTGTCGAGCTGGTCCGGCTTCAGCTCCGCAGAGGGCGGCTTCTCGATGCTGGCCAGCGGGATGACCTCACCGCGACGGTTGCGCCATCTGGCGAGTTCGTAGACGTGGCTCTTGTACAGGTCCTTTATCGGGGCGAAGCCGCCGACCATGTCGCCGTAGAGGGTGGAGTAGCCCACCGAGAGCTCCGACTTGTTGCCCGTGGCGAGCGTGATCCATCCGAACTTGTTCGAGAGCCCCATGAGAAGCGTGCCGCGCACGCGCGCCTGCAGGTTCTCCTCCGCGACATCCGGCGCGAGCCCATCGAATGAGGGGGAAAGCGCCTCGAGCATCGCCGCGAACGGCCCCTCTATCGGGATCTCGCGACGATCGATTCCGAGATTGTCGCAGAGGGCCAGCGCATCGGCGATGCTGCCCGGCGACGAGTAGCGCGACGGGAGCATGACTGCATGCACGTGCTCCGGACCGAGCGCATCCGCGGCTAGAGTGGCGGTCAGCGCCGAATCGATGCCGCCGGAAACGCCCAGGACCGCGTCCGTGAAGCCGTTCTTGCGGAAGTAGTCGGCGAGCCCCAGCTCGAGCGCCGCCCAGACCTCCTCGTGGCCCCCCAGCAGCGGTTCCTCGCGCGCCGGCGACGGCGCCGCGGGGATGTCAGCGACGAGCAGGTCGGACCTGAAGGCGGCCGCGCGGGCGATGACGCTGCCCTGCGCGTCGATGACGACCGAGCGCCCGTCGAAGACGAGTTCGTCCTGGCCCCCGACGAGATTGCAGTAGACGAGCCCGACGCCGCTGTCGCGGGCGCGGCCGCGGAGCATCTCCTCGCGTTCGCTGCCTTTACCGGCGTGGAACGGAGAGGCCGAGATGTTGAGGACGATGGTGGCGCCGCTCTCGGCCGCCTCAGCCACCAGCTCCGGCCGCCACACGTCCTCGCAGATCGTCACGGCGCACAGCTCGCCGTCGATCTCGAGCAGGAGCGGCTCGATCCCGGGCTCGAAGTAGCGCTCCTCGTCGAAGACACCGTAGTTGGGCAGGAGACGCTTGCGGTACACGGCGCGCACCGTGCCACCGGCACAGACCGCCGCAGCGTTGTGCACCACTCCCCCGGAGCGCTCCGCGAACCCGACGATCGCCACGATCCCCTCGCATGCCTTCGCAACCTCGTCGAGCGCGTCGCGCGTCTCGGCAACGAAGTGGGGCTTCGCGAGAAGATCCTCGGGCGGATAGCCTGTGAGTCCCAGCTCGGGAACGAGCAGGAGGTCGGCGCGCTCCGTGATCGCAGCGCGCGCTGCCTCTCCGATGAGCGCCGCGTTGCCGCTGAGGTCGCCGACGGTGCTGTCGATCTGCGCGAGTGCGATGCGGGGCATCTGTTCGTCGTCCTCCTGCGTGACGGCTCGGGTTGCAGGCCAAGCGTACCACCCGAACCACGCTCCGGGCCGCTCGTCACGCACCGCCGAGCGCCCGTCGCGTGGCCTGTCGCCACCAATTCGCTACCCCGCGAATGCGGGTACGAAATATCGTTGAAGGCATAGGAACCGGTGACCACCGGAACACACAAGGAGGTAGGCCATGGCGATCCAGAGATGGGATCCGTTCGCCGGCCTCAGCACCCTCGAGCGTGACCTCGACAGGATGTGGTCGCGCGTGCTCGTGCCGACGCCGAGAGAGTCCCGGGCGGAGATGACCGTCTTCGCCCCCACCACCGATGTGCTCACGCGCGGCGACGACATGGTCGTCCGTGTCGAGTTGCCCGGCGTCGCGGAGAAGGACATTGACGTGTCCATCACCGACGACATCCTCACCATCACGGGCAAGCGGGAGCACGAGACGGAAACGAAGGAGAAGGGCGGCTATCTGGTCCGCGAGTCGTTCCACGGCAGCTTCGAGCGGAGCATGTCGCTTCCGGCCGGCGTCGACCCCGCGACCATCGTGGCGACACACCATGACGGCGTGCTCGAGATCGTGGTGCCGAAGGCGGCCGCGATGCACGAGCGCCGTACGCGCCACATCGAGCTGACGCCCGACGAGCGCAAGGAGCTCAAGGGCACGTAGGACCTTCCGAGGCAACGGAGCGATCGAGGAGACCCGGCGGTTATCTCTGCCGGGTCTCCTCGCGTGCGAGTGATGTCGTATCGTGGCATGGGGGTGCGCGAGGGGCTTCCATGCGCGCGAAGTGCCGGGTACACGGATCTTTCACGGGTCCATGCCCAATCTTGATTCGGCCTTGAGACTCGGCGACCGACCGCACTGGAACGTACTTCCTCAGCACGATTCTTCTCATGGTCGTGCACGTCAACGGAGGGAAGGAACGGACATGTTCGATTTCGATCCGGTACTGACGGTCCTTGTGTGGGCCGTCGGCGTGGTCGCGCTCGTCGTGGTCGCGCTCAAGATCCTGGGCGTACGGGTCATACGCTCGGATCAGGTCGGCGTGGTGGAGAAATGGTGGTCACCGCGCGGCTCGCTCAAGGACGCCATCATCGCCACCAAGGGTGAAGCCGGCTACCAGCCGGAAGTGCTCCGCGGAGGCATCCACCTGCGCTCGCCTCTCATGTACCGCGTGCGCGTCATGCCGCTCATCACGATCCCGCAGGGCAAGATCGGCTACGTGTTCGCGCGTGACGGCGTGCCCCTGGCTCCCGAGCAGACGCTCGGCAGCGTGGTCCAGTGCGCGAACTTCCAGGACGTGCGCGCGTTCATGGCCAACGGCGGCCAGCGTGGCCCGCAGCGCGCGATCATGCGCGAGGGCACGTACGCGCTCAACCTCGCCCAGTTCATGGTGATCACCGAGAGCCACGTCTACTACCTTCCGATGGGCAACAAGGAGGAGGAGGCCAGCGTCATGTCGATGGCCACCCACCTGGCCAGCGTCGGCGGCTTCTCCCCCATCATCATCAAGGGCTCTGAGGACAAGGTCGGCATCGTCACGGTCCAGGACGGTCCGTCGCTGCCCATGGGCGACATCATCGCCCCGCCGGTCGGCGACGAGTCCGACGGTCCGAACTACCACAACAACTTCCAGAACCCCGAGGCCTTCCTGAAGGCCGGCGGCTTCCGCGGACGCCAGTACCAGGTGCTCACCGAAGGCACGTACTTCGTGAACCGCCTCTTCGCGACCGTCGAGATGATCGACAAGACGATCGTGCCGGTGGGCTACGCGGGTGTCGTCGTGAGCTACTACGGGCCCAAGGGCCAGGACGTCTCGGGTGAGGAGTACCGCCACGGCGAGCTCGTGACCATGGGCTACCGCGGCGTGTGGAACGAGCCGCTCATGCCCGGCAAGTACGCGTTCAACCTGTACGCCGGCAAGGTGATCCTGGTCCCCACGACCAACATCATCCTGAAGTGGATCAAGGGCGAGACCGGCGCGCACAACTTCGACGCGAACCTGGCGGAGATCGGCCTCATCACCAAGGACGCGTTCGAGCCGTCCCTGCCGCTGTCGGTCGTCATCCACATCGACTACAAGAAGGCGCCGCTCGTCATCCAGCGCTTCGGCGACATCTCGATGCTCGTGAACCAGACGCTCGACCCGATGGTGTCGAGCTACTTCAAGAACGTCGGACAGACGAAGACGCTCATCGAACTGCTTCAGCAGCGCAACGAGATCCAGGCGAAGAGCAGCGACGACATGAAGGAGCGCTTCCTTCGCTACAACCTCGAACTCGAAGAGGTCCTGATCGGCACGCCGCGCTCCCCCGAGGGCGACACCCGCATCGAAACGATCCTGACCCAGCTCCGCGACCGCCAGATTGCGTTCGAGAAGCTGGAAACCTTCGACAAGCAGAAGATCGCGGCCGACAAGGAGCGCGAGCTCAAGCAGGCGATGGCAGTCGCCGAGCAGCAGACGATGCTCACGCAGTCCGAGATCAACATCAAGGTCCAGGAGAACCAGGGTCGCGCAGAACTGCAGCGCGCCGCCCAGGACGCCGAGCGTGTGAAGACGCTCGCCCGAGGCGACGCCGAGAAGGTCCGCACGCTTGCCGCCGGTGAGGCCGAGAAGGTCAAGCTCATGGCCGGCGCCGAGCAGGCACGCGTCAAGATGCTCGCCGACGCCGAGGCCACCCGCATCCGCATGACCGCGGAAGCGGACGCCGACAAGGAAGCCCGAGTCGGTATCGGCCGCGCGATCGCCATCGAGGAGCAGGTCAACGCGTACGGCGGCCCGCAGCTCCAGCTCGCGCAGGACGTCATGACGAAGCTCGCCCAGGCCGTCGAGACCTCGAAGGTGCCGATCGTCCCGCAGACCGTCGTGAACATGGGCGGCGGCGAAGGTGGCGAAGGCGCCGTGGGCAACAACGCGTTCGGCCTGCTGCTCGCGCTGCTCACGTCAGAGAAGCTCGGCGCCCCGATCGTCCCTCAAGCGACGGACGCGGGACGATCCGCCCAGGTCGCGGCGTTGCGCGCATCGGTGATGGACGGCGCGACTCGCACCGCCGAGCAGACGACCCCCGCGGCGGAGGAGCCCGCAAAGGCGGCGAAGACGCCCGCGCATCCGGCTCCGTCCGCTTCGCTGCCGCAGCCGCGTCACACCGGGGACCCGAAGGACGCCGCCAAGTAGCCGGCTGTCCGGCGCGAAGCCGCGGCGAACGCTGCGGTGGCAAGTGAAAGGCCCGGGAGGCGAGCCTCCCGGGCCTTTCACGTTCTCCGCAGCGCAGCCATCAGTTCAGCAGGAGTCCTGCGCAGATTCCCACGACGATGCCGACGACGCCGGCGATCCCGACCCACGTCCAGAACGTCTGCTCCTTGAGGCGCAGATATCGCACGGGTGACCCCCCTCCGGTCGCGGGCCCCCAGCCCGTATCGACCATCATACTCGCCGCTGTGACATGGCGCGGAACGCCGCCGCGGCGCTGCGAGCGGAGTTGGGGGTCCGGGCCCGTTCAGCCCCCGTGCACGGCGTGCGCGAGCGAGCGGACGAACTCGGCGACCTCGTGGGGGTCACGCTGGCGCTTCACGACAGCGCTGCCGACGATCACGCCATCGGCAAGCGCGGCTACGTCGGCAGCCTGCTTGGGCGTGGAGACTCCGAAGCCGACCGCCACCGGCAACCGGTCGTCGCATTCCTCCCGCACGCGCCGCACGAGCGCAGGCAGCTCCTCGGGGAGGCGACCCCGCTCCCCCGTGACTCCCACGCTCGATACGACATACACGAAACCCTCGGCCGTACGGGCAACGGTCTTGATCCGTTCAGCTGTCGAAGTCGGAGCGACGAGAAAGACGGTCTGCAGCCCATGGGGCCGAGACGCGTCGAGCCAACGCGGGGTCAGCGGCGAGTCCGGAGGCAGGTCCGGCACGATGAACCCGGCGATGCCTGCCACCGCGGCATCCGATGCGAGGCGCGGGAAGCCGTAGCTGAGCATCGGGTTCAGATAGGTCATGAGCGCGATCGGCGGCATCCCGGCACGCGCGGTGATCTCGCCTGCCAGCGCGAGCGTCTGCGCAAGGCCGAAGCCTCCCGGCTGCGCCCGCGACACATCCGCCGCGTCGACGATGGTCGGCCCGTCCGCCAGCGGATCGGCGTACGGGACACCGAGCTCGATCAGATCGGCCCCCGCCCCCGCCGCGGCAACGATCGATGCAAGCGAGGTGTCGCGGTCCGGGAACCCCGCCATCAGGTAGGTCACGAGCGCGGGGTGACCTCGGTCGAAGGCGCTGCCCAGGGATCCGGCCGGCGCCGGACGACGGCTGTCTTGGAATGGTGCGGTCACAGGCCTGCCTCGCGAACGATGTCCATGTCTTTGTCCCCGCGACCGGAGACCGTCACGACAACCGTCGCGTCGGGGCCCAGCTCAGCCGCGAGTCTTGGAAGCAGAGCGAGCGCATGGCTCGACTCGATCGCCGGGATGATGCCCTCGCTTCTGGTGAGGAGCGCGAAGGCCGCAAGCGCCTCCGCGTCGGTGACGGCCTCATAGCGCACCAGCCCCGCGTCCTTGAAGTACGCGTGCTCGGGGCCGACGCCCGGGTAGTCGAGCCCGGCCGAGATCGAGTACGCCTCCAGCGGGTTGCCTGCTTCGTCCTGCAGCAGGTAGCTGTAGAAGCCATGCATCACGCCCGGAGTGCCGAGCGTCATCGAGGCGCCGGTCTTGTCGGTGTCGAGACCGAGGCCGGCGGCTTCCGCCCCGATCAGCATCGGCCGCTCCGCTTCGGGCACGCCGACAACGAAGGGGTAGAACGTGCCGATCGCGTTGCTGCCACCACCGACACAGGCGATGACGGCATCGACCGGGCCGACCTGCTTCTCACCGATCTGCGCGATCGTCTCCGCACCGATGACGCTCTGGAACTCGCGCACCATGGTGGGATACGGGTGCGGACCCACGGCGCTCCCGATGCAGTAGAACGTGTCCTCGACGCGCTCCACCCAGTGGCGCAGCGCCGCGGTGACCGCATCGGCGAGCGTGCCGCTCCCCTCTTCCACGGGAACGACCTCCGCACCCAGCAGGTGCATCTTGTAGACGTTGAGGGCCTGACGCCGGATGTCCTCGACGCCCATGAACACGGCGCACTCGAGGCCCAGCAGCGCACAGGTCGTCGCCGTCGCCACGCCGTGCTGACCCGCGCCGGTCTCGGCGATCACGCGCTTCTTGCCCATACGCTTGGCGAGGAGGCACTGGCCGAGTGTGTTGTTGATCTTGTGCGCGCCGGTGTGCGCGAGGTCCTCGCGCTTGAGGTAGACGCGGCCGAGCCCCGTGGCACGCGCGAGGTTGTCGGCACGGTACAGCGGGGTGGGACGGCCGACGTAGTCCCGCAGCAGCTCGGCGAGTTCGCGCTCGAAGTCCTCGTCACGCGCCTCGAACGCGGCGGTGAGCTCCTGGAGCGCCGGTACGACCGTCTCGGGTACGAACGACCCGCCGTACGGGCCGAAGAAGCCCTGAGCGTCCGCGCCGCGGTACGCCGACTCTGCGCTCGGGAGAAACTCACTCATCACTGCTGCTCCTCGATCTCACGGTCCGCCGCACGCACCTCGGCCACGAACCTCTGCATCTTCTCGTCGCTCTTGCTGCCGGCCGCCTGCTCGACGCCGGACGATACGTCCACGCCCTCCGGGCGGACCTGCGTGACCGCATCACGCACGTTCTCGGGTGTGAGCCCGCCCGCCAGGTACACCGGCGCGATAGCCGGCACCTGCTCCACGAGCGCCCAGTCGAACGAGCGTCCCGTTCCGCCAACGGCGCCCTCCACCTGCGTGTCGAGGAGGATGGCATCGACGCGACCGCGATAGCGCTCGATCGCGCGCGCCTTGAATCCGGCGCCGACGTGGAAGGTCTTCACGACCCGAACCGGCGCGACGCCTCCCGTGCGAACCGCCGCGCAGTAGGCGGGACTCTCGCTGCCGTGCAACTGCACCTCCGTGAGGCCGGCACGCTGGACTGCATCGACCGCTTCGTCGAGCGGCGCGTCCACGAACACGCCCACACGCTCGATGCCCTCAGGCGCGCCGGCGAACACGTCGGCCGCCTCCTTGGATGTGAGCGAGCGACGGTGCCCCGGAGCGAGGATGACGCCGAGCGCGTCGGCGCCCGCCTGCGCGGCCGTGCGCGCGTCCTCCGCGCGCATCAGACCACATATCTTCACCCTCGTCCGGGGCACGTCGTCCTCGTCTCTACTCGTGTTCGCAGAGCGTGGAGCCCGCGGCGAAGTCGAAGTCCTTCAGCTCTCCGGCGTTGTACGCCGCATACGCAGCCAGGTCGAAGTGACCGTGGCCGGACAGGTTGAACAGGATCGTCTTGTCCTCGCCGGCCGCCTGAGCTGCCTTCGCCTCGTTGATGGCGGCGAGGATCGCGTGGCTCGACTCCGGCGCCGGCAGGATGCCCTCGGCGCGCGCGAACTGCACGGCGGCCGCGAAGCACGCGGTCTGGTCGACGGCCACGGCCTCGGCCTCGCCCTCGTGCACGAGCTGACTCACCAGCGGCGAGTCGCCGTGGTAGCGCAAGCCACCGGCGTGGATGCCCGCCGGAACGAAGTCGTGGCCGAGCGTGTACATGAGCATCTGCGGCGTCATGCCGGCCTCGTCGCCGAGGTCGTAGCGGTACTCACCCGCCGTCAGCGTGGGGCACGCCTTCGGCTCGACGGCGAGCAGGCGCGCCTTGCTCTTGCCCTCGAGCTTGCGGTGGTAGTACGGGAACGCGAGGCCCGCGAAGTTGGACCCGCCGCCGACGCACGCGATGACGACATCGGGCTCTTCCTCCGCGAGCGCCATCTGCTCGATCGCCTCGAGGCCGATCACGGTCTGGTGAAGGCAGACGTGGTTGAGCACGCTGCCGAGAGCGTAGTGCGTACCGGGGTCCTTTGCGGCGACCTCGACGGCCTCCGAGATGGCGATGCCGAGCGAGCCGGTGGAATCCGGGTCCATCGACAGCACGTGGCGCCCGGCGTCGGTGAGGTTGGTCGGCGAGGCGTGCACGGTCGCGCCGTAGGTCTCCATGAGGATGCGGCGGTACGGCTTCTGCTCGTAGCTCACCTTGACCATGAACACTTCGACGTCGATGCCGAAGAGCGCTCCCGCGATCGATAGCGCGCTGCCCCACTGGCCGGCGCCGGTCTCGGTCGAGATCTTGGTGATGCCCTCCTGCTTGTTGTAGTACGCCTGCGGGATGGCGGTGTTGGGCTTGTGCGAACCCGCGGGACTCACGCCTTCGTACTTGTAGAAGATCTTCACGCCCGCGGGCAGCCCGAGGACGCGCTCGAGCTGGCGAGCGCGCAGCAGCGGCGACGGGCGGTACGTCTTGTAGATGTCGATGACCGCGCCCGGGATGTCGATCCAGCGCTCGGGCGACATCTCCTGCTTGAGGCACTCCATCGGGAAGAGCGAGGCGAGCCGCTCCCCGATCTGGTCCGGCCCGAGCTCGGTGCCGTCGGGCGCGAACGCTTTGGGCGGCGCCGGCGGGTTCTTGAGGTCGGGCATGATGTTGTACCAAGCCTCAGGGATCCTGGTCTCGTCGAGCCCGAACCTTGTCTTGTCGGATGACATCGGCATAGCTCCTTCCTTCGTCCTGCTTACGGTTTCCCTGTCAGTGCCCGGTCCGATCCTTGGAGCATGCGATCACGTGCGTTTGGGGACTCCCGTCAGTTCCGCGAGCGCATCTTCGGGGAAGGCGCTGCGCATGAGCGTCTCCCCCACGAGCACCGCGTCGGCGCCTGCCGCCGCGGCGATCTCCACATCAGCGCGGCGACGTACGCCGCTCGCCTGCACGACGGTCATGCCGTAGCGCTTCGCCTGTGCGACGACAGGAGCGGCGGCCGCAACATCCACTTTCAGCGTGTGCAGGTCGCGCGTGTTCACGCCCACGAGCGTCGCGCCCGCCTTGAGCGCGATCTCGAGTTCATCGAGCGAGACGACCTCGACGAGGCACTGCAGTCGAAGGGTCGATGCGAGGTCGAGGTACTCGGCGATGCGTTCGCCGAGTACGCTCACCATCAGCAGCACGGCATCGGCGCAGTGTCCCCGCGCAACGAACAGCTGCACCGGCTCGACCACGAAGTCTTTGCACAGCACGGGCAGCGAGACGGCGTCGGCGACGTCGGAGAGGTCCGTGAACGAACCCAGGAAGACGCTCGGCTCGGTGAGCACGCTGATCGCGGAAGCGCCGCCCGCCTCGTACTGCACCGCTTGCTTCGAGGCCTCCACGTCGGGCGCGATGGGGCCTGCCGACGGCGATGCCTTCTTCACCTCGGCGACGACTGCCACGGACGCGCCATCGCGCAGCGCCGCCTCGAAGTCCCGCGGCTCGCGTGCGCAGCAGGCGAGCCGCTCGAGGTCGGCGGCGGCCAGCAAGCCCCACGTCTCGGCGATCTCCGCCCTGCGCGCCTCGACGATGCGGTCGAGGAAGCTCGTCGCCGTCGCGCTCATTGCGCCGCGGCCTTCGCGGCGTCCGACTCCGCGCCCAGACGCTGCGTGAGCGCGACGAGCGCCTCGAGACGCGCGAAGGCGAGTCCGTCGTCGATGCTCGCGCGGGCGGCCGCGACGCCCTCGGCCAGGTCCTCGACCTTGCCGGCGACCAGCAGCGCCGCAGCAGCGTTCATGAGCGTCGTGTCGCGCGCGGGTCCGTGCTCGCCGCGCAGCACCGCTCGCAGCGTCCCGGCGTTCGCCACAGCGTCGCCGCCAGCGATCGAGCGCGGCGATATGAGAGCGATGCCGACGGACTCCGGGTCGATCTCGTAGGTCCGAACCGCGCCGTCGACGTACTCGGCCACCGTGGTCGGCCCCGATGCGGACACCTCGTCCATGCCCGGGTGACCGTTGACGACCATCACACGCTCGGACCCGAGCCGGCCCGCGACCTCGGCCATGATCGGGGCCAGGCGTGCGTCGTACACGCCGAGGAGCTGGCGGGGCGCACCGGCCGGGTTCGTGAGCGGCCCGAGGATATTGAACACGGTACGGATGGCGATCTCGCGCCGCGGACCGCCGGCGTGCCGCATGGAGGAGTGCAACGACATCGCAAAGAGGAAACCGACGCCCACTTCGTCGATGCAGCGCGCCATCTGCTCGGGGGCAAGGTCGATCCGCACGCCGAGCGCCTCGAGCACGTCCGCGCTCCCCGACTTGGAAGAGACCGCACGGTTGCCGTGCTTCGCGATCGGGACACCCGCGCCCGCGACGACGAACGCCGTGGTGGTCGAGATGTTGAAGGTCGAGAGGCCGTCGCCACCTGTACCGCAGGTGTCGAGCAGCCCTGAAACCCGCGGGCGCACGGCCGTGGCGCGAGAGCGCATCGCGCGGGCGAAGCCGGTGATCTCGTCGACCGTCTCGCCCTTCATGCGCATGGCCGTGATGAGCGAGGCGATCTGCGCGGGCGTCGCGTCGCCGTCCATGACGATGCCCATGACCTCCTCGGCCTGCTCCTCGGAGAGCGAGCCCCCGGAGGTGGCGACGCCGATGGCGGCGGAGATGGTCACAGGATCTCCCGCGGCGATGGCGACGGGGCCCTTCGGCTTCTCCGCGGGCTCGAGCGGCTCGATCTCGCCGGCGATCTCGAGGAAGTTGCGCACGAGAACCGCGCCTTCCGGGGTGAGCACCGACTCCGGATGGAACTGGACGCCGAAGATGGGCTTCTCCGCGTGCTGCATCGCCATCACGACACCGTCGACGGTCTCGGCCGTGACCTTCATGCACGCGGGCAGTGTTGCACGATCCACGATGAGTGAGTGGTAGCGGGTGGCGGTGAAGTCCTGCGGCATTCCCGCCATGAGGCCCTCGCCCGTGTGGCGCACGGTCGAGGTCTTGCCGTGCACGGCTTCGTTCGCCCGGATCACCTGACCGCCGAAGACCTCGGCGATCGCCTGGTGACCGAGGCAGACGCCCAGCACGGGGATCCCGGCGGTGGCGGCTGCGGCGATGATCGCCTCGCTGGCGCCTGCGGCATCGGGCGTGCCGGGACCGGGCGAGACCACGATCCCCTTCGGCGCCATGGCGAGCACCTGGCCGGCCGAGAGCGCGTCATTGCGCTCCACGCGCGTGTCGGCGCCGAGCAGCCCGAGCAGCTGCACGAGGTTGTAGGTGAACGAGTCGTAGTTGTCGACGACGAGGATCATGAGCGCACCGCCTCTCCGGTCCCTGCGCGCAAGCCCGCGGCGAGCTCGAGCGCGTGGTGGAGAGCGCGCGCCTTGTGCAGCGTCTCCTCGTACTCCTTCTCCGGGTCGGAATCGGCGACGATGCCGGCACCGGACTGCAGGTAGGCGTGGCCACCCGCGAGGACGACCGTGCGGATGGTGATGCACATGTCCATGGCGCCGTCAGCGCCGATGTAGCCGACCGTGCCCGCATACGGGCCGCGGGCCGCCGGCTCGAGTTCGCGAATGATCTGCATGGCGCGGATCTTCGGCGCACCGCTCACCGTGCCTGCGGGGAACGTGGCGCGCAACGCGTCGAACGCGTCCTTGCCGGGCGCGAGCGTGCCGGTCACGTTGCTCACGATGTGCATGACGTGGCTGTAGTTCTCGACCTCCATGAGCTCGTCCACACGGACGCTGCCCGGGAGACTCACGCGTCCGAGGTCATTGCGGCCGAGGTCGACGAGCATGACGTGCTCGGCGCGCTCCTTCTCATCAGCGAGCAGATCCGCGCGCAGCTTCCCGTCCTCGATCGCGTTCACGCCGCGCGGGCGGGTCCCCGCGAGCGGTCGCGTGAGCACGGTGGTGCCTTCGACGCGCACGAGCGGCTCGGGACTCGATCCCACGAGCGTGACCTCGGGCGTGCGTACGTAGAACATGTAGGGGCTCGGGTTCACGGCGCGCAGCACGCGGTACAGGTCGAGCCCGTCGCCCTCGAACGGAGCGGAGAAGCGCTGCGAGAGCACGATCTGGAAGCAGTCGCCCGCGGCGATGTGCTCCTTGGCGGCGCGCACGGACGCGACGTACTCGTCGCGCGAGGTGTGCTCCCGGAGCGGCACCTCGGCGCTCGCGCCCACCTCACCGAGCGGCGCAGTCGCGCAGCCCTGGCGCAGGCGCCCGAGCACCGCGTCGATGCGCGCGACGGCTGCGTCGTAGTCGGCGCCCGGCTCGGAGCCGGGACGGACGGGCGCGATGACCTGCATGACGCGCCTCGCATGGTCGAAGGCCACGACCGTGGACGTGAACATGAACGTCGCGTCCGGCAGCCCCAGCTCGTCGTTGGGGTGGCGAGGGATGGCCGGCTCGAATCCGGTGGCGGCCTCGTAGCCGACGAACCCGACGGCACCGCCGATGAAGAGCGGGAGCCCCGGAACGCGCGCGACCTTGCCCGCGTGCAGCTTGTCGGCGACGACCTTCAGCGGGTCCGCGGAGGGTACGTGCCGGCTCACGCCGCGCTCCACGGTCTCGGCGACGCCGTCCCGCACCGTCACCACGCGGTCGGCGCCGATGCCGAGGAAGCTGTAGCGGCCGAGCCGCTCGCCTCCGATGACGCTCTCGAGCAGGAACGCATAGGGCGCGTCCTCGCCCAAGGCGAGGAACGCCGAGATGGGCGTTGAGAGGTCCGAGTAGATCTCGCGGGCGACCGGCACGATCTCGTGCGTGGCCGCGAGGCTCACGAAGGTCTCTCTGTTCGGCAGCAGCATCTCGTTTCCGTTCTCTTCGTTCGGTGGCCGGAATCGGTCATCCGGCGCCTTCCCGGGACCTTCCGTGCCTCCGGAGAAAGCCCCGGAAAACACAAAAGTCCCTCGTCCTCAAGGGACGAGAGACTCTCTCGCGGTACCACCCTTGTTGATCCGCCAACGGTTCGGCGAACCCACTCTGTGTCCCAAGTACAGGTGATGCGAACGCTCATCTCCGATACTCGGCCCCGTTGTATCGGTGGGGCTCCGCCGGAACTAGTCAGCCCGCCACGCGGCCTTTGCTCCGGAGCCTCAGGGGACCATTCACGCCGATCGCTCACGCCGGTTCGCACCAACCACCGGCTCTCTGTGCTTCGCGACCGGGCTACTCTTCCCCGTCACAGGCATGCTCTGTATTCGATTGGATGGCACGATACACGCACGGAGGCGTGGAGTGCAAGCACCCGGAGAACCGTCTGCGGAGCGCTACGCCTCCGGATGCCGTGCGCGGAACGTGAAGTACGCATAGGCGTACGTGACCGCGAGAATGCCGAGCATCGTCGAGAGCATGACGATGAAGTTCGCCGGCGCGGGCAGGAAGGCGCAAGCGACGGTGATCGCACCCGCGAGCACGAACAGGTAGCCGCCGAGGCGGTTGGTCTTGCGCCACACGACGTCGTCGGCGAGCGTCCAACTCACACGAACACCAAAGGTCCAGTTCTGCTTCACGGTCGTCATGAAGTTGCCGATCACCGCGAACAGCACGCCGACCGAGACGAGAACGACCTTCGCGACGTCGAACGAAGCGTTGAACGCCGCGATCATCGTGGCCGCGAAGACGACGGCCTCAAGTGCGGTGACGGCGTCGATGACGATGTTGTACGCGCGGAACGAGAGCTTGAGGCTGCGCCGCTTGGGGTCGAGAAAGGGCACGACGACGAGCAGCGCGTAGAGGCCGAGAGTCATGAGCGGCATGAAGAACACGCTGCCGAACGACTTGACCGACCACGCATCCGGAGCACCCGAGACGCCCCAGTGCGTCGGGAAGCGCGCGGGGAGCGACGGATAGAGCACCGCGGCGGTGATGAACATCGCGGCGACGATCAGGAGAGGCAGCTTCGTGTAGTCGCGCAGCTTTGGCGGCGCGGGCAGTTCTCCCGGCTCCGGACCGCCCGCGGGAGCGGGCGTGCTCACAGGCACGTTCGGGTCACTCGTCATCGCGCGTCTCCTCCTCGGAGGGTCCGAACACCTCGAGTACGTATGTCATGACGTCCTGGAACACGGTGGTATCGAGCGAGTAGACGATCTCCTGCCCTCGACGCTCGGCGAAGACCAGCCCCGCGTGCTTGAGCACGGAGAGATGGTGGGAAACCGACGGCTTGCTCATCGCGAAGTTGTCCGCGATGGCGCCTGCGGTCATCTCGCCGCGTTTGAGCAGGCGCAGTATCTCCCTGCGAGTGGGATCCGAGAGCGCTTTGAACGCGTCCGGCACGGTTGCCCCTTAGACGTTTAGGAATTCATCTAAATGATAGCGGCGGGCAGGAACGCGTCAAGGTCCGGTGGTCGAGCGGTCACGCCCCTGCGGCGCCGATCACTTCGCGGAGGCGGCCGATCCGCTTCATCTCGGGATCGTCCTCGGGCGCGTACCCGAAGCCCGCCCAGCAGTAGAAGAGCATCGAGTACGCCTCCCCCGCCCCCGGGACCGTGTTGTTGGCCTCCAAGACCTCCTGCAGCGCGCGCACCATCGCTTCCGGGTCCTTGAGGAGCAGCATGCCTTCGGCGTCTGCCTTCTCGGACGCCGCGAGCGCGGCCCGTTCGTGACCGGCCATCAGCAACTCGGTGATGATCACGGAAAGGAACTCGACGATGAGGCCGCCCACGACGGCGGCAGAGCGATCCTCGCCTCCGAAGCGCATGCCGTCGGATGTCGCGAGCTGCACCACGGGGTCGTCGGTCTCCTCCTGCTTGCGCAGGCCGGCCGCGCGCGACGCCCAGATCGGGCCCATGATCGCCGACACCGCCGTGGCCGACATCGTGTCACCGACGCGCAGCCGCGCCATCAGGTTCGCGAAGACGGCGCGCTGGCTCTCGGGCGACAGGCGTTCCACGAACCCGCTCGTCACGCCCACGATGGCGTTGCGCTCGGTGAGGCCGACCGCGAATGCGTTGATGCGGTCGCAGTCCCCGATGATCCACAGCGGAGGAGCGTACGTGTAGCCCACGGCCACCGCCATGTCGTGCAGCGCTGACTTCGTGGGCAGGAGCGTGCCCGTCTGGCTGCGCACCGCCCCGAACATCGTCGGCAGCCGGCGTTCCGGCCCGGTGAGCGTGCGGACCACGTGCACGATGCCGAGGGCAGCCCCCACAGCGAGGGCGGCTCCAACCAGGTACGGATAGGCCCGGAAGAAGTCGCTGAAGCCCTGCGGCGAGACCAGCACGACGCCGAGGAAGAGGCCCGCGATGGCGACGATCACGCCGGCGGAGAACGCCGCTGCCACGACGAACATCGTCACGAACGCGGCCGTCTTGAACCGGTTGCGGTCGATGCGGTCCCAAAGCGGCTCGATGTGGGCGCGCCGCGGCCTCGTGTCTGCGGACACGTGTCCTACCTGCGACGCGAGGCGAGCTCGGCGGCGAGATCGGCGGGGCTGATACCCTCGCGTGTCATCACGACGAGCAGGTGATAGAGCAGGTCGGCGATCTCATAGCGCGTCTGCGCGACATCGTGGTCGCGCGCCGCGATGATGACCTCGCCCGCTTCCTCGGCGATCTTCTTCAGGAGCTTGTCCTGGGGCCCGGTGAGGAGCTTCACCGTGTAGCTGCCCTCGGGCTGCTCGGTCCGGCGCTGCTCGAGGACCGCCGCGAGTTCCTCCAGCACGGCTCCGAGGCCGGGCCCGGCGGCTGCGGGCGAAGCGGTTTCGATCTCGGTCACGAGCGGCTCACCATCCATCTCGAAGCTGCGGTAGAAGCACGAGCGCTCGCCCGTGTGGCACGCTCCGGCACCCTGCTGCGTGACGCGCACGAGCAGCGAATCGGCGTCGCAATCGTAGCGGACTTCGCGGACCAGCTGATAGTTGCCCGACGTCTCGCCCTTGGTCCAGTACGCCTGGCGGCTCCGGCTGTAGAACGTCGTGCGGCCGCTGTCGAGCGTGCGCTGCAGCGCCTCCCGGTCCATCCAGGCGAGCATGAGCACGTCGCCGGTGGAGGCTTCCTGGACGACGGCCGGCAGCAAGCCGTTCTCGGGCCAGGAGAGGTCCTGCGGCGCGAGAGCGTCCCGTTCGCGATCGCTCATCTTCGCGCTCACTCCTTCCACGTCAGAGGCGCGGGCCGCAGCGGTTCGTCCGGCACGTCGACCTCGCGCACTGCGATCCCCGCCGAGGCCATGGCGCGCTTGATGTCGCGGACGCGGAATCGCCCGTAGTGCAGGGTCGAGGCAGCGAGCACCGCATCGGCGTCCGCTTCGATCACGACCTCGGCGAAGTCGTCGAGCTCCCCCGCGCCGCCGCTTGCGATGACGGGGATCTGCACGGCGCGCGTGACGGCGCGCGTGAGCGGGATGTCGTAGCCGTCGTTGGTGCCGTCGCGGTCCATGCTCGTGAGCAGGATCTCCCCGGCGCCGAGCCTCGCGACCTCGGTGGCCCACTCGACGGCATCGAGACCCGTGTTCGTGCGACCTCCCGAGACGAAGACCTCCCAACGATCGCGCCCGCCCGGAACGCGCCTCGCGTCGATCGCGACCACGATGCACTGCGAGCCGTAGATACGGCTCGTCTCCGTGACCAGGGCGGGAGACGCGACCGCCGCGGAGTTGAGCGAGACCTTGTCGCAGCCCGCGAGCAGCATCGCCCGGATGTCGGCCGCGCTTCTCATCCCGCCACCGACCGTATACGGGATGAACACCTCTTCGGCCGTACGTGCCGCGACGTCGAGCATCACCGGACGTTCCTCGTGAGTCGCGGTGATGTCGAGGAACACGAGCTCGTCGGCACCTTCGGCGTCGTAGAAGCGGGCGAGCTCGACGGGATCTCCCGCGTCACGCAGGTCGACGAAGTTCACGCCCTTGACCACGCGGCCGGCGTGCACATCGAGACACGGTATGACGCGCTTCATCAGCATCTCTCAGCTCACACCTTCCCGCCGCCGACCGCGATAGCTTCCGCAAGGTCGAGCGTGCCCTCGTAGAGCGCGCGACCGGCGATGACACCCTCGACGCCCGGAATCCGAGCCAGGGCGCGGATGTCGTCGATGACCGAGACACCCCCGGACGCGATGATCGAGGCGTCCGCCGCCAGCGCCAGCGCCCGGTACGCGCGGACGTTCGGGCCGGTCTGCATGCCGTCGAGCGCGATGTCGGTGTAGACGAGGCGCTTCACGCCGAGGCCGTCGAGCTCGGTCACCAGATCGATGACGGAGCGCTCCGTCCCCTGCATCCAACCCTCGATCGCGACCTTGCCGTCGCGAGCGTCCACGCCGGCGACGATACCCGGCCAGCGCGCGCAGGCGCGCGCGACGAGCTCGGGGTCCGTCACGAGCGCGGTCCCGAGAACGGTGCGCGCCACGCCGGCGTCGTAGAGGCGCTCGAGCGTGCGCTCGCTCCGTATGCCGCCACCCACCTGCACCGGAATGTCGACCGCGGCCACGATGGCCTCGATCGCCGCGATGTTCACCGGCTCGCCGGTCGCCGCGCCGTCCAGATCGACGACGTGGATGATCTCGGCGCCCGCGTCCGCCCAGCGCTTCGCCTGGTCGACCGGGTCGGCGTTGTACAGCGTCACTTCGTCGAATCGCCCCTGCTTCAGGCGCACGACCTTGCCGGACAGGATGTCGATCGCGGGCAGGATCTGCATGTTCGTCCTTGTCAGTTCGCGTTGTCGACGATGCGTCCGAAATTGCGAAGCAGCGCCAGCCCACTGCCGGAGGACTTCTCGGGGTGGAACTGGACTCCGAACACGTTACCCGAGGCGACCGCCGCTGCGAACGGCACGCCGTACTCCGTGCGACCGATGACCGCGCTCGCGTCCGTCGGCAGTACCCGGTAGCTGTGAACGAAGTAGAAGGCGCTGCCTTCCGGAATGCCCTCGAACAGCGGGCTCCCAACGGGATAGTCGACCGTGTTCCATCCGATGTGCGGGATCTTCACGCCGCCGGGAAGCCGTTCGCAGACTCCCGGAACCAGGTCGAGGCCCTCCCAGGTCCCGTCCTCAAGGCCGGTCGTCACGAGCAGCTGCATACCGAGGCAGATGCCGAGCAGCGGCGTACCGGCGGCGACCCGGGACAGGAGCACCTCCCGAAGGCCAGACGCGGCAAGATTCGCCGCCGCGTCGCGGAAGGCGCCGACGCCCGGGAGCACGATGCCGCGAGCGGACGCGAGCACGTCCGCGTCGTCGGTCACGACCACGCCCTGCACCCCTGCCGCCGCAAAGCCCTTCTCGACGCTGCGCAGGTTGCCCATCCGGTAGTCGACGATCGCGATCACCGGCGCCGCCGAGTCGCTCACAGCACGCCCTTCGTGGACGGCACGCCCGTGACGCGAGGGTCAGGCTCGACCGCTTCGCGCAGGGCGCGCGCGAAGGCCTTGAACGCGGCCTCGATGATGTGGTGCGCGTTCTCGCCGGCGACCTCGTGGAGGTGCAGGGTGATGCCGGCGTTGTTCGCGAGAGAGGTCAGGAACTCGCGCGCGAGCGTGGTGTCGAACGTGCCGATGAGCTCGATCGGGACCTCGACCTCGTACGTGAGCGAGCCCCGCCCCGAGATGTCGACAGCCGCGAGCACGAGGGCCTCGTCGAGCGGGACCGCGGCCGAGCCGAAGCGGCGGATGCCGGCCTTGTCGCCGAGCGCCTCCGCGATCGCCCTGCCCATGCAGATGCCCACGTCTTCAACGGTGTGGTGCGCGTCGACCTCGAGGTCGCCGTCCGCCTCCACGGCCAGGTCGAGGAGCGCGTGACGCCCGAGCGCGTCGAGCATGTGATCGAAGAACGGCACGCCTGTCTCGACCTGCGTGCGTCCTGAACCGTCGAGATCGAGCTCGACGATGACCGAGGTCTCGCCGGTCGCTCTCTCGACGCGAGCATTGCGTGTCATGTCAGCCACCCTTCCCCGCAATCGTTGTTCGCCGGATCCCTGTCAAACCCTGCCACATGCGCGAAGCAGGATGCCTCTAGTCGAGCGGACCCTCTTGGATGACGGCGGGATCGTGCTCGTCGGTGTCCGTCATGCCGAACAAGTCGGCTCCGCGCCTCGAAGTCATGATCTCGGAGACGGCCGCCAGGAACCGCTTGTTCTCCTTGGGCGAGCCGACGCTCACGCGGAGGCAGTCCTCGAGGCCGGGCACACGCGAGAGGTCGCGCACGAGGATGTCGTGGCTGTGGAGCAGGTCGCGCCACACGGCGGCGGCCCGCTCGACGCGGAACAGGATGAAGTTCGCCTCGCTGCGAAAGACCTCGATCCCGCTGATCTGCCCGAGCCCGTGCTCGATGACATCGCGCTGTCTGATGAGCTCCTGGATCTCGTTCTCGAAGACGACCCGCTCGCGGAACACGACCCCGGCCACCCACTGGCTGAACCGGTCGACCGAATAGGGCTGCCGCACCTTCGTGAGCTCCGTGACGACGTCCTCGTGCGCGAGCAGATAGCCGACGCGGAGCCCGGCCAGCGAGAACGCCTTCGAGAAGGTGCGGAGGATCACCAGATTCGGGTGCCGGGCCATGTGCGGGCGCATGGTGTGCCGCGAGAACTCGAAGTACGCCTCGTCGACGAGCACGAGGGCGTCTGTGGCCTCGAGCACGTCGATCAGGAACGTCTCGGGCTGGAGGTTGCCCGTGGGGTTGTTCGGGTGCGAGATCATGACGAGGTCGATGTCGCCCTGCTTCAGGCGCTCGATGACCGCCGCCTCGTCCACCGCGAAGTCGGACGAGCGGCGCGGAATGTCGACCACGTTCGTCCCGGTGACGCGCGCGTCGATCTCATACATCGCGAAGGTCGGCGGCAGGTTCAGCAGGGTCCGGCCCGGGCCGCCCCACGCGACCATGAGGTTGAAGATCAACTCGTCGCCGCCGTTGCCCACGAGCACGTTCCCGGCGTCGAGCCCGTTCGCTTCCGCGATCTGCGCCCGCAGCGCGTTCGCCATGGGATCGGGATAGCGGTTGAACTCGAACTTGGGAAGCTTCTCGGCGAGGTGTGCGAGCACCTCGTGCGGGAGGTTCGCCGGGTTCTCGTTGGCGGCGAGGTTCACCGCGACGCGGGGCTCGCGCGCGTCGTACGGGACGAGGTCGGCGAGGCCGGCCCGTGCGGGTCGCAGACGGCCCTTCACTCCGCCTCATCCCCTTCGGTCTCGGCGGCGACTTCCAACCGCAGCGCCACGGCGTCGGCGTGTGCCTCAAGCCCTTCGGCCGAGGCGATCGTGATGATCGTCGCGGCGTCGGATTCGAGCGCCTCGCGGGAGTACGAGATGACGGAAGATTTCTTCACGAAGTCGTCGACGGACAGCGGTCCGGAGAATCGCGCCGTCCCACCGGTCGGCAGGACGTGGTTCGGCCCCGCGACATAGTCCCCCACCGACTCGGGCGTCCACGGCCCGAGGAAGATTGCGCCGGCGTTGCGGACCTGGCCGAGCAACTCCAGCGGATCGGCCATCATGATCTCAAGGTGCTCGGGAGCGATCTCGTTCGCGACATCGAAGGCCGTCGCAACGTCTGCAACGACGATGACGAGCCCGTTGTCCGTGAGGCTGCGACGGATCACCTCGGCGCGCGGCGCCTCCTCGAGCAGGATCGCGAGCGCCTCCTCCACCTCGTCGGGCAGCGTGGGATCGGTGGTCACGAGGAAGGTGGCGGCGCGCGGATCGTGCTCCGCCTGCGCCATGAGGTCGATGGCGATGAACGCGGGCTCCGCGGTCTCGTCGGCGAGCACGAGCACCTCGGATGGCCCCGCGAGCATGTCGATGCCCACGTCGCCCATCACGAGCTTCTTGGCGGCCGTGACGTACGCATTGCCCGGACCCGTGATCTTGTCGACGCGCGGGATCGTGCGCGTCCCGAACGCGAGAGCCGCGATCGCCTGGGCCCCGCCGGCCTTGTAGATCTCGGAAACGCCCGCCTCGGCGGCCGCCGCGAGCGTGTACGGGTTCACCGTGCCGTCGGCTGCGGGCGGGACCACCATGGCGATCTCCTCGACGCCTGCGACGACGGCCGGGATGGCGTTCATGAGTACGCTCGACGGGTAGCACGCGCGACCGCCCGGAACGTAGATGCCGACCCGCCGCAGAGGCGTGACCTTCTGGCCCACGAAGACGCCCCCGTCCTGGGCGGCGAACCACGACTGCGGAAGCTGGCGCTCGTGGAACTCCTCGATGGAAGCGGCTGCCGTCGCGATCGCGTCCCTGAACTCGGCCGGGACCGACGCGACCGCGGACTCGATCTCCTCGCGCGTGACGCGCAGGTCCTCGATGCTCGCGTGGTCGAACTGCTGCGTATAGTCCTTCACGGCCTCGTCGCCGCGGCGACGCACGTCCTCGACGATGCGCGACGCCACGGAGAGCACTTCGGGGTCCACCCCGCCCGAACGACGGATGACGTCTTCAGGAAGCGAGCGGCCTCTCGCGAGCTCGATCCGGCGCATGATCATCTCTCTCGGTCCTTCCTTCGGTTAGACGAGCCGTGCTGCCTGCTGCAGCCGATCGGCCAGGTCCATGACTCGTGCGGCGTCGATGCGCACCGACACGGGATTCGCCACGAAGCGAGCGCTCGACTCCATGACTTCTTCCACGATGCGGAGGCGGTTCTCCCGCAGCGTCGTGCCCGTCGCGGTGATGTCTACGATACGGTCCGCAAGCCCGATCAGGGGTGCGAGCTCGATATTCCCGTGGAGCTTCACGACCTCCACCTGGATGCCGCGAGCCGCGAAGTGCGCTTCGGCGATGCGGGGGTACTTGGTGGCGACGCGGATGACGCCCAGGCGGCGGTAGGTCTCCTCGACCGCTTCCGCCGCGTCGTCGCGCTCGGCGACGACGAAACGACAGCCGCCGAAGCCGAGGTCCGCGAGTTCGACCACGTCGAGTGCGGCCTCCGCGAGCACGTCGGCGCCCGCGATGGCCACGTCCGCCGCCCCGTACGCGACGTAGGCGGGGATGTCGGTCGGCTTGCCGATGATGAACCGGATGTCGTCCGTGTCGATGATGAGCTGCCGGCCCGGATCGGCGAGCGCTCCGACCTCGATGCCCGCGGCGCGCAGGATCTTCAGCGAGTCGCCGAACAGCGCGCCTTTCGGAACCGCCATGGTGAGGCGCCTGTCAGTCACAGCAGCCTCCCTTCGAGAAGGAACCGGACTGCGCCGGGGGCGATGCGAGCGACACGGGAGTGCCGTCGGCGCTCGACGTGGCCGCTCCGTCGCCCGCCACCAGCCAAGTAGCCGCGCCCGCAGCGGAAGCGATCGCAGCGAGCTCGCCGCGCATGGCATCGGGGCTCGCGAGCACGCGCCAGCCCGCGGCACGCAGGCGGGCGCATTCCCGCGCGACCGCAATACTCTCGCCGCCGACGACCGCATCGAGACCACGCACCGGCACCTCGACGCCTTGGGCGGCAAGCGCGATCATCACGCGCTCGAGGGAGAGCGCGAAGCCCGCCGCCGGCATCGGCTTGCCGAAGGCAGCGAGCACGTCGTCGTAGCGGCCGCCGCCACCAAGGGGCAAGCCCAGTCCCGGCGCGTACGCCTCGACGATGAGCCCGGTGTAGTAGTCGAACGAGCGCAGGATGCCGAAGTCGACCCGCACGCGCTCCGAAGCGCCGGCCGCCTCCACGAGTTCCCAGGCGGCCTCGAGAGAGTCGAGCGAGCCGGCGCAGCCGACCGCTTCGGTGGCCGCGCGGCACGCAGCGATGGCCTCGCGACCGCCACCGATGCGCACGACTCGACGCAACGCCTCGCCCACCGCAGGAGCGACCGCCGCGTCGCGGGCGAGGCGGTCGAGTTCGACGAGGTTGCGGGCGTGCGCGGCCGCGAGCAGGGCGCGCGACCAGTCCTCGCCCGCACCGGCGGCCTCGATGAGTGCACGGAGCACGGCGACGGTGCCCACGCCGACGGTGAAGTCGGCGAGGCCGGCCGCGGTGAGTGCGTCGACGAGCGCGCAGACGATCTCGGCGTCCGACGACGGCCCGTTGGCTCCGAGCAGCTCGACGCCGAGTTGCGCGAACTGGCGCGACTCCCCTCTCAGGGACGCGTGCTCCCGGTACACGTCGCCTGCATAGCAGAGGCGATACGGACCCGGTGCGTCCCCGAGCCGCGCCGCGGCAAGACGGGCGATCGGCAAGGTCATCTCCGGTCGGAGTGCCAGCAGCGACCCGTCGAGATCCACCATGCGGAAAGCGGTGCCCTCGAGCGAAGAGCCGGCGGCGGCCTCGAGGGTGGCGTACTCCTCGAGCGCGGGGGTCTCAACGAACCGGAAGCCGTAGCGGAGGAAGACGTCCGAGATCGAGCACGTCACCGCGCGACGCTCGGCAGCCTCCTCGAACAACACGTCGCGGAATCCGCGCGGCGTCACGGGCCTCATGCTCGATCCTTCCTTCCGGGTGGAACGGCCGCGAACGTCAGGGCGACCGCTACCATCGTGTCGTGCATACTTTATCATAGTAGAGTGGTGCAGCGATAAAGTAGCATGCCCGGCCCCGCGGGGCAACTCCCCTAGAGTTCGTGGACGGAATCCGCCCCGAACACCTCCCTGAGCTCCGCGTGCAGGCGATGCGACATCTTGTCGACCTTGTAGAGGTCGGACGGCAGGCGGTAGGTCTTCGTGCCTCCCCCGTTCGTGACTTCGACCTGCACGCTGTCGGGACCCGGATAGTCGGGCACGATGCGCTTGAACCAGTCGAGGACAGCGGCGTCGTTGAACCGTCCGCCGGTGTCCTTGATGAGCAGCACGCCCGGAGGCCGTGAGAAACGGCCGGTCGTGTCGAGCGGCATGACGTCGATGACCTGGAGCTTCGTGCCCCGGTCGGAGACCTCGATCTTCGCGCGCATCCGCACGACCGCGTCCTCGTTGAACAGCCCCTCGAACCGCTGATACACGTTCCCGAAGAGGCGACCCTCCATGAAGCCGTCGAGGTCCTCGAGGGTGAAGTCGATCATCGACTTCCCCTTCTTCGTGAGCACGCGCTGCACGGAGGTGAGGATGCCGGCGAACCAGCCCGACTGGCCGTCGGCGAACGTGTCCGCGTCGGCGAGCGACAGCGTTCTCGCGTCTTCGATCAGGCTGCCCATCTCGCGCAGCGGATGGTCGGACACGTAGATGCCCAGCACGTCCTTCTCGAACTTGAGCTTCATCGCCTTGTCCCACTCGTCACCGTTCGGCGCGGGAACCTCCTGGTCGAACCCGTGATCGGCGGCGTCCACCATGTCGAAGAGCGAGACCTGCCCGCTGTCCCGGTCGCGCGCGCGCTTCGCGGCGGCGTCGACGGCATCGTCCATGAGCACCATGAGGTGTTTGCGGGTGTAGCCGGTCGAGTCGAACGCTCCCGACTTGATGAGCGACTCGATGGTGCGCTTGTTGAGCATCTTCGGGTCGACGCGCAGGCAGAAGTCGTGCAGTGACGTGAACGGTCCGCCGGCGTGGCGCTCCTCGACGATCGCCGCGACGACTCCCTCGCCGACGTTGCGCACGCCGGCCAGGCCGAAGCGGATGCCCTCGTCGACGGCGGTGAAGTCGGACCCGGACGAGTTCACGTCCGGCGGCAGAACCGGGATGCCGCTGCGCTTGGCCGCGGCGACGTACTTCACGATGTTCTCGATCTTGCCGACGTAGCTCGAGAGCACCGCGGCCATGAACTCGCGTGGGTAGTGCGCCTTCAGGTAGGCGGTCTGGTACGAGACGAGCGCGTAGGCCGCCGCGTGGGACTTGTTGAAGGCGTACTGGGCGAATCGCTCGATGTCGTCCCAGAGGCCCTCGACCATGCGCTTCTCGTAGTTGTTCGCGATGGCGCCCTCGATGAACTCCTTCTTGAGCGAGGCCATGATGTCGGCGATCTTCTTGCCCATCGCCTTGCGCAGCTTCTCCGCCTTCGCGGCCGGGAAGCCGGACATGGTCATGGCGATGCGCATGACCTGTTCCTGGTACACGATCGCGCCGTAGGTCTCCTCGAGGATCGGCTTCAGCCGGTCGTCGTAGTAGGTGACCTTGGTGCGGCCGTGCTTTCGCGCGACGAAGTCCGGGATCGAGTCCATCGGGCCCGGGCGGTAGAGCGCGACAACGGCGACGATGTCCGCGAACACCGTGGGCTTCAGCGTCTTCAGGACGCCGCGCATGCCCGGCGACTCGACTTGGAAGACGCCGTCGACATCCGCGCGCTGGTAGAGCTTGTAGGCGGCCTTGTCGTCCATCGGGATCTTGTCGAGGTCGATGTCGACGCCGTGGTTCGCCTTGATAGCGGCGAGCGCCTTCGAGAGCACCGTGAGCGTGCGCAGGCCGAGGAAGTCCATCTTGAGCAGGCCGAGGTCGGCGATGAGCGTCCCCTCGTACTGCGTGACGACGGCCTCGCCCTTGGTGTCGCGCTTGACCGGCGTGTGCATGTGCAGCGGGTCGCGACAGATGACGACGCCGGCGGCGTGGACGCCCTCGCCGCGAACGAAGCCCTCGAGCGCGAGCGCCGCATCGACGACTCGCTTCGTGTCCGCGTCCGTGGCGTAGGCCTGCTTGAGGTCGGGATTGCCCTTGAGCGACGAGGCGATGTCGGCGTCCGGACCTTCCTGGATCATCTTGGCGATCTTGTCCGGGACGCCGAAGGGGTAGCCCAGGATACGGCCCGCATCACGGACGGCGGCGCGTGCCTTCATCGTCGAGAACGTGATGATCTGCGCGACCTTGTCTTCGCCGTACTTGTCGCGAACGTACTCGATGACCTCGCCGCGACGTTCGTCGTCGAAGTCGATGTCGATGTCGGGCATGTCGCTTCGGTCGGGCGAAAGGAAGCGCTCGAAGAGGAGTCCGTGCTCGAGCGGGTCGAGCGCCGTGATCCTGAGCGCGTACGCGATGATCGATCCTGCGGCGGATCCACGCCCCGGGCCGACGCCGATACCCTGGTCCTTCGCCCAGTGGATGAAGTCCTGGACGACGAGGAAGTAGCCCGCGAAGCCCTTCTCCCTGATGACGCCGAACTCGTGGCGGAAGCGGGCGAGCGCCTCCTCCGGAATGGGATCGCCGTAGCGGTCTCGCAGCCCGTCGAGGCACTTCTCCTCGAGCAGAGCGTTCAGCGCCTCCTGCTCGTCCATGCCGGCGAATCGCTCCGGCACGTCGAACACGGGGAGGATGAGCTTCCCGAACTCGAGTTCCACATTGCAGCGCTCGGCGATGTCGAGCGTGTTGCTGATCGCTTCGGGGTACTCCGACAGCGCAGCGGTCATCTCCGCCGCATCGCGCATGTAGAACTCCTCGCAGCTGAAGCGCATGCGCTGCGTGTCGTCGAGGACCTTGCCGGTGGCAATGCACAGGAGCATGTCCTGCGTCTTGGCGTCCTCGGCCTTGACGTAGTGGATGTCGTTCGTGCCTACGAGCGCCAGCCCCGACTCGCGAGCGAGCGCGGCGAGCTGGCGGTTGAGTTCGGTCTGCGTCATCCCGTTGTCGGCCGTGATCCCCTGCTGCTGGAGCTCGATGAGGAAGTCGCCCTCGCCGAAGAGCCGCGAGTACGTCTCGGCCCACTTGCGCGCCTGGTCCAGCTCGCCGTGCTCGATGGAACGAGGGATGATGCCGGACATGCACGCGCTCGTGCCGATGAGGCCCTTGCTGTAGTGCTGCAGAAGCTCGAGGTCAACCTGAGGCTTGTAGTAGAAGCCGGAGACCCAGGCGTCGGAAACGATTGCCATCAGGTTGCGGTAGCCCTCTTCGTTCCTTGCCAACAGCAGCAGGTGATAGAGGTCCGGCTTCCCATCGCGCACAAGGCGCGAGCCGGGCGTGAAGTACACCTCACAGCCGAGAACGGGCTTCACGCCCGCCTTGTTCGCGGCGCGGTAGAACTCGACGGCGCCGTACATGTTGCCGTGGTCGGTCAGCGCCAGGGCGGGCATCTCGAGTTCCTTGGCGCGCGCGACGAGGCGTTCGATCTTCGCCGCGCCGTCAAGGAGCGAGTATTCGGAATGGGTGTGCAGGTGGACGAAGGGCACGGGTGTGGACTCACGCCTCCCGTGTCGGATCGAGAACGGCGCGGTATCCGTCGGCACCGTAGTTGAGCGCGCGGCTCACGCGGCTGATCGTCGTGGTCGAAGCGCCGGTCATCTCGCGGATGTGGTCGTAGTGCTCCCCTGCCGCGAGCATGCGCGCCACTTCGAGGCGCTGCGCCATGTCCTGGATCTCGCGCACCGTGCACACGTCCTGCAGGAACGCGTAGACGGCATCGGCGTCGCCGAGATCGGCGAAGGCGCGCAGAAGGCGCTCGACATGCTCTGTGCGAAGACGATCAGCTGACATGGATGACGACCATCACTCCCGCAGTCGGTGGACACAGCCCCGACTGCGATGGTAGCACCCGACTCCGATGTGACGGGACCGCCCGTGGCGAGCGGAGAGGAGTCTTCGACGGGCGGACGAGCGCGCGACGGGCGGCGGTTCAGACCAGTCCCGCGCTCCTCACGTAGGCCGCGGTGAGCGCGTAGAAGGGCAGCAACCACGAGGCGGCGACCATCATGATCCGCGCCTGGTCGAGCCGCATCGAGGACGCCAGCGCGCCGGTCGGATCGAGCGTCATGGCAAGTGCCACGCCTGCCACCACGAGCCCGATCGCAAGAACGAACACGCGGCCGAGCGTTTGGGCCTTGAGTGCCCTGACCAGCGCAACCGCCACAGGTGCAACCACCACGATGAGCACGACCGAAGCGATGGCGCCGGTCAGCCCCAGGTTCCCGGTGATCCTCTCCCGGAACATGAGCACGAGGAAGGGCGTCAGCAGCACGGTCGAAAGCGCGCTGGCAATCCCGCAGACCGTGGCGAGCAGCAGCGCATTGAGTGGAAGCGCAAGCCATCCGCTCCGGCGGTCGATCACCAGCACGCCGAGCGCGGTGGCGAGCGGAGGCAGTGTGAGGAGCGCGTCGTAGATGCCATCGAAGGCGAACGTCTTCTGCGCGCCCAGCAGGACCATCGCGAGCAGCAGCCACGCGATCCCGATCGCATAGGTAAGCGCGTACGTGTCGAGGCGACCGGGCACGTCTTCCACCTCGTGCGCAACGCTGTTCAGGACTCTATCCATGCGGCATCCCCCGTGGCTGTCGTCGGGCCCGAGTCGTGACACTACCCGCCGGGGCGGGAAGGCAACATGACGGAAGTCAAAGGATGCGTGCGCGCGGGCACACGCGCAGACGCGCGGGGGTACAATCGGGCACTGCGAAGCGACCGGCCAGCGGCGCCCCCGCCCGATGTGCCGGTACACGACCCCGGAAGGTCCGCCGCATGCCCGACCTAGCGAACGACAACGAGGCCGCTCGCCTCGCCGCCGAACAAGCCTCGGGCAACGGGCTGCCGACCTCCGTCGCGGAAGCCGAATCCGACACCGGCAGTCCCCCGGAGCGCATCGTCAAGCGCGGCGGCACGTTCGAGTCGTTCAAGCACCGCGGCTACCTGCTGTTCTGGAGCGGCGCGCTCGTCAGCAATGCGGGCTCGTGGATGCAGACCGCCGTGGCGCAGATCATCGTGTACAGCTTCCGCAGATCCGACTTCGACCTGGGACTGGTCACATTCCTGTCGCAGATCCCCAACCTGTTCCTCGCGCTGCCGGGCGGCGTGCTCGCGGATCGGGTGGACAAGCGCAAGCTCATCATCGGGGCACAGGTCGTCCTCATGTTCCAGGCGCTCGCGTTCGGATGGCTCTACGTGAGCGGCGCCCTGAGCGCTTCGACGCCCATCGCCTCGCTCGCGTGGGTCAGCTTCCTCGGCCTCATCGGCGGCGTGCTCACCGCGCTCTCGTTCCCCGCCTGGCAGGCCGTCCTGCCCGAGCTCGTTCCGAAGGACACGCTGCTCAACGCGATCGCCCTGAACTCGGCCCAGTTCCAGTCCGGACGTATGATCGGTCCGCTCGCCTCCGCGCTCGTGATAACGCTCGTGGGCAAGCAGGCGGGTATCGCCGACGTGTTCTGGATCAACGCGATCAGCTTCCTGTTCGTCATCGCCGCAGTCTGGGCTGCGCGGACATCCCCGCATCTCATACCGAAGCGGACCGAAGCGCGCGCCGAGAGCGCGTGGACGTCGCTCAAAGAGGGCATCCGCTACGCGGTCACGCACCGGCTCATCGGCGTTGTCATCTTGAGCACCATGATCATGACCCTCGTGGGAATGCCGTACGTGTTCCTGATGCCCGCGGTGGCCGACAAGGTCCTCGGCTTCCGCGACTACACGAATGTGTTCAACATCCTGCTCGCCGCCAACGGTCTCGGAGCCCTCTTCGGCGCCCTCACGGTGGCAAGCCTGCGGCATTCCACACGCCGCGAGTACCTGATGCGATGGTCGCTCGGGGCGACCGCGATCGTGCTCATCGCCTTCGCCTTCACGCCATGGCTATGGCTGTCAGTCATACTCTCGGCCGTCGCCGGTGCCTGCGTGCTCACCACGAACTCGCTCGCCAACACCTCGGTGCAGTCGAACGTCCCCCACCGGCTGCGGGGACGGGTGATGTCGGTCTACATCACGTGCTTCCTCGGGATCATGCCGCTGTCGGCGGCTGCTTTCGGGCCGCTCGCGGAATGGATCGGGACGTCATGGGCGATCGCCGGCGGAGCCGTGATCCTGCTCACCTGGGCGATCGTGCTGTTCGCGAAGCCGGGCCTCCTGGCGCCGGAGCCTGTCCGAGACTGAGCCCAGACCCGGCGGTCTCCGCCGGCCAAAAGGCCCTCGCCGGCACCTAGACGACGCGGCTGTGCAGTCCCCCGATGCCTTCGATGCGCACTTCCACCGCGTCACCGGGGTGCAACTCGCCGATGCCGGAGGGCGTGCCGGTGAGGATGATGTCGCCCGGCAGGAGCGTCATCACGTGGCTGATGAAGCTCACCAGGGTCGGAACGTCGAAGATCATGTCGCTCGTGCGCGTCGACTGGACGCACTCGCCGTTCAGGTAGGTCTCGAGGAGCAGGTCTGAAGGGTCGATGTCGGTCTCGACCCACGGCCCGAGCGGGCAGAACCCGTCGAAGCCCTTGGCTCGCGTCCACTGGCCGTCACGCTTCTGGAGATCCCGCGCCGTCACGTCATTCGCACAGGTGAACCCGAGCACGTGCGAGAGTGCATCCGCGGGGCTCACGCGATGCGCCCTGCGACCGATGACCGCGGCGAGCTCGCCCTCGTAGTCGACTCGGCCGACGCCCTCCGGCAGGTGGATCTCTCCCCCGGGGGCGTTCATCGCCGTCGGCGGCTTCAGGAAGATGATGGGCTCGGCGGGAAGCTCGTGTCCCATCTCGCGCGCGTGCGCTCGGTAGTTCACACCCACACAGACGATCTTCGTGGGCATCGCAGGCGGCATGAGGCGCGAGCCGGCGAGCGGCACCACGTCCTCGGTCTCCCATTGGGCGAACGGCTCATCCGAGATGAGCGTGATGCTCGAGGCATCGGCGAGTCCATACCGCACATCATCGCCCGCGAAGACCCTGACAACACGCATGCGCGCCACTCCTCGATCCGAATTCGCGAGATGCCTCGCTAGGTGGTGTTTCGGCTGCGGGCGGCCGTGACCTGCAAAGTCACCCGCGGCATACAGCGGATGAGGATAGCGGAAGGCCCCGGTCGAGCGACCGGGGCCTTTCTGAATCTCCGCGCTGCGGCTCTCCGGGACCACTACATCCCGCTGTAGCTGCTGTCCATCTCCGATATCTGATGGCAGATGTTGCAGTCGACGATGGCGGTCGTCCCCGGCGTGTGACAGGTCAGGCAGCTATTGGTCGAGTACCCGGGCCTCTGCCATCCGTAGTTCACTGTGTACTTCACGCCCGAGTGGTAGCTCGCCAGGTCGGTGCCGCGCGTGTCGTCACCGTGGCACTCCGAGCAAGACGCGTGGCAGCCGTTGCAGCCGTTCCACGTACCCGTGTCGTGTCCGCCCCCCATATTCGCGTGAATCTTCGTCGCCGCGTTCACGGAATCGGTGGCGCTGTGGCAACCGGTCGTCGTGCAGGTCCCGGTCGCGCTCGGGAGGACGCTCGCATGGTGACATGTCGCACACTTCGCGGGCGTCTTCGCGACGTTGTGGATCAACGCCACGTCGCTGCCGCCGGAGTGGCAACCCGCGACCGTGCAACCATTCACCGCAAACGACACGTGAATACCATTGGCCTCGTCGTGCTTGACTTCCATGTTGCCCGAAGCAACGAGGTGACAGCCGGTCTGCGTGCACGCGTAGTACGTCCCTGCATTGGCCGTGTTCGCTGGCGACGGGTGGCACTTCGTGCAACTCGAGGCACCGCCGTGAACCGTCTGGAGCTCCACCGATGCGTGGCACTCGGAGCAGTTGTGTGAGCCGTAGCTCGTGCCGTTGATGGTCATGCTGGCAGCAGTGACGGTCGACTCATGGCTGCCGTGCGAGGTCGGCGCGCCACCCTGGTGGCAGTCGGCCGTCTGGCAGTTCAGCGTCACCGTGTGGCCGCTCTGGTGGCACACACAACCCGGGCCGCCGTTCGTCACGGCGTGGATCTTCGCCACGTCCGCGGTGCCCGTACCGCCGGCGTGACAACCACTGGCGGTGCAGGTCCAGCCTGACGGCATCGTGCCGTTGTGAGCGGTGCTGACGTTCGCGTGCTGCGCGACTGCAGCTCCCTGCAGCGTGCCGGAGTGGCAACCGGACTGGTTGCACGTGAAGCCGTTCGTGGCTCCCGCGGCCGGCGTCGGATGGCACTTGGTACAACTCGACGAGCCTCCGTGGATCACCTGAAGATCGAGGCCGCCGTGGCATTCCGAGCAGGCGTGCGTCCCGCAGTCGACCGTGTTGATCGTGATGTTGCCCGCGGT